>Ga0126371_10002122_pt1 | contig 16986 bp, 11 predicted proteins | sample PanSoiMetaPlot_4_FD_110145 | JGI IMG/M metagenome (GOLD analysis project Ga0126371, IMG submission 110145) | Tropical forest soil microbial communities from Panama - MetaG Plot_4 | ecosystem: Environmental > Terrestrial > Soil > Tropical forest > Bulk soil | place: Panama | collected 2016-02-17 | reverse complement strand
CGTGACGGCGGCCTTCGGATGGCCCGATTTTTTGATCGATTTCTTACTAAACTTTTGCACGTTGTTGCGGTCGCTGTTGGCTACCCACAAATTGCCGCCGCCATCGAAAACAATTCCTTCGTTCTCGCCAAACGTTGCAGAGCTTAAGATGACTGCCGGAGTAACAGTGTTGCTCGATTTGATCTGCTTCTTTTTCAGTTCATAAATCTTGTCGGCGTCTATATCCGAGGCCCAGAGGTTTCCGGACTTGTCGAACGCGATAAAATTGACGTGATTAAAGTCCGGCAGGGTCAGCGTGATCGCGGGCGTCAGATCGGCAGTGCCGCCGGCAAGCTGCGCGCTGGATATCTCGTGCACTCCGGCGCTGACGTCCGCAACCCAGAAATTACCCTGGTGGTCGAATGCGCAACCTCTGAGATTGGCGAAGGACGCGCTGGTAATGACCGCCGCCGGCGTCGGGGCGGAATTGCCTCCCAGGCCCTGCAACTGAGCTACTGAAAATTCCACTATTTCCGAGGCGGAGCCCGTATCAATTACTGCCCACAGATTCTCTGCCTGGTCGAAAGGAATGCCAAAAACGAGGTTGCTGGCACTAGTGAGAACCGTTGGAGTCGGCGATCCGGACGTCATCAGGTCGGTCGGCGAAAATTCCTGTATTTGACTACCTATCGAATCGGCGGCCCAAAGGGCTTGTGCGCCCCACGCCGGCGCAGAGCCGATCAGCAACCTGGCGAACGCGAAACAGACGATTGCTGTAGCAATTGTCTTGAAGCTTACTTTTTTGGCCACGCTGGACTCTATCCCATTGCGCCACGTGTGCGTCAAATCGAAGGCCACGCGCCGAGGTACTCATGTCAGAGGACTTCGGGCAGAGACAACGTGTCGGGGCCAGGCTCAACCTACTGAACTTCGAGCCGCGGGCGGGGGAATCGATCATCCATAGTTAGCGCGGAGGATCGAGCATGGGCTTGAGCCGATCAGGAACGAAGGGGTACTCTGGCGTTCTTTGGTAAGCTCGTTGGTCTTATTGCGCCAATGACAATTTGCCGGGCCACACGCTCATCGCGTTCCATTGCGATTTTTGTTGCCACCCTGATGCTGGCGGCGCAGGTGGTGGCGGTCGCGCATTTCCACCCGGTACCCTCACGGGACAGCTTCAATGCGGTCGCCCAGTCAGGCGCCGACAGCGGCGTCTGCCCGCTCTGCGTGCTCGCGTTCCATGCCTCCGCGAATCCGCCGTCCACGCCGTCTATCGCGACGCCGTCTGTAACTCATCTATCGCCGCTCGTCGCGGCGGCGGGCATCCTTCCTCGAATCGTCTTTGCTTCCGCGCTGACTCGCGCACCTCCTCTCGCCGCCTGACCGTTTTTTCTGATCAAACCCTAGTCCGTTTCAGAGAACTGCCGGCGCGCTCCTGATCGTGCCGGAGGAGCTGGCCCGCCGCGTTGCAAGCGTAGCGGCGTCTCACATTGGGAAGAGGTGATTCCTATGCGTATCAGCACCGCAGCCGTGACGGCAGCACTTATCGTCGCTGTGCTCGGATCGCAAGGTCGTTCGGCGGAGACGCCGCCAACCGCCGTTGAGCGCGAGAACCTGGAACTCAAGAAGGAACTGGGCGCGCTCCGCACACAGGTCGAACAGATGAATCAGCGTCTCGAGACGATCGAGGCGGCCGAGCGCGCGAAATCCGCTGCGCCTGCATCCGGGCAGTCCGCCGAAGGCGGGCCACCGCCCGGAGTCACGCCGGCGGGCGCGCCGCTCCAGGCCAGTCCCCCGCCGGGGGTGAGCATCGGCAGCGCGATCAAGAGCCTGATGCCGGGGCCAGTCACGCGGCCGACCTCGATGGCGCTGGGCTACAGCAATCCCGCGGGCGGACAGCCGCAAGGCGTTATTGTGCCCGGCCTCGAGGGGACGCCGAAGACCTTTATCCCCGACATCGGCGCGGTTGGCGATTTCACGCTTGAGCCCAATAACCTGCGTCCGGGCGATCCGCATTTCGATCCCGCGGCCAGCAAATCCCAGGTGCGCGATACGCAGGTCATCCTGTCGTCGCCTATCGATCCCTATACCAATGCGCAGATCTCGCTCGACGCGCCCGCCAACGGTTCGTTCGCTATCGAGGAGGCGTATCTAGTATTCAACAAACTGCCCTACGATTTGACCGTCAGGGCGGGACAGTTTCGCCCCCAATTCGGACTAATCAATCAGCTGGATACGTTCCAACTTCCGATGGCGAATCGGCCGATGGCGCTCGCGAACTTCATCGGCCAGGACGGATTCGTTGAGCCGGGCGTCGAGATCAACGCGTTCGTCCCCAATCCATGGAACGCCGACATCAAGGCCGACTTCAACATGCTAAGCGGGGTCAATCCGGTGACCTACAATCATAACAACGGCCAGAACTTCGACTATCTCTACATCGGCTCACTGCGATACGCGCGCGATCTTTTCAAATCCGGGTCGATGACCACAGGCATCTCGTTCGCGGGCGGCCCCGGCCAGGGCGGACAGGCCTATCTGATCGATCCGTATGTGCAAGCGCAGTACGCGCCGACGCAGCGCAACATCTGGACCTGGAGTGTAGAAAGCCTGCTGGCCGAACGCGAAAGCGTGGGCGACCATGGCTTGAAGAGCGGAATCTACACGCTGCTCGACTGGAACTTCGCGCTGCGTTATCACGCGGGCGCGTTGGTGGACGTCGCGAACGTCCCGAACGTACCGAGCGGGACGCAGGTCGGCCTCTCGCCAATTCTGACCTGGTTCGTCAGCGACAACACGCGACTGCGACTGCAATACACGCACACCACCGGCAGCGGCGCGTTCCAAACGGAAGATGCCATGTGGCTGCAGGCGACGTTCGCGCTCGGAAACCTGAAGCCGCTGGATTAGGGAATCATGAAAACATCGAATCGCAGCATCATAGTGATCGTTGCCGCCGCGTTGGCATCAACCATCGCCCTCGCGCCGTCGGCGTGGGCCGAAAAGATCAACGTCGTCACGACGACGACCGACCTAGCCTCGCTCGCGCAGGCCGTAGGCGGCGATCGCGTAAGCGTCGTGGCGCTGGTGCCCGGCGGCTTCAACGCAGACTTCTATTCGCCGCGTCCGAGCGACCTGTACAAGATTCACCAGGCGCGATTGTTCATCGAGATCGGCCTGGGGCTCGAAGAATGGGCGCGCGATCTGGTCAATGAGTCGAACAACTCCAATCTGATCAAGGCGCAGGTGTCCTACCAGATACCGCTGCTGGACGTGCCGGAGGGCAAAGTCGATTACAGCTTCGGCGATATCCACCCTTACGGCAATCCGCACTATCAACTCGATCCCGAGGACGGGCGGATCATGGCGCAGAACATCTCCAATGCGCTCGCATATGCCGATCCCGGGGACAAGGCTTACTTCGCGCAGAACCTCGCCGCGTTTGACGATCGGCTCACCGCGGCGGAGCAAAAGTGGCGGGCGGCGATGGCGCCATTCGCCGGCGACAAGTTCATTCCCTATCACGAGTCGTGGAGCTACTTCGCACGCGCGTTCAAGCTCTCGATCCCGACCACGATCGAGAGCAAGCCCGGGTTCGCTCCTTCGCCCGCGCGAATCGAGGAGGTGGTCCAGATTGCCAAGCGCGAGCATGTGAAACTCATCGTCACTGAGCCGTACTACGACGTGTCGATCGCGAAGCTGGTCGCGGAGCAGGCCGGGATCCCCTACCTCAACCTGGACATCTCGGTCGGCGGCAACGCGCAGCAGTCCGACTACATCTCGATGATCGACTACATCGTGAGCCAGTTCGCGGAGGCGCTGTCCGGCCATGCCAAATGAGTTGCTTCGGATGAGAGGAGTGACGCTCGGGTATGGCAGCAGTCGCATCCTCGACCGGCTGGATTTCGCGGTCGAGCGAGGCGACTTTCTTGGCGTGATGGGACCGAACGGCTCGGGCAAGACCACTTTGCTCAGGGCGATCCTTGGACTGCTGCGCCCGCAAGCCGGGAGCATTGAATTCCCGTCCGCCGACGGCGCGCCGCCACGTTTCGGTTACGTGCCGCAGCGCGAGCGGCTCGACCCGCATTTTCCGCTGTCAGCGCTCGAGGTCGCGGTGATGGGGCGGTTTGGAAAGATGGGCGCGATGCGCCGCGCGCGCAGAGCCGATTACGAGATCGCGCGGGAGTGTCTGGCGCGATGCCGCATGCAACGCTTCGCCGGCCGGCCCTATCGCGAGTTGTCGGGAGGCCAGCAGCAACGGGTGCTGATCGCACGTGCGCTGGCGGGCGAGCCCGACGCGCTTCTGCTCGACGAACCGACCAACGGGATGGACCTCGAAGCGGAGCGCGCGGTGATGGAACTGTTGCAGGATCTGCAGCGCGAGCGCGGTACCACGATTGTGTTCGTCACTCATCTGTTGAGCGCGATCGAGCACTTCGCTCGCCGTGTCGCCCTCATCACGCGCGACGGGAGCATCGCCTCCGGCGCGAAAGAGAACATGCTCGCGCCCGATAGCCTCGCGCGCGCCTACGCGGAGGAACAGGAATGAGCGAGCTGCTTTCGATTCGCTTCATGCGCAACGTGCTGCTGGCCGGGGTGCTGGTAGCGTTGGGACTTGCTCCTCTAAGCATCTACGTGGTGTTGCGGCGGATCGTTTTCGTCGGCGCGGCAGTCGCGGAGATCTCGTCGGCGGGGGTAGCGCTCGCGGTGCTGTTCAACTTCGAGCCGTTCGCCGCAGCGCTGGTGCTGACGATCGCGACCTTCCTGCTGTTCTCACGCGCGGCCGACTCGCCACGACTGCCGCTGGAGGCGTTGATCGGGATGCTCTACGCGGGAGGCTCGGCCGCCGCGGTGCTGCTGATCGTCAAGGCGCCGCGCGGAGAGGGCGATATCCTGAACGTGCTGTTCGGCAACATTCTCACTGTGCCGACCGCGCTCTTGTGGCTGATGCTGGCGGTGTTCGCGATCGTGTCGGCAATACAATATCTGGCCGCCAAGGAGTTTCTGATCGTTGCATACGATCCGGATATGGCGCGTGCGATGGGAATTCGTGTCGATCGGTGGAACACGATCTTCTATGTCGCGATGGGTGTCGCAGTCGCGGTTGCGATTCGCGGCGTGGGAGCGTTGCTGACCTTTGCGCTGCTGGTAGCACCGGGAGCCGCGGCGCTGTGCTTCGCCGAGAGCATGGCCGCGGGATTTGCGATCGCCACCGGGCTCGGCCTCGCGGCGACGGTGGTCGGAATCGTGCTGTCCTACAGCATGGACTTGCCGACGGGCCCCGCTATCGTTGCGATCCTCACGGCCGCATTCGCGGTGAGCTATTGCTGGGCCGCGCTGAGAAGGGCGTGAGACATCGGTAACACAGGTTCAAATCGCGTCGGAAGGGCCCAAGTTTTGCTCAATCGGACGATTTTGATCGCCGCTACTTTATGAAGCACCTAAACGAAGCGTGTGCTAGGTGCGACGAATTCTTCCCGGACACGAACGAAAAGCGCTTTCTCGAGCTTCGTGAAGCCAGAGATCCCGGAGTGCTTGTTTACTAACCTGCCTGACAAATCAAAGAGCCGATGAGGCGGGGGCATGGCATCACGCCGAAAAGCTCAACCTGCGGCCCGCCGTCGCGATCGACTTCCTGGAGTGGATGCTCGACGATCGGCTTCGGCATCCCTCATTCGCGCGATACGAAAAAGCATTTCGCTGGATGTCGCTCTCCCTAACTCGTGATCGGAAGATAGGTTCCGAATGGGGAAGCAAATTTAGACTTGGGTAGGAATGCCAGACGATGGATTCTCGTGAGGGGACCTCAAGCGCGATTTCGATCCCGGAGTCGCTTTCGGTTGACACTCAGAGAAGCACGATCTAAACAACCGGTGTGAAGTACCTTGCCGAAAGAAAGCATCGGCGATTCTGGGTCTGTCTCGAAGAGCTGCATTACCGATTCATTGCTACTAGATCGATCTGCAGCGACCTTCCTGTTTAAGGTGCTTTGAAAATTCGCTCACCGATCGGGGGTGGAACGTGAAGCGAATTATCTTGGTTTCATTATTCGGTTGTCTCCTGAGCGTGAATGCTTTCGCTCAGCCTGCATTCGACTCGCGTTGCGGATCTGGAAGTAATCTGCCGTGTTTCATCAAGACCGATTTCAAAGGGACGGCTTCTACAAGTTACATTTTCAATGTACCTCAGAATCTGCCTGCTGGAGACATATGCTGGCTATACACGACGAGCGGAATCAGCGCGATAAATACCATTACACCACCCTCCGGATGGAATCCGATTGTAAAGAATTGCGGTGGCGGAGTCTCGAAAGAAAATGCAAACGCCTACTGGTATGTAACGACAGGCAATGACTACTCGCCCGGTTACACAGTCACTTTTTCGGGCACCGCGAATCTTTCGCAGTTCTTGGGGTTCGTCAGATGCTACAGTGGAGTTGATACGACGAATCCGCTCGATCCCGCTGTCCTCGGCTGCGGAAACGCTCCTTCGATAACGTCGCTGACGTTTCCGATCTTCGGGACACTTAGCCAGAACAATGAACTTATCGCAGGTGCATGTGGGGCGAGAGACAACAATATGACATTCTCTTTCACAGACCCTTCGGGAGGGTGTTGGGCATCGCCAACCGCGTTTCTGTCAGCAGATTCGAATAGCAGCGCCGAGACCCAAGCAGCAGCTGAGACGTCTTGTAGCGGAGTAACCGCTCCCCAAAGTCCGCAATGCGTGAAGAGTGGCCCGTCAGTTCCGATGAATGCTGTCATGATCGCTTTGAAAGGATCTTCGACTCCAAACGAAACTCCAACACCAACGGCTACACCGACAGCGACCGCAACGCCTGCCATCGAGCACATCGTAGTCATCATGTTGGAAAACCAGAGCTTCGATGGGATGTTCGGATATGCCCCCACCTACTGCGCCGGTGGAAGTAATTGTCCAGGCCCCCAAGATTGCCAGTACTGCATGCATGTGCATGGCGTCCAGACGGCTCCTCTTTTTGGTGGCGGCACCCACAACCTCAGTGAAGCGCCCCTAGCCGGCTACCCAGCAGATATGTGTCACACCTATGCGTGCGCTCTCGCCGACATCGATGGTGGAAATATGGACGGATGGAGCACGGAAGCACCTTGCACGGCGAATTCTCTGCATCCCTACCAATGCCTAGCTCAGTATTATGAACAAGATATTCCGAATTTTTGGACTTATGCGCAGACTTTCGCGTTAGGCGACAATGCGTTCGAATCCGGTCTCGGGCCGAGCTTCATGAATCATTTGTACGCAACTGCAGCCAGCTCTTTTTTCGTCAACAGTAACCCGACGGGTGCCACCACTGACAGCTGGGGATGCGACGCTCCGCTCAACCCATCTGACTGCATCGAGGCCAACAACCCTGCGCTTGCATGCACTGGACCTGGAACTTGCGACTCCGTCAACTATCCGAATTGCGTGGCGAGTAACAAATCAGCCTATGCAACCCGGCTGAACGCGTCCAACGTTTTCACTTGCTTCAGTCAGCCATCGATTTTTGATCTGCTTGAGGCTGCAGGAATCAGCTGGAAATGGTACGGTGACAACACTTTCGACAGCGCTGGATACTACTGGACCGCCACAGATTATTTCAGCGGGCACGCAAACGGAACCGCTGATTGGGAGAACAACACTAAGCCAAACAGTCAGTTCATCACGGATGCGAAGACCGGGACCCTGCCGCAGGTTTCGTGGGTAACTCCGGACAATTTGCATAGCTGCCATCCCCCGGAATCGATATGCGTATGCGAAAATTTTGTTGTTAACCTGCTAAATGCACTCGCAGCCGACTCACAATGGGATTCGACTCTCGTGATCCTAACCTGGGACGATTGGGGTGGCATTTATGATCATGTCGCACCCCCAACCCCAGACAACCTCGGGCTCGGGATCAGAGTGCCTCTGATCGTCATTTCGCCTTTCGCTCTTGGCGGACAGGTTATTCACACTCAGGTGTCGTTTGAGTCGATCTTAAAGCAGATTGAGGAGACCTTTGGCTTACCGAGCCTCACAGCTCGAGACGCAAACGCCAATGATCTAAGTTCCTTTATAAACACCAGTCAGACGCCGTTGGTTTTGCCTACTCCAACTCCACGCGCTTCGCCGAATCCAGCGTGCGAAAGCGGGAACTGAGTGTGGACGCTTGTGTAAAATGCGCTTGTATTGCAGCAGCATTGGTAGCTATCGGTTGCGGTCGAGCATATCGCGGGAACCCTTACGGGATCACATTCAGCGAAGTTGAACACGCCCAGCAGTCTCTCTGCTCAGCTGCAAAGGATGACTATGAAAACGGCGACGACCTAGTTGCGTCAGCTCTAGGTAATGCATCGCCCCGACAGAAGGCGGCAATGGGAATGGCGATTGTCGATTACATAAGTGGCAAGTGGAGTGAACGAGACTGCAAACCGAAGATTCCAGCCGGCAGGATCGCCGAATTATTGCATCAATACCCAGGAGAGCCAGTTGGGTCCTGAACGCGGATTCTCTCCCTCACTTAGGTGTTTGGCCTATGCGCGACTGCACCGCTGCATTACCCGCGCAACATGCTATGGGCACCTACGCGCCTGGTCTACGCGTGCGGGTGACCACCAGCTTGACCTACAAAACTCTGGTTTCGAGGGGACGGCGTTCCATCTACCGTTCACGGCGATAACACTAGTTCAAATCCAATCGGTCGGGGACGCCAAAGTATTCGGGGCGAAGCTCAAACTTCTGAAGTTCGGGCACGACCTCGCTCCGGGACTTGCACATGCTTCGTCAAATCACGCTCCAGGCGTCGGTGACGCGGACGGTTGAGCCTGGGTGGACGTGCGCCATAGGCCGCCTTGGCTGAAGCAACTCCATCCCCATCGCAGCCACGACAATAGCGCGGACGCGAGCCATAGCGCCCACAGCAACATCGCGAGCCGATAGACCATCAGGGGCACCGAAATCGCCCACATTTGCGGGAGCGCGCCCGCGACACGGTCGTGGAACCATTGCAGTTGATTCGCAGTCGAACCGTTGCCGCTGATTTGCATTTGCGGAAGGCCGAGCAGACCCGCTTCGATCGCTCCGAAGAGGCCGGCCAGCGCAGCGAGCGTCCAGGCCGCGAGCAGAATCTGAAACGCTCTGAACGCCCATTGGCCGAGCGATGTGCCCTGACGCTTGCGCCATCCCAAGGCGAGCAACCATCCCACGATTAGCGCCGCCCACCAGACTGGTACCTGGGTCAACCCGAAGCTGAGCAGAAGCCAGTGATAGGCGCGCAACGGAGTCAGAACAGATCGGCCGAGCGCGACTGCAACGATCGCGAAGACCAGCAGCAGGCCCCAGAACAACACCGCGGGACCTAGCAGTGCGGGCGCGACGAACAGGGTCCATCGATCGGCCGGCATATTGATGATCGTGTCGGCATTGACGCTCGCTGCGCCGGGATCGAATGCGGGCGTCGTGACGCGCAGCCCGACGCCGTGAGGTTCGCGCCACGAGATCGCGATCGACTGCCTGCCGGGCACGATCGGGATGGTGACGGTCTGCTTCTCCTGGCGAATCGGTTGCGGGTTTCCGTTGATCGCGAGTGACTGCAACTCCGCTTGCGCCGGGAGAACGAGGGTCTTCTGCCCGCCGCGGCTGCTGCGAACGTCGAGGGTGACGGTCACGTCGGTGGCGCGGAGGCCGGGGCTCGTCTCAAGCCGGCTGGAATCGATAGTGAGCGTGGGGCCGCTGATTCCTTCGGGTCGCGTGACGTTCAGCATGACCGACTCGCCGGGCCAGGGTTGCCACTGGCGAATCCTGAGCGCGGTCTGCGCCGGGTTCAGATAGATCTGCGGAATTCCGGCCGGCTCGACATGCCACATCGGCGCCGCGAACAGGCGCCACACTTCAGTCCACGCCAAAGAGTTGGGCGCCTTCAATTCGAGCGACGGTGCGATTTTGAGGGTCGAATGCCAATCGACGAGCTCTGTCGACGGCGGCATGCTGACGCCAACCATGCCGTTGTCTGCGCGGAAACCCGGTGAGGTTACCGACTCGCCCGGCAGGAGAGGAACCTGCAGGGTGATCGGAGTGTCAGCGTCGGTGACGCGCTGGACTTCTGTGTCGACCTGCCACTCAAGACCGAGATGAATGACGCGGGTGATGTGTACGAACGGGGGAAGCTGGCCGGGCTGCAACGCGGCAGATGCCTGGCCGGCGCGAGCCTGTCGCACGAGGCGGAGATTGTCATCGGGGACACCGTCTTCACGGATTCCTTCCACGGTCCATCCCTGGGCGGCGGCCTCGACTCGATGAGGCTTGAGAGGCAGCGGAATTTCCAGCGAATCAAGATCGGGAAGAGCGCCTTCGACCAGCACCTGATGGGCGCCAGCCGGAACGAGCAGCCACAGGAGCCCATCCTGCGTGCGGATAATCGCCTCCGCATCCTTGCCATCAAGGGTAGCGCGCGACGGAGTGAATCCGTTGCTGCTGCCCGGCAGCGGGATTGCGATATCGACTGCGGCGTCAACTCCAATCCGCGCGACGAGCGATGACGGCGTCACTTCGATCTGCATCCGCGGGATCGAAGCGCATTCGGGGGAGCAGTCGTGCTTTTCGAGCAGGCGGCGCTGAAGCTCGTTAAGAAGATCGTGTGGCGGGAAGTCGGCGGCGCGCACCGGCGTCGCGAGCAGCGGCGCGAGAACGATCAATGCGAGAATCGCGGCGACGCTTGCAGCGGGCGGAGACAGGGGTCGCGATATCGTGCGCATCGAGATGAACACGCGGAAGGCGAGAAGAACGATCAGGCCAACGCGAAGGAATCCGAGCAGGAAATTCACCGCCGGCGAGAGCATCCACAGACGAATCTGTTGCGAACGCTCCACAGGCCCGCGCCAGCTAAGGTTCACCGTACGCCAGTTCCATCGCGGCAACCCCGGCCCCGTGGTGATAGTCGCGTTAGGATCGATGTTCGCATAGCTGTAGACGGGGCTTTTCCGCTGCGCCGCCGAAACGGACAAGGCTGGAGTCGCCATCATCGAGACACTGGGCAATTCCTGCTGCTCCGGCGCTGGCGCCTCGCTGGCCGTCTCCGACATTTCGCCGGTTGCCGCAAGGTTCTCGGTGCCGCCTTGTCCGGTCGCGGCTCCCGAGATCAACGACATTACTGTTGGCTCAGCCTGGAGCGCGGGATAGATCGCCACCCGCACCTGATCGATCATGAACGGGATCGCGATCACCACAAACGTGACGGCGGCGGCCAGCCGGTAAGCCTGGATCACCCACGTCGCACGCCCCTTGGGCAGAATCAGATAGAGAGCTTCACCGGCCAGCAGCGCAAGCCAGATCCATCGGGGCGCGCCGGGCTCCAGGTAGGTCAGCGCGAGCGTCACCAGCGCAACGATGCCCCACGCCAGACCCCACATCCGGTAGACCACCATCGTGATGAAGAGCACCAGGAAGAGGTCGAGCAGCGTCCAATCGGTGATCCAGCTGGTGGAGACGTCGTCGACCCCGGACGCGCGGAACAGGCGCCATCCGGGAGGCAGCCGGAGCGTCGCGGATACGGACTGGAAGTCATGGTCCCATCCGACGGCAGGAATGCGGGAGATTCCGCCGTTGATGCGGCTGTCGGCCTGCATCTCGAGTTGGCCCTGACGGATCTCAACGCCCGTCTGCGGCGAGGAATCGCGGCGGGGGATGACCTGGTCGGCTCCTGCGATCGCGACGCGGCCGAGTTGCTGGTCCGGCGTCATTTCGAGGCGCCAGTTTTTGTTCATGATGCCGGTGACGTCGTCCTGAACCGTGAATCCGCCGCCGTTGAAGTCGAGCCAAAGCTTGCGGCTGAGACTCAACTGATCGGGCGCAGCGTCGGAATCGCCACGGCGTTTCTCGACCAGACGCATCACCTTGCCGGGCTGCATCAGGAACGTCGGAAATTGTCGCCACTCCGGAGCGAGCCGCGTTTGATTCGGATCGATCGCATTGACGCCTTCAACGGAAACGACGCGGAGATCGTTATGCGCCTCGAAGGCCCATACCTCCTGCACCGCCCACGGAGCATCGGTTGCCGGCATCGACAGCATCGTCGCGGGATCTTCGTGGCGGGCGGTCAGCTCGAGCGTCCAGGTGCCCGGCCGCAGCTGTACGCGCAGATGGCCGTCGGGCTCGACGCGAGCGGGGAGCGGGCTCTGCAGCGTCATCGGGATAAAGCCCTCGGGGAGGGCCTTGCCCAGGGTCACCTCGCGGTCTTTGCCCGAGACGTTTAACTCGATGCGCGTGACGAGCAGGAGCGGCACATCGTCAACCACGCGGCGCTGGACCTCGACCTCAAGTCCCTCCGGCGCGGCCTGGGCCTTGGCGCTCCTCAACCATAGCAGGCCGTTCGGTTCCCGATGCGGGAAGTCGACGGGCTTGCCGTCGACATTGAGCGCGAGGAGGCCGGTTTCAGGCGGCACCGGGATAATTTGCAGCATCTGATCCCAGGCGAAGGAACCTTCGACAACATGGCTGCCGGCTTTCAGATAAACGGCCGGCATACCATTGTGGATGGTGGCGGGCGCCGGCTTGCCGTCGACGTGCACATCGAGCGGCCAACGAGTCTGGTCGCCAGGCAGCATCGCGAAGGTCTCGTGGAACACTCGAAAATTTTGCGTGAATCGAGCCGAGGTTTCGTTGACCGTCAGGCTAAGGCGCGACGGCCACAGGCATCGATGCTCATTGCCAGGATTCTGGACGACGGGGCATAGCTGATCTTCGTGGCCGCGCAGCACCCAGTCAGTCCAGGGTCGAAGCGGCTCCGGCACCTGTTCACGGGAAAGAGGCTCGGCCAGCGCCGCGGGCGCGGCGATGAGAAGACAGAAGATGACCGCGAGTGCGTGGAGCTTCATTTCGCGCTATCCCCCCAATCGTTAGAACGTGAAAATCCGCTTTTCTTGCAACGTCAAGGTTATCTTGGAAGTTGACCTGCTGATTCTGAATCGGCGACATGATGCTATCCCACGCGATCAGGTCCCGGAACGATGCGCCGCCCTCCTTTTTGGGAGCCGTAGGTTGCTGTCTGCCGGTGGATAAACTGTCATTCGCGTCATTGTTTTCCAAGGCCGATCTGTATAATTGGCCATCATGGCATTAGACAGACCTATTGTTGTTTTAACGGTAAAAGAAGTGGCTGATTACCTGAAGGTACATTCGTCCACTGTGTACAAGTTGTTGCGCAACCAGGAGCTCCCCGGGTTCCGAATTGGAACTGACTGGCGATTCAACAAGGAAAGGATCGACCAGTGGATGGCCGACAAGACTAAGCCCGTATAGAGAAGCTCGGACCAGCGCTTTCGCAAAAACCTCAGCCGAATGCCTCCTTGGGAAGAGGGGGCGAACTCCAGCCAGCGCGACCTTCCAGCCGAATCTGCGAACAAATGCCCCGCTAAGAGCGGGATGTTTGCCGCATTGTGGGCGCAACCCGGATCAGAATCGCTGCGCTGTTTCCCTGAGAAAATTCCAAAGAGATTAGAGAATCGGCAGGGAATTCGAGACGCGATGCCGACTTATCGTACTGCCAAGGCTCGATGGCGCGTCTCTTGCTGATATCGAGGTCCGCGGCCATCCGGGTTCGACACACCAAACTTCTTTCGCCGATGGTTTGACCAAGACACTGTCTGCTCTTTGATGTCTGTGAAGGACGCAGTACCAAGCCTGAATCGTTCTTGGCTGACGTCGCGACGTAGCGGGTAGAGATCCATGGTTGCTCGAAAAAGAGTCAAAGACGAAGCGGTCGCCTTCGCCGATCGCCCTCTGCGCCTGGCTCACTCGGAACCCGTGGCAGAGCAGTTTGAGGGACTTCTGGCAGATTTGTCGAGGGCCTTTATCCGATCGCCCACTGAAAGCATCGACGACCAAATCGAGCTCTGGCTTCAGAATATCGTGCTGAGTCTCGGTCTCGACAGAGGCGCGCTAACTCAGTTCGATAGCAATCGTCGTCTGTGGATGACCCATCAGTGGGCACGTAAGGGTATTTCCGCGCCCGACCGGGGACGCGAGATCAAGCAATACCTGCCTTGGCTAGCTAACAAAATCGCGTCAGGCGAGATGATCGTGTTCTCCAATCTTCCCTACCGGCTTCCGCGCGAGGCGGTCGGAGAGCGCGCGTTCGTTAAAGCCGACGGAGTCAAAGGTCATATAACACTGCCGCTGAAAATCGGCAGTAACACAGTAGGCGGGCTTTCGTTTGCCACGGTTCTCAACGGGCGAAAATGGACAAAGCAGGAGATTCGACGTCTCCGACTCGTCGCAGAAGTCTTCGGCAACGCGCTGGAGCGCAAGCGCGCTTTCGCAGAGCGTCGCCGGCTTGAGCAGGATTTGCGGACGAGGGAGGGAGCGGCTTTTGTCGGAGAACTTGCCGCCGTCCTGGTGCGCGAGTTGAAGCAGCCGCTGGCAGCCATCCTGGCCAACGCAGAAACCGCTCAGGACATCCTATCGCACGAAAATCCCGGACTCAGCAAAATCCGCGACGCGCTCGCAGACATCATCAGCGACAATGCGCGGGCCGACGATCTGGTCGCACAGGTTCTCGCCGTCTTTCACCATGGAGGAACGGAGAAATCTCCCGTCGAGATCGGCGCTGTTCTTGGCGATGTAGAACGCGTCGCAACCATGGCCGCGAGACGCGAAGGCGTCGGGTTGTCGATAAAGATCCCTGACTCCCTGCCATCAGTGCGATGCAACAGGACGCAACTCACGCAGGCCATCTCGATCCTTATCTTCAATGCGTTCCGATCGGTCTGCAAGGATCAAGCGCCTCGAGAGGTATCTTTGATCGCGGCGCAGGTTAAAGTCGGCTGGGTGCGTGTGTCGGTGCGCGACTCGGGCGTCGGCGTCGATGCGCAGATCATGTCGCGCCGACTCGAGCAGTCCATTACGACCAATCCGAGCGGAATCGGGGTAGGTCTCGCGATCGTGCGTTCGATCATTGAGAACCACGGCGGCAGAATCCGCGTGTTTCAGAACCCCGATCGCGGTTCCACGTCGGAATTCGAGTTGCCTGCTGAAACCGGGGTGCAATTCGCGCGGTCTGCGTCGGCAACGTCGAAAATTGAACCCAGGGCGACCGAGGTCAAGCCGGTGGGACTTGCAGCCAGGAATCTCATAATCGTTCAAGAAGTGTGCAAGCAGTTCCGCGTAACGCCCGCAGAGATCTTCAGCAAGAGCCGCGCGTCAAGGATCGCTTTAGGACGGATGATCGCGATCTATCTCAGCCGACTCATCACGAATGCGTCGTTTGCGCGAATCGGCGATTTCTTCGGTCGCGACCACACAACCGTCCTGCATGCCTTTCGACAGGTCGAAAGCATGACGATGCAGCGCCCGATGTTTCAGGAGACCATGCGCTCGTTGAGCGCTCGTATAAGTTTGCGATTAGGTGGCTGAGCCTGAAAGGCCGGATTCCCGAAATTTCAGTCCCTACTCTTTCTTGAGACGCGGATCGTCCGTAGAAACGCACTCCGAGTTTGTCGTTGCGACATCAGCGTGACACAGGTTCGCTCGCGAGCGATCTGAAAGGCAATCGTACTGCGCCTGAGTGAAGGCGTCGTTCTTCAATGCGGTCAGGACCGACTCACAACTCTCAGCAGAGTCGTAGCTAGAGGAGAGGGTCCACTCCGAGAGCGGCGCAGCAATCAGAATCGCATTAGAGCCGGCTGACGGAATCATCAGGCGCCAAACTACGAGCGCGAGTGCCGCGGCATACCGAGTTTTCATGACACCTTTATTTAGCCGAGAGGCTCGCGCCGTTGACGTTATGGTTAACCGCTCTCGCGGGCGCCGGTGTTCCTTTTGGCTACGACCGCGCTTCCGCATATCTGCTGATTACGAATCAGGAGGCCTCAGGAAACATCGACTCCCGCGAAACCAGTGAATCGTGACTGCTGATTCGCTCAGGCAGCCTGTTAAGGAAGCCTGAAATGACGCGGATCCCGCTATTTAACTAGCGGTACAGCCTGCGCAATATCACACTGCAGCAGCGCGCGAAGCTTGCTGTCGATCTGAAAAAACCGCGTCACTTTGACTGGACTGAGCACCGAGCGAAATTTCGGGATGAAGCTTTTCTCAGTATCGAGACGCGCCTGCTGAATCGCGATTACCTCGTCGAGCTTCGCGTTTGCATCGTTCTCGGTCAAGTTGGCATAGCCGAAGTGTTCCAGTTCCCGCAGATGACGATCGTCGATCTTTTCCATCTCGGCTTCGTACTGATCGTACAGTGGCCAAAATTTGCTGGCCTCTTCAGGAGTGAGATTCAGCAGCTTCTCAACGGAAGCTTTGCCCTGAAGGCGCTCCTTGGTGAGGTCGGGGTGCTTCGGCGAGGGCGCGGCTTCTTGCCCCATCGCTCCCGTTGTCGAAATCAGTGCGCAAACGGCCAACATGGCCATCCAAGCGACAATCGATTTTCTGATATTCATGGTGATGATCTCCCAAGATGTGGCTAAAGGCTGACTCGTGTTCGGTTTTGTCGCAGCCGTCCGACTCGATTTTCTTAGTCTGTCGGCCAAATCAGCGTCAACTCCGGTCCTTCTCCTCCTTTGGATTGACCCGAGAGCACAAACCACCTGCTGACTGCGAATCAGCGAACCAATCATCCAGAGTTAGTGCTGAGGATCGCGCGGACCTTGGCGGCGACGTCCGGCGCTTTCACCACGTCAGAAATGATCGCGACGGCGTCGGCGCGTGCCGCGAGGACTTCGGGCACGCGCGCCTCGGTGATGCCGCCGATGGCGACGATTGGGATCTTCACGGCCGCGCGGATCGCTCGGAGTTGGTCGAGGCCTTGCCCCGCGGCAATGTTCTTGAGTCCGCCGGAGTACATCGGGCCGAAGCCGATGTAGTCGGCGCCGCCGGTTTCCGCTGCGCGCGCCTGCTCGATGCGATGGGTTGAGATGCCGACGATAAAGTCCGGTCCGGCGATTTGCCGAGCGGCTTGCAGCGGAAGATCTTCCTGGCCGAGATGGACTCCGTTTGCGCCCGCGTGGATCG
>Ga0126371_10002120_pt1 | contig 16995 bp, 13 predicted proteins | sample PanSoiMetaPlot_4_FD_110145 | JGI IMG/M metagenome (GOLD analysis project Ga0126371, IMG submission 110145) | Tropical forest soil microbial communities from Panama - MetaG Plot_4 | ecosystem: Environmental > Terrestrial > Soil > Tropical forest > Bulk soil | place: Panama | collected 2016-02-17 | reverse complement strand
TTCCTGGTCGTGAAGTTTGTCGCATGCAGATGTTGGGCGGGCCCTATGTTTTTGGATCACCCACGTCCCTCCTGTATCGTTCGGACCTTGTCCGAGCTGAGGATGAATTTTATCCAAACGCTTCACCCAATGCGGATACCAGTGCCTGTTACAGGTGTTTGCGGGAGTCGGATTTTGGTTTCGTCCATCAGGTGCTCTCCCATGAACGCATTCATGGAGAGGCGATCAGCGCATCCTGCCGCTCCCTTAATTCCTACGAGTCTTCCCGTTTGAGCGATCTCCGTCACTACGGTCCCAGCTACCTGAGCAAGGAGGAGCTGGAAACTCGGACACGGGAGGTTCTGGCAAATTACTATTGGTTTCTCGGAGTCAGCGCCGTTCATTTTCGAGAGAAAGCCTTCTGGGCCTACCATAAGCAGCGCTTCAAAGAGTGCGGTTATGATCTGTCTTATTTCCGTGTGGCTCAAGCGGCGGGAAAGAAACTTCTGGATTTATTACTCAATCCCAAACAGACAGTTGAAAGAGTGTTTTTCCGTAATGGTGGCAACAGCATTCTTCCCGGCTGAAAAGTAGCGAATCTATGGTGGATACCGCACTACTCCAATGTGAAAACAAAGGCCGGCCTGTGCGCGTCGCTATGATTGGCGCAGGAGCCTCGGCCCGCGCAATCGCGCTGCAGCTAGCAACCCCCGTTCCGGGGATTCGTCTCGTCGGTATCTCAAACCGGACGGTTGTCAATGGCGAACGCTGTCTCCGCGAAGCGGGCTTTTCCGCGTGGCGCCGCGTGGACTCCGCGCGCCAGGCGGAAACGATTATTTCCAGCGGGATCCCGGTCCTCACGGATAACCCCACGTCGCTCATCACCTGTGATGCCGTTGACGTGGTTATCGAAGTAACCGGCACCGTCGATTTTGCGGCTCGATCTGTCCTCGACGCCTTTCGCTGCGGCAAGCATGTCATCTTGGTCAACGCGGAACTGGATTCGACACTGGGACCGATCCTGAAGACCAGAGCGGACTCGGCTGGCGTTGTCATCTCGCACACCGATGGCGACGAGCCCGGCGTGGCCATGACTCTGATTCGCTATCTCCGTTCATGTGGACTTAGGCCGGTCGCAGCGGGCAACCTCAAGGGAATGGTGGATCATTACCGCACCCCGGAGACCCAGAGGGCTTTCGCGATCCAGCATAATCTCGATGCTAGAAAATCGACGTCATTTGCCGATTCGACGAAGCTCTCCATGGAAGCTACCGTACTGGCCAACGCCACGGGGTTTTTGGTCGGCCGGCGGGGTATGTACGGTCCAAAGTGCGTCGATGTGCGAGAAATAGCCAATCTGCTGCCTCCAGACGAGATGCTGGCTACAGGTCTAGTTGACTATGCGCTCGGGGCGGCTCCGCACACCGGTGCGTTTGTTATCGTCCATGAAGATTCGCCTCTGAAGAAGATGCAGCTTGCCTACTACAAGCTCGGTGACGGTCCGTTTTATGCGTTTTACACACCTTTTCATTTGCCTCATGTGCAGATCGTCTCGACACTCGGCCAGGTCGCGCTTTTTCGAGATCCAACCGTTACTCCTTCAGGGGGACCAGTTTGCGAAGTAATTGCCATCGCCAAACGCCCTCTAAAAGCGGGCGAACGCCTGGATGGCGTCGGGGGATTCTGCACCTACGGCCTGGTCGACAACTCTTCCTCTGCGCGGGAATTGAACGCATTACCAATGGGGATTTCGGAAGATTGCACCTTGCTTCGCGACATTTCAAAGGACCAGGCAATTTCCTTTGCCGATGTGAAATGTCCGTCAACACGGGCCCTAGAACTTTGGCAAGAGCAGCGCGCGCGTTGGTCACAAAAGGAACCGGCTTTTCGACACCTCTCGGCGAGCTGAGTCCTCGGGTACTCGAAGCGAGCAAAACATCTCATAGGAACTCCGAAAATGTCAGCTGGTTTCTACGGGCAGAAAGTTGTGGTCACAGGTGCGAATGGGTTCATTGGTGCCCATTTGTGCCGTCGCCTTGCCGATGAGGGAGCGGAAGTTCACGCAGTGCATCGAACCAAGATTCCCTCGGACGTTGTCGTCCACCGCTGGTGGCAGGCGGACCTGTCGGACTTCACCCAGACAAAAAAGATTATTGAGAGCGCGAAGCCAGATGTGATTTTCCATTTGGCAAGCCACGTCAAGGGAGCGCCGCATCTAGAACATGTACTTCCAACGTTCCACAGCAACTTGGAAAGCACCATAAACCTGCTCACTCTTGCGACTCAATCCGGCACTCGACGGTTAGTTCTGACAGGTTCTCTGGCTGAGCCGGACTTCGAAAACGGTGAACGCTTCCCGGTTGCGCCGTATGCCGCGGCAAAGTGGGCGAGCAGCGGATACGCCCGCATGTTCCATGCCCTATATCGCACCCCAGTGATAATTGCCCGCGTCTTTATGGTATATGGCCCCGCGCAAATAGACCTGACTAAGCTGATCCCCTATGCCACCCTCACGATGCTTCAGGGAAAGCGCCCCAAGATTACTAGCGGTGAAAGGCTTGTTGATTGGATCTATGTCTCCGATGTAGTCGAGGGTTTCCTGAAACTCGCTACGGTACCCGGAATCGATGGTTCGACCGTCGATTTGGGATCAGGATCCTTACTTTCGATCCGCGATATAGTGCAGGAACTGGCAGGCATCATCGGCGACGGCGCGGCCGCCGAATTTGGGGCATTGCCAGACAGGCCGCTGGAACCGACACGAATCGCCAATATTGTCGAATCCTCTGCGAAAATTGGATGGAGGGCGCAAGTTTCGCGGCAGGAAGGACTCTGTCGCACGGTGGAGTGGTACCGCAAGCAATTGGAGAAGTCTCCCGACGCCTATCGGGACCTTCGGATGTGAAAAGGAAACTTGCATTTGATCGGCCGTAAGAACTCACAGGAGCTAAGTAAATGGAAAGAGTCGTGATCCTAGGTTCTGGAATGGCGGGGTGGGGTGCGGCCCATCGCCTGAACGAAGAAGGTGTACCTTCGGTTCTCTATGACAAGAATCCATACTTTGGAGGCCATACTGCTTCTTTCAAACATGCCGACGGCTTCATCTTTGACGAGGGACCCCATGTCTCTTTCACCAAGCACGAACATCTTCAAAAGCTCTATGCCGATAGTGTCGATCAGAAATACGAAATCATTCACGCGCGCCCGAACAACTACTGGAAAGGGCACAAGATCAAGCATCCAGCCATCTGCAACCTGTACGGGCTGCCCACAGACCTGGTCGTGAACTGTCTGAGGGATTTCATTGGCGCCCACAACGACCAGGAAAATCACATTGAGCGCAAGCCGATCGAGAATTACGCCGACTGGCTCGTCGCCAGTTACGGGAAAACCTTCGCTGAAACCTTTCCCATGGAGTACGGATTTAAGTATCACACCACTACTGCCGAGAATATGAGCACCGCATGGCTCGGCCCGCGTCTGTATCGCGCAAAGTTGGAGGAGGTTCTGGTCGGCGCGATCACTCCGGAAACCCCTCATGTTCACTACGTGGACCATGTGCGCTATCCCTCATTTGGAGGGTTCGTTTCGTATCTAAGCCCTCTGCCGAAACAAACTCAAATCAATCTCGACCACAAACTCGTTCGCTTGGACCCCGCAAAACGGGAACTTAGCTTCATGAACGGCGCCGTTACCGGATACGATGCCCTGATTTCCTCGGTACCGCTCACAGAGTTGGTCCCGATGATCGTTGGGGCTCCGGCGGACGTGGTGGCGGCCGCAAGGAAACTCGCCTGCACCAGTTGCGTCATGATCAATCTCGGTGTGAATCGCAGCGATCTTTCCGAAGGCCAGTGGACCTACTACTACGATCGCGATATCTGTTTTACACGGCTCAGCTTCCCGCACATGTTTTCTCCGCATACTGTTCCCGCGGGATGCGGCAGCATCCAGGCCGAAGTCTATTACTCGGACAAATACCGCCCGCTCCAAGGCTCTCCGGCCGATTACGTAGCCCCGGTCATCGTCGATTTGAAGCGCGTCGGCGTGTTGCGCGAGGAAGATAAGGTTGTGCATACCAGCATTCATGTCAGCAGATTCGCGCAGGTGATCTTCGACTTGGAGCGGGCCGATGCCCTCGCTGTGGTGCACGGCTACCTCGACGACATTGGCGTGCGTTACTGCGGACGCTATGGCGATTGGCTCTACATCTGGACCGACGAGTCCTTTATCAGTGGCGAAAATGCTGCCCAAAAAGCCCTCGACCAGATCAGCTCCCGGAAAAGCAGATAACCCTGGATGCAAGACTCCCAATGACCACCGCGACATCGAAGGGCCCTGGCATTTGTCGATTCTGCCGTACTCCCCTAAGGCACACATTTGTCGACCTTGGCATGTCGCCTCTCTGCGAAAGCTTCTTGCGGGCGGACCAGTTGAATGAGATGGAGCCGTTTTATCCGCTCCACGTCTACGTTTGCGAGCAGTGCTTCCTGGTCCAGCTAGAGGAATACGTCAGCCCGGAGCACATCTTCACCGAATATGCTTACTTCTCTTCCTACTCGGAGAGCTGGCTCGAACACGCGCGCAAATACACTGAGCAAATGGTGGGCCGTTTTGGGCTTCACGGCGGAAGCCTCGTCGCCGAATTAGCCAGCAACGACGGATATCTGCTCCAGAATTTCGTCAAGCGCCAGATTCCAGTTCTTGGCATTGAGCCGGCAGCCAATGTCGCAAGAGTCGCGATCGAGAAACAAATCCCCACAATCGTCAGGTTCTTTGGAATGCAGCTTGCCGCGGAACTTGCGCGCGAAGGCCGGTCTGCGGATTTGCTGATCGGCAATAACGTGCTCGCGCAAGTTCCGGATTTGTGCGACTTCGTGGCGGGCGTGAAAATCCTTCTGAAGCCGCAAGGCGTGTTCACCCTGGAGTTTCCGCACCTTCTGCAGCTGATGGAAGGGAATCAGTTCGACACCATTTACCACGAGCATTTCTCCTATTTTTCCCTTCTAGCTTGCGAAAAGATCTTTGGCGCCCATGGACTTGTTCTCTTCGATGTGGAAGAACTCGCGACCCATGGCGGTTCTCTACGCATTTTTGGCCGGCACGCGCAGGACTCGTCGAGACCTGTATCTTCCAGGATCACGGAGCTAAGAGCCAAGGAAGATGTTTATGGCTTGTCCGGCCTAGATTGCTACCGATCTTTTGGCAAAAAGGTCAAGCAGACGAAGCGGGAACTCTTGCAATGCCTAATCCGTGCGAAAGAGGCGGGTAAGACTATTGTCGGATACGGCGCCCCCGGAAAAGGGAACACTCTGCTGAACTATTGCGGCATCGGCCCCGACTTTCTGGACTACACCGTCGACCGCAATCCCTACAAACACGGCCGCTTCACCCCCGGCACCCATATTCCCATTTTTCCACCCGACAAGATCCGGGAAACTCGCCCGGATTATGTGCTCATTCTCCCGTGGAACCTGAGAAGTGAGATCATCGAGCAGACATCTTTTATCCGGGAATGGGGAGGACAGTTCATCATTCCGATCCCCGAAGCGACCGTCAGTTCGTGAGTCCGAAGCGCAATTCCTCACGAGGTTCAGTTCGAATGGAGTGAAATTCCTATGAAAGTCGTCCTTTTCTGTGGCGGTGTCGGCATGAGAATCAAGGAAGCGGGCGAGAGCACCCCCAAGCCCATCGTTCATGTCGGTGACCGGCCTATCTTGTGGCACGTGATGAAGTACTACGCTCATTTTGGTCACAAGGATTTCATCTTGTGCCTGGGCTATCGCTCGGACGCTATCAAGAATTATTTCGTCAATTACAGCGAACTCGTTTCCAACGACTTTGTCCTTCTGAACGGCGGCCGCGACGTCAGGGTCTTCAACCGGGACATCGAAGACTGGACCATCACCTTCGTGGACACTGGCGCGAATTCCAATATCGGCCAGCGTCTGAAGACGGTTGAAAAATATCTGGATGGTGAGACCGAATTTCTGGCCAACTACAGTGACAACCTCACGGATTTCCATCTTCCCGAGCTGATTGACGCGTTCCATCGCCAGAACAAAACCGCCGCTTTTCTGTGTGTCCGGCCCAGCACAAGCTGTCACTATGTTTCTCTTGGTCAAGGCGGACTGGTCGAAACAATCAAAACCTCCGCGGAATCAGAGATGTGGATCAATGGGGGCTATTTCGTATTCAAGAAGTCCATTTTCGATTTCATTCAGCCTGGTGAGGAGCTCGTTCACGAGCCTTTCCACCGGTTGATCGGTGCCAGGCAGCTTATGGGGCATGCCTACGGCGGCTTCTGGAAAAGCATGGATACCTTCAAGGAAAAACAGGAACTCGACGATCTCTACAGCAAGGGCATCGCGCCCTGGCAGTTGTGGAGGAAATCATTGAATGGCAAGACGCCGGACTCTGTCGTTCGGCGCGCCTAAATGAATTCGTAGAAACCCGCTAACACAGACGGGGAAATCGACAAAGTCATTGCCGAATCGCCCGGCTTTCTTTAAGAAACAGCCGGCAAGCGTTCGGCAATAACTACCTATTCGCTGGTCGTATTTGGAGAATGGCTTGCAAACCGTGTCGTCCTCTCATTTACAGATTCCTGCTGTGCGCTGGGACAATTCGGTCTACTCGTGGCTGGAATGGTCCTCCCGCCGCAAACTGCTGATATGTACTCTTGCCATGGTCTTACCCATGGCTGCCCGCTTGATTCTCCTTCCCCGCATCCCGATCCCCAAACCTTTTGTGAGCGACGAGTTTGCCTACTTACTTACTGCGGAGACATTCGCCTCGGGCCGTCTCACGAATCCGCCCCATCCGATGTGGCAGCATTTCGAGACGCTCCATCAGCTGATGCAGCCCACTTATGCAAGCAAGTACCCTCCTGGCCAGGCACTGTCTTTAGCGATCGGCATCAAATTCTTTGGTCATCCCTGGTTTGGCGTGTGGCTTGTCTACGGGCTTTTCGGGGCGTGTCTTTGCTGGATGCTTCTGAACTGGGTGCCTCCCGTGTACGCCCTTCTGGGTACGGTCATCACGCTCATACGCATTTCTATTCTTGGTTATTGGATGAATTCCTACTGGGGAGGGGCACTGGCTGCGTGCGCGGGTTGCCTTCTGCTGGGAACCCTGCCGCGCATGGCCCGGGGTCCTCTCCGTTCGAAAGATGCAGCGCTTGCAGCCCTGGCTGTGGCGCTGCTTGCGAACACCCGGCCATATGAAGGTCTTGTCCTTGCTGCTGGCGCCGCAATCGTTCTAGTGTTCTGGCGTTCAGCGCGGCGATATACGCTGGCAAGTCTTCTCGCATGGCGTTCGGCAGTCCCGTTTCTGCTCGTCCTTGCGGCGGTAGCCCTATTGGACGGCTACTACAATTTCCGCGTCACTGGCGACCCACTTCAATTGCCGTATCAAGTTTACTTCAAGCAATATCAGATCGCCCCGCCATGGATCCTGCTTCCCGAACGCGAGCCGCCTGTTTTCCGCCACGCGGATCTTGAAAACACTTGGAAGGAACAAGCCTGGGAATACCGAGAGAACAAAACGCATTTGCGCCAGAATATTCAGGTAACCTATTCGATCTTCAAGTTTTTCTGCCCAACGTTGTATTTCTTTCCTGTCGTTGTTGGACTTTTTGTCTCTCGCAGCCCTCGACTGTGGGCCGCGACCGGGATCTATGGCCTGACTTGGGCCGCGCTCTTGCTGGAAGGCAACAAAGCTCCTCATTACATTGCCGCCAGTGCGGCACTTCTTCCACTGATCGTTGTCTATGGCTTCCGCTGTTTGCGTGCGATCGGCGGAGTCTACGGACCTTTGCTGGTACTGACGCTTTTCGGACTGATTGTCCTCGAAGGTAGGGCTTCTGAGCATGGCTACTCCTTCGAGACACGCGGAAGGGATGCCGTTTCCAACCGCATGGCTGTGTTGGACAAACTGAAAAATGAGCCTGGTGCCCAACTGATTCTTGTCCGGTATTCTCCCGACCATGTTGACAAGAGTGACGGCTGCGTCTACAACGCGGCGGACATTGACGCGTCTAGGGTCGTCTGGGCTCTCGACATGGGATCAGCAAAGAATCAGGAGCTGGTCAACTACTATCAGGGCAGTCGCAAAATCTGGCTCTATCAACCCGACAAAGATCCAAGTGAACTCGTTCCTTATACGGAGAACCCATGAAGTTGCGTTCTCTGGTCCAATGGTCACTATTCGGTCTCGTAATGATTCTAGTGATCATTGGCATAACTTGGTGGGGCGCACGACGCCACAGACGCCTTGAAGCTTGCCTCGCAAATCTCTTCCAAGTCGCCCATCCGCAATACAAAAGAGCTACGGGACGAGCATACTCGACTAGCTTTCCAAACAGTGAGAATCCGATCTCGGAGAATAACAACTGGATCAATGGCGGTGCTTGTGATGATCTAAGGCTGTGTCCCGGAGCCGCCACCTCAAACGTCAGGACTCGTCCTGGTCTCGCATTCGGAACACAGACCGGGGATGTTCCGCCTCCGTATACAGATTCGGGCGCGCTGCTGGCTGGCGACTGGGGCAGCGATCAGTTTGTCCAGATCGTCATCTCCTGGGACGGGACCCCGGGTACGGCACTCGACTACGATGAGGCTGAAATTCGGCTTCGCGGTGCGTTTGCGAAAAACTGGAGCAGAACCTATAACATCAATTGCAGGGTAGGTCCCCCTTCGGAAAACTCCTACATCCAGATGGGGCGCGCCAACGGCCCTGTGGACGACTTTACGCCTCCGCTGGCTGAGCTTGATGGGCCCGAAGCTGCCTGCCAGAATGGCGACGTAATTACAGGGACAGTGGTCGGCGATGTTATCTCCGCTTACATCAACGGGAGAAGAGTTTTGCAGAACGAGGATTCTGTAATTACCTCAGGCTCACCTGGATTTGGTTTTTTCCACCAGGGCAAACATGCGGAGAATTCCAATTTTGGCATTTCCAGGTTCACGGCTTCCGATATATTTCCTCGGTTTGCTTTCGACTAGTGGCGGATTTGATCGCCGCGACCGCGCCGTACCAATCGTCCTGTCCCTGCCACGTTGTCGTTATTGACTGTGGGCCGGGTGACTCGACGACTGCTGCCGTATTTATGTTACCAGGCCAGAACTGAAGTGCAGTGCGATGCGGAACCATGGGAGTCATGGTCCGATCTCCGGTGTTGTCCAGAAAGGTGTAGATCAGCTCGTTTGTGTAACGGGTTGCCGATGACGTGTGCAGGGTGGCACTGGACTCCTGAACGGAGCTCGCTGCACCGCCATCAACATCAAAGACATCGGATTCTGCTAGTCCCACCCACCCCGTTACGGTGAGAGTAATGTAAGAGCAGGCGTTTGGAGAACTGCAAGTCGCGGTGAAGCTCGTCACTCCACTTGGGATGCTCGGGCACATCCAAATGTATTCCTGAAGTCTCTGCGTGCCCACGCTGGTTTCCGCCAGCGCGAAGGGCGAATGGGGCGAAGGCACGAAACACAATTCCGGGTCATTTAGATTGTCGCTAATTCTTAGAAGGGTCTTCGGGGCGTTTTGGCATTTCGCGTCCGCGCATGTGTACGCGGCGGCAATGACGGCCAGGCCTGGAGAGGCAACATAAGACACCGTTTTCGATGTAATGCCGGCATTGTCTCCCCCTGCGCCTGCTCCACCTAGGCAGTGAACTCCGTGCCCATAATCGGTATTCGAACAACTCCCTGGGGAGGCGTGCCAATCTCGTTTGCACGCGCCAAGAATGCAGCTTGCAACTCCCGCAAGGAAAAGCCAGGAAAACAGGTACCGATTCAACGCAGTCACTGGATGGATCATCTTTGTAGTCTCAAATTGTAGTAATTCTTATCTTGTAAGCCCTGTTCGTGGCGTTATCAAGATGCCCTTGGAACTGGGGGCTTCATGGCAAGCATTATCACGGCGGGCCCCTGAGGAATCCAATTCGATGCTCGACAGGAACATATGAGTCAACGTGTTGCCATTATTATTGGAGCCGGCCCCGCGGGCCTTACAGCCGCCTTCGAGCTGCTCAAGAGAACCGATGTGAAACCCATCGTTCTCGAACGCAGTGAGTACATGGGCGGCATTGCGCGCACCGTCTGTTACAAGGGGAATCGCATCGACATCGGTGGCCACCGCTTTTTTTCGAAGTCAGATCGTGTCATGAACTGGTGGTTTCAGTTTATGCCACCCCAGACGACGGAAAATGGTTGCTCGAAAATTGCCTATCAGAACAGCACCCGTTCCGTCAGCTTTCCGGCATCTTGCAACCCGGAGCGCGAAGATCTGGTCATGCTCATGCGCCCAAGAAAATCCCGCATCTACTTCCTTCGTAAACTCTTTGACTATCCCATCAGCCTGACTAAAGACACGCTGATGAAGCTCGGCACGATGCGCACGTTGCGCATTGTACTCAGTTATCTATACGCTGTCGTCCGTCCCATCCGCGATGAGCAAAATCTCGAACAATTCTTCATCAATCGTTTCGGCCGCGAACTTTACAGCACTTTTTTTCGCGACTATACCGAGAAAGTGTGGGGTGTCCCCTGCAACAAGATCAGTGCGGCCTGGGGAGCCCAGCGAGTCAAAGGTCTCTCTATTGCCAAGGCGATTGCTCATTTTGTTCGGAAGAGTTTCCACCGCAGCCAGGGGATCGGTCAAAAGGAAGTCGAAACCTCCCTGATTGAGCAGTTTCTCTATCCAAAGCTTGGTCCTGGTCAACTTTGGGAGGAGGTCGCTCGGCAAATCAAGGAAATGGGCGGTGAGATTGTGACCGACCACCTTGTCACCCGCCTCTCACACGACGGTTCCAGAATCACAGCCGTGGATGCGCGGAACGTGATCACCGGGGAAGTACGAACCATTCAGGGTGACTTCGTGTTCTCCACTATGCCAGTCAAGGATCTGTTGGCTGCTATGGAGCCTCCTCCTCCCGGCGAGGTTCGACAACTCGGCGACCAACTTGTCTATCGCGACTTCCTCACCGTTGGGCTCCTCTGTCAGAAGCTCAAGATTCGGGAAGAGCGGGCCAATGCCCAGGCGTTGATCAAAGACAATTGGATCTACATTCAAGAACCCGAGGTCAAGGTCGGAAGGCTCCAGATCTTCAATAACTGGAGCCCGTACATGGTCGCGGATCCGGCCAAGGTATGGATCGGACTTGAATACTTTTGCTTCGAGGGTGACGACTTATGGCGAATGGGCAATGAAGACCTGATCCGTTTGGGCACCGCTGAACTGTCGAAGATCGACATCATCGATGAGGCTCAAGTGCTGGATGGAACAGTCTTGCGTATGGACAAGACGTATCCAGCCTACTTCGGCTCCTACGACCGTTTTTCTGAGATTCGCTCCTTCGTGGATCGATTCGAGAATCTCTTTCTTGTCGGACGAAACGGTATGCACAAGTACAACAACCAGGACCACTCCATGTTGACCGCTATGGTGGCGGTGGATAACATCGCGGATAATCGCAAGGACAAAGAGAACATTTGGTCCGTCAATACCGAGCAAGACTATCACGAGGAGAAATAGGGCAGTTCTCGCTGCAAAAACCCTGGGAGCCATAATGAGAGTCCTACTTACGGGACACAAAGGCTATATCGGAGCGGTGGCGGTTCCATTATTGCGCGCGGCCGGACACGCTGTTACCGGCCTCGACACGGATCTCTACGCAGGCTGTGATTTCGGCGCTCCCTTAGACACCATTCCGGAACTTCGTAAAGACTTGCGGGGCGTGACTTGTGCTGACCTCGACGGTTTCGAAGCGGTGGTCCACCTGGCTGCGCTGTCAAACGATCCGCTGGGCAATCTTGATTCACACCTCACCTACGACATCAACCATCTGGCCTCCGTGAAGCTCGCGAAACTCGCCAAGGCAGCAGGGGTTCAACGTTTTGTGTTTTCGTCTTCGTGCAGCACTTACGGCGCTGCCGGGGACGATTTTCTGGACGAAAATGCTTCCTTGAACCCGGTGACGCCATACGGGGAATCTAAGGTTTTTGTCGAACAGGAGCTACGCTCCTTGGCGGACAAGAACTTCACCCCCACCTACATGCGAAACGCAACTGCCTACGGTGTATCCCCTCGTTTACGCCTGGATATTGTCTTGAATGACCTCGTTGCTTCTGCTTTTACCACGGGAAGCATCCTTATCAAGAGTGACGGAACGCCGTGGCGCCCGATCGTTCACATTAGAGACATCGTTGCTGCCGTCATAGCGGTCCTCGAAGCTCCTCAGGAGGCGGTGTGCAACGAAACTTTTAACGTCGGACGCACCTCCGAAAACTACCGCATTCGTGAACTGGCCGAAATCGTTCAGGAGGTCGTTCCTGAGTGCCGCGTGGAATATGCGCAGGGGGGTGGTCCGGACAAACGTTGCTACCGCGTGAACTGTGACAAGATTCTTCGCATTCTGCCAAACTTTCGTCCGCAGTGGACCGCCCGGCAGGGCGCGCAAGAACTTTACGAAGCCTATCGAACCCTTGGACTTGCCTTGGAAGACGTCCGGCGGGGCAGGTATATCCGGCTCGCGCAAATTCATCGGCTTCAGCAGGCCGGGCACTTGGATAGCTCCTTGCATTGGCGCGAACTGCGCCTCGCCTAAAGGCTGCCGCCTGAGGAAACCTGAAGATCGATCTCCTAAGCCTGTTGAGAGGACTTCTGAATGGAATCTGGTCAAGATGCCGGGACGGCCGCTGATCGACCGCCGAAGTTTTTGCTTTTTTTGGCCCTGATTGTGGCTGCGAGTTTTGCGATTCGCGTGGCAGCCTGGTCACATTGGCGGACGGGTGCGATTGAATCGGAAGGCGCCGAATACGCCAGGTTGGCGGAAAACTTGCGGAATGGCATCGGATTCGTGGGCTTGGTGACGCCAGGTCCCCAGTTGAATTTCAATCCCCTTTTCCCCCTACTGATCGCCGGTGGCTCGTTCCTGACTCACGGCGATTTTGAATTGGCGGGGCGGTTGGTGGGTCTGATTATGGGCAGCCTGTTGCCTCTGCCCGTTTTTGGCACTGCGAGTAGGTTGTTTGATCGGCGTGTCGGACTCATTGCGGCGCTGCTTGTCTTGTTACACCCCCTGCTGGTTCATTTGTCTTTCACTGTCTTTTCTGAGGGCCCGTACCTTACACTTTTCCTGTTTGCCGTTTACCTATCGGTGCGTGCCCTCGAGCAGCCGTCTCTGCGGAATTGGCTCCTGGTGGGCGCGGCCTTTGCCTTTGCATGGCTTGTTCGCGCCGAGGCCTTGCTCGGATTTGCGGTTGCCATGATGTTCGCGCTGCTGGTTGCGCCGGGCGACCTCCTCACCAGGTGCAAACGGACTTTGGCGGCTGTCGCGGCTTTCCTTTTGCTGATTTCACCTGAGGCGATTTTTGTTTACCGAGCTACAGGGAAGTTAAAGCTGGAAGGCAAAAGCACCATCTTTCTTTACGACGCACAGCGCATCCTTGCCGCCGAGCATCATCCGGGCCAGGAATACACATCGCCTGGCGGGCACCACGAAATTCCAACCCCGGAACCAAACGTCGAGTCTGCACTGAGATGGGAGGAAAAGTGGGCGTTCTTTGGTATCGATTCCCATCTTAAGGGGATGGGATTTGCGCTTCGCCCTCATGTTGAGATCCTCCGCGAAGCGCGGATGAACCCCGGGGACCTACCGCGCATCATCGCGGCGGGTATGCGCCAGAACCTTCCGATTCTGTTTCAACGGCTGTCTTCCGACTGGCTAGGAGCTCCGTTGTTGCCCGCCCTGGCCTTTCTCGGTGTCTTCCGTCGCAGCTGGCAAGCCAAGCAAGCCCGCGTGAGATGGTTCGTTTTACTGATTATGGCTGCTCCCATGGTTGCCACATTTACTTCCTTGAGAACCGAACAGAGGTATTATTTCGTTTTTATCCCGTTGCTTTCCATTTTTGCGGCGAACGGTCTTGTTGGCGTCGGTTTGTGGTTCAAGGCGTCTGCAGCTGTTCTGAGATGGCCGCTCCTTGCAAGGCCCCTATCTGGAGTGCTTGTTTCCGGTGCTGTCGGTTTGGCGATGTTACTTGCTGCAGTTTCCGGCCGAGGGAATGTGTACAATTTCGCGGAAAGCGCCCCCTCGACCCAAGTTGACAAGGAAATCGGGCATTGGCTTGGTCAACGGCAAAACTATCCCATTAAGGTCATGGATCTTTCCATACCCTTGGCCTATCACGCAGGTGCGCAACTGTTTTCTTACTTCCCTTATTGCAGCAACGATTCTGCACTCCAATATGCCGATGCAGCTCAAGTGGACTACATCGTCTTGCGCCGTGAGGCTCACTTCACCCGCTATTATCAAGACTGGGTGGAACGCGGAATCTCCGACAGCCGGGCTGAGCTCCTACAACTGCCTGCGATCCCGGGTGCAGGCAAATTCATTGTTTACCGATGGCACCGTATCGATTCCCCTGGCAACTCCCACAATAACGCAGGAGCCCATTGAGTTTGGGCTACACCATTCGAAAGACGGGATTTCCTCCTCTCTGATCGAAGTAGTTTACGGTTTAAGTGATAGTGGATTCCGAGAAGTTCGGAAATCTCCGTCTTCGGCTAGACTGAATTAGCTACTGGCCGGGTGCTATAAGCGAGACTTCATGCTCTCTCTGAACTTACCTTTTGATGCCTCTTCCACATTCAACGTACTTTGTGTCGGTGCGCACTCCGACGATATTGAAATCGGTTGTGGGGGCACGATACTCCGCTTGGCTCGGAAATATCCAAATTGTGTCTTTCACTGGATAGTGTTTAGTGCCAATGGCCTCCGCGCGGATGAGGCCCGGCGCGCTGCCAGATTGCTTGTGGGAGAGAAAGCGCTTCGCGGGCCGGTAATTAAGTCGTTCAAGGACGGCTTCATGCCTTTTGTTGGGGCTGAGGCGAAGGAGACATTCGAGGAATTGAAGCCGCTTTCCCCGGACCTTATTTTCACCCACTACCGCAAAGATGCTCACCAAGACCATCGGCTGCTTTCCGAATTGACCTGGGAGACGTTTCGCAATCATCTGATCTTGGAATACGAAATTCCAAAGTACGACGGTGATCTGGGGCAACCGAATCTGTTTGTGCCACTTGATACAGGTGACTGTCAAAAGAAGATCGAATGTCTTATGGATGCTTTCGAGTCCCAGAAAGGCAAGCATTGGTTCGAGCAGGAAGTTTTTTTGGCTCTCATGCGTTTGCGAGGTATCGAATGTTGTTCTACCAGCGGATATGCGGAGGCCTTTTACTGCCACAAACTAGTCCTGTAGTTTTTCGTTCAAGGCCCCCTAAGTACACCGATCTGGGGCTAAGTGGCTGCTCGCCCGAACGGAAAGTCCCCGAGGCTCTGAGAAGCTCCAATGAAGGATCTGAAAGAAAAGACAATTCGCGGCGGTTCTGCTAGAGGAGCTGCCCTGGCCGCAAACTTCCTCTTGCGCGTGGGGTCGCTTGTCATACTGGCCCGCCTATTGGACCCCAAGGACTTTGGCCTTCTTGGAATGGTGACAGCGTTTACGGGCATTTTAGGTTTATTCCGCGACTTTGGCCTATCAGCAGCTGCCATTCAACGCGTGAATGTTACCGAGGAGCAAAGTTCAACCTTATTCTGGATCAATCTTCTGGTCGGGGCTGTCCTCACGATCATTGCGATGATCTCCTCTCCCTTGGTTGCCTCCTTTTATCATGAGCCTCGCCTTCTCTCGGTTACTTGCGTTGTCGCAACTGGGTTTTTACTGAATGCCGCCGGTATTCAGCACTCAACGCTTCTCCAGCGCCAGATGCGATTCACGACAATTGCGTGGATCGATGTCGCCTCCTTGGTATTCAGCACTGCCGTCGCCATTGCCATGGCCAAGGCCGGATATGGTTACTGGGCTCTGGTCGCCATGACGATCTTTGTTCCTCTTTCCGGCTCCGCTTGTGTGTGGCTTGCCAGCGGCTGGATACCGGGGCGACCACACAAAGGGGTCGGAATTCGCTCCATGATGCGTTTTGGCGGCACTTTGACACTCAATGGGGTTGTGCTTTACATCGCAACCAATTTCGAGAAGGTGCTCTTGGGTCGTTTTTGGGGTGCGGAAGCCCTCGGGATTTATGGGCGCGCCTACCAGCTGATTCGAATCCCCACCGATAATCTGAACAGCGCGGTCGGAGACGTTGCCTTTTCTGCGCTTTCACGGATTCAAGATGATCCGCCACGGCTCAAGCGCTATTTTCTGAAAGGCTATTCCCTGGTTATCGGTTTTACCGTTCCTATCACGGTCGCTTGCGCTCTGTTTGCCGACGACATGATCTCCGTGCTGCTCGGCCCGAAGTGGAGGGCAGCCGCAGTGATTTTTCGTTTGCTTGCCCCTATGATGTTGATCTTCGCGATTCTCAATCCGTTAGGATGGCTCCTGAACGCCATCGGATTTGTCGGCAGAGGTCTCAAGATTGCTCTCGTCCTCGCCCCTTTAATGATTGCAAGCTACGTGGTCGGATTGCCTTATGGCCCAAAGGGAGTCGCGCTTGCTTATTCCGGGATAATGCTGCTTTGGCTCATTCCCGGGACCATTTGGGCTGTCCACGGAACGGCCATCTCCCTTTGGGATGTTGCCCGTGAATGTAGTCGACCTTTGAGTTCAATCATTCCGGCTGGGGCCCTTGCTTTCGGAAGTAGCCTTTATTTTGACCATTGGGCGACACCTCTGGTGCGACTGGTCGTCGAGTGCATACTCCTTTTCACGGTATATTTTGCTTTGCTCTTGTTTGTCGCCGGCCAAAAGTCGTTCTATTTAGATCTGCTTCGCGGCCTGACAGGTCGTTCTTCCATCAAAGAGGAGCAACTCGCTCCGACGCCCTAGACTCTTGAGACAGAAGATTAGAAGATCCCTGCCAAATTTGTTGTCACGCTAGGGTAGCAAGCCAAAAACATCCAGCTCGCCCGAGATGCTGGTGGAACCAAACGTCCCACCCGTATTGTTCCCGCGGGTGCCGACATAGACCTTGCCATTGGCAACGGTCGGAATCGTAAACTTCACCGCATTC
>Ga0126371_10002119_pt1 | contig 16995 bp, 12 predicted proteins | sample PanSoiMetaPlot_4_FD_110145 | JGI IMG/M metagenome (GOLD analysis project Ga0126371, IMG submission 110145) | Tropical forest soil microbial communities from Panama - MetaG Plot_4 | ecosystem: Environmental > Terrestrial > Soil > Tropical forest > Bulk soil | place: Panama | collected 2016-02-17 | reverse complement strand
TCAAGGCCGGAGTCTCGAGATTGAAAGCCAACGTTTCGGCTGCGCCTTCCGGATTGAGGTCCTTGTCCCACGTGAGTTCTGTGTTGTACCAGGGATAGCGGAACTTGCCGCCAACCAGCGATAGCGGCTTGAACCCGCTCGGGCGATACTCCACAAAGGCCTGATCGAGCGCTATCGTCTTGCGAGCGTAGAAACCAGTGATGTTCTGGTTTGTGCTGGTTGGGTCGTTGATGTCTCCACTAGCAAGAGTGATGCCGGTGCGGAATTGCGAGCCAAGATCCGCGAGCGCGTTGAAGCGCACTCGATAACGCCCGCGAATTCGATCCAAAGACTGATCAGAAGGGCCTCCGATGAATGGTTCGCCTCGCAGCCTCACGTCACCGCTGAAAGAAATCGGACCGAGGCCTTTGATCTGGCGCTCCAGATTTCGAATGCGCTCGTCAGAGCTGCCTGACTGAACGATTTGTGCTTGCGAAGTAGCTTGAGGCTGCGATGAGTCAGCCTGTTGTGGCGTCGCCTTGGCGTCCGTCTTACTTGGGGCCGGAGCCGCCGCGATGGCGATCGGTTCAACGGCGATTGGAGCCGCAGCAGCGGGCGCAGTGGGTGCAGCAGCGACCACGGGGGCCGGTTGCGACTCTACTTTGCGCGCGGCTTCGAGAGCGTCGATACGTGCCTGCTGTTCACGGAGGAGTTGCTTCAGTTGCGCTACTTCGGACCGGAGTTCCGGGTCCGGTGGAGGGGCGGGGGAGGCGGCGGAAGTGGTTGAGGGTGGTGTTTCAGGTCCGATGTTGGCTGCAGTCTCGGTTTGTGCCCAACCTGCTGCAGTTAGCGCAGCAAGAGTCAGTGCGGTTAGAGCCAAGTTCTTCGCGTTCATGGCAATGCAGTCCTCTCCTTTTGGTTTGTTTTGCGTTGTACCGAAGGGGGAGACAGCCGGAGCGTTTCTCGAAAGCTCAACAGGCGCCCGGGATTTTCCTGACCGTTAAAAGTGGATGAGCAATGAATCCCCCTAGTCCTATTTAATAAATTAATACCATAGACATAATAGAGATACAGAGAGAGACTAGTTACTCCCCTATGAGCTAGGTCAATTTCAGCGGAAACCTGGGACGATCTAGTCCGCTAATTTGCTGGAGCCAATCCCCACTTGTTCTGGAGGTGCCGCTCCATGCCTTTGAACACGATGCCATCGACCACATAGCCGATCGCGATGATCAGTAGCATGACCGCGATGACAGCGCTCATGTCGTTCAAGTCACGCCCCATCATCAGCACCTGCCCGAGCCCCAGACTCAGGTAAAGCATTTCCGCGGTGATGAGCGATCGCCATGCGAATGCCCATCCCTGCTTCAGGCCAGAGACAATGAAGGGCAGACTTGCCGGCAGCAGAACGTACCAGAACAACTTGAACCCCTTGGCGCCGAGATTCCGTCCGGCCTGTCCGAAGATCTTCGGCATCTGCTTCCGGCCGTCTTCCATTGCCAGAGTCACCGACAGCAGAGATCCCATGACGACCACGAACAGAATCGCATTCTGATTCAGCCCGAACCAAAGCAAAGCTAAGGGCCACCAGCAGATGCTTGGCAGGCTTTGCAAGCTGACGAGTAATCCTCCCATGGTTTCTTCGAGGAACTTATTGCTCGCCACCCCGAGGCCGAGAATCATGCCGAGCACGACCGAGATTGCGTACCCGATCAGCACGCGCTCCATGCTGACGCGGATCGCGATCCAGTAGGAGTTATCGGCGAAACCGGAATAGAGCGCCTGCGCTACCCCCCCCGGTGTGGGGAAAAGATACGGCGGCCAGATTCTCAGTTCGGCCAGCAAAGTCCACACGCCAAACAGAGCGGCATAGAAAAAGATGTAGCGGCCAGCGCGCTTCATGCTTCGACCCCCGGCTCGATGCGGGGCTTTACGCCAGCCTCGTATTCCGCTTCCAGCGACCGGTTGATCTCGTCGCGCAGTTCGTCGAGAACTTCACGCGCCGCAAGCGCGACCTCCGGATCCTCGAGGCTCCGCGGGCGCGGAAGGTTAACGGGGAACTCGCTCTTCACGCGGCCGGGGCGGAATGTGAGCAGCACCACGCGATCGCCCAGGCGAATCGCCTCGCGCACGTTGTGTGTGACAAAGATGATGGTGCGTCCTGTATCAGCCCAGATCCGTTCAAGTTCATCGTGGAGCAAGTCGCGGGTCTGGGCGTCGAGAGCGGCGAACGGTTCGTCCATCAGCAGGACGTCGGGTTCGGTGGCTAGAGCGCGTGCGATAGCAACACGCTGACGCATCCCGCCCGAAAGTTGGTGGATATAGCTCTTTTCGAATTTCGCCAGGTGAACGAGTCGGAGATAGTGCTGAACTTTTTCTTGCCGCTCGGCTTTTGGAATTCCTTTCATCTTCATGCCGAATTCCACGTTCTGGCCAACGCTGAGCCATGGGAACAGCCCGTGTTCCTGGAAGATCAGGATGCGATCGGTGCCGGTACCCTGCACAGGTTTTCCGTCGATCATCACTTGGCCGGATGTCTGCGAGTTCAGCCCGGCGATCAGATGAAGCAGTGTCGACTTGCCGCATCCCGACGGGCCAACAAGGCAAACGAACTCGCCGGCACGGACATCAAGATTAATCTTGTCGAGCGCGAGCAAACGCTCTCCAGTCTGCGTGCGATAGCTAAGGGAAATGTCGCTTAGCTCGACCTTGAAATTGGTCGGGAGCTGGTGAATCGCAGGACGACCCACAGAGACCGGTCCAAGCTTGCGGCCCGCGCGGGCAGGGAAGCGCGGATCCAGAGGAATCGGGAAATGAGCCGGGGTATTGTTGGCGCTGGTGCTCATTGGATTTTCCTCCGTTTCTTTTCGGCAAGAACTTCGTTGAGCAGAGTCAGATCGTACAGATGAGAGAGGTCAGGCATCTGACGCCCGAGGAAACCGTCATCAAATGCTTGTTGCGCGGCAGTGTTCAATGCCGCGTGCAGCGGATCATAGGTGACCTGCATCCGCGAGAAGGCTTCTTCGAGAATCGTCGGAGCGAGGGCCTTCCCCGTCTCGCGCTGAATTTGATCGTTCAAGAGTTTCTTTGCCTCGGGCTGGTGGGCGTTGATCCATTCGGTTAAATCGACGTGGGCGCCGATCCACTTTTTGACCAGGTCCGGGTGCGCGGCCAAAAACTTTGTGTGGACGACGAGCAGTCCAATAACAAATTGCCCATTCGGCCAGAGTGATCGCTCGTCAACAAACAGTCGTCCGTTGCCTTCGTGGATGAGCCGCGTCGCCCACGGTTCCGGAGCCCACGCCGCATCGAGATCTTTCTTCAAGAACAGCGTCAACTGATCGGGATTAGCCAGAGGAACGATCTGCACGTCGCCCCCCTTGTCGTTCGTCTTCAGACCGTGACTCTTAATCCAGTTGCGCAGTGCAACATCTTGCGTGTTACCGAACTGTGGCGAAGCGACACGCTTTCCGTGAAAGTCCTCCGGCTTGTTGATGCCTGCGTCGTTGCGGACGACCAGGGAAGCACCCCCGCTGGCCGCCCCCGCCACAACGCGAAGCGCAATCCCGTTGGATCGGACGTAGCCATTAATTGCCGGATTCGGCCCAACGTAGGTCATGTCGATGGCGCCGGCGAATAGGGCTTCAATCGCCGAGGGTCCAGCGTTGAAACTGGTCCACTGCACCTTCACTTGCGGGCCCATCGTCTTGTCGAACCAGCCATTTGCCTTGCCGACCATGGCTTGCGCGTGCGTGATGTTGGGGAATGCGCCCACCCGAATGGTGGTCTGTGCCCCTGCCGACCCAGCGAAACTCAGCCCCAAAAGGAGTATGAAAATCGAGCGTTTATTCACTCGAACGGCCTCCGACCACCATGGGAAGCACGCTGGCAGGTTCCTTCTTCTGGTTCTTTCCATGTTTGTGGGGCTTGGCAGTTCGCGGGTCAGATTCGACGATCAGATCTGCCAGGGTGGTGTGATCGAGGATGCGCGCCGCCGCATCGCGCACGTCGAGAAACACCTGGTAGAGCGCACGGTGGGGAAGATCGCGGTTGATCAGATCCTTCAGTTGTTCGGCATCGCCAAAGGGTGCGAGTGGGCCGTCAATCAGGCGAATAATCTCGCTCATTGGGATGTCCGCGGGTTCGCGCCGCAGTTGGTATCCGCCCTTGGCGCCACGGACGCTTTCCACCATGCGCGCATTTTTGAGCTCGAGAAGGATCAGTTCGAGAAATTTCTCGGGCAGAACCTCTTCATATGCGATATCGCGGATCTTGATCGCGCCCTGACGGTGACGGCGAGCGAGCATCATCATCGCCTGCAGAGCGTAGAGACCCTTCTGGGAGATTTTCATGGGCGCATTATTCCATAAAGTCGATCTAAGTAATAGACTTTATTTACATAATTGCCAAGCACGCAGCGTTCCACTATTGAGAACCACGGGTCGCTGGATTTATTCCTTTAAACTCAACGCCTTGAATATCCGATTGAGGTCTACGGCGAAGAAGTGGTGTGCACCAGATTGCAGTTTGGTTACAAAAGAATCACAACTTCGCTGTGGAAAATGGGGCGGGAGGCAACTCCGGCTGCCCTCATGGGCGGAAACCTTAACCCGGGGATGTACAGTGAATCACTGAGAGACGCGCAACATAACAACGGTGATATTGTCGGGACCTCCGCGCTGAAGAGCCAATTTGATCAGCTCCGCGCATCCGTCCGCGGGTGCGTTCGCCTGAGCCACCACGGCAAGTTCCTTTTCCCCGAGTAGGCCCCAGAGTCCGTCGGTGCACAGAAGCAGGATATCGCCTTCTAGCAACGGAACTGGCTCTGCCGGCACATGAGGCACGATATCGCGCCCTGACCCGAGCGCGGCCGTCAGAATGTGCCGCTGCGGATGGATTTCGGCATCCTCCGAGCGGACAAGGCCGCTTTCCACCAAGCGTCCGACGTAAGAATGGTCGCGCGTGAGGCGAGTGATGGTTTCGCCGCGGATCAGGTAAAGCCTCGAGTCGCCGATGTGGGCGAAGTACAAATGGTTGCCGACGATCGAAAGAGCCGTGCACGTCGTTCCCATGCCATGAAACTGAGGATGCTCCACGGCGTAGCGGTGAATTGTGGCATGTGCGGATTCGAAGCCGGCAATCAGCGCCGCCTGCGGGTCTCCGTTGCAGTCGCGGTCGTAAATGTGGCGGACGGTTTCGACCGCTAGCCGACTCGCCTCCTGTCCTCCCTCGTACCCGCCCATTCCGTCGGCGATGACGGCCAGTCGGCCTTTGCGCCGGAATTCTTCGTCCGACTCCGGTTCCCAGTAAAGATACGAGTCCTCGTTATTGGCGCGCTGCAGGCCGATGTCACTCAGGCTCGCGGCTTCGAGTCCAGGCTTGGGATTCTGGCAATCAACAGACATAGTGGAAGAAGCGCGCGGCTTGTTGGAACTTCGATCCCCCGAGGATGGTGTAGGGTATCACTTCCCGCGGGGATTTGGATATTGGCATCCATCTGCAAAGAGAAAAAAGAGAAAAGGGTCGGCCCAGGGCACTCCCGTTCCCGCGCGTGGCGATGTCCGCGATTTGGCAAGGCGCCACGCCACGCGTTAACATCGTCGATTTCCGGGAGACCCGTTCATGACAATGAAAGCTGGGGTTCGTTGTGCGTTCATGTCCTTTGTTTTCGTGCAATCGGCGCTCCTTTTCGTCGCGCCTGTCCGAGGCCAGGCAACTCTGCCAAGCGAGATGCCCCAGAAATTCACTCCGGTTACCGACAGCTTCGACTACATCAAACACGACGTGATGATCCCCATGCGCGACGGCGTAAAGCTGCACACCGTCATCGTGATCCCAAAAGGCGCGAAGCATGCGCCGATCCTGCTGACGCGCACCCCCTACAGCGCCAGCGCGCAAGTCAGTCACTCCGCGAGTTCGCATCTCGCACCGATTCTCAATGGCTACGACAACGCTTTGGAAGTGATCGTCGGCGGAGGCTACATTCGAGTCGTGCAGGATGTCCGCGGCAAATACGGTTCGGAGGGCGACTACGTGATGACGCGGCCATTGCATGGGCCGCTGAATCCCACCCCCGTCGATCACTCGACCGATACCTATGACACGATCGACTGGCTGGTGAAAAACGTTCCTGAGAGCAACGGCAAGGTCGGAATTATCGGCATTTCCTACGATGGATTCCTGCCCCTGATGGCGTTGGTGAATCCGCATCCCGCACTGAAGGTCTCGGTCCCGATGAATCCCATGGTCGACGGATGGGTGGGCGACGACTGGTTTCACAACGGCGCCTTCCGCCAGCAGAACATGCCCTACATCTACGAGCAGGAAGCGAGCCGCGATAATAGCGCTCAATGGTGGACCGATCACTTCGACGATTACGACCTTTATATGGATGCTGGGTCAGCGGGTGAGTTGGGCAAGCGCCACGGACTCGAGCAGGTCGGATTCTGGAGAAAACTGCTCGAGCATCCGAGCTACGATCCGTGGTGGCAGCAACAGGCAATGGACAAGATTCTCGCCGTGCAGTCGCTAAAGATCCCCATCATGCTGGTCGACAGTCTGTGGGACCAGGAGGATATCTACGGCGCGCCTGCAGTCTACAAGGCGATCAAGCCGGAGGACACGAATAACGACAAAGTGTTTCTCGTTCTTGGGCCTTGGCACCACGGTCAGGAAATTGGCGATGGCAGTTCGCTTGGCCGCCTTAAATTCAACAGCGATACCGGTCTCTATTTTCGGGAAAACATTCTTCGTCCATTTCTCGACCAGTATCTGAAAGACGACGCACCCAAGGCGGACGTGGCAGCGGTTACGGCATTCGAGACGGGCACAAACACTTGGCGGCGGCTGCCGGCGTGGCCAGCGGGATGCCCGACCGGCTGTACGATCCATTCCAAGCATCTTTATCTCAAGGCCGGAGAAAAGCTGAACTTCGACAAACCGAGCGCCGGGGACGCAGCATATGACGAGTACGTTTCAGATCCCGCAAAGCCGGTGCCGTTCCGTGCACGGCCCATTCAGCCGGTTGGATATGACGGCGAGTTCACCTGGTCCGAGTGGTTGGTCGATGATCAGCGCGAGGCTTCCGGGCGTCCCGATGTGCTGGTGTTTGCATCTGATGTGTTGAGGGAGCCGGTGAAGATCAGCGGCCAGCCGGTCGTGAACCTGATCGCCTCCACCAGCGGAACGGATTCCGACTGGGTTGTGAAAGTCATTGATGCGTATCCCGATGAAGTGGCGCCCGACACGAAAATGGGCGGATATCAGTTGATGGTGTCGGCCGACATTTTCCGGGGACGCTATCGCGAGAGTCTGGAATCCCCCAAGGCGATCGCGCCCGACAAGCCGCTCCTCTACAAATGGGTGCTGCCGACGGCGAATCACGTGTTCCTGCCTGGACATCGCATCATGGTGCAGGTGCAGTCGAGCTGGTTCCCGCTGTACGACCGCAATCCGCAGACGTTTGTGCCGAGTATCTTCTGGGCGAAGCCGGGGGATTACAAGAAGGCCGTGCAGCGCGTGTTTCATTCGCCCGATCAGGAAAGTTACATCGATATGCCGATTGTGGAGATGAATTAGATACTCTCGCATGATTCGAAAACTAGAACTGCGTCCTGGACGGAGTCGGGAAGGGCACGGCTTCGAGCCGCGCCGTTGGAGCAACACCAAAGATGCGGGCTTTCGCCCTGAGGGTCGTTATCTGTCCCGCAAAACGACTATCAAGAGACCGTCGGTTTGGATCGGTTGTCTTGTTCTCCTGGCAACATCGGTCTTCGCACAAGGAAGACGCCTCTGGGTTTTACGCGCGACTGGGGAAATGGTCGAGTACGATCCCGCAACATTCTCCGCCAAACAAAGCATGAAACTGCCCGCGGACGCGGCGAAGTCTCCGGCCAATGTCTCGGTCAACCATCTCGGCCAGATTCTCTTTGTGCCGGGCGTGTCGCTGCCGTTAACCGACGACGACATTTCCGTGACGCACAAAGTCTGGTTTTGGAATGGACATGCCGCCGCGACCATCGATCAGGGGGTGGAGCATAAGACAGAAAAGATCGGCTCCAACGATGCACTCACCGAAGTTGCTCCTGCCGTTTATCTCGCGGCCGACGGAACGCACCTGTTCTGGTTTGCCAACCAGCAGCGTCGTCTGCAGCGCGATGATCTGGATTTCTCCACGAATACAACCTGGCAGGCATGGCAGACCGACCCCAGCGGAGGGACTCGCGAAGATATTGCATCGTTGAAGTTTCCAGATTGCCGTTGTCCGACGGGCGGCTGTGAAGAAACTTGTCCTTCAGGGGTGGCTTGGGTTCCTGAGCGCGGCCTCGACAAGTTCTTTCTCATGACTCAGTTCTTCCCCGGAAAAACCAATCCGGTATACAAAGCGAGCTCGCGATATCGCGGAGAAGGTGGCAAGTGGACCAGCGAGGCTCTGACGGAACCGCTCCAGCGAGTCCTCGATAGCGACCCAACAGGAAACGTCATTGTTGAGGCTCTCCCCGACACCGGCTGCTGCGGATGGTCGAATCAAAGCAACGATCAAACGCTCGTTCTGACTGGCGGCAAGAAAATCGTGGCCTTCGATGAGCAGGCGACATACAAGAACCAGGACTACGACGTGAGTTTCTACACTTCCGCCGCCCGCCTCTCGCCCGAAGCTGGCTATGTCGCGATAACGGTTGCGTCGACCGCGCAACTCAACAAACCGATCCAACAGGCGGAAGATGGCCAAGCAAATCCCGAAGAATTAGTGCGCATTCGCAAGACCCTTGCCGAGCTACCGGCAGTCGCTGTGAAACGTATTGAAGATACTCCGCGCCAGGTTGCGTTGCTGCCGCACGCCACCCTCGCCGGATGGCTCAACGAAAAAGAAATCTTGATCGTGGAAGATCATTTGCTCGTCGTCTACAACATTTCGACCGGAACGCGCCGCAGGTCGGCCGTGAAGGTGGAAGACGCGGCGCACGTGTTTGTCCGATAGGAACCGTCAAGCGGCCCGCGGCGATTTCTGCCGGCCCGCACGATAAATCATCCACCCAGCGGCATTTGCCGCGATGACCACACTCACCACCTTCAGCGAATAAGCCAGCCTGCTTGTGACATCGACAATAGGGAACACCGAGAGCAAGACGAACGACAATGTCACTGCCGCTCCGAGCCCGGCGCCAATACGCAGCCATACTCCCGCCTTGATGCCTTTCTCCGCGGGTGCAAACAACGGGATCGCAAACATCGTCAGGTAAGCCAGCCCATAGAACGTCCAGCTCCAGATCTGCAGTAGCGCAAACGCTTCCTGATTTCCCGCTCTAAACAGCACCGCTGTGCTCGCCACCAGTGCAACCGCTCCCATAAACAATGTCGCATTCACGGGTGTTCGATACTTGGGATGCAGAGCCGTAAACCACCGCGGAAGCAGATGATCCCATCCGGCGACCAGCGGCAGCCTCGTGTTCGTAGAAAAGTAAAGCGTATACGAACATAGATAGTTGGTCAGCAAAAGCAGAATCACGATTGGCACAATGGCCCCAGCGACTCCGAAGCCGCCAAGCGCCACGTTCAGCGCCTGCGGAATCGGCCCAATCACGTCAATGGCATCTGGCGAAACGTAACCGAGGATCGAACTGGTGCCCAGAATATAAAGCAGCGCGATCAACGGTGCCGTGGACAGGATCGACCGGGCCAAATTGCGGCCCGGATTGCGCGATTCTCCTGCGAAAATCGCGACCATCTCGAATCCGGTGAGCGCGCCAAAGGTCATCTTGCTGAATACGCTCAGAGTGAACAGAGTCATCGCGGGACGGATGATCGGCAACGCCTCGTAATGTACCGGGAGTGCCCGCTTCCAGTGCAACCACGGCACCACGATCAGAACCCCCAGAATCGCGACAGTAAAAATACTGCCGGTGTTGCTCACCCACTTGCCGACGCTCAGGCCAAGGCGCGCCACAACCATCATCCCTGCGATCAAAAGAGTCGCCGCGATCAACAAAATGGGCTTGCTGGATGCGATCCACGCCGCCTTCGGGCCGAACGCATACGCGAGATAGGTCGTTGTCACCAGGGAAATCTGCGAGACCTGCAGGGTTGTATTCAGCCAGATGTTCCACGCAACCAGAAATCCGATCTGATCGTTAAAGGCGAGCCGCGCCCACTCGTACAAACCGCCCTCAAGAGGCATCAGCCGATTCAGATAAGAAACGACGAAAGCCTGAGGAATGAAGAACGAAACAATCGCAAGCAGCCACAGCACTCCGTGAGCAGAGCCCGATTTGACCGCGGTCCCGAAGAATTCCGGAACGATGACGATCAGAATCTGCGCCAACGCCAGATCCCCAATGCCAAGCTCGCGACGCAGTTCGGCGCCGTGAGCCCGGACATCCCCCGTGGTTCGGTCAATCGATAGATTGTCGACGGTTGCCAAGTCGAGGTTCATCCTTTTGAGTCAGGAAAGGCGGATGCTCACGCCCCGCAAAAGTGGAGGAAATGGGCCACCCACAGTCCTTCCCAAAAAGCTGCTTCTCTACTTCTTGCCTGCCGGTTTTAGTAGCAAATCCTGGTAGTCGAAGCTGAAATCGGCCAGCGGAGATACCGCAACCATCTTGGCGCTGTCGATGCTTCCATCCGGATTCAGGGAAAACGTGATGAATGCATCCTCAATCGTGCGCACGCGCCAATGAGCCTTGAATGTGTCGTATTGCCAGTGCTGTAGGTCGCCAACCATTGTTGGCGTGTGGTCGAAGCTGATCACCAGTCCTCCATTCTCGTAACGAATCGTGATCGGGCCATACCACGCATCGTTGTACGTACCGGCATATTTCTCGAGTGATAACGACGGCTTCGAATCGGCGGCCCGCGCGCCTTCGGCCTTCCTCATCGTCTCGGCTGCATCTTTCTCCTCGTGATCCTTTACCGCCTTGAATCCGGCGATCCAGTCACTGGACGGCAGATGCATGTAGTAATCGAGCACGTGGAAGAGGATCGAATCGAACGCCCCACCTTCTTCGGCGTTTGTCAGCACTACGACTCCGAGGTTTTCCTCAGGCACGAGCATGACGCGCGAGACAAACCCCAGCAGTCCGCCGGTATGTCCAACCAGCTTACGTCCGTGATAATCGCGCAGTCCCCAACCGAGAGCGTAGTCGGCAAAGTTCGTCTTCAACCCGGCGACCGCCGCCGGAGGATTGCCTGTCGGAAGAATCGTTTGCGGGGTCCACATCTCCCGCGAGCGCTGCTCGGTAAACACATGCCCGTCGCGATCGGTAAATTTTCCGCGGTTCAGTTGCAGTTGTACCCATTTCGCCATGTCAGCCGCGCACGAGTTGATAGAGCCTGCAGGTGCCGCATTGTCGAGATCTTCAAACGGTACAACCTGCAGCTTCCCCTCAATCCGCGAGTGGGGATACGCCACGTTATCCCCCGGTTTGATTCCGGCATTCGATACGTTGGAATGCGTCATGCCCACCGGCGCAAAGATCCGCTGCCGCACAAAGTCGTCCCAGGAAACGCCGCTCACCGCCGGGATAATCTGGCCCGCCGTCATGTATAGAAGGTTGTCGTAGGCGTAGTGGCTGCGGAAACTGGATTGGGGCTTCATGAAGCGCAGCTTGTAGATCACGTCTTCGCGTGTATACGTCGTGTGCGGCCAGAACAGTAGATCGCCTTCGCCCAGCCCCATTCCGCTTCGATGCGTCAGCAAGTCACGGATCGTCATCTCGTGCGATACGTACGGGTCGTACATCACGAAGCCGGGCAGCCGCTGGTAAACGGGATCATCCCAGGAGAGTTTTCCCTCATCGACCAACATTGCCAGCGCCGCAGTCGTGAATGCCTTGGTATTGGAGCCGATCCCGAACAACGTAAACTCGTCCACTGGAGTCGGATCGCCAAGTTTGCGCACGCCGTATCCCTTAGCGACCAGAATCTTGCCGTCCTTTACGATGGCCACAGCCATCCCTGGTACCTCGAACGTCTTCATCGATTGCGCGACGTAGACATCGAGATCAGCAGGCGGCGCGGCCGAAGCGGCTGTCTGAGCCGATGCCGCTCTGAGCCATGTCAGTACGAGCGCCGCAACGCCGGCGTATCTGCGGAAGGTCTGGTTCATTTTTTTCTCCGGAATGAGTACGAAATAGCGACAATGACAACGCGGAGATTAAAACACAAAACGCGCAGAACTCCATGCAGCATTCCTCGCTGGTTCCTCCTGTACAAACCGCTGCGGTTCGTATACAAACACTGAAAGTGGGGCCGGTGGCGGGGCGGTTGCGGGGGATTCTGGGTTTGTACCTCAAGCCAAAAACTCTGGACGAAGCGATTTCTGTGCTGGCATCTTCTGGCGGTCAGATTCTCGCCGGAGGCACGGATTTTTATCCTGCCCTGGGCGAACGCCTGCCGCAGGGCAACGTCGTTGATATCAGCGGGCTCGGGGAAATTCGCGGAATCGTGACCGACGAACACCACATCCGCATTGGAGGCTTAACGACCTGGATGGAAGTGATTCAAAGCCCCCTCCCGCCGTGCTTCGATGCGCTCAAGGCGGCGGCGAGGTCAGTGGGATCGGTTCAGATTCAGAATCGTGGGACCGTGGCTGGGAATTTGTGCAATGCCTCTCCAGCAGCCGATGGAGTCCCGCCACTCCTCGCTCTGGATGCTGAGGTCGAATTGAGTTCGTCGATAGCGCAGCGCCGCATGCCGCTGACACAATTCATAATCGGCAATCGCAAGACAGCGCGACAACCGGGAGAAATCCTGACCGGCGTCATGATTCCGCGCCAACTCGAAAATGCGCCATCCGCCTTCCTGAAGCTGGGTGCGCGGCGCTACCTCGTGATCTCAATTTCCATGGTCGCCGTCGTCGTTCAATCGGATGGGGGCCGCGTCTCTGATGCGCGCGTCGCCGTGGGATCGTGCTCGGCTACAGCGCGGCGGCTCGTAGCCTTGGAAAAAGATCTTGTGGGAAAGCCGGCGGCGGCGGGACTCGCCAGCTCAGTGCGGCCGGAGCATCTTTCGCCCCTGGCTCCGATTGATGACGTCCGCGCCACCGCCGAATACCGCCGCGATGCGTCGTTAACACTGATACGCCGCGCTCTGGAAGCATGTGTCGGGAGGCAGTGAATGGCGACCACCGACAAGCTCCCTGTACCAGCCGATGCCCGACAGATTTCCTTCTCGGTAAACCGCCTCCATGTCGAAGTGACGGTGTCGGGCGCGCGACGTTTGTCCCGCGTGCTGCGCGACGATCTCGGACTCACCGGAACCAAGGTCGGGTGCGACGCGGGCGATTGTGGCGCCTGCACGGTCCTGCTCAATGGGGAACCGGTGTGCTCGTGTCTGGTTGCTGCCGGACAAATTGCGGGATGCGAAATCACCACTGTCGAGGGCCTGGCCACCCGCTCTCCGGTCCACAGGCGCTTGCAGGAATCGTTTCTCGCTCACGGTGCCGCGCAATGCGGTGCGTGCACTCCAGGAATGCTGGTCGCCGCCACGGCGCTGCTCGAGAAAAATCTGTCGCCCACCGACAACGAAGTGATGGACACGATTGGCGGCGTTCTGTGCCGCTGCACCGGATATCAGAAGATCATCCGCGCGATCGTCGAAGCAGCGAATGGCAAAGATTCCCCGCAGCATATTCACCCCGATGCCGGCTCTGCGGTCGGAGCACGCCTCGTCAGGCTCGACGGCCGCAAGAAAGTTGAGGGCACCGAAATCTTCGGCGCCGACGAGATTCCCACTGACACCTTGGCAGTCAGGGTCGTTCGTTGCCCGTATCATCGTGCCCGCTTTGTGTTGGGAGATCTGAATCAGTTCGTCCAAAGGCACCGGGGCGTGGGCTGTGTCCTCACGGCCCGCGACGTCCCGGGCGTCGATTGCTACGGAGTCATCCCTCCCTTCGCCGATCAGCCAGTATTCGCGCACGATGAGGCGCGATTCCGCGGCGAGGCCATCGCCGCGGTGGTAGGCGAGCCGGACGCAATCGAATTTCTCGACCTTGCGGACTTCCCGGTGCGCTGGGAAGAGTTGCCTGCGATCAAAACGATCGACGAGGCGCTCACCGGCGGTGCAAATCAAATCCACGACCATCGCGATGAAAACGTACTGGTGCGCGGCCGGGTGGTGCGCGGGGATGTTGACCAAGCCCTCGCGTCAGCCGACGTGGTGGTTGCAGGAGAGTACGAAACCGGATTCGTCGAGCACGCCTACATCGAGCCGGAAGCTGGTTCTGCCCGCCGCGTCTGCGACACCATCGAAATTCGGGCCTGCACCCAGTCTCCATACATGGATCGTGCCGACATCGCCAGGATTCTCGGCGTCGAGCCGGAGAAAGTCAGGATCATTCCCACTGCCGTGGGTGGAGGCTTCGGTTCCAAACTCGATCTCTCCGTGCAGCCCTTCATCGCGCTCGCGGCGTGGAAGCTGAATCGCCCGGTGCGGATGGTCTATTCGCGCACCGAGTCGATCATGTCGACCACCAAGCGGCATCCTGCTAGCATGCGGCTTCGCGCAGGCGCGGCCCGCGACGGCCGAATCACCGCTCTCGAGTTTTCCGCCGACTTCAATACGGGAGCCTACTCCTCGTGGGGACCGACGGTCGCCGGACGGGTCCCGGTCCACGCGTCTGGACCGTACCAAGTTCCGAACTATCGCGCGCTCACAAGAGCGGTGCACACCAACCTTGTCCCGGCGGGCGCCTTCCGCGGATTCGGTGTCCCGCAGGCGGCAATCGCGCAGGAACAACTCTACGACGAACTGGCGGACCGCGTCGGCATCGATCGACTCGAGTTCCGCATTCTCAACGCGCTGCAAAATCGCACTCCCACCGTCACCGGCCAAGTACTCGGCGAGGGAGTCGGCATTCGCGCGTGTTTCGAAGCGCTCCGCCCGAAGTGGCGGAAGGCTCACGCGCAAGCGGCGGAGTTCAACTCGCATTCAACCGGACCGGTTCGTCGCGGCGTGGGCGTTGCCGGCATGTGGTACGGCTGCGGCAACACCTCGCTGCCGAATCCCTCAACCGTGCGCATCGGATTGAAGCACAATGGCCGCATCGCGCTGCACCAAGGTGCGGTCGACATTGGCCAGGGGTCGAACACCATCGTGGCCCAAATCTGCGCCGATGCGGTAGGTGCCCCCATCACGCAGTTCGATCTCGTATCGGGCGACACAGCAATCACACCTGATTGCGGCAAGACCTCCGCGTCGCGCCAAACATTCGTAACGGGAAAAGCCGCGCACACGGCGGGCAAAAAGTTGCGCGAAGAGATTCTGAGGCGCTCCGGCTCGTGCACGTGCGGAAAGATCGAATTCGGTGACGGAAGCGTAACGGTAAGTGGGGAGTTGGGGGATTCGGAAAGCGCCAAGCGGCTTGTGTTGTCCGATCTTCCGCTGGATAAGCATGGCTACGTTATCACCTGCGAAGCGACTTTTGATCCCCCCATCACTCCGCTCGACGAGAACGGCCAGGGAACGCCCTACGCCGTCTACGGCTTCGGCGCGCACATGGCGGAAATCGAAGTCGACGTCGAACTCGGCACGGTCCGAGTGCTGAAAGTTACTGCGGCCCACGACGTTGGACACGCCATCAATCCCACGCTCATTGAAGGCCAGATCGAAGGCGGAGTTGCGCAAGGACTGGGCATGGCGCTGATGGAAGAATTCTTCCCGGGAAAAGGCGAGAACCTGCATGACTATCTGATCCCCTCGGCAGGAGACGTTCCTCCCGTCGAATCCATCCTGATCGAAGATCCTTCTTCCATCGGCCCGTTCGGCGCGAAAGGAATCGGCGAGCAGGCGGTGATTCCGACAGCCCCGGCGATTCTCAACGCCATTCACGACGCGACCGGCGTGCGCATTCACAAGGTTCCGGCGACTCCCGACCGCGTGCGCGCTGCCATTCTTGCCAAGGCCAACGGAGGCGCACGTGGCTGACGACGCCATCCGCTGCGACGCATGTCCAGTCCTGTGCTACATCAAGCCCGGCCGCACCGGATCGTGTGATCGCTACGGTAATTACGAAGGAAAGTTGGTTCGCTTGGATCCGCATGTTGTTCTCGATCGCACCGTCGAGCGCGGAGACTCGGTCGTTCCATTCCTCGAGCGCAGTCGCGACTGGGACGGCACATTGGTCAGCCACGGTGAAACATTCGTGACCGCGATCGGTGCTGGCACAACCTATCCCGACTACAAACCCGCTCCGTTCATCATTTCTTCCCAAGTCGAAGGCGTCGACATGGTCACGGTCGTGACCGAAGGAATCTTCAGCTACTGCGGCGTGAAGGTGAAGATCGATACGGACCGGCATTTGGGCGCCGAGTGCTGTAGCGTCCGCTCCCAAGGCGAAGCCATCGGCCACGTCACCACCAGCGAATACGGATCGCAAATGCTCTCGCTCGGCGGCGTGCGCCATCTGACTGGAGGCAGCCGCCACGAGGGTACTGCTACCTGCGACGCCCTGCTGAAGCTGTGCAACGGCAGCGCCGTCGAACTGAAAATTGATGACGGTGCAAGAGTCGTGGTCCAGGCCGGCAAGCCCCCAATCGTCGACGGAGTGCAAGAAGAACGCATGCGCGTCGGCTGCGGCTCGGCGACGATCGGGATGTTCGCCAAGCAATGGTTCGGAAAAATCGACGAGGTCGTCGTAGTCGACGACCACATCACCGGAGTACTGTCGGAACACCAGGCCGGAAAACTTCTCGGCGTGCCCGAAACCGGAATCAAGCTGCGGGGACGGCGCTCCACTCCCGGCCGCTATTTTCAGGTGGCTGATCCTGGAACATCGTGGGGCGGAACGAATGTCGACGACCCTCTATCGATCCTCGGAAAGTTCAGCGCGAAGAAAGCCTGGCCCGGGCTGCGTCTGCTGATGGTCAGTACCACGGGAGAACATCATGCATACTTCGAACTCGGAGAAGATCTCAAGCCGCACGAGAGGGAACTGCCAGCAAACCTGCGCCAATCTGTCGCTCGCATCAAGGAAAATTGCGAACCTGCCTTGTGCACGGTAATGTTTATGGGCGGTGCTGG
>Ga0126371_10002118_pt1 | contig 17001 bp, 29 predicted proteins | sample PanSoiMetaPlot_4_FD_110145 | JGI IMG/M metagenome (GOLD analysis project Ga0126371, IMG submission 110145) | Tropical forest soil microbial communities from Panama - MetaG Plot_4 | ecosystem: Environmental > Terrestrial > Soil > Tropical forest > Bulk soil | place: Panama | collected 2016-02-17 | reverse complement strand
TCCTGTTCTAAATAACATTCCAATGTTATAACTGCATCTAACGCATTATAATTCATCCAAGGTTTTATACTTTTAGGAGAGCCGTATCTACCCTCATCTTTATAATAGGGTTGTCGAGTATATTGCTTTGTAAGAAATTGGAGCTTGTGTGGTAAAGCAGGCCATAAGACATGATGACGAAGCATAGTATCTTGACACTTATCTAAACAGAGTCGAAGACCAAGAGCTTCGAGGAAATGTGAATCAAAGGTAAAATAATTTTGTCCTACTTGTGGGACTCTACTAAGCAGATCATCTAATATAGACCATATATTTACAGCTTGGTTGGTATCGTAATCCCAAAGTGAGAAAGACACTCCTCTATTGGGAGTATCAGCTAAAGCTAGAAGATATGGATAACCTGGGTGCCAACCGTAAAACTTACCACCCTTAACAGGTCTTACTGTTTCTATATCACAACCTAGTATGGGAGTCTTATAAAAATCGTAAAGAAGTTCTATTAAATCGTTATATGTAGGTTGTATTATAATATCTCGCATAGGTAAAGATTGAAGTCTCTGATTTCTTGCCAAGAAATCGTACTCGTCCCTGACTCGTCCAAGGTCAATTCCCACATATATTGGTCGGTATTCCCAGTTACTCGCCACTTTGTCCGGCTTAAGTTGTGGGATACAGTAATGTCCGTAAGAAATATTGGGAGACTCCAGCAAACTACCTGCCCATTTTTCAAGCGACGCTTCATCTGAGAAAATTCCATGCTTTTTCCTTCGCGTTGCAGGACAGAAGAGTCCTGTTGTTTTCTCTCCGAGGGTACAGATTAGGGGAGGCTTGTACTGTTCTATTGCTGTTAACAAAGCCTTGTAGTCAAGTTCTATAGGGACTGGGTTCTTGGCTATCTCTACTGAGTCTTGAATGGCTACTATAAAAGGTGCTTCGCCTATGCCTGCGTCAGTCCATGCCTTGTCAAAGACATAGCCTAAACCACTACTAAAGACATGACCGTCTTTATAGTCCTTTGGATATGGTTCGTCGGTTACAACCCAGATTCGAGATTTAGGATCACCGCGGGGATGGATCATGTTAAATATGCTTATCCCAAGTATAAAACGGGGGTGAGAACAGCAGTCAGGTTCTCGAACCCCCCGTCGTCCCCTAGAGTCTTGGGCGAGCCAATAGGGGAACCTCTAGAACTTGGCGCAAAGCATGGGCACTTAGGCACAGCCAAGACTTGTGTGTTATCCTAAGCGTTCCAGTCATTAACTGAGCCATGCTCTGCGCTACCCGCCTTCTTGGTTCATTTGTTTGCTAGAGTACATGGGCTGGCAACCCCACTCTAGCTGTACTAGCGGGAATACTAAACTTACTCAGCCTTTTTCTTCTGAATCAGGTTCTTGATGTGCACCAGCTTCGGGAACTTCTGGTTGCAGTTAGGCACAGCGCAGACAAAGAACTTAATCTCGTTCTTCTCTGTACCCTGATAAGAACCCTTGACGATATATGCCTGGAGCTTCTTCCCTACAAGCGGTCCCTTGTAAGTACACTTCTCGATATCGTCCTCGTTCTCAGGAGTCCAGATACCAGGAAGAGTAGCAGATTCCTCTTTTGTCTGTGGGTCCGTTATAATATCCAGCGGTAGCCCACAAGCATGAGAGAATTCGTTAACAGAAGCTTCAAACTTCTGACTAGCAGGATACCATATTCTGATATGACTGCCGTCATCGTTCAGAGGTACTGGACTACTATCTGTGGTAGCAGTAAGTTCCAGTATAGGATTAAAGTTAATCCATTGGTGCGGAGTCTCGCCCTCTTTCGGCTTTGTCCACTTCTGGCTAAAGCCTCCAACGGTGAGCCAGTACATCCCCTCTTTTACTACCTTGCGTGTGTTGTAGATGTTTTCTGCTTTGAAGCTAAACCTTGCCATTGTTTTGTATTGTCCTTTCGTTGTGTTTTGCTAACATCGCTGGAATATCTGCGATTTCCTCAGTATCCAGATTAAGACAGGTTGCCCCATCGAATTTATCACCGGGACGGACTTGTACTACATAGCTCTTTCCGTCGTAAGACGGTGTGACACGCCACAGTTCGTTGAATAGTGGCAGAAAGTTTTCTGCACGTGGGGGATGTACTGTGAGTTTGCCTGTGTACTTACGAACCTTCGGAGTACTGTCCTCTGCCTCCTCTGCACGCTCATGGAATATACCTATGAGATCAGTACCTAGTTCTTCTATTTTCGCTATGAGATTCCCAACCATCATTACGTTATTCGTATATGGATTAAAGCTACGTGGATACAAGAAATCTTCACCAGCAATACGCTTGATTTTTACATCATCCGAATTGTTCTGGTTATCCACTAAGAACTTTCTCATAGCAAGGTCCATAACGAAATCAATATCATCAACTACTATTGTCCCCGGTATTGTATATCCTTTTGCCTTGTAGTAGAAGAAGTTATTAATATCTAACACCAGACTTTCCCACGCTCTACTGATGTTCGGTTCTGGAGCCTCTAAATAAGTCTTGCCAATAACGTCCGGCATACCAGATACACTGGCAAGTCTATTAATAGGATCAATAAAGAACACTTTCTTCCGTGGTGCTGTGGCTGCTAGCCTTGATTTCCCTCCTTTCGGTGGACCGATTATGGCGATTTTTAGTCGCTTCTGCGGAGTTAGTTCAGTTACGTTTATGGTTCCTTCTGGAACCCACTCTATTACCTGTCCTTCAGTTGTTATTTGATCTGATTTTACTATTTCGTCAGTTGCCATTGCTACTCCTACTGTAGTCCCAAGCTTCACTAATTTGGTAATAGGTTCTAATGATCCCTTCTCTAGCCCCTGCTGGGGAGTTGTGGATTATTTTGAACGGGCATGGCCTATGGTAGAATCCGCTGTCACAATCATCTGTGTTCCACACAACAGGCTTCTCCAGTACAACAACATCATAAATCATCTCGTAAGTACGTTGTTGTCTCTGGAGCCATGCGTCCATTTGACCGGGAGTGAAACTAATATAGCTATCCTTAAACCTCTGTTCCTTATCAGGACGCACGCTTATATGTCTTACGATAATTGTGTCACAAACTCTACCTTGGGCTTTTAATTCTTCACTGAGGATGTTGTTAACAAAGTACGTATACCCTTGTAGTCCATCATGAGGCTTGTACTGCTCTGCTTCTTGTCCATCAAAGTACGACGCTGACTTGAAATCAAGAGGCCCAATAGTAGAAGAATCATCCACAATAAGATCAAGACGACCACAAAGATAACCTCTAAACAACTCCGTGGTAACGATTGGGACTTCTTTTCCTCGTCCAAATGTAAGTTCTGCTCCAACATAACGAAACCGTTCCTGCCTCCAATATCTCTTGTAGTACTGAATGCATAGCTGCTGCATTCCCTCCCAACCACCTAGAGCCTGTGCAGTCTTGCCTATATTCTTCTCATACTCTTTTGCGAGGAAGAAATCTAGATTATGCTCCATCCATAAGTTGTTACAGATTTGTAACCACGTGGCTGCGTCTTGTCTACGACGCCAAGGAAGTAGTCCATCCCAATGAGCAGGGTTCCCTTTGTCTACTACAAAGATTCCCTCCCAGTCCTCACGTTGTGCCTGATAAAAGTATTCAAGTGCTTTGTGTAGGAATCCACCAAACTCCAGCCCCCAACTCCTACCTTGTGGTAGGAGGCGCTTGCCGTTCTGTTGTGAGAGGAACTGTTCCCAGAAATAGCCTTGGCACTTCCTGAAAGCAGACAACATAACATTGTCTAAGTATAACTCCAGTGTCCCATCTTGACCGATGGTACAGAAACTTGGAAACTTTTCCGCTGCTTGTGCTGGAGTCATGTTAGTTCTTTTCTACGGTCCTCTGCGTGAGTTCTAGCAATTTCTCTAGGACACGCTCAAGCTTGAGTACACGAACATCAAGCTTCTCCACATACTCTATTAACTCAGTAATGATATTTAACAGAGCCTGTGTCTGCGAAGCTTGGTTGTCGTTGAGTTTTGTTAGAACTTGTGCTAATTTCTCAGGGTCCATACTACCTCCAATGCTGATTACGTGTGTGACCAATATGATACTTTCCACAGAACATGCAATAATATTCCGTGAAGTACTGCCCCTTGTGGTTCCGCTCCATCTTCCGGCGGGCTGCGGCAGCTTGCTGAATGCTCTCGAACGGCATTTTCTTTATGCATTCGCGTTTCCTCCTTTCCTCCATAAGTTCACCAAAATCTTTTTCTGTAGTACCCATTTACTGAACCTTCCCCTTGTTCTGTAACAGAAACTCGATAGCTTCGGTGGCACTCATGTTGTTCTTGAGTGCAAATTCCACTACCTGCTCTTGCAAGCTCTGTTGCTTTGCAGCAATCTTAGCTGTGCGTATTGTCTTTGTCTTAACTTCGTGTTGTATTTGTGGTTGTGGTTGTGGTGCTTGTGTCTGTTCATGAGTACGACGCACATCCCGCGAAGCAAGCTCATTCGCCATCTGAGTTACCATTCCTCGATGATACTCAAATACATCTCTAAGCTCGTCCGTAGGATACTGGCATATCTGGTTACAGGCAAACATCCAATCTATCCCCTTGAACTTAATTACCTTTGCCCTGTGACCTGTCACGTGCATACTATCAGTCCACATGTCCCATTCTGTTGTGTTCTTTGAGTATACACGCTCCTCAATCTCCACGTCACGGAGACAGTCATCACAGAACTTCGCCGGGTCTATCTTGGACATATCTTCTTTACAGTAAGGACGATGACAACGAGTACAAGACTCATTCACCACGTCCACGCTGTCGCACAACCAGCATCTTTTTTGCCCTCTATTCATGTTGTAACCCCTTAGCTTCCATAGTCAGACTAGTGGCCCTGAGAGCCACTGGCAAGGACTTTATTTCCTTTCCTTTCATAGGCTTATACTTTTCCACTGTTAACTAAGTGGTAAACACCACCCAGTATTCATCTTTGTTCTACTACAAGGGCATCAAAGCTTGGATGTAGTATGAACTGATGCCCATGTCCTATTGCAATCCAAGCTTCATCATTACGTGCTGCTACTGCTGAAAAGAAGCAAATAGCATGTACTAAAGCATCAAACTCCTCAAAGTAATGCTTTGCTCCACCCTTGTGACAGTAGAAACAATTACCAGCTTCCGCTACTGGATAGACTCCTCCGCAAGGCATGGAACCCCCTTTCTACTCATCATCGCGTACATATTTCGGACCTGCTGATACTCCTCGGTGACATATTTAATGTCAGGCTTGTTAACTAGTGGCCCGTGATATCTTTTCAGATCTTCACTACCGGGAGCTTGGACAAGCATATCCCCTTTTCCAAGGAGGTTTTCTGCCCCTCCTTGTCCCAAGATAGTAAAGCTGTCAGTGTAAGTAGGAAGTTTAAGCGATATACGACAGGGAAGATTTGCCTTAATATCTCCTGAGATAATTCTTGTTGAGCTTCGCTGGGTTGCAGCGATAATGTGGATTCCAGTTGCCCTTCCAACCTGAGCAATTCTCTGGAGCAGAAAGTCAGCTCTAGGAAAATCTCTGACGGGATCATCTTTATCACGACGCCTTTCTCTGTCCTGCATAATGAGATCAGCAAACTCGTCAATGAGTATGAGTATCCTCGGGAGTTCGTTGTCCTTACCTACTGTCTCATTATACTCTGCAATGTTTCGAGCATTGAAACGGTTTAGTAAATCTCCTCTACGTTCATGCACCTTCAGCATCTCTTGCATCATCTGAAGGTACTCCTCCAGTGTTTCACTACAGGAATCTACTATAGGCAAAGCCTTAAACAGTGGCAGGTCCAGACGCTTTGTGTCCACTAAGTTTATGGTAACTTCCCTCCGTGTTCTAGCCACTTGCAGTATAGAAAGGATTGCTGACTGGAACACAGACTTTCCGCTACCAGCAGACCCGGCCAACAGTATGTGTGGGCATTCAACAAGGTCAATAAAACTATGTGCCCCCTTATAGTCCACACCAAGAGGAATCGGTATAACTGCCTTTTTAGCTTGTTCATCCGTCATTATGTAGGTCAGGGTTTCCTTGAAGTCTACATCCTTTCTCGTGGTATTCGCAGCATAGATATTAATAAGGCTCCCTTCACGCTGAATGAGAACCTTCTCTACACCTGCGGCTAAGGCGAAGTCTTCTGCCTTGTTAATGATTTTAGAGATAGGTACACTGTTGCCAATCTGGACCTTGTAGACAGACACAATAGGCCCGTCTACGATATCCATAACTCGTCCAACAATACCCAGTCCCTTGAGTTTGTTCTCGAATGCGAGTACTATTCGTCCTTGTTCTGGAGTCATGCTATCATACCGTCTGGAGGATCACCCCCGATAACGAAACCGCTACTGGTTTCAGTAGCGGAGTCCTTGTCCTGTTCCAGTTCAGCCTCAAGGTCTTCTATCTTCTTCTCCATCTCACTAAAGTCCCCGCTAGAGAATATATCGCAGATATCCTTGTCACTGATACCTGCCTCTATCTCTATGTGATACTCCTGCTCCTTAACCTTGAATGTGACCTTGTTGTCAAAGTAAAGTTTTTGTAATACCTTCTCCGTTAAGATAAAGCGTATTGGTTTAGGTTCGTCCATTTAGGTTCTCCTTAGTTGTGTTCTTAGTTTATCACAGAGTCTACATACTCTACGACCATATTTATTAGTATAGGTATTTTCCTTATCATACTCATGTCCTTGTGGACAATGTGTTTTATATCTGTTAGGAAAATAACCTAGTCTTCTGTTATCCGCAGCAGACATAATTTGTAGATGATTAACATTAATACACAGTCTGTTATTACATCTATGATGTATTGTCATGTCTGCTGGTATTTGTTTATTTGTTTCAAGTTCGTACATTATCCTATGTACTCTATAGTTCTTACCACTAATTCTTATTGAGCCATAGCCATTAGGATAAGTAGCACCTGTCCAGAGAATGCAGTCATGCTCATTTACTGTTTGACGTAAGATTCTGTTTTTAAGATTTTCCATTTAGGTTCTCGCGGCAATAAGGGCATCTCATTGCATCGTGGTGCGTGTCGCCAAAGGGCTGAAAGAGGAGTAGTTCGTACTCCTCTAGCTTTTCACGTAACTGATTAATTATGTTATTCTGCTCAGTTATGATATCTTCGTAGAGTTTGTTAGGCTCTCTTTCTGCCGTCACACCTCACCCCTCTGAACCTTCTCCCTAAAGGAGCCATCCGTTAACATAGCTCTGTATCCCGGCGTGAGATACTTGAAACTCTTAGCGAATGCTTGCAGGTTCGTGAAGTGCATGTAGATACCACCTGTACGCTCTGCAAGTTCTTGGAGTTCCCTGTTCTCACCGCTTCCGATATATACTGTGTCAATGGGAATATGCCTCTCGCAGTACAAACGGAAGCATTCTGTCTTTGACTCAGGCTCTCCGTTAGGCATACCATCGCTGAACGCAATAGCACGTGTGATGGGTTCGTTGTTAATGAGTTGCACGAGTTTGCTATAGAGAGGCGTACCACCAGTAGCAGGAATGCCTTTAGCAGCTATCGCTATAGCACATAGGTCGTTATTAAGTGGATGCTCGCGCTCGTTAAGTGGATACAATGCAAGGCTAGTATCGAAACTGTTGCTATTGTTGACGAAGGTTTCAATAGCCTTGTGCGCTTGACTTATGGGTTCCCCGGACATACTGCCCGAGTCATCCATAACAATACCGATTCGGTTTGGCATAGCCTTTGGTTCTGGCTTTGCCTGTTCTGCTGCATGGAGCCTTGCGGCTATTCCAGTCTTCTTAATCTGGAAACGTGGATTAGATTTTACTAGCCCATTTTGTTCTGTCATGTTAGTCTACTTCTTCTGTGAAATCCTCGTCTTCGAGGTATGTACTAATTGCCTCTTCTACTTTTCCCTGCCAGTCCTCAGTAAGTGCATCAATGAGGTCATTCTCACACTCACGCATCATGCGGAGAGCGAGTTCAGTTGTGATTGTCTTGTTATCGCGTTCTACTGCTGTCTTGATATCTGTAGCAGTGTACACAATAATAAGTTCTTTTGTGGTAGCGTTAAAGCCTTGCTGTGCCATTTGCCTAATGCCTCCCTTTGTTCATTCTGTGTTTAACTACTGGAATGTTATTAATGCGTATTGTGTACTCTTGCTTTCCGCCGTGCTGGATTCTTAAGGTCCAAATCTGGCAGATACGCACTAGGCACTGTGTGCTGTCGTTTATCCACACAACAGAGCCATCGTCAGAAATACGAATGTTGATAGCTCCTTGGGAGGTTATGTCAATGAGCTTGGCTTTTGTACTAAGCTCCTCGTTGTCCATAGGCATGTATTCTCCTTCGGCATGGATCATGCTACGCTCCTCTCTTTCTGTAGATACGAAAAAGCTATACACTCATCTTCTGTTCTATTAAGATAAATGTAATAGATCTTAATGCCAATAAGGTAGGACTGCTATGGGTTATTGGATCACTCATTCTGAGCTTATAGCCCTTTAATAAATAAGGAATAATTTCTTCCCAGTTAACTTCTAGCTGATCTTCAGCAAACTGGGTAAGACTAACCACATATTTTCCATTTTTGTATTGATGTGGTTTTAATAGCTTACCCTTATCAGGACCACGTGTGATCTTGGCAATTATTTCCATTTTGTGGGCTACGCTCCTTAAATCACTCATAGTCTAAACTCCCCGTATCTATCCACTCACGGATATACCGTTCGTCAGGATACTCATCACTAACTGACCATTGGTCCCAAGCGTAGTATATCTGCTCGTCAGTGAATGGTTCGAGATTAGCGTTGTTGGCTCTGAGATTGTTGATTATGTGTTTATGTGCTTCGGGACTATACGGTCTATTCATTTGAAATACACTCCCTCCAGAGACTGCCACAAATAATTCAACTGGCTCATCTTCTTCCCATCGTTGTTGTTACGATCAGGATGGTAGAACAGCGCCGCCTTGCGGTAGACCTTCTTCGCTACGTCAAGTGCTAGTACTGTCCTGTCAGGTTTTAGCCCTGCCTGTTCCAGCATTCGCCAGAACTTTTCGACAAGCACGTCAGTACTAACTGTCACAGTACTAGCCTGACCGCGTGAGTAAGTTTCTACGGTAGCCTTGTCAGTGATACTGAAGTCACTATCCTTAAACCGTTCACGCATGAGTGGCAGAAGCAATAGCTCGAAGTACTCCTCTGCAAAGTACCAGACCTTCTCTTCTGATACCCATTCCCTACTACCTTTCGGTACGCGCTCTTTGAGCATTGCAATAAATAGCTCGTCGTAGGGAAAAGCTACTTTATAAGCATTCGCTTGCGGTATCCACGTTGCTACTACTGGTTTAGGTTTCACAAAAGCGTCACCGTAGTTGTTACGTCGTCTTCTACTGCCGGGATATAAAACACGCATAGTAGTATCTTACCCTCTATCAAGATGCTGTCAAGCAGGATATCTCCTTTGTTTTGTTAGAGATAACCTGTTTCACGGCACTGTTTACTAATTAGTAAACATCATAGTGTGGTCAGTTTAACAGGACCAATTCCTACTTCAGCTATTGTTTTACAATGAAAGCAAATGTAGAACATTGGCTTGTCTTCTTTTAAATCTTCTCTGCACAGTAGAAATACTATGTTATGACAAAATTCACATCTTGTATCGTCAGCAGGTTGGAATATGTACTTCGATTTCGGCATAAACTCTCCTTAAGACAGAAAAATGCCCAGTATAGAACGGCAACTTGTTCTATACCGGGCGATGGCTCCCCCAAGAGCCGAAACTCGTATTACTGCTGTTCCTCTTCTTGTTCGTCCTGCTCCTCTTCCTCTACTTGCTGTGCATTGAGTTGTGCTTGCTGCGCCGCCTTGAGTTCGGCCCTACGCTTTGCAATCATTGCCTCAATCTCAGCCAAGCTGGAATCGGTGAAAGCAGCAGTAGCCAGTTCTTCCTTAAGCTTCTCTGTAGCTGAGAGACGAACCTTACTGGGTTGCTTGAGATCCTCACGCATGTCGTAAGGTGTCTCGCTGCACTGGAATTCCCAGTCCTCTCCGTCCTTGGTCTTCTCAAGGAGAATCTGACGCGCACGATTGTCCTGCTTCGTGCTAACGCCTCTGTTGTACATGTTCTTACGTTCTGACTCATCAGGAGTCAGTTCCGCTTGACCCGCGTCGTTGTTGGTGAAGTGCTCTACAAAAGATTGCGATTCGATTGTGAGAATAGCCCTCTTTTTGCCTTGGTCATCCAGTACACCTTCCTTGGCAGCTTTCTCACCAATTTTGTCGTTAACAACCTTCGCGTTGGTCTTCTGCTTGCCCTGCTCATCAAGGCCAGCGTCTACTACAACACGGTAGAATGTGGTCATCTCAGTGTACGTGTTGGGAACTGCTCCAACCATACTCGATTGTGGTGTTACTTCTGTAGTAGCCATTGCTATTCTATTCTCCAGTCTGTTGTGTTTTAATTCCCGTACTGCACTTGTTGTTATGTCAACCATGAGAGGATTTTACGACCTCCCTGTGGGGACTGTCAAGTCTGGCGAGCCATATAATAAGGATAGATTCGCCCTGTCTTCGTCGTTACCACTTGTGCAACCCCCACAGCGGGGTATAAAGCCCGCTGTTTCACATACTTATGAGCCACTTACCTCCTTGTTATACTCCGTATCTGCAAGGTATTCCTCCGCTAATTTCGTAAGCCTTGCAAGCTCTTTTTCCTGCTCTATGCGGTCTGCGATACGCTCAAATACTCCGCTAGCTTCGCACAAGGGAGTGGGGATATCTGTAATAGCTCCACATTCTAAACATTCGTAGTGCTTGCCATCGCAGTAAATAACGTGGTTGTGGTTACAGAACCACTGCTTTAGGTTAAGCATGTTTCTTAATCCATTCTTTAGTTAATCTGTTAAGCTTGGCTACAACGTACTTCTGGTGTGGTCCTATCTCGTCCCCACATTCTGTGCAAATCATGCTACACGTCCTTTACTAGAGCGACGGTGTATCCGAAGGACTCCATGCGCTCTACATTCTGACGTGCCCACACGTGGCTATCTACTCCAGCAGGGCAATGCATACGCAGTAGCCAATGTCCGTGTAGACTATTTAGATTAGCGTCACGCTCTACATCGCGTATTACTGTGACGAGTCCTGCATAGCGCAGTGTTTCTATTAGCGCCGCAGTGTTGTCAGTATTGTTGTTTGGGTCTGGTTTTAGCCACATAAACTGAATAGCCAGCTTCTCGTTTCGCATTTCCTTGCTCCTTTTATTCCGGTATCCAATTTGAAGGATCGTTACTCCCCAAATATATCACAAGAAACAGTATTATTCCATACAAAGCAAAGAAATATATGAAATAAATTAGGAGTTCGTACTTTACCACTGGTTCAGGATCTTTGTCGTAGTTCATGTATATTCTCCTTGTGAATACTTTCATAGTAGCCACTACTAGAACACTAACATAACGTTCTTTCGTGACTACTGTAACTGCATTCACGGCTAGGTCGCCGGAGCAAAGCAATATCTAGTTACTCAACATGTTATCGTACTTCATGTTTGCCTCCTTTCGTAACCTCAAGAATAATCCCCTTCGAGATATATTCCTCTCGAATTCTCTTTGTTGCTTCACGTAGTTTGTAACACTGTGTATACGGCACGCCACAGCACTTGCAGGGCGGGATGCTCTTGCGAAATCCCGCCCTGAGCATTGCTTCACGCATTGTCACTGTTGTTCTCCTTTTCCTTGTATGCGAGGATAGATTCGGAGCATTCCCACTCCACGATATCCTCGTAGTGTTCTGGGATAACCTTTTCAGGCTCAATTCGTTTCTCTATGAGCTTCTGCCCCACAATCTTCTTGGTGCAGACGTTCTCGCGGGAAGTCCAGAATATGAGTGTGTAGTTTCCTATCTTAACTTCAAGATGAAACTCATTATTCTGAAATACCTTATTAGCAGAGCCGATAGCTCTGATCTCTTTACTACGCTCATCAGGATCATCGGTCAGACTGCGATAGAAGACTGATTCACCCATAAAGGCCCATGGTATAGGCACATCGGGATGCTTTTCAAACCAGTCTGCGAGAGTACGAAGGTTATTGACAGTTTGTTCTAGTGTGGTCATTGTTTATCTGTCTCCTTGTTATTGAAGTATTCACTTATTAGCTTGTCTGCTTCGTCAGTTCTGTTGTTAATCTTTTCTACAGAGTTCTCGGCGGTTTCAGTGCTTCCTGCTTGAATTTCTTCTTGTGCTCTCTTAGCTGAAAATCTCATAGCAGGTTCATCAGCGCGTGGATCATCTTTAGCAGCAAAACTATAGCATCTACATCTACTAGCTTTGCACTTTCCTGTGCCATTTATGTGCATCTTCTGTCTATGACCACAGTAGTTCTTTTGACATTTGTTAGCCATAGTTAAATCCTTGAATTGTTCGAGTAACTCGTTGTAGTGTTCCTCTCCACATACTAAACGTATTTTATGTGGAGCACTCTTAATAGCCCAGCTTATTCTTTGTTGGATATCCGAATAATACTCGATATCAATCTTACCTTGTTCATACTGTTCTGTATAGAACTCGCGTAAGCATATAACGCAGTCCTTAACGTTTTTCAAACCTTCTAACTTCATGGTCTTGGCTCCTTTGCCGTGTCTTATGATAGTGTGTGCACGAAAACGCTGTCAAGACCAAATGCCAAAAGATGCACCCTAAGTCCTTTGGTATCATAGAGATAGGTCAATAAAATGTCTAGTCTGTAACTATGTGTGTATCTACCTATATATATATATAAAAAAAATAAAAAAATAATATATATAAGCTGATACACACATATATACAGATATTGACCCTTCAATTTTGACCTAACTCTATCATATCAAAGGCTTTACCGTCGAATTTCATAAAACTGACCCTATGAAAACAAAGGCTTTACACTGAATCTTCACACCTACATTTCGTGACCCACACGATATACTATGTCGGTCTGTATTGTCGGTCCTTTGGGCAGAAGGCAAAGCCGGGGGGTTCCCCGGCCTTAGGACCATTGTTACATCTCCTCAAGACAATCCGTACATACCGGGCGGCGTTCACCACGAACGACTTTCATTCTATAGCCGTCTCGAACCGCGCAGACCATCTGACAAAGCTCACAGCGGAACTCACCTCGACCTACAGTATTACTGTCACCGCGATGTAATAGGTTCAGTGCCATACTGACGTACTCGGCACGTGTCGTATACGCTGGTGTGTTCTTGTCAATTTCATTCGTACCAGCGTAGGGCTTGTGGCTCACGTACTTCAGGTCCGCACCTACTTCCTTAATCACCACGTTACGCGCTTGCCGCATAACACGATCACGTCGTAACTGCTCGCGGTCGATATCGTTCATGTTTCACCTCACAGTAAAATCCCTCCGGGGGTACCGGAGGGGGTGTTATACTACTCGACTTTCGGGGTCTTGGTGGCGGCGAACTTCTGACCGGACTCACCACGTTCGATGATGGCGTGTTGACGAGAGGAAGAGTGCATCCTATCGTAAACAGCCGTCCTGCTCAACTCCGGGTGATTGCCTGACTCACGCAGGTACTCTTCATTCATCACCCGTTCGGCAGCAGTTCCAAGCGCCTTGCACTTCTGGTATGCGCCCACGTAGATGTGCTTAGACAACTGTTCCAAGCTCAAATCCGTGAACAACTGAACCGTAGTGAGCAACTCTGCGAAGTCAGACCAGCCACCGTACTGCGCGGCTTGTACGATGTTCGCGGCAAGATTCTCGGGCGAGTAAGCCAGAGCAAAGGCCTCCGAATTACCAGCGAAAAACTGCTCAAGTGCGGTTTGCGCCTCAACTGCTGCCTTGCTACGCTTCCGTGCCATAATAGACCTCCAGTCTACTAGGTGATGTGCCCACATCCAACGCGGGGGCACGTGGGACGCGCAAGACATAAGATGTAAAGAACCGGGTTCGCCTGACCTGCCTGAACGTATAGTATAGGGCCATCCCTATACCCCCGCAGTCCACAGGTGGGAGCGGTGCGGGTACTGCCCGGTGGGTATGCCCACCGTCCCGCGCCGACACCCCATTAGATGCAGTAGTGGCACTTATAGTCTCATTATATTTTTTAATGCAAGTATCCCCATCGACTTAGTAGACATTCGCCGTAAGTACCTGGTTCTAGGGTACTTAGGGTGGTATCCAGTAGGACCCCCGGCTTCAAAACGAGACGCCGCGTGTCGAAACACGGGGGAGTCTCAAATAATTTTTTTCAAATTTTCAGGTAGAACCCTTGCGTTATCAACAACTTAGAGGGCTGGGCGCACTGCGTGCCCTTGACACGCGGCTTCGCAAGCCGTACTGTTCTCGGAACTCACTCAGTCCGTAGGGAGCGTATTAACAGTGGCGGTTCCCACCTCACGGGAGACTCAAGAGAGAATTGCTTTAGCGAAAGCTAAGGAAAATTCGCTACATACTACCGCTGTTGATGCGCTCTCAGAACACTTGCGTACTTGGTATGGACCAGCAGTAGGGCGACTAGTTGAGCGCGAGTCAAGGCCGGAGAAGGTGTTCTATACTGTGGCGGAGCTTGAGGCTCTTGGCCTTCTAATACTCACAGACAAAGAAACCTGAGCGTGTCGCGTGCGCTATGCCTAAACATCGTGGAAAAGCTTATTTTAAGTCCGGTGAACATACTGGAAGCACTGGCAGTCCTGCTGAAGACCTGAAGTTTTTGGAGCGTCCTCCTACAGTGGGCCATGCAGAATCACTTGGGGCGAAGTACCGTGATCCTGTTACCTCTGGCGTGAGTTTTGGTATGAAACCTAGTGACATGAGAGCAGCACAAAAAGCCAAGGCGAAAGCCATGTTTCAGCAGTGAATGGTTATGTCCAAGTCCTTTAAACGCCATATTAGAATGATTCATGCCGCAAGGCTGGAGGCACAGCTATATCGAGATTCTGAGATAGCTATCTTTCTAAAGATGACCCCGGCAGGTTTAGCTCAACTGAAGATGGACCCGGACTATCAGGCCATACGTACACAAGTAGCCACAGGCGTTATCTCTGAAGCTGAACAAGCACTTATAAACGATACTGAGTACAAGCATCAGCTTATTCGAGACATGGTTCCAGCAGCTTTACAGGGTCTTTACGACTGTGCGCGTTCGGCAAATGAACATATAAAGTTAAAAGCCGCTGCCGAAATACTGGATCGTGAAGGCACAATGGCCAAAGTTTCGCGAATTGGTCTAGCTACTGGAGAACAAGGTGGATTCGGAACCAGTATTGATGACGAAATCGCAACAAATCTCCTCGATATTAAGAAAATACAAGAGGAGCGGGCCAAAAAAGGGTCCGAAATCAGCTTGGAAACTCCCACAGGAGGTAGTACCACCGTCCAGTAAATGCATTTCTCAGGGCAAAATTGGGAAATACTGGACGTTTCAGCGTTAAATACGCCTAAAGCGAAGCAAATTGCCCATCGCCTAAATGCTCTTGGGAGTTTGTATTACTTTATCAAGGTTATTCTTCGCCGTCACCGTCTATATGACCCTCTACATGAGTATATGGCCTCTCTAGTAGAGTCACAGCACCTAAAACTGACCATAGAAATCCCGCGAGATCATTTTAAGTCCACTATATACTCCGAAGGCGCTCCTATGTGGTGGGCTTTGCCATTTAGGGATGAGGAAGAAGCCTATATGCGCCGTCTAGGTTATGGTGATGAGTGGATAAGGTGGATGAAATGGGCACACGACGAGAATACCCGAACAGTTATAGTCTCGGAAAACAAAGAAAACGTCAACAAAATCGGCCTAAGATTCGACGCACATTACCTAAACAATGACTTGTTTAGGGTTGTTTTCCCAGAAATAGTTCCTGATAGCTCTTGCATTTGGTCTGTGACAACAAAAGAACATAAACGTCGTGTCAAATCTCCGAATGGTGAGGGAACCTTTGACCTACTCAGCGTAGGTTCAGCTTTGCAGTCGCGACACTACACGAGGGCAGTAGAAGATGATCTAGTAGGACGTGACGCTATCGACTCTGACAAAGTGATGGCTAATACAATAAACTACCATCGTCTACTGCCCGGTGCTTTTGATGGCGACCCTGCTCTCCGAGAACATGACAACGACGAAATTGTGGTAGGGAACAGGTGGGCATTGAACGATCTAAACTCGTGGATACGTAATAACAACACGGGTTTCCAGTTTATTACCCACTCTGCTCTAGGGGGATGCTGCTCCATGCATCCCCCTGAACAAACTATCTTCCCTGCGGAATGGTCTAAAGAAAAGCTTCTAAATCTGATTCCACGTTTTGGTTTGCAGTACTTTAGTTGTCAGTATCTTAACAATCCCGTTACAGAGTCCACACGTTTCTTTGACGTAGAAAAGCTACGCTATTACACCCTTGAGGCTGTTTCACCCAACGATCGGAGGGCTAGGATAGTCCACGAAGTTAAACAAGGAGAAGTAATAAAAGATATCATGCCAGTTGATCTGGCTATAAACATGGTGGTGGACCCTAATCATGGACAAAACGCAGGCCGCTGTCGTCATGCAATTACAATCACCGGCGTTCAACGAAATCCTCTCAGAATATATCTTCTTGATAGTTGGGCCGAATCGTGTCCTTATGAACGGCTCGTTCAAAAAATATACGAGTTGGCAGATTACTGGAGGCTTCGAGTCTGTTGGCTTGAAACTGTTGCCGCACAGCGATATCTTAAATTCTATCTCGATTACAGAAATAGAATTGAACAACGCAAACTGAGCATTAGGCCACTCAAGACTGACACCAACGCAAACGCCAAAGGCCGCCGTATAGAATCATTTGGTCCTTATATAGCTGAAGGTCAGTTTTGGATTCGCCGTACAGCACACCTTGACGCCTATAAAGAATTAGGAAACTACATAGGGATGGCTAACGGCAAGCCTATATCTGGGCATACCGTAGATATCTTAGATACTCTAGGGTATGCTCCCCAGATATGGGATGGCGGAGCAAGTTCGCGTAGTGA
>Ga0126371_10002117_pt1 | contig 17002 bp, 12 predicted proteins | sample PanSoiMetaPlot_4_FD_110145 | JGI IMG/M metagenome (GOLD analysis project Ga0126371, IMG submission 110145) | Tropical forest soil microbial communities from Panama - MetaG Plot_4 | ecosystem: Environmental > Terrestrial > Soil > Tropical forest > Bulk soil | place: Panama | collected 2016-02-17 | reverse complement strand
CGCGCCCACCACCCCGGAGATTGCCTTCCTGGGCCGTTCCAACGTTGGCAAGTCCAGCTTGCTGAACGCGCTCCTGGGATCGAAACAGGCTCATGTTTCCTCAACACCCGGACGCACCCGCGCCATCAATTTCTTTTCCATCACCGACTCGCCTCAGCGCCAGCAGCCGCAGATGTATTTTGCCGACCTCCCAGGCTATGGTTACGCTAAGTTGTCGAAATCCATCTCCTCCGAGTGGCCCAAATTCATCGAGCCTTACTTGTCCGACCGCCCCACTCTCGCGCTCTGTCTTTGCCTCGTTGATAGCAATATCCCCACCCAAAAGAGCGATGTACAGCTCATCCATTTCCTGCAGTCCTTCCATCGCCGCATTCTCATTGTGGGAACAAAAGCCGACCGCCTCTCCGGCAACGCGCGATTTAAAGCGCAGGCCGAGCTACGCAAAGGTCTTGCCATTGAAGACCTTCTCCTCTGCTCTGCAAAAACAGGCGCTGGATTGAAAGAAGTATGGTCGGCGATTTACACCGCAGCGGGAGAATGAATTATCGGCAGTCCACTGCTTGCAACATGCACAGGAACGGTGATCTCGCCTGACTGCATGCGCGTTTGCAGTAAATCGGCAAAGCGCAGCAGCTCTTCCGAACGCATCCGCACATAGTGCTCACGCGCCAGGTTCTTTTGTAGATAGCGCGGAGCCAGCCGGATCCACTTTGCCCGCGCATCCGATGCGTTCTCCAATGACTCCATCGCAATCGCATCCACGCGCGGCAGCCACATCGCGGCATCCCGCGATACGCTCCACGTCACGACCAGCGTGTCAGCAATTGTTGCCGCCGCAGGAAGCGCCGTCGAACCGCGCTTAATGAAAGCCTCTGATTGCAAGCCGCCGCAAGCTACCAGGTCAGGCTGCACTCCGCGTTCCAGCATTTCGGCAACTATGCTTTCCGGATCGCCCACCAGCGCCACCGCGACCGGCTGCTTCTTGCGTACCTCGTTCTTCAAAATGCGCAACGCCTCATCCAGGCTGTTCACCACAAAATCACAAAATCCCTGCCGCAGCGCGAGCTTTGCGCGATCAGCATCAGCATCAATGCCCAGCGAAGCGGCTCCTGCTATGTTCGCCGCTACTGCCATCGCCATTCCCTGCCGATCCAATTCGCCGTAGAACACAAGCAAACCGCCCGGCTCCGGCGTAACAGACTTCAGCGCCGCGAAGTGATCGAAAACTTCAGCTGTATCTGGAATGTCCGCGTCAGCCATCTATGACATATTAGATGCTGCCATTGAGAGTAATGGCTTGTCATCCTGAGCGGAGCAAAGGAACCTGCTTTTACCCGGCACCGGCACGAAACCGGGGGTGCCCATCCTTGCGCAGCAAGGGTGGGAAGCACAAATCTCAAAAAGGCAATAATGAGCAACCACATTACCAGCTCGAATAAGGCTGACCGTTCGTCCCAACCTCATCTGACCCGCTGTGCACGTCATTGATCCCCGGATCAGACTGGTCCACGCTCTCCAGCACATCGCTCGTAGCCGTCACCCACGTTGTGCTGCTGTGCGTCATCGGATCCACTGGAATCTCTTTCAGATATCCAGCCTGCACCAGATCATCGAGCGATTGTGGCCCCTTCTGTTTGTCCATGGTGTAGGAATCAATCGCCTGCCGCAGCACATGCAGGTCTTCCTTCAGCACTGCTTCGCGTGCGGACTTGATTGACGCAATAAACGCGGGAATGGCAACCGCCGCCAGTACGCTGATGATGAGCATCACCACCATCAGCTCCACCAGCGTAAAGCCGTCTTGACAGCGTCTTGTTCTTTCAGCCTGCATCGTCACCATGTGTTGTACTTCGTCCCGTCCAGCGCCGTTCCGTCTGACTTTGAATACACATCGAACACATTCTGTCCGCCCCACGAATCGCTGTTGGGATCATCCTGCATCGAGCGCAGTCCCCAGTCATCATTCCCCGTCATGGGATCAACCGGAATCCGCCGTAGAAAGCGCACCTTTTTCCCTTGCACGTCTACGCCGTCCACCAGCGTCTGCAAATCGGGAGGGTAGTTAAAGCTGTCCACCTTGGTCATGAAGGCATTGCGGTCAGCTGCGTCCTTGTAGTGGTCGATGGCGTCACGCATCTCCCAAAGATCGTACCGAAGCTCGCGCTCTTTTTCCCGCTTCACCGTCAGACGCGTCAGCGGCACTGCCGCTGACGCCAGAATCGCCAGAATCGCCACCGTAACAATCAGCTCAACAAGCGTGAGCCCGGCTTCACCTTGCCTGAATTTTGTTTTGAACGGCATCAATTAACCACAAAGAATAGACGCAGGGACCCCACATCTCGCTTTTGAGATGTGGGATCAGGCTCACTGCACATGCACCACCGCCTGCGAACCCTGCGCCTGCACCGCCTGCTGTGCGCTATTCCTTACTACTGGACGCGTAATCGCCACCGAAGCGTCGCCCGCGGCCTTGGCCTGGAATGTCAGCACCACAACCGACCCGGATCCGTTCACGCCTGCAGCCCCCGGCGGCCGCGACGCCGAAATCGTCACGTTGCCATTGTCATCGCGATGAACCAGCGCCACCGTCTGCCCGTCCTTGCCGAGGAAATTCCCCAGATCAACATTAATCAGGCTCAGCTTCGATGTGTCGTACTGCATCTGCAATGGCACAGAAAACACATCCTGTCCGTTGGCGAGTCCAACCGCAACCTGAAAGGTGCTTCCTACCTTCTGCGGCGTCGGCGGAGCAGCCAACTGGAAAGTCACCGGAGCACCGGCGTTCGCCTGCTGCTGCATCTGGCTTACAGCGTTTGTCGCAGCCTGCACAGCGGTCTGGCCCGGTACAGTCTGACCATCGCTCTGCGAAACCGGCTGCGAAGGCGGCGGTGTCATCGGGGCTTGAATCCGGCGCAACTCAATGTTGTTCGTCGTACCCGTGTCGATCTGCCGCGTATTCAAGGGAGAAATCTGTTCCGCTCTCACCACATGCGGAATCACTACGAAGACAATCTCGTCGTCAATGACTTCGTGCGTTTCTGAGCCAAAAATCCAACGCAGAATCGGCAGCTCTGCCAGGCCCGGCGTGCCGGTCAGCGATTTGTTGTCCTGCCGCGTAAGAATGCCGCCAAGAATGCTCGCTTCCCCTTCCTTCAGGCGTATGGTTTGCTCCGAACTGTTGTTCTTGATGATCGGCTCGTTGATGCCGCCGAGGTTGACTGTGCCGCTCTGTGATGAAACTTCGATCTTCAGCTTGATGGTCACATCGCGGTCGTAATGAACCGTCGGCTTCATGTCGATGTTTACGCCGACGTCCAGGTACTGGAATTGCGTGTTCACCAGCGAACTGACAATCGCAGTGGCTGCGCCCGTCTGGTATGATCCGGTAGCGACCGGAAGCTTTTCGCCAATCTTCAGAGTTGCCTGCTGGTTGTCTGACGCACGCACCCGGGGATTCTGCAGCAGCTTGGTGTCTGAGTCATTTAATAGCAGATTGACCTGCGACTGCCCGATGGTGACCGCAAAGTTCGTGGCGTTCAGGTGCGCCAGGTCATTTAGTGTCAACGTGCCGGTATTGGTTGGAGTGGAGGACGATGATGACGACGAGGAAGACGATGATGACGAGGAGCTTGAGCTCTGGTTCGCGTTCGAAGTCTGGAAGTTAATCGTAGCAGTCTGCGGCAGCTGAATGCCGATCGTTCGCAGTTTGTCGCGGTTCACTTCCATCACCGCCACATCGATCACGACCTCAGGACGCGCTTTGTCCAGATCATTGATAAGTTTCTGCGCCAGCAGCAACTCATCCGGTGTGCCGCGCATTATGATGGCGTTCTGGCTCGGCACCGCATACAGCTTGGCGGTCGTAAACACATTGCGCAGCGCTGTCTGCACATCATTCAGGTCCTGCTGTTGCGCAACGTTGGTCAGGTAAAAGGTCTGGACCGCCTGCTCATCCAGTTCAGCTCGTTTACCGCGATTGTTCTGCGCCACAAAGATCGTGTTCGCGGTAATGGGCCGCCAGAATGTTCCAGAGATGGTTCCAAGAATTCGCAGCGCGTCGTACAGCGACACATTCGTCAAGTCCACCTGGATACGCTTCGACGTGTACTCCGGATCGAAGAGCACATTCACGCCTGCCGCCTTGCCTACCGTCTGGTAGACAATCTTGCTGTCTTCCACCATGTGCAGCGTGATCGGCTCATTTGAAATCGGCTTCAACTCCGCCGGGCCGCCCATGTCTTTGAATTCCGGATTGGCATTCAGCGAGAGCGGCGTCTCCTGCTGGTTCGGAGGCGCATTCATCTTCTCCCGCGTCGCCTGGATTTCCTGCTGCGCCAGCTCATTGCTTGGGTCGATTTCGAGAGCATGCAGAAACTCGGTCAACGCGCCAGTATCGTCGCCCTGGTCGCGCAGCTTTTCGCCGCGATGCACATGCGAGGCAGCCGCCGAAAATCGCGTCCGCTCATAGGCGGTTTTATAGCGCAGGTCTTTAGGGTCTTTCTGGTATGCCTTGTAGTAGTCTTCGTAGGCTGTCTCGACATCATCTTTGGCTTCAGCATCTACACCCTGCTTAAACCAGTGCTTTGCAGACTGCGCATGCGCCGTAGCGGAAAAGCCAAAAACTACGGTAAATCCAAGAAAAAAGAAGGCCAGTTTCGCGGCTCGATAGCTCATGCAACTCCAAGCGGACACATCCAGGGAAAAGTTTCTTGTGGCAACTCGCAGGGCCGGTTTTGAGCAAGGAATCCGGGCTAAAAACCTGTTTTTTTTCATGCCACGATGTTGGCCGATTATAGCATCGCAACGCAGCCGGATACCCGCCTGCTGCCTGCGTGCTAGCATGTGGAATTGCACCCATGGCCCGCCAAACCAGCCATCAGGTGGCTCCCGCCGCCCCGCAGAAATCCAAACCTCGCGACCCGGTTGCATCCGGCACGCGCGACGCCGCCGTCAACCGCGCCGCGGGCCACAACTACTTTCTGCTCGACAAATTCGAGGCAGGCGTCGCCCTCCACGGGACGGAGGTCAAGTCTATCCGCGAAGGCAGCGCCAATCTTAAAGACGCCTATGGCATCATCAAGGACGGCGAGGCCTTTCTGCTGAACGCGCATATCGGTCCGTATTCCCACGGCAGCTCGGCCAACCACGAATCGCTCCGCACCCGCAAGCTGCTGCTCCACCAGGAAGAAATTCGCAAACTACTTTCCAAGACGCAGCAGAAGGGATTTACGCTCATCCCTACTCGCCTTTATTTCCGCAACGGGCGAGTCAAGTGCGAACTGGCAGTAGCCAAGGGCAAGCAGGACTGGGACAAACGTGAAACCGAACGCCGCCGCGAAGCCGATAAAGAAGCCCGCGCCGCTATCGCCCGCAACCGCGGCAAATGACACCCCTTTTCAGCGACTTCCTAATAAATAAAATTGTCATCCTGAGCGGAGGCTGCATAGCAGCCGAAGTCGAAGGACCTGCTTTTCTCTTCGCGGAGGCATGATCTCGGGGGGGCCATCTTAGCGCCCGTGTTTGGCGCTAAGGTGGGGAAACCACAAATCTCAACACATCGTCGCTGCGCATGTAACCAAAACGCGGGTTTCGGCGAAAAAATTCAAGCCACTGAGGGACGTTCTGGCGAAGTAACTGCGGATTCAACTGAGGCGATTGGCCTGAGAAGCGGCCACCCTTTGCGCAGAACATGATCCAGCCACGCTCCTGCCACCTGCGACGTGAGGACAGCCGCTACCACCAATGTGGTGTAGAACTTGGAACTGATGATTCCGGCGTCGAATGCCACGCTCGCCAACACTATGCCAGGGCCACCGCGAGCGTTTGTAGTAATAGCCAGATTGAAAAGATCAAGTCCCCGAAACCCCGCGAAACGGCCTGCGAGCGATACAGAAAGAACTTTGATAACGCAGCTTCCGCCAATAAAAGCAATCATCATCCACAACGAAACGCCACGGATGAGATCCAGTTTTAATCCGACAATCGCAAAATAAACCGGAATGAAGAATGCGAAAGACACCTTCCCAATGGCGTCGAGCGCTTCGGCAAACAATCTGCGTTTTTTGTGGACCACAGCAAACCCAGCGAGGAAAGCTGCAAATACCAGGCTGACGCCAAGAGCCCCTGCCACCACACAATAGGCGAGAAGAACAGCAATGGTATATGCGGAGGGGAATATCTGGCGAGGACATTGAAGCGCGCCTTGTTGAATTTCTTGATGGCGCGTGGAAGAAGGGTCATGCCAAGCATGAAGAAGCCGACTGTACTCAAAAGGTGATAAGACATTTGGCGGGGATGGAGGACCGCAGTACCAGCCGCGGCAGTTGCAATCGCCAGGGCAAACCACAGAGCGATGTCCTCTATCACAGCAACTCCAAGGACCAGTCGCGCAAAACGCGTATGAAGAATTTTTAGGTCAGCGAATATCTTTGAAACCACGGGCACTGAGGTGACGGCGACGCCGATGGCAAGAATGATGGTCAAAGAGAGCCGGTTTCCATTCGGCCCTTCCAATGATGGATGAATCAGCCAGGGAGCAAATAGCAGGCCGAGTACGAACGGCAGTCCTGTGCCAACGATGATCAGCCAGCCGACTTCGCGGCGCTCTTCACGCGTAAATAGCTGTTGTGTCTCAGCACCGGCAAGAAACATAAGTAGCAACAGGCCAAGCCAATATAGGAAGTCCAGAATGTTCCCCTGATGCGTCACATGGTCGACGAAGTGCGCGACAACGGGCATCCGGCCAAGCAGCGCATTCCCGAAAAGGACGCCAGCCAGAATTTCTCCTACCACCTTGGGCTGACGCATCTTGGTGAATAAATATCCAAGCAACTGTGCAAAGCCAACCAGCAGCAAAACCAGAAAGAGAACGGAAGTAAGTTGAGCGTCAGACATGAGAAGGCCTCAATTCGCTTTCCTTAGATGCGTATTTTCTACTTGGAATGTCTCCGACAACGCCGAACACGAAAATAGGCGTTCGGTTTAGAAGCCGTAATGAAAACCAAATCATATAGCTGGACAAATTCTTTGCGCGCTTCTCTAACTCAGGTCGCAAAGCTGCTCAATATGCAATGATGGTTCGCGGAAAGGATGGTCATGAAGCTTCTCGCTCTCGCATCTGCTTTCATTCTCTCGATTTGCACTACCGTCACAGCACAGGAATTCTCTTCCGTCCCCGGACAGGGCCGGTCCATGGTCGTCACGAACCTGGGAATCGTCGCCGCCCCGCAGTTTCTTGCAGCGCAGGCAGGCGCGCACATTCTTGAAGAAGGCGGCAACGCCATAGACGCAGCCATCGCGGCCAATGCCGTAATGGGCGTGGTTCAGCCCTATGTGAACGGCATGGGTGGCGACCTGTTCGCTATAGTCTATGAGGCGAAGACCGGCAAGCTTTATGGCCTGAACTCCAGCGGATGGACCCCTAAAGCGCTGACCATCGACTACCTGAAGGCGCACGGCGTTGACCATATCAATCCCATCGGCGTCGAGACGATCGATATCCCCGGCGCAGTAGCCGGGTGGGACGCATTGCGCAGCCGCTTCGGCACGCTGCCCTTCAGCCAGTTGCTGGCCCCGGCCATTTACTACGCGCAGAATGGCTTTCCGCTTGCCGAAAGAAATGCGCGTTACTGGGTGGCCAAAAGCCTGATGCAGCAGCCGGGATACAAGGAGACCTATCTACCCAATGGCATCGCTCCCAAGGTAGGCGACGAGTTCAGAAATCCAGCGCTGGCGAATTCCCTGCGACAGGTGGCCGAGCACGGACGAGATGCCTTCTACAACGGCCCGATGACCGAGACGATGGTGAAGTTCCTCGATGCGCAAGGCGGAACGCACACCGTCGAAGACTTCCGCGATTTTCAACCGGAGTGGGTTGAACCCATATCAACCACATATCGCGGATGGACGATATACGAGCTGCCCCCGAACGGTCAGGGCATAGCCGCGCTGGCCATGCTCAACATCATGGAGCACTTCCCGATGCAGCAGTATGGGCATAACTCCGCTGACGCGCTGCACGTCATGATCGAGGCCAAGAAGCTTGCCTATGCCGACATGTACAAATATGTCGGTGACCCGCGATTTACGCCCGTGCCCATCAAGCAGATGGTCTCAAAAGAACTGGCGGACAAGCGGGCCAAGCTGATCGACATGAATAAAGCCGCCTGCCAGGTCGTCCCTTCCGACATCGAGCAGCAGCTCGACGCGCACGGCAAAACAACCATATATCTTTCGACTATCGACAAGGACGGCAACATCGTTTCATTAATTCAGAGCAACTTTGCCGGATACGGCACAGGAATGGTCGCTCCGGGAACGGGCTTCTCCTTCCAGAACCGCGGCGCTGGGTTCCAACTTACGCCGGGACTTCCGAACTCGCTCGCCGGACACAAGCGACCGCTCCACACCATCATTCCCGCCTTCATGGAAAAGGGCGACATCCACATCGGCTTCGGGATCATGGGCGGCTGGAACCAGGCGCAGGCGCACGCACAGTTCGTTGCCAACGTCGTTGACTATGGGATGAACGTCCAGGCCGCTCTCGAACAGCCGCGCTTTACCAAGCCCACATTTCAAGGCTGCGACGTGGAAATCGAAAGCACAATCCCTGCCGACGTGAGAGCAGAGCTAACCAAACGTGGCCACGAGATTCATCTGCTGGAGCCATTTTCCTTTTCGGTAGGACAGGGTGAAGCCGTAGTAAGAGATACCAAGCGCAACGTAAACTTCGCCGGCGCTGATCCGCGCTCTGACGGCGAAGCGATACCGCAAGAGCCGACAACGAAGTAACGCCGAGGCATTGTCCGCAACTGCGGAAGTCATCTCAGCGCTCCCCTTTGTGCACTAAGAGTGAAACCACAACCCCTACCGGGAGATAAAGTTTGGGCCGGATTGCAAACCAAAGCCTTCGCCACAACCAGCGCTGTTCTCGATGAAATCTATAGCGGCGCAGGGATCAAACTGCCGGTATCGACTCTCGCCTCTGAAACCGCCCTTGGCGCCCTTGCTAACACTCTCGGCATTGACCTCTTGATCGGCAAGGCGATCAAAGAAGAAGAAGTCGAAGCCATTCTGGGCCTGTTTTTCGACGCTCTCATCGGTCATCGCAACAAGTGAATCGAAATTGGCCGTCTCTCTCATGAAGGGACTCCGCTTGAACTGGGACCTTCTCGTGAATGAATTGCTGTTCTCGTGAAAACTGGCTAATTCGGTCAGATTGGCAAAGTAGAGATCCACCTTTCCTCCAATTACTGAAATGCCAGTGCGAGCGAATAGGGCTCGTCGGCTTAACGCAATGGTTACACTGGAGACATGAAGATCACCCTCCAGACCGGCAATACTGCCGCCATTGAAACCGAACTTCTCGTCGCATTTACGACCGATACAGCCACCGGCAAGGACGCCAAGCCCGAAATCTCGCTCCTGACCGAAGACGAAGTCATCAGGAAAGCTGCTGCAAACGTATTGACAACAGGCGAATTCGCCAGCGGCAGCAACGAAACCATTCTGCTGCACACGCCTGCGGGCCTCAAAGCAACGCGCCTGCTCCTCGTCGGACTCGGCAAGGCGGCAAAAGCCACGCCCCACGATGTTCGCAAAGCCGCTGGAACTGCCGTTCGCTTCGCCAAACCGCGCAAGCTGCGCGAGTTGGCCATCCTGCTTCCAAACGGATTTGACGCAGCCGCAACCGCCCGCGCCATTGCCGAAGGGACGATCCTAGCCGACTTCGACCCTGACACATACCGCTCCGACCGCAAAGACCAGAGCATCGATTCGCTGACCGTCCTGGCTTCGGACCAGAAAGCTGCCGACGCTGGTTTCAATGAAGGCGTCATCATAGGTGAATCTCAGAACTTCACTCGCAGCCTGGTCAATGAGCCGGGAAACCGCATGACCCCGACGATTCTGGGTCAGAGAGCGGCGGAAATGGCACAGGCAGTCGGCCTGAAGTGCGAGGTCTTCGGGGCCGACAAGCTCCACGAACTCAAAATGGGGGCCTTCTGGAGCGTCACGCAAGGTTCTGACGAGCCGCCAGCACTCATTGTCATCGCCTATGAGCCAAAGACCGCGCCTGCCAACGGTCCCGTTCTCGGCCTCGTCGGCAAGGGCATCACCTTCGATACTGGGGGCATCTCCATCAAGCCCTCCGACAACATGGAGAAGATGAAGTACGACATGGCCGGAGGCGCCGCCATGATTGGCGCCATGCGAGCAATCGCCCAGATCAAGCCAGCCGTAAAGGTCATTGCCATTGTGTGCGCTGCCGAAAATATGCCCTCGGGCAAGGCCCAGAAGCCGGGCGACGTGCAGATTGCCATGTCGGGCAAGAGCATCGAAATCATCAACACGGACGCTGAGGGCCGCCTCGTGCTCGCTGACGGACTAGCCTATGCGAAACAACTCGGCGCAACACATCTGATCGACGCCGCCACGCTCACCGGGGCTGTCGCCGTGGCCCTCGGCCAGGTTAATGCCGGGGTTTTCGCGAATGACGAAGAAACCTACAAAATCTTCAGTGATGCCGTGGCAAAATCCGGCGAGCGCTTCTGGCGCCTGCCGCTCGACGACGATTACCGCGAGCAGATCCGCTCCGATATCGCCGACATCAAGAACAGTGGAGGCCGCTACGGGGGGGCCATCACCGCCGCAATGTTCCTCAAGGAGTTCGCAGAGGACACCCCTTGGATCCACCTCGACATCGCCAGCATGGCCTGGCAGGACGAAAACAAACCCTGGGCCGCCAAAGGCCCGACTGGGGTCGCAGTCCGCAGCATTGTGGAGTGGGTCCGCAGCTACGCAAAATAAAGGCAATTTAAAGCACAAAAAACGCGCCAAATTGGCGCGTTTTTTGCTCAAAATGGAGCTAAAAAGCTGCTAAGAAGCGGCCTTTAGATGCTTCCCATCGGCAATTTCCTCAATCACCTTTCTGCTGAATGCCGGAAGATCGTCCGGCTTCCTGCTGGTGATGAAATTGCCGTCCATCACGACTTCTTTGTCCACCCAGTTGGCCCCGGCATTCTTAAGGTCCGTTTTCAGCGACGGCCATGAAGTCATCGTATGCCCCTTCACCACGCCGGCTTCAATCAAAGTCCATGGACCGTGGCAAATGGCCGCAACCGGCTTGCCTGACTGGGCAAAGTCCTTTACAAAGCGCACGGCCTTTTCATTCATGCGCAGATGGTCAGGGTTGGCGACGCCGCCCGGCAGGAGCAGCAAATCATAATCTCCCGTCTTCGCGTTTTCGAGTGTTTTGTCTACCTTCACCGAATCGCCCCAGTCCTTGAACTTCCAGCCTCGGATCTCTCCGGACTTCGGCGCAATCACTTCCGTCGCTGCGCCGGCTTGTTCGAGCGCCTTCTTCGGTTCGGTAAGTTCAACCTGTTCAAAGCCATCCGTGGCCAGAATCGCGACTCTCTTACCTTTCAGGGTTTGCTGCATGCCGAATACCTCCACTTCTTTGGCATACCATTGGAAGTTACGTGCTCTATTCGGTAGGAAGACTTCGTTTGTGGAAGTGTTGCCAGCCGTCGCTGTGCAAAAATCAGAGAAGGAAATTTAAATTTCTGTGAAGAATTCCTGCCTCAAAGCATCCATCTACACTGGCGCAAACAACTGATATTCCTAGGAGGGATTCAAGTGCGGAGCTTTACCGTTGCAAGCAAATTGATGGCCACAGCCGTCGCTTCCACCCTGGTTATCCTTGCGGGTTGCAGATCGAACAGCGGCCCTGAAAGTGTCACGCTTTCCGGCGCAGGCAGCACCTTTGTCTATCCGGTAATGACGCGCTGGATTCAGGACTACTCCCGCGTCCATACCAATACACAAATCAACTACCAATCCATCGGCTCCGGCGGTGGCATCCAGCAGGTCAAGGCAGGCACCGTCGACTTCGGGGCCTCGGATGCTGCACTCACCGATCAGCAGCTTGGTGAGATGAAGCCGGTCATCCAGATCCCGGAATCGGCAGGCCCTGTCTGCATTACCTACAATTTGCCTGAACTCAAGCAGCCCCTCCAGTTATCGCCTGAGAGCCTGGCGGGCATCTTCCTGGGCACAATCAAAAACTGGCAGGACCCCGCGATAGCAAAAGATAATCCTGGCATGACTCTGCCAAAGGAGCCGGTAGTCGTCTCCCATCGCGCGGAAGGAAGCGGAACCACGAACATCTTCACCACATATCTTTCAGCTGTAAGTCCTGAGTGGCAATCGAAGGTGGGCAAAGGCAATTCCGTAAGCTGGCCCGTCGGTCTCGGAGGCAAAGGGAGTGAAGGCGTCACCGGCAATATTCGCCAGTCCCCCGGCGCCATTGGCTATGTCGAGCTGACCTATGCCCAGCAAAACCACTTGCCGGTGGCGAAGATCAAGAACCAGGCCAGCCAGTTCATCGCTCCCACAGCCCTGTCTACAACTGCCTCCGTTAATTCCTTCAGCAGTCAGTTGGCCCAGGATCCGCGCACTCCGATTGTGAACCCACCGGCTTCCGCCACTGACGCTTACCCCATATCCGGCCTTACTTTCCTCATCATTCCGAAAGACGGCCCGGACAAAGCCAAGCGGGCTGCGTTGAAAAGCTTCATCCAGTACATCATTAATGACGGACAACTCGCGGCGGGCATGTTGAACTATGCGCCTCTGCCCGATGGCGTAAAGCAGTACGACCAACAGCAAATACAGCTGCTTACTGCAGATGGTCAGCCATTACAGTAGTCATGAGTCAGGGCACAGGGTCTTTCTCAGACCTGTGCCCCTTTTTCACATCACTTCCGGAGCGTTGATCCCGAGCCAAGCCAGTGATCGAATTAACTCGCGCTGAGTGATTGCCGCTGTAGCCAGCAAGAATTTCTTCCGCTTGGGATCGGCCTCGGTCAATATGTGGTGCTTGCGATAGAAATTGCTGAACTCCTGGGCCAGTTGAAAGGCATGCTTTGCCAGATACGCTGGCTCGGCTGTAGCAATGCACTGGTCAAGCAGAAGGGTCGTCTTGGCCGCACGCAGCCACACCTGCCAGATGCCGTCTCCATCTTCGCCCGTAAGATAAGACGAAGCATCGACGTCAGAAAAATCCGCCAGCGCCTGCCCGGCAGTGACGCCGGCTTTGCGAAAAATGCTACGGGTACGCACAACGGCATACTGCATGTAAGGCCCGGTCTCGCCTTCAAAACTCAACGCTTCATTAAAATCGAAGGCGATGATCGTATTCCGCGTGTACTTCAGCATGAAATAGCGCAGCGCGCCTACCGCAATCTCCTTCGCAATCCGCCCGCGCTCGTCCGCGCTTAATTCCGGATGCCGGCTATCCACTTCCTTTTGCGTTGCTGCGACGAGCTTGTCGATCAGATCATCGGCCTTCACGCCGAAACCCTTGCGGCCTGAGACTTCGATATAAGGCCGCGCACGGTCTTCTTCTGCGACTTCGTAACCAAGCTCTTCTGCGCAGCGCGGCGTCAGCGCCACCATCTCATAGGAGAAGTGCGTATAGTGGTCGGCCTGTTCGGTATAGCCAAGTCCGCGCAGCGCCTCGATCACGTTCGCCTGCGGATCGGATTGCCGGGAATCGATTACGTTGTAAATCGCCTGCGCACCGCCAAAGTGAGGATGGTCCGGCTCACCTTGCTCGGCGGAAATCCAGCAGGTGTGATTTGGGTAATCGAAGAATTTGTTGTAGGCGAAATCGCGCCCGAGCAGACCAAACTTCCAGAGGTGATACGCAATGTCCTTGCCGACATACGTCACTGTTCCGTTTGAGCGCACGATGACCTTCGCATCTTCATCCGGGCCTTCGGCCTCCTCTGCCTGAGCAGTCCCTGCACGGCGCATCACCCAGCAGCCTTTGTTCTTGCCTTCCATCTCGAAATAGAGCACGCCCTTGGCTTTCAACTGCTCAAAGGCCAGGTTCCAGAAGTGCAGGTGAAGGATCTCGCTTTCGCGCGGCAGCAGGTCGTACTCAATCCCGAACCGAAGCATCGTCTCCAGATGCCGCCGCAGCACCGCAGTCGAAATCAATTCGCCTATTTGCGCCGTCTCGTTGCCACCGTGTTCGATAGCATGAAGCGTATCCAGCCTGATTTGCCTGCGCGTCTGCTTCTGCGATTCATCGGCCTCATACCACTGCGAAACCCGCGCATACAGGTCCCAGCAGTAATAATCGATGCGCCCATCATGTCGCTGCACATCGAGAAAGGTTAAAGGGTATTTTTCAACCAATGCATTTAAACTTGCAGGAAAAGGACTATTACTCCTGAACTGCTCAAATACATGTACTAAATCCTGAACATTTTTTAGATCCTTGCGTTCCAGATGCGTCAGCCCCACGACAACATCAGCCACCTGCACGCCGGTGTTGTCGATGTAGTTCTGCACATCGACTTTCTGTCCCGCCGCCCGCAGCAGACGCACAAACGTGTCCCCGAGAATCGCATTCCGCAGATGCCCCACATGCGCGGCCTTATTGGGATTGATGCTCGTGTGCTCCACCAGCGAGTGCACCGGCGATTCAAGCACAGACACATCGGAACCGGCAGCAACATCGTGCACAGCAGTTGCCCGATCTAGTCGAGCGTTGATATACCCCGCGCCCGCGACCTCGAACCCGGCAAAGCCCTCCAATGGCGCGATCCCGGCCACAATCTCTTCCGCGATCTTGCGCGGGGACTTCTTCAGCTTGCGCGCCAGCTCAAAGGCGACAGGCAGCGCATACTCGCCGAACCTGATCTCGGGCGGCTGCTCAATCGCAATCGTTTCGAGTTCGATTTGAAATTTCTCGCGCAGCACAATGCGCAGACGTTCAAGCAGCTTCTTCTGTTCTCTTAAATACACGTGGGTTCACCGGAAAATTGGGGACAAACTTTGACGAAATAGCTGATTGACTGCTTGATTCTAACAGGCAAAGTCTGTGGGTGCCCCACATCTCGAAGAGATGTGGGTTTGCAGGATCTCTACAGCTCTCCCATGTCTCTCCGAGACATGGGGCACCCGCTGTTTTAAGATAAAAAGAGCAGCTCCGAAAATTTTCTGCGCATGTCGAACCCCGAAAAGTTTTACCTGACCACGCCGATCTACTATGTCAACGCGCGCCCGCACATCGGCCATGCGTACACCACCATCGTGGCGGACGCCGTCGCGCGCCGCAAACGCGCCCTGGGCATCGACACCTGGTTCCTGACCGGGACCGACGAGCACGGCCAGAAGATCGAGCGCTCGGCGCAGAAAGCCAACTGCAGCCCGCAGGAATTTACTGACAAGGTCGCGTCCGAATTCAAGGGCCTGTGGGACCGCATGGGTCTCACTTATGACGACTTCATCCGCACCACCGAGCCGCGCCACAAACAGGCTGTGCAGAAGTTCTTCTCCCTACTCAAGGATCGCGGCTACATCTACAAAGGCTCGTACACCGGCCAGTACTGCGTCTTTGACGAGGCTTACGTCGATGTTCCGCCGGGAGCGCCATGCCCCGATTGCGGACGCACTACCGAAACCATCAGCGAAGAGAACTACTTCTTCAAGTTTTCAGCTTTCGAGCGTAAGCTTCTTGAGTTTTATGACGCCAACCCGGAATTCATTCGCCCGGAAACGCGCCGTAACGAAGTCATTTCCTTCGTGCGCAGCGGCCTCAAAGATCTCTCGGTGAGCCGCACCAGCATCAAGTGGGGCATCCCCGTTCCCGGCGACGAGAAGCATGTCATCTACGTCTGGTTCGACGCGCTTGCCAACTACATCACAGCGCTAGGCTACGGAAGCGATGACCCGGGCAAGTTCGAGAAATATTGGCCAGCCGACTTGCAAATCATCGGCAAAGAAATCAGCCGGTTCCACTGCGTTTACTGGCCGGCATTCCTGATGGCCGCGGGTCTGCCATTGCCGAAGAGCATCGTCGCGCACGGCTGGCTGCTCTTTGAAGAAAGCAAGATGTCAAAGTCGCGCGGAAATATCGTGCGCGCTGAGACGATTCTTGAAGGTTTCGGTGCACTCAAGCCCGAACTGCCAAATCGCGAACAAGACCTGTTTGGAGCCGATGTGTTGCGCTACTTCCTTCTGCGCGAAATTGTCTTCGGCCAGGATGGAAGCTTCTCGTTCGATGCACTGGTGCAGCGTTACAACAGTGATTTGGCGAATGGCTATGGGAACCTTGTAAGTCGGACGTTCGCGATGATTGCACGCTACTTTTCAGAAGATTACAGCTTCGGAATAATTCGAGGCAGTGTTCAGATTCCACCAACGGAACAAGAAGGAAGCGGAGTCAAGAACATCGCTGAAGAAACGATCCGTGAAGCGAGCATCTTGTTCGACAAGCTTGATTTCTCGAGAGCACTAGAGAAGGTGTGGGCTCTAATTGCTTTTACCGACGGCTATTTGACCTCGTCAGCACCGTGGAAGGTCGCCGCGTCAGCTCAAGCCGAAGGACGCGATATTCCCCTTGATGTTCGAAATATTCTCTACACAGCGGCCGAAGCCATCCGCATCATCACAGCCCTCGTCTACCCCGTCATGCCCGACGCAGCAGCAAAGGTTTGGGCACAACTTGGCCTCGGGGACATCAAGCAAGCCGATCTGAAAAATCTTCAATGGGGAGGACTGAAGCCCGGCACCAAACTCGGCGAACTCGGCCCCGTCTTTCCTCGTGCAGAAAAGGACGCAATCACCCGTATGCAGGACATCGAACAGCAGAACGCAAAAGCAACCGAAGCCGCTGAGCCTGTGGCTCCAGCGGCCCCAGAGCACCATGCCTCTAAGCTCGAATCCATTATCGACGGCCTGGCCGTCGCCATCTCCGAGTCCACCAGCGAAAGCAGCACCGTCGCGGCTTTCACCGAAGCGATCCGGAATGACATTACCGGTGGACCAAAGGAGCCTCATGCCACAGGGCATGCCACTTCAATAACTTCGGAAAAAATCACCATCGACGACTTCGCTAAAGTTGAACTCCGCGTCGCCCAGGTGAAAGTCGCCGAGCGCATCCCAAAGGCCGATAAGTTGCTGCGCCTCGAAGTCGATCTCGGCTATG
>Ga0126371_10002116_pt1 | contig 17006 bp, 14 predicted proteins | sample PanSoiMetaPlot_4_FD_110145 | JGI IMG/M metagenome (GOLD analysis project Ga0126371, IMG submission 110145) | Tropical forest soil microbial communities from Panama - MetaG Plot_4 | ecosystem: Environmental > Terrestrial > Soil > Tropical forest > Bulk soil | place: Panama | collected 2016-02-17 | reverse complement strand
TGGAGCGCCGGCGAAAAACTGAAGCTGCTCTTTGCGGGATACAACGGCACGCGGAACACCGGCAGCGACGCGCGCGTCGAGGAGATGTTACGGCAAGTGCGGCACGTGCTCGGAGCGGACAACGTCGACTTCAGCGTGATGACGCAGGATTTTGGACGAACCAAAGGCTATTTTCAAGGCACGCGGCAGGTTTATCTGCCCGACGTTTTTCCGCCTTTCTTGTTTCGCGAAGTGCGGCAGAATCACGGGGTCATCGCCTGCGAAGGCTCGATGTTCAAAAGCAAGTTCGCCAACGCGTTGACAACGATGATGATCGGTTCGCTGGGACTGGCCTCCGCGGAAAACAAGCTTTCGGTTGGCTACGGCGCCGAGGCCGGGCACATGGACGGCTTGGTGCAATCCATGTGCGGGCGCTACGTCAAAGATTCGCTGGTTATCACGCGCAATGTCGAATCGCAACAGCTCTTGAGTTCGCTGGGGATTCCCACGGAACTTGGCACCGACACCGCGTGGACGTTTGAGCCGCACCCGCCGGAATACGCGAGAAAGACGCTTCGCCGGGCGGGCTGGGACGAAAAGACGCCGATTCTCGTTTTATGTCCCATTCATCCCTTTGTGTGGCCGGTAAAAGCTTCCGTGGCGAAGTACATCGCTCGAGCGACAACGGGAGCGTATAAGGACAGCCAATACCGGACGGTTTATTTCTTCCAGTCCGGATCAGAAGTCGAGCGGAAATACAGTCAGTACATCTCTGCCTTTACCAAAGCGACGCAAGCTTTCTTGCGGCGGCACAAGGTATTTCCGATCCTGGTGGGGATGGAGCGGCTCGACGCCGACGCCTGCCGCAAGATCGCGGCCGAGCTCCCTGGCACTCCGGTATTTGACCCCGACGACTATGACATGTTCGAGCTTGTGTCCATCTTGCGAGCCGGTTCGTACATGGTTTCTTCGCGCTACCACGGCATCGTGACCTCCATGCCGAGCCTGGTAGCGTCGGCGGGCGTGACCATGGACGAGCGCATCCGGAACCTGATGCGCGAACGCGGCCACCAACATCTGTTGCTGACGGTGGATGAGCCGGAACTCGAAGCGAAGCTGCTCGAGGTCATGGAAGCGTTGGTGAGGGAAGCGGAGGGCATCCGCGAAGGAATCGGGAGGACGGTGGTGCGCAATCTCAAAGCGATGGCGCGCATGGGCACGTTCCTGGAAAACGCCGTGCACCGTCAGTATCCGCACTTCCCCATCCGCAGCGGAGTCCTTTCCTGGGAAGACTACCTGCCGCCGCTCGGCGAGAACCTGCTTCACCTTATGGAACGTTACGACTCGTCTCCGGCCACGCTGGCGGCGGCTCACTGATTTTTCATGCCAAATTTTCTTGAAAGTCTTTTCGCGCAGCTGAATAAGGCAGACACGCGTGTCGTGCTGCGGGAAATTCGTGGCGAGCAATTTGTAGGCGTGACCGGAAGCGAATTGCTTCGCCAAGTTCGAAACGTGCGGGCGTTCCTGCGCAATTCCGGCATCCAGCCCGGAGACCGCTGCGCTTTGCTCGGGCCGAATTCCATCGCGTGGGTGGCGATTGACCTGGCGGTGATGGCCGAGGCCGTAATTGTGGTGCCACTTTATTCACGGCAGGCGCCCGGCGAACTCGCCGGCATGATGAAAGATTGCCAGCCGCGACTGCTTTTTGTGACCGATGCGGCGCTTGGAGACGCGGTCGCCCAGGCCTGGTGCGATGCGCCACCGCGAGTCACGCTCGACCAAGCGCTGAAGGAAGACGTGTCCAAAGCCGACGTTCCTGACCGGGGCATCCCGCGCGCGGACTCCGACATCGTCACGATCATTTACACCTCCGGAACTTCCGGCGAGCCGAAAGGCGTGTGCCTCAGTGTGGGAAACTTGAACTATATGCTTGGGCGGACCTCCGAACGCCTCGGACAGTTGATGACGGCCACGGGCGGAGGAGGACCGGATCGCGTTTTTCACTACCTGCCCTTTAGTTTTGCGGCATCCTGGCTGTTGCTGCTTTCCTGCCTGACGCGCGAGACGACACTGACGCTCTCGACCGACCTGAATCAGCTCGCCGATGAAATCCGGCGCTCCTCCCCGAACTACTTTCTGAATGTGCCCGCACTACTGGAACGCGTGCGTCGCGGTGTGGAAGAAGCGCTTTCCAAGCGTGCTGCGCCGATCCCGTCTGTATTTGAAAAGTCGCGCGCAGCGTGGCGGCGGCAAAGCGCGGGACCCGCCCGCACTCTGGACAAGCTTTGGCTATGGGTTGCGAAAAAGCTCATCTTCGGCAGAATCAAGGAGCGTTTTGGCCGCGACCTGCGCGCGCTGATTTGCGGTTCGGCACCGCTTGCGCCCGAGACGCAACAATTTTTCCAGATGCTCGGCGTTCCCGTGTTACAGGCGTACGGACTCACGGAGACCACCGGCATCTGCACGATGGATGATCCGCACGAGGCCGCCGAACCCGGCTACGTTGGCTCGGCAATTCCCGGAATTGAGATGAAGGTCGGCGAGCACGAAGAGATTCTCGCGCGCGGGCCGCATATTTTCCCCGGCTACTGGAACCGTCCCGATGAAACGGCGCGAGTGCTCGGGGACGGCTGGTTCCACACCGGCGATCAGGGCGAGATGAACGCCAGTGGGAAATGGCGCATCCGCGGCCGGATTAAGAACCTGATTGTGCTGAACTCCGGACATAAAGTCGCGCCGGAGCCGCTGGAGGAGACAATCGCGCGGCTCCTTCCTGCGGCTGAGCAAGTGGTGATTGTCGGAAACGGCCGGAGCTACCTTTGCGCGCTGATTGCGGGAACAGTTGCGCCCGCTGCGGTTCAGGACGTGCTCGAAGTAGTGAATCGCGAACTTCCGCATTACCGCCAGGTCAGGGATTTTAAGCTAATCGGCAGTGCCTTCACCCCGGAGAGCGGGCTGCTGACGGCAAATGCCAAGCTTCGCCGCGACGCCGTCAGCGCGCGCTTCGCCTCGGAAATCAACGCCATGTACGAAGACAGAAAACAGCGCGCAGCGGTCAGCAGGCAGCACGCATGAAGAGCTTCAAGGGCAAGACGCTGCGCTGGGAATGGCGCGAGGGGTCGATCGAATTGACACTCGACCGTGAGCCTGCAAATGAAATTGGCACGGCCATGCTTGAGGAGTTGGAAATATTTGTTGGCGCCTTTGGCGCGCTCGCCGCCGAAACTTACTCTTGCATTATCGCGAGCGGCAGAAAATCAGTTTTTTCCGCCGGGGGAGACCTGCGCGAACTCTATCATCATGCGATTTCGGTTCCCGAAGGAGAACGTCCAAAAGGAATTCGCAGCTTTCTCGAGCGCATTCACGCGGTTATGAACGCGATAGACGCGGCTCCATTTGTCACCATTGCAGCGGTTCACGGAGCTTGCCTTGGCGGCGGACTCGAGCTCGCTCTCGCTTGCGACATCATCATTGCCGACAAAATGGCGCGCTTTGCTTTTCCGGAGCTGCGCCTGGGGTTCATTCCAGGATTCGGAGGCGTCCCCCGCCTGAAACGCGATCTGGGCAACGCCGTCGTGCGAGATCTGCTGTTTACGGGCCGCACACTCAATGCGAGTCGCGCGCATGCAGTGGGCCTGGTGGCCCAGCTTGCCGGTGAAGGAGAAGCTCTTCGCATCGCACGGTCCACAGCAACACAAGTGTCAAAATATGATCCGGTGGCGCGCGCGGCGGCCAAGGAGTTCATGAAACCCATTCCGCACGAGGAATTGCAGCAGGAGATCGATATTTTCTGCGAACTGTTTACGCGGCCCGAAGTCATGGCGGCCCTGAAGAAATTCGTCGAAGATCCTGGCCCCATGCCATATCTGCCTTAGCCCGGAACATCCGATGAGAGTTCTAGGCATCGATCACGTACAGCTTGCCATGCCAAAAGGCAGTGAAGACCGCGCGCGCGGCTTCTATGGCGAAGTGCTCGGCATGAAAGAGATTCCCAAGCCGCGGGCGCTAGCCGGACGCGGTGGTTGCTGGTTCGCCGCGGGAGCTGCGCAGGTGCACCTGGGGGCTGAGGAAGACTTTCGTCCGGCCAAGAAGGCGCACCCCGCACTGCTCGTCGAAGGATTGGACGAGATTCTCTCGAAATGCCAAGCCGCCGGGCTGTCAACCAAGCCGGATGTGCAGATTGACGGGCGCCGCCGCGTGCACGTCTTTGACCCTTTTGGGAATCGTCTCGAGTTGATGGAAGTGAACCGCGACTGAACCGGGACGGCGGGATTTTTCTTCTTTCCGGGAGAATGATAGATTCAGGGAGATATGCGCACGCTCGAACAAACGACCCGGGAAGTGCTCGATCTGGCGGCCAAACATTTTCAATTGCCCGCGGAGTCGCTCGCCCCAGAAGACGATTTTTTTAAAAAGCTGGGAATTGACAGCCTGCAAACAATGGAGATGCTCTCGCGGCTGGAAAATCATTTCGGTATCGAACTGCCCGATTACGAGGTCCAAGGCGTGAGCGACTTCAAGACCCTAGCCGAACGCATTCACTCCCGCCTGTGAGCGAGCCGCTTCGGCCAAACAGTCACAGACAAACGGAGATCGGTAGAAGCCCCTTGGCCGAATCCACAGCGCGCGGCGAGGGCTTGACCGGAAAAGTCATGAACGCGAAACTTGTCGGTGTGCCTTCGCATGTCTGTGGCTGACGTTTTTCACCAATGCTGGATTTGACCAACTATCAGTCCATCGGAGCGGCGTTGAAGGATGCGCTCGAACGCTTCGCGGGGGAAGTGTGTTTGATTGAAGCCGACCGCGAGCGCGAGAAGGAACACCTCAAATACTGCGATTTCAAGGCGCGCGCGCATCCGCTGGCGAAAGCTTTCGAGGACGCAGGCTTCTCCGCCGGGGACCGCGCCAGCATCATCATGACAAATCAGTCCAAGTGGCTGATTTCGGCTTATGCCGTTTTCTTTGCCGGAGGCGTGCTGGTTCCGCTCGACTATAAGCTCACGCCCGATGAGCAGTGGCAGCTCCTCAAACACTCGGGCGCTTCCGTGCTCATTACCGAATATCCCATTTGGCGGCAACTCAGCGTCTCCGGGGAACGCCCATCGGCGAACGTGCCAACGGTTCTTGTGACCGAAGCTCCCCCCAGCGCGGAACTCTCAGGCGCGCGGCGCTGGGAAGGATTTCGCGGAACGGGCGAGCCGGTATTCGTTCCGCGCACACGCAAGGACACCGCCTGCATCGTGTACTCTTCGGGAACCGGCGGCCGGCCCAAGGGCTGCATGATGACGCACGAAAACTACTTGGAGCAGTGTGTCGCGCTGACTTCGCTCTACCCTTTCTGGCCTGGCGTGCGTTATCTCAGCATTTTGCCGACCAACCACGCCATTGATTTCATGGTGGGATTTTTCGGACCCTTCACTTGCGGCGCGGCTGTCGTGCATCTGCGCACCTTGCGACCCGAGTATGTGCGCGAAGCATTTCCGAGGTACAAGATCACCTACGTCAGCCTTGTGCCGTTGGTCCTGAAGAATCTGCAGAAAGGTCTGGAGGCGCGCTTCAACGCGCTGCCGCAAGGCAAACGCAGAGTTTTCAACGCCCTGGTGGCCATCAACAAGGCCATGACCAAAGGTCGACCACGCCTGCCGATCAGCCGTCTATTGCTGAAGCAAGTGCACCAAGCGTTTGGCGGCGAATTGCGCGCCATCATCGTAGGTGGGGCGTTCACCGAGCCGCAAACGTTGCAGTTCTTTTACCACCTTGGGATTCCCGTAGCTAACGGCTACGGCCTGACCGAGGCGGGCACGGCCATCACCGTCAATGATCTCCGACCGTTTCGCGCGGATACCGTCGGCAAACCGCTGCCGGGGATGGAAGTGCGCATCATGAACGCTGCCAGTGATGGCGTTGGCGAGGTCGCCGTCCGGAGCAAAACGGTGATGAAGGGTTACCTCAACGATCCGGAACTCACCGCCGAGACGATTGTCGATGGCTGGCTGATGACCGGCGATCTGGGAAGATTCGACGAGCACGGCCACTTGCAGCTCTCCGGGCGCAAGAAAAACATGATCGTTACCGAGGAAGGCAAGAATATCTACCCCGAAGACATTGAAAGCGTTTTCGAAGGCCTTCCCGTAAAGGAATTCTGCATTTTTGCAGCCAACTACATCTGGCCCCAGCGTTCGATTGCCGGAGAACAGCTTGTGCTCGCGCTTCACTTAGAAGCGGGCCAACAACTTGATAACAAGCTTCGCGCCGAAATCAACGCGCGCAACCAACGCCTGCTAAACTATAAGCGGATTCACGGGGTCGTGCTTCTCGAGGAGGATGTTCCTCGAACGGCTTCTCTGAAGATCAAGAGAAATGTTCTGGCGGAGCGTCTCGCGAAGCTGGACCGAGCCGCTGCCATTCTACCCCTGTGATTCTTGCTGCTGATCTAGGCTGAGAATCTGTGCTTTCTTCACCTACCGAGATCGGACGTGCTCCAATGCGACGATTCTTCGCTATCGTGAACCCCGCTGCCGGCGGTGGCCGCTCCGCGAAGCTCGCCGGACCCGCGCTTGCACGTTTGCGTCAAAACAAATTGCAGGTGGACAGCGTGGCATCGACCGGCCCGGGACACGCTGTCGAACTTGCCCGCGAAGCCTACGATCAGGGCTATCGCCAGTTTCTCGCGGTGGGCGGCGACGGAACGGCACACGAAATCCTAAACGGCGTGTTTGCAGGCCGCAAATCCGTGGAGCCCGTCACGCTGGGATTCCTTCCCCTGGGAACCGGCAACTCCTTCCTGCGTGATTTCTCGACGAACGGCGCCGAGACTTCCGCTCGGGCAATCTTGGAAAACCGCAAGCGCACCATTGATCTGATTCGCCTGAATCACGCCACCGGCGAAGTTTTTTCCTTCAACCTTCTGAGCGTCGGCTTCACCGCAGATGTCGCGGCCCTAGCCAACCGCGTGTTCAAGCCCTTCGGCCCTTTGGGCTACCTACTCGGGGTATTTGTCCGCGTGGTGCAGTTGCACCGCCGTTCTTTCGCGCTGCGCTGCGACCAAGACCAGGAATGGGACGTACGGCGTTCGCTGTTTCTCGCGTTCAACAACAGCAAGTACACGGGTGGGACCATGCTGATCGCTCCGCAAGCCGACCCGGCAGACGGGTTGATCGAATTTGTCCGCTGGGGGCCCGTTGGGCGGCTGGGCCTGCTGCGTAACTTGCCCCGGCTCTACGATGGATCGCATGTCCATCATCCGCTCGCTTCGCGGCGTGCGGTGCGCCACGTGGAATTCAACGTGGCCGAGCCCGTCGATGTCATGATCGACGGCGAAGTCGCCACATTGGAGTGCCGTTCGCTCGACATCATTCCCGCAGCGGTTGATGTATTCCTATGAAGAAAGGCTGGTTCGTTCTCCGAAGCGTCCTGCTCTGGATTATCAGCGGATTACACTTCTTCCTGGCGGTGCCGGTACTTGTTTTTCTGGGGATTTTTCTCGACGCTCGCAAACACGATGGCCTTCAGCGGGGTTTGTGCCGGAGAATCGCGTTTCTTTCCGGAGCGCAGGTTGAGGTGCGCCGGTCGTCTGGGTTCGATCCGAACCGCACTTCGTTCTTTGTTTCGAATCACGTCAACCTCTTTGATCCGTTCATGCTGTACTGTGCCATTCCGCAGTTTGTGCGCGGGTGGGAACTGGAATCACACTTCAAGATCCCAGCGTACGGCTGGCTGATGAAACGCTTCGGGAACGTTCCCGTACCGGACCTGCGGCGTCCCTCGGATTTAAAACGGATGTGGCGACTCACGCAAGAGGCGATATACGCCGGCACCAGCTTGGTCGTTTTCCCCGAGGCCAGGCGAACTCGCGACGGTCAAGTGCTGGAATTCCAGGACGGCGGCTTTCGCGTCGCGCAACAGCTCGGCGTTCCGATCGTCCCAGTGAGCCTTGTTGGCTCGTTTTGGCATTTCCGCACTGGGCACTGGATGCTCTGGCCGGGAAAAATAACCGTCTACTTGCACGATACCATCGAGACGAAAGGTCTAAGCAAAGAGGACGTGCCCGCGTTACGCGACCGCGTGCGTCAAATTGTTTCCGCGCCGGTGGAAGAAGCGTGCAAAGTGCCCAGCGGACAAGCGGGCCGGAGTTTGGAAGTTCAGGTTAGAGGCGGCCATCCATAAATGTCTCGGTTGGCCCTATGCTCTCCCCTTCTCCTTTTCCCGACTGGCTTTTTGCTGTGGAATCAACCGAAGGACTCGCGAAGCTATAGCGAAAGCTTGATTCCCGGCAAGGTACGCCCAGCCTTGGTTTCCTGCCAGGTGAAAACAATGCGGTGAATCACGGTGATGGTGGACACGACCGCAATCACCCACAATACCGGCCCCATGCGATTGAACAGTCCACCGATGATGAGCAGCACCAGGCGCTCTGGCCGCTCCATGAATCCGACTTTGCACAGAGGAATCAGCGATTCGGCGCGGGCACGTGCATAGCTCACCATCACCGAACCAGCCGTCGCCACGGCCGCAAGTATCACGTACGGTGTGCGCCCGCTCACGGAGTAGTACACCAGCAAGCCCATGTACAGCGCCATGTCCGCGTAACGGTCGAGCGTCGAATCGTAAAACGCGCCAAACGCTGTCACGCGGTTCTGTTTCCGCGCCACCTGGCCGTCCAGCATGTCCAGAAATCCCGCGCAAAAAATAATGATGGCCCCGGTGCGAAATCCGCCGACGGCAAAAAAAGCCGCAGCTCCAAAGTTCACCACCAACCCGAGAAAAGTGAGGATGTTTGGATTGATTCCCGTTGCAGCAATGGCTCCGACGATCTTGTCGAGCAGCCATTTGCTTGCAATGCCGATTGCCCCGGTGACGGTAGCCATATGCAGTGAATAGTCTCTCAGAGTGACTTCATTTTGCGAAATGGACGCGAGCGTTCAAGGTTGGGCATCGTACACCACCGGGAGTTGGCCTCGCAAATTGGGGTTTCGAAAACCCAGCGTAGGTGTCGTTTGCTTTCTTCCAAACGGCAAGCATACAATTGTCCGCGTCTCAAGAAGCAAGATTCTGTCTGGCAGGCACTTCTTTGGCCCGGCAGACGACGTACGAAACCATTTTGGTTCCGAGCTCTCTGCGGAAGCGGCCAAGAATTTCTTGACGCTCCTTTGCTCTCCGCTTACATTCGCAGAGTCATAATCGAGGTTTGACGAAATGGATGCACCTGTCAGCCGTCGGAGTTTCCTGGCCCACGGAGCCGGTGGACTTTCAGCCGTCTGGGTTTCCGCGCACTGGCCTGCTCTCCTGGCGGCCGCCACGCACGCACGCCAAGCCGCGCGATCGGCGGTGCCTGCCAAATTTGAGTTCTTCGGCGCGGACGAAGCCAAAGAGATTGACGCCATCGCCTCGCGCATTATTCCGAGTGACGAGACGCCGGGAGCGCACGAAGCCGGCGTGGTTTACTTCATCGATCGCTGCCTTACCACTTTTGACATCGACGATCAGAAGACTTACCGCGAGGGCTTGCCGGCGTTGCAAGCCAGAGTCAAGGAGATGTTCCCCGGTAAGTCGAAATTCTCCGCGCTGACGGCCGAACAGCAGGACGAAGTTCTGCATTCTTTCGACGAGCAGAGTCCACACGGGCGGCAACGCAGGTTCCGGGCGAGCCCGGGTGCGCAAAACTTTTTTGAAACGCTCCGCGAGCACACCATCGAGGGATTCTTGGTCGATCCTGATTATGGCGGCAACCGAGATGGCACCGGCTGGAAAGTGATAGGCCGCGACCGCGAACACATGTTTCAGCCGCCGTTTGGCTATTACGACAAGGGCTATCCCGGTTGGGAAGCAGCGGCGAAGGAAGAAATGAAGGAAGCGGAGAAGAAATGACCGTAGACCAGCCAAAGTACAAGACTTCCGACGAAGTGGATTTCGTCATTGTCGGCTCCGGCGCTGCCGGCGGCGTTCTGGCTAAAGAGCTTTCTACGAACGGGTTTCGCGTCGTGGTTCTCGAACAGGGCCCGTACCTGACCGAAGCCGATTTCACGCATAACGAAATCGAAATCCTGGACCTGGACAAGCTCACCAATCATCCCAAGCTGCAACCGACGACGGTTCGCAAAACGCCAGACGAGAAGGCCAAGCCCCAGCGCGCCCTTGTTTATGGCCGCTGTGTAGGTGGCACCAGCGTGCATTTCACGGCGAACTACTGGCGGTTCCACGAAATTGATTTCATCGAGCGCAGCAAAGTGGGATCGATTCCCGGATCCACTCTCGTCGATTGGCCCATCACCTACGCGGATCTGGAGCCCTATTACACCAAGGTAGAATGGGAGATCGGCGTTTCCGGCTTGGCCGGCGCAAGTCCATTCGATCCTCCTCGCTCGAAGCCTTACCCCATGCCGCCGCTGCCCGTGAAATCCTCGGGAGTACTCTTTGAGCGCGCCGCCCGAAAGCTTGGTTGGCATCCGTTTCCGGCGCCCATGGCGATTCTTTCGCAGCCGCGGCCCGGCCGGAGCGCTTGTGTCCAATGTGGTTTTTGTCTGGGCTTCGGCTGCGAGGTCGGAGCGAAATCCAGCTCGCTGGTTGCCGCGATTCGCGTGGCCGAGCGCACCGGCCGTTGCGAGATTCGCCCCAATTCCTACGTGCATCGTATCGAACTGGACTCCCAAGGGCGCGCCATCGGAGCAGTGTACTTTGACGAAAAGCGCAACACGCATCTTCAAAAAGCCAAAGCTGTAGTGGTTTGCGCGAACGGCGCCGAGACGCCGCGCCTGCTCCTACTTTCCGCAGGCAAGCAGTGCCCGGACGGTCTTGCGAATTCGAGTGGCCTGGTCGGCAAAAATCTGATGTTCAACAGCGGCAGCAGCGTCACCGGCCTCTACGAGCAACCGCTCAACGACTACAAAGGTTACTGTGTTAGCCGCGTGCTGCATGATTTTTACGAACTCGATCATGAGAAGGTGGGCTTCTACGGCGGCGGGGGTCTCGACGCGCGCTACGACTTCACCCCTATTTCCTTTGCTTTCGGAGGAATGCCGCCGGAAACCCCGCGCTGGGGCAAGGCATTCAAGGCCACTCTGGCGCACAACTTCACCCGAACGATGGAGATTTTCTGCCACGGCACGTCTCTGCCCGTCGAGAACAATTCCTTTTCGTTGGACCCAGAACTGAAGGACGCTTGGGGCTTGCCCGCGCTGCGGCTCACCTACAAAGACCATCGCGACGACCTCAAACTTTGGAACTGGCTCTTTGAGCGCGCGCACGCCGTTCACGAAGCCGCTGGCGCGGTCAAGAAGTGGAGTTTCCCGGTGCAGGAGCAACAGTTTGGCGTGCACCTTCTCGGCACCTGCCGCATGGGCAATGATCGGAAAACTTCGGTTATCAATGCGGACCATCGCACCCACGATGTAAAAAACCTTTTCTTGTGCGACGGCAGCAGCCTCGTCACCTCCGGACGAGGCCAGCCGACGATGACCATCATGGCGCTCGCGTTCCGCGCCGCCGACCGCATCACCGCACTAGCCAAGCGCGGGGAACTCGGCGCATAGGTTTCGCCGCACCTATTGGCCTACTGCAACCAGTTCGCGAGCGTTTTCGTCACATAACCTGCGAGGGTTGAATCCATGAATGCATATCGTTGGAAGCCGTGGTTTGCCGTCTGCGGGGCGTCGTTGCTCGCGCTGCTGATGATTTCCGGGGCGCGGGCGCAATCGACTTCGGCAAAAGGTCCGTCAGAAGGCACAACAGCTACCCCGCCGAAGCTTGCAGAAGAAGAATACAAAAATATTCAGGCGCTCAAGGGAATACCGGCCGATCAGGTCATCCCGTCGATGCAGTTCATCGCCGCTTCGCTCGGCGTCGAATGCGAATACTGCCACGTGGCTCGCGCTTTTGAAAAAGACGACAAGAAGCCGAAACTCACGGCGCGCAAGATGATCGGCATGATGACGGCCATCAACAAGGAGAACTTCGAGGGCCATCGCGAAGTTACCTGCTACTCCTGCCATCGCGGCTCGCCAGATCCCGTAGCCACGCCGATGATCACGGCGGAAGAGCCGAAGCGCGAGGCGGCGGACGGCGCCAAGCCCGGTGAAACCAAACCGGTGTTTCCGCCGGCCGATCAGCTTCTCGACAAATACATCACCGCGATTGGCGGAGCCGAAGCTCTCGAGAAAGTCGCCAGCCGGCTCGAAAAAGGCACGCTCATGGCGTTCGGCGGCCAGCATTTCCTGGTTGATGTTTATTCCAAGGCGCCCGACAAACGCCTCTCGGTCATGCATCTCCCGAATGGCGATAGCCTTACCGCTTTCGACGGCACGCAGGGCTGGCTAAGCGTTCCCGGACGCGTGCATAGGATGACCGCGGCAGAAAATGCCGCGGCCCGCATCGACGCCGACCTTTATTTCCCGCTGCATGTGAAAACGCTTTACGAAAAATTTCGCGTGAACGCGGGTGAAAAAATCGACGGGCACGACACCTATCTCGTCGCAGGACTCAAGGAAGGTCAACCTCCGCTTCGCCTCTACTTCGACAGGGAGTCTGGCCTGTTGCTTCGCCTCGTCCGCTATGCGGAAACCCTGCTAGGCCGCAATCCCACGCAGATTGATTATTCGGATTATCGCCAAACGAACGGTTTGAAGATCCCGTTCCGGTGGACGCTCTCCCGGCCAGGCAACCAGTTCACGATTCAGGTGGAACAACTACAGCAGAATGTTCCAGTGGACGACGCCAGGTTTGCCCCGCCACCCGAACCCCCACCGGCCGCTCAAAAGCCTGCGGCGCCGTAGGACCGCCGTCGTCGAACTTCCGGAGGAGGCGGGTGATTTCTGCATCCCTATGCGGGTCCTAGAAGTGGAACGCCAGCCCCCCGACGAAATTCCCGCGATGCTGGTATTGCGACACCTTCGCAGTGTAGCAGCCGAAAAAAGGATCGCAGTAGGTCGCCAGGCCGGAATTCGCATAGGTCGGCATGTAGCGTGCGTCTCCCCTAAAAGAAAGGTACCGGGTCAGCCTATATTTCACGCCGCCGCCAATGCCGTAGGAAAAGTCCAAACGTGTCGGGTTGCCACCGTTGTTGAATTCGTGGGTGAAGCCCAGGCCCCCAGCGAAATAGGGCCGCCACTTGTACTCATCGCCGAGAAACATGTAAAGGACGCCAAATTGATACTGATCCACGGTCGAATCGTAAGCCTTCATATACGGCGCACCCGGAGTTTGCTGCACGCTGTAGGAAGTGAGATTCCGGTTCCACAGAAACTCAACTTGGGCGTTAGATGTGATCGAATAGCCGATGAACGTGCCAAAACTTGTCGCGCCGTTGATGCGTAGGTCGTTTACCGCTACGGTGGTCGACGTAGGGCTAAGTGGATAGGAGCCGCTCGTCTGATAGCCAACGAATGGCGTGAATTCCCATTTTTCGAGTCTGCTGCCCCCGTACTGTGCCATGGCCGGCGCGCTCGCCGCCAGGCAAAACCATCCTCCGAGCAAGCATGTCATCCCGATTCGCATCTCTTCTCTCCTCTTCTTCCGTCTGAACGAATGTTGCGATCAAACGCGCAGGCCAACCCACTAAAGTTAGGATGCACTTCGGCTTTCCGGCGTTTCCGCCTCTCGCGCGCTCGCAAAGCGGAACCACAATCAGGTGCTCGAGAGCTAGGGAGTGAAAGTTGAACCTGAGGGTCGATGCAACTGCGCTGCAAAAGCGCACCGCCAGCTCCGCAGGCCAATGTCATTATTAAACACCGGCGCAAGTCACCCATGGCCCCTCAAGTTGTGGGTTCAATGTGGACCGAATATCTGTCAGCCAGTTGAGCGCCCAAGGGCGCCCTTCGACGGTGGCGGAGGTTTGGAGAGTATCCGTTGCGGCTCCTCCCCGCCGAAATATGATTTCGGAGCGGAATACGCCGGAGCCAGCTGGGCACTGGCCAAGCCAGGCACCGCCAAAAGGATTATGCCTAGCGTCGAGAGTCGGAAATGCGTGCAAACCGGTCTCCGAAACGTTCTGGAATGGGCCGCCAAGCAGTCGAGATTTCCCTTGGGTTATCCGCGGTCGAAAATCTATCGCCGAGGAACCGGCGAATTGCCGCTCCGATGCGCGCGCTGGCACGTCCGTCGCCATACGGGTTGTGCGCGCGCGCCATGGATTCGTACGCCTGCTGGTCATCGAGGAGCCGGCAGCATTCCTCAACGATGCGCTCCCGGCTGGTGCCAACTAACTTGGCGGTTCCGGCCAGCACCGCCTCAGGCCGCTCAGTTTTTTCCCGCATGACCAGCACGGGCTTTCCGAGTGAGGGTGCCTCCTCCTGGATTCCGCCCGAATCCGTGAGCACAATCCATGATTGCATGAGCAACGCAACGAAGGGAACGTACTCGGTAGGCTCGATGAGCGAAACCCGGGGACGTCCGCCCAAGTGGCGATTCACAGGTCTTCGGACGTTGGGGTTCGGATGAACGGGATAAACAATCTGCACATCGCGGCGCTGCGCGAGATCGGCCAGAGCGGCGCAAATCTGCTTCAACCCGTCACCGAAGCTCTCCCGCCGGTGTGCCGTAACGAGAACGAGCTTACGGTTCGGGTCGAGAGGAATAGGAAGTTCCCGGCACACGCCCCGACGCAGACGGTCCCGAATGTGTAGCACCGCGTCGATACCCGTGTTTCCTGTCACCGTGATCGTGGCTGGCGCGATTCCCTCCTTTAAAAGGTTCTCCGCAGCCCAACTCGTGGCGGCAAAGTGCAGTGAAGCGATCCGTCCTGCCAACAGCCGGTTGAATTCCTCGGGAAAGGGCTGATGGAGATCGCCGGTTCGCAGGCCCGCCTCAACGTGCGCGACGGGAACGCGCGCATAGAACCCGGCCATAGCTCCGCAAAGCGTCGTTGTGGTGTCCCCTTGTACCAGTAAGAGGTCCGGTCTGTCGTCGGTCAGTACTGCCTCGAGACCCGAAATTATGTTTGAAGTCGACTGGAACAGGGATTGACCGGGGCGCATGCAATCCAGATCGTAATCCGGGCGAACCCGAAACACTCGCAGGACCTGGTCCAACAAATGCCGGTGCTGAGCGGTCACGCAGACCTTAACTGACCACTCCGAGTACGCTTCGCGCAGGTGCAGTATTACCGGGCACAGCTTGATGGCTTCAGGACGAGTTCCGAAGATGACTAGAATTTTGTTCATCGCAATGCTCCCATTGGCGCGGAATGGGGGCAGGTCCATCGCCGACAAGTTTTGCGCATCGTGATAGGTCTTTTGCCGGGCGATTACCATGCGCCGAAGGACGCAGGGCTTTTCCGGTGCTCAGGTCGCGTTAAAAGCAAGGGAAACGACCGTTTGGAGGTCCCTTTGCGGATTCGGCAGCCTTCGCGATGCGACTGCTTCGTTTTCTCTATGTGACTGTATTGACCGCGGCTTCGTCAGAACTTATCGAGTCACCTCTCAATCCACCACGTCGAAACGTCTAGTCTTCGCCCATTTCGCAGGGCTTTGCGTGATGAAGTCGTCGTAGAACGCCCAAGCGACCACAGGGATCCAGAGCTGGCAGTAGGTGAAGTACATGGCGGGAACGAGGAGATTATCGACCAGGGATTTTTCTTCGTGTTCGTAGGCCAGCGCGATCCACAGCTGCAGGCAGAATGCGAGGAAGGCGAACAGCCACGCCAGCGCGTAAGGGCCGGCTACATTTATACGCACCAGCCCCGCTGCGCCCAAAAGGAAGAACGCGTCCGACGCCACGACGGCCAGGAAAAATCCATAAAACAGCGAGAGGGAGTACAACAACTCCCACCCGACCGAGCGGGGCCGAATGCGCAGTAATTTGCCGGCGTGCTTCTTGAATACATGATTGTTCCCGCGCACCCAACGGTGTCTCTGACGGAACCAGGTGCGCAGGTTTTCGGGTTCCTGCTCCCAAGTGAGTGAGGCTGGCACAAAGGCAATCGAAAACCCAGCCTCGTATATGCGCAGTGTCAGTTCGGCATCTTCTGTGAGGGCGGACGGGTCCCATCCTCCAAGTGATTCGAGCAGGGAGCGTCGAATGACATAATTGGTTCCTGGAAGAGCGCTAAATCGCATCAAGGCCCAGCGCCCAGCCTGGACAATCCATTGAAACGCGAGGCCTTCAACGTTGAGGAATCGCGTTAGCGGGTTGCGTCGTTTGTTTAAGCAGCGGAACATCCCAGTCGCTGCTCCCAGGCTCGAATCGCGCACCAAAGCCTCGACAAGTGGGCGGAGCGCCCCGCGCTCCGGGCGGTTATCCGCATCATAAATGGCGATGATTGGATGCTGGGCGGCGGCTAGGCCGTAATTCAGCGCCCCCGCCTTCCCGCGAGCCGCAATCTCGGGCGGCACCTGCAGGAGTTTGAGACGTGGGTCGCGTTCGTATTGCCGGATTATTTCAGCAGTTCGATCGGTACTGCCGTCGTCGATCATCAGGAGTTCCATCCGCTCGGCTGGGTACTGCACGGCCAGCATGGCCTGGATGGTATCGGAGATGACCAACTCCTCATTGTGACAAGGCACCAGCACAGAAACCGATGGCAACTCTGGATCCGGAATGGAGGGGATGAATGGTCCCGACCAGCGCGTTCGCTCGAAGAATCGGTGCCCCTCGAAAAAAAGCACCGCCTGGTAACCGACCATGAACCAGATCACCGCAACGCTGGCCACGAATACGGCGTCGAGCACAGTGTTGGAGTACATTCGGATCTCCTTGGGAGTAAAGCTTGGGGCGCGTCTGCATTCTCCGGCAATGAAGGCTTTCTGCCCCACAGGCGGCCCGTAAACGAAATGCTGGCACTAACATCAAAGTGAGAACTGTTTTGATCCATGCGGCCGAGCGTGCGCCCAGCTTCGAAGAAGATACTCCAGCGCGGACTAATGTTGATAGAGAGGCCAGCTGAACCGCGTACCTCTGTCCGGTTCCAGCCTAGATCACTGATCGCCCGCAAATCCTTGGTCATTCGCGAGGACTGCACGACGGCCAACGGGGCAATGCGCTCCGTGATATTCCATTCGCACTTTAGCGCGCCAAATGCAACGCCGCGCGTAATATAC
>Ga0126371_10002115_pt1 | contig 17007 bp, 9 predicted proteins | sample PanSoiMetaPlot_4_FD_110145 | JGI IMG/M metagenome (GOLD analysis project Ga0126371, IMG submission 110145) | Tropical forest soil microbial communities from Panama - MetaG Plot_4 | ecosystem: Environmental > Terrestrial > Soil > Tropical forest > Bulk soil | place: Panama | collected 2016-02-17 | reverse complement strand
GTCTTTGCCCCCACCGAGCACGACCTCGCCGTCACCTTCGTCGACTGGAATCCCGCGCCCCCGGACAAGAACATGGGAGTCTGGCAAGAGGTGGACCTGACGTCAAGTGGGCCGGTAGCCCTGCGCTACCCGACGGTGGTTTCGAAGCTGAATCCTCCTGCGAACGACAACGCGCAACTCACGGTTACGGCGCAGGTGAAGAACGGAAACGATCAGCCGGTCAAAGGAAAGCTCAAGGGGCAGATCGAGAACGCAGTGTTCGAGCAGGATGTCGAACTCGGGGCAAACCAGTCAAAGGACGTCACCTTCACGCCCGATAAGTTCCCGCAGCTGGTTTTCCCGAATCCCCGGCTATGGTGGCCAGCGCAGATGGGCACTCCCAATCTGTACAAGCTCAAAATGGAATTTGAGCTCAACGGCAGTGTCAGCGACAAATCGGACTCTGAGTTCGGGATTCGGGAGGTTACTTCCGATTTCAATTCCGTGGGCGGACGCGCCTTTCATATCAACGGTAAAAACATTCTGATTCGCGGGGGAGGCTGGACTCCCGACATGATGCTGCGCGAGAACTCCGAGCGTCTACATGACGAATTCCGTTACGTCGAAGATATGGGCCTCAACACGGTGCGCCTGGAGGGCAAGCTTGAGTCCGAGGAGTTCTATCAGATCGCCGATCGGCACGGAATCCTGGTCATGGCGGGATGGTGCTGCTGCGATTTCTGGGAGCGCTGGCCGCGCTGGCAGCCGCAGGATTTCGAAATCGCCAAGCAGTCGCTGCGGGATCAGATTTATCGGCTGCGTAGCCATCCGAGTCTCGTCATGTGGCTGAATGGCAGCGACAATCCTCCCCCGCCGGATGTCGAGCAGATGTATCTCGACATCGAAAAGGAATTGCTGTGGCCAAATCCGGTGGTGTCATCGGCGACTGGAAAGAAGACGAGCGTCACCGGCGATAGTGGCGTAAAGATGTCTGGGCCGTATGAATACATCGCGCCTTCCTATTGGCAGGTCGATACGCCCGAAGGGCAGCCGGGACGCAAGCTATGCAACCCCGGGGGTTGCGGCGGGGCGTATGGATTCAACACTGAAACCAGCATGGGACCTGCGGTTCCACCGATCGAGAGCATTCGAGCGATGGTTGGCAAAGATCACCTGTGGCCCGTCGATGATGTATGGAACTACCACGCCGGCGGCGGCGAATTCAAAACTATCAACGTGTTCAGCGAGGCATTGGCAAATCGCTACGGGAAATCGGATAACGTGGAAGACTTCGCCATTAAATCGCAGATGCAGACCTATGAGGGCGTTCGAGCGATGTATGAAGCGTACAGCCGCAACAAATATCAGTCCACCGGCGTCGTTCAGTGGATGCTGAACAATGCGTGGCCTTCGATGATCTGGCATTTGTATGACTACTACCTACGTCCGGGCGGCGGATATTTTGGCGCCAAGCGGGCGATGGAACCTCTGCATCCTGTTTATGGATACGACGATCACTCGATCTGGGTCGTTAGCAGCCAGTACACCGATGTGAAAGGCCTGAAGCTCATCACGAAAATCTACAACCTCGACGCGACCGAGAAGTTCTCACAGGAAAACCCGCTGGATGCGGCGGCTGACAGTACCGCTAAAATTTTCATGCTGCCCGACGTTTCCGGCCTGAGCAATACCTACTTCCTTGTCCTGAAGCTGCAAGACTCCACCGGAAGAGTCGTCGGATCGAATTTCTACTGGCTCTCGACCAAGCCGGAAACGCTCGACTGGGCGAAATCGACCTGGTGGATGACTCCGACGGCGGCGTATGCGGATTTCACAGCGATCTCGCAGTTGCCCAAAGTCAAGCTCAAAGTTACCGGTCGCACGGAGCACAAAGGCGAAGAGGCAATTACGCATGTGACTGTCGAGAATCCGAGCAAGGGCGTGGCGTTCTTTGTGCGGCTGAAGATTGCAAAAGGACCCAAGGGCGAGGAGATCCTTCCGGTTGTATGGGAAGACAATTATATTTTTCTCCTGCCTGGCGAAAAGCGTGAAGTAACCGCGACGTATCGCGCTGGCGAATTGGGTGCTGTGAAGCCCGCTGTTGAGGTCAGCGGCTGGAACGTGGAGTGATAGGAATGGAGTAATCAAGCATTGAGTAATTCGATACCTGCTCCTTGCTGATTTCGGCAGATATGGGGGATTGTTGTGTCGGACGCCAAAGCCCCGTTTCCCGCGCAAAGGCGCCGCGCGAAAATTGGTGCCCAGTGGCACGTCTTCTGGCCTGTCAAACGTGCTGTGACACCGAGAGGATATTCCCGTCCGGATCCTTGAACCAGGCCACTTTGTCTCCAGTAGGCGCGGTCCAGATGCCCAGTGCGTCCTGTTTGAAGAATCCGAAGATCTCGAACTTTACGCCCCGTTTCGCCAGAGCGCGCACCATACCCTCAATCTCGGAAACTTGCCATCCTAGCACGGTGTACTGCGCCGGCGCGAACTCCTTCATCTTCGCCGCCCGGATTATGATCCCATGGGCCTCAAACACGAGCGCAAAGGCATCGTCCTTGACGAAGCGCAGCCCCAACACACCCTCATAAAATGCCCGTGCCTTGTCTCCATCCGTAATCGGAACGAATGCAACGATGTTGGTTGACCCGAGCATGCTGATCTCCTCAAGATCAAAATCTGTTATTGAACTCGAGAACAGCCTACGCCTTTGTAATTGCGTCTGTATTCCGTTATGGTGACAATTAATGTCGAAATTACGACAAGCGGGCCATGTGTGCCCACGGTTACCATCGCCCGTCACGGCGTTGGCCTACGATCTGGAACACGGACGCGTGATTCCGGCACACGTGCACCCGGAGGATCAACTCCTTTACGCCTGCCAAGGCGTAATGACCGTACATACGAAGGCCGGTACATGGGTAGTTCCTGCTCAACGGGCCGTATGGATCTCGGCTGGGATCCCGCACAGCATCCAGATGTCAGGCGCGGTCTCCATGCGGACGGTCTATCTACGTGCGCGAATGGTACGCCGCCTGCCGCGGACCTGCTGCGTGATCAACGTATCTCCTCTGCTCCAGCATCTGATCGTCCACCTGTGCACCCACGCGAATCTAAGTCGCAGATCGAAGGTCCAGGCGCACCTGATCGACGTGCTGATTGACCAGCTCGAAATGGTGAAGGCAGTACCACTTCAACTTCCCACTCCCACTGATGCCCGAGCCGCGCGTGTAGCGGAGGCTCTTCAATCAGACCTCGGAGAATCTGTTTCTCTGGACTGGGTGTGCAAACGAGCAGGCGCGAGTAAACGCACGATTGAGCGCTTGTTCCGCCACGAAACTCGGTTGTCTTTAGGAAAGTGGCGCCAGCAGCTTCGGCTGTTGCGATCGCTACAACTGCTTGCCGCGGGAGAAAAGATCGCGAGCGCGGCGCTGGAAGCCGGCTACAGCACTCCGAGCGCCTTCATCGCGATGTTCCGAAGGACGCTGGGAACGACACCCCGGAAGTACTTTGAAAACATACAGCCGGGCCTTATTGGTCGCTGAAGTCGATCATAACCGGGGCCGCTCGGAACCAGTTCGTCTTGTAGCCTACGTAGAGGATCCCAATGGCGAACCATATGCCGCCTACGATTTTGGCGAGGTGGGGAAGCTTCCACCAGATGATCGCGCAGGCAACAAATCCGAGTAAAGGCAGCACAGCATCACGAAAAACTCGAAGGGACTGGCCCGCCGGCCGATGAACCGAGAACTGCCAGAAGCATGCGAAATTCACTCCGATGAAGGCAAGAAACGCCCCAAAGTTCAGGAGTTCTCCTGCATGTTGATAAGCACTGCCGACGTAGTTCAAGAGTACTGCACCGGCAAACGACAAACCACCGATGAGCAAGATGTTGTTGGTCGGCGTGCTGCTGCCGGGCTTTAAATGTCCGAAGAATTTCCGCGGGAGGACGCCATCGCGTCCCATTCCGAATAGGAGGCGGGCGGCGCCGAGCGTGCCAGTCAGTCCGCTCCCAAACGCTGCTACCCCAAGGATCACAAACATTGCACCGAACAAGAGAGCGCCACCCACCCGGCGACAGATGTCCATATACGCGGTTTCAAGATTCGGAAATGATCGCCAATCAGGCCATATGCGGGCTCCAAGGTAGGCTTCCACTGCGCTGCAGATTCCGGCGAAGAGACAGGTCAAGACCACGGCCAGCAGGACGTTCCGTTTGGGATTCTCCACGTCCTCGGCCAGGGTGGTAACGCCGTCGAACCCAATGTAAGTTAGCGCCGCGAATGAGGTTGCCGTCAGGATCATGTTTGGATTAAATGTTTTCGGATCGTACAGAGGCTGAATGGAAAACAGGCCCGCCCATCCTTGCCCAAAGTACAGATAGCGAATCGCCTGCCACATGAACCAAACAACCACAAACGACATAACCGCCAGCAGGACTTTGTTTGCCCGAGCGGAGGACTTGACTCCTGCCAGGTTGAGGAAAGTCATGACGCCGGCGATGATCGCTGCCCACACAACGAAGGGCAGTTCCGGAATATGAAGGCTCGCCGCCCGCTCATGCAGTGCTGTGGAGATCCAAACGGTGTTGATCAGCGGTTGCAGGAGGTAGTCGAGGATCATCGCCCATCCCGCAAGAAAGCCCAGGTGGGGATTTAGCCCCTTTCCTACGTAGGTGTAAGCCGAGCCTGCAGTTGGATAGAGCGCGCCCATGCGCCCATAGCTGACGGCTGTGATTAACATCGCGAAGAGCGCGATCAGGATGATCGTGACGAAGTGTCCGTCGGAAAGCTTTTGGGCAACGCCGTAGAGAGGAACTGGCGCGATAGGCTGGATTAGAACGATCCCGTAGAAGATCAGGTCCCAGAGGGTAAGTGTGCGGCGCAGTCTGGGAACAGCAGCAGGTGCGGCGGTGGAGGTTTCCATGAGAACGGCTATTGGATTATGGATGCGGAGGAAATGTCAATATTAAAACGATTCCATAAGCGTGCATTATTCCTTGGCTGCGGCCCTTATCAAATTCGTCGGCAACCGTGGTTCGATACGGCGGTTCCGCCAGGCTTCCACGATTCCAAGCAGGGCTGCGGACTTATGCTGTTGGTTGATACCGAGGTTCGTGAATTCATGGCCCAGCCAGAAAAAGCATTCAGGTAGACAGCCTTCCGATTTGCTGAAATCTCAAGAGTAAAATCCGTCAGGCCGTAATCCCAAACACGTGCGGAAACGAGGAACTGATCTTCTGCGGTCTTCCCCTTGAGACCGGCCCGGCCCGGAATGAAACCTGCGAACGAATCTCCCAAGAACGCCTTGCCGATAGCAATCAGACCGACGATTGCTTTGTTGAACTGGGATAATTCTTGAGCGGGAATCCAGCATTCCTCGTGAACCGCCGATCCCACGGTGTGACGTCCGAGGCGCGATCGATAATTCTCATCCGCGGCAAACGAAGTAACGTAACCTGCGGTGCTGGGGATTTCGTATTGCAATCGCGCGCGATCAGCGTAACCTATTTTGCCGAAGTTACTGGATAGAAGATCGGTTGTTCCGGCAACCGCGGGGGGAACTCGCGGCAAACGAAATCCCAGATCGATCCAAGTTCGTTGAGCCCGACGGGGCGATAAAGCTTGGTCATCGGCGGTTCTCGCCGTAGTGGAACCAGTACCCACGCTGCTCGTTGCCGGACATGTGACGTGTGTTGTATTGGAGCAGGTAGTTCACGTGCGCGTCATCGAGCGGGAACGACTTCTTTGGCGGATAAGGATACTCGCCCATGCTCAAGAACGGCAGCGGGGCGACGTAGTTGCCGTCGGCGGCGTAGAAGTCCATATCTTTCTCGTAGCCGTTGGCGGCGAAGAAGTAATCCCGCACCCAGCCGGGCGGGAGTGCTGGCAAGCTCGAGGGATCGAAGTCGAGGCGGACTTCGTCTCCCGAGCCGAAGACGGCTAGCTTGTCATCGGTCGCGGTCAGCAGCGGAAGCACATCTCCGTAGCGCGTGTACGTTCCTTGCGGGCGCGTGTAGGGACCGGTGGCACTGGTCTTTGCGTAGATGTAGTGAACGTTGCCGGGGGGCAGGCCTTCGATCTTATACGGGTAGCCGTGGAACTCGAGGTCGGCCTTCAGAAGCGGTACATTCGTTAGGCTGAACTCTGGAACGCTTTTCAGGAGATCCTTCGCTTCGCCGGAAATGCGGCTGCACTCAGGATGACGCCACTGGGATTGCGGAGTGCAGCTGATCAGGATGCTGTCCCAGTAGATTTGCAGATTTGTGGTGATTCGAATCTTCTGCGTGCCTTTGGGCAGCTTGCCAGTTAGGTCGGCCGTCATCGTGCGGGGGCCTCCGGCGGGAAACCCCATGTCCTCGATCACTCGCTTCCAGTTTCCGTCTCCAGATTGTGCTTCGACATAGGGAGCGATGGGCTCGAGTTTCGACTGGGCTGCGGCGTACATGCTGTTGGCGGTAAAGTATTCGATTTCGCCGTGAGCCAAAAGCCAGAGCGGGCCACCGTTGTAGGGCTGACCCAGATCAAGCGTGAGAGTATGCGGCTGGGCGAATCCCGCGAACTGGGTTAATTCGAAATCGCCGAAGAAACGATGCGCTAGCAGGTCGGGCAGGACGTTGTGGCCGTGTTCATCCCAGGCACCAGCGGGCGGCCTTGCGTTGCCGCTGACCACGACTTTGAATTCCGGGTACGGCGGGTTCGACGCGAAGTATTCGTTGGGATAGACATCAAGGTTTGCGGGATGATCGACAGCGAGCAGGCGCACTTGATCGAGGTAGACGGCTTCTTCAAGCGGCTCCATGAAACGGAAGCTCAGGGTTTGGCCGCTGTGCTTCCCACTTCTGGCAACATCGGCGAGAAGTGGGGCGCCCCCACTTTCATCGCTTTCAACAAGGGGGAGCCCCATGTCTCGCCGGTTTTGCGAGACATGGGAAAGGTCTGTCTCTCGAAGCAAACCCGTCGGGATCTTGATGTACTCGACCGGACGGGGGATGTCGCGCTGGTGGGGGCCGATCCAGTGGCCGACGACTGCCGCGCCCAGCATGTCGGCGATGAACTCGTAGCGCTCGCCGTTCCAGGCGAAGAGCGTGGGGCAGGAACTCCCTCGGCGGTCGATTTCGAGGAACTCTTGTTTCTTGTCGCCGGCGATCTGAATTTCGTCCTGCAGCACACCTGTGGGCCAGAGCATGCGGACGATGTCGGCTTCCTTCGACTGGCCCAGCCCGACGATGATGTCAGTGGAGTTCTGGCCGAGATAGCCGTTCGATCCGTAGATCTCGAATTTCTGGCGGTTGCCGCCGGAGAAAACTTCGACCTTTGTGCCGAAGGCGGACTTGTTGTCGTTCAGTCCTTTAAGCGAGAGCTTCAGCCAGTGATTCTGCGTCGCGCTCTCGTTGCGCAGGAGCACGGCCGATCCGTGATTCTGCGTGATGAGCAGGTCAGTGGCGCCGTCGTCGTCGTAGTCGCCGGTGATGAGGGCGCGAGGGCTTTCGAGATGAATCTTGTCGAGTCCGACGTCGGTGGTGACGTCCTTGAATCCGTCAGGACCGAGATTTCGGAAGAGGCGAACTTCGCCCTTGCCGTCTTTGGTCTCGCCGACCGCGACGAGATCGACCCAACCGTCGTTGTCGTAGTCGAAGGCAGCGACGCCGAAGGCGTGAACCCAATTCAATATCGGCAGCGTGACTTGGTCGAACTTTCCGTGATCGTTCTTCCACAGCGTCAGGCTGGAACTTCCTGAGTGGGAAAACGCCAAATCCATCCATCCGTCGTGGTTGTAATCCAGTCCGGCCACTCCGAAACTGGGACTCGGCATGGTGTCAGACCACGGCTGCAGCGGCTTGAATTTTCCTTCGCGCGGATTTTCGAAGATTGTACTCACTTTCGCGGCTGCTACCACTAGATCGACTGCCCGATCGTTGTTGTAGTCGGAACCGATCGCACCCAGCGATGCTCCTACGTTGAGGCCCAATGAGGCTGTTACATCCGTAAAAGTTCCATCGCCGTTATTTCGCCAGATTAAGTTCGTGGGTTGAATATCCTGCGTCTGGAAGATCTCTCCCGCCGATGGCGAGAGTTCATGGTTTTGGTTGAGACGCGTGACGTAGAGATCCAAATCACCGTCGTGGTCATAGTCAATCAGCGTCAAACCCAAAATGATCCCGTCTGTCTTTATACCGGCAGCCGCGGTCACATCTTTGAACGTTCCATTCTTCTCATTATGTTCGAGCAGGAGGCCCCTGTTTAGCCCGATTACCAGATCAGGGAATCCGTCGTTGTCGTAATCGCCGGCGGTACAACTGACAGCGCGAGTTGTCGCATCGAGTCCGGCCTTGTGCGTCACATCCTCAAACTTGCCGTTCCCCAAGTTGTGGTAGAGGGCGATACCGCCGTCCACTCCCCCGCTAGCGAGAAAAATGTCGAGCCGTCCATCTCCGTCGTAGTCAAAAAAACATGCACCTGAACCAAGGAAACCGGCCAAGTCTTTGGGTTCCTGGGTGCCCTTACCAATAATCCCCGCCGCCTTCGTCGTATCTACAAACTTCGCCTTGCTCTGCGGCGGCGGCTTCAATTGCGCTTGTAGCGATTCCACTGCCCGCGAGTACTGGCCTTGCTCACCGTAGGCGAGGCTCATGGGCGAGCCAATCTTGTTTTGCGTGATGTACTGGAATTTCTTCAGGTGTTCGCGGGCATTGTCGGTATTTCCGGATTGCTGATACGCGCGAGAGAGTCCGAATTCGGCCGAGGCGTGCAACGGATTGATCTTCAGCGCGTGCTCGAAGGCTTCGATCGCTTGGGGGAACTGCTTTGCTTGGACGTACGCAGTGCCCAGAAAATACCAGGTGTCGGCATCATTGGGATCGATCTCGGTGACGTGCTTGAAGGCGTCTACCGCGGATTGCGCCTCGCCGGTGTTCTTCGCAAGCAAGCCCAAGCTGTACCAGGCGTTAGGATTCTTCGGATCTTGTTTGAGTGCGTCTTCGAAGGCAGCTTTGGCTTCGTCTATCTTTTGCAGGTTCAGATAGGCTACGCCCTCGTTCAGGCGGGCAATCGTGAATTTCGGATCGGCCGCTTGCGCTTGCTGGAATTCCTTTAGTCCCTTTTCGAAGAGCTGCTGGTTCATATAGGCGCAGCCTAGATTGTTGTGGCGCGCGGCTTCGACGGGGTCGGGTTGGGGCGAGGGCAAAAGTGCGCTTAAGGCCGCGAGGATAGTGGCACAAAGTGCAGATGAAATTTTCAGATTCATGCCGATAAAGATTTAACCACAGGGGACACAGGGGAACACAGGGAGTTTATCGATAGGTCGTCTTCAATGTGCGGCGACTGTGGGCGACCTGACGACTGCATACGACTCGATCAGGGCGACGGGAACGGGTGCGCCGTAGGCAGCTAGCTGGGCCTTGCACACGCCGTTGCCGCGGGGACTTGTCGTACGGTCCTTCGAAGGCTTGTCGCGCTGCTCAGGATGACACCCTGGTTGGCTGGGTGTTAGTTGCCAACTGCTAGTTGCTTCCCGGTGCGCATATGTTGCGCCGAATACGGCCGCTTACCGGTAATTCCCTTTCCTTCTTGCACCGTGACTGTCTGTCCGGCATTGATGTTGGATAGCTTATCGACCTGGCCGCTGGGCCATTGGATCTCGATCGCATCGGCTTTGGTGTGCGTGCCGAGGCCAAAGGTCAGCACCAATTCGCTCTGGGAAAGATAGCTTGATCCGGAGCGCAGCATCTTCCATTGCTGGTCGTTGCCGGCCATCGCGCGCACGACTGCGCCGATTCCGTCGCGGTTTGATCTCGTACCGACCAGTTTGATCCGCAGGCTCTGATTCGTGCCGCCCTCGTTGTGGTACAGGTAGGCGGGACCGGCGTTTGTTGTTAGCAGGATATCTGGGAAACCGTCATTATCAATATCGCCGTAGGCAGCGGAACGAGCGACTTTCGGCGCTGCAAAGGCCTTGCCCATCTGCGCCGTAACTTCGGTGAATTTTCCGCCACCAAGATTGCGGAACAGGTGTGGAGGCTCGGCATAGCTTATGCGCTTCTGTACGCGCTCGATCTCGTTTTCGATGTGCCCGTCGGCGACAAAGATATCGGGCCAGCCGTCGTTGTCATAGTCGAAGAAGAAGCAGCCGAAGCCCAGAGTCACCAAAGTGTCGCGGCCAATCTCGGATTGTGGTGCCTCGTCGACGAACAGACCATTACCCTCGTTGTGATAGAGCGACACCATCTGGTTGGCGAAGTTGCTGATGATCAGGCTGGCGTGACCGCTGCGGTCATAATCGGCGGCGTCGGCTCCCATTCCGGCACGGGCGATACCGTCTTCGCTAAAGCCGATACCAGCGGCGACGCCCCGCTCATCGAAGGTGCCGTTCTTCTTATTGATATAGAGCTTGTTCGGCTGCGTGTCGTTGGCGATCAGGATGTCGGGCCAGCCGTCAACGTTTACATCAAAGATGGCGATGCCCAGGCTCTTCGAGGTGGGATCTCCTAGTCCGGCTTGCTGTGTGGCATCTCCAAATTTGCCGCCACCGATGTTATGCCAGAGACGCAGAGAGGTGCCCTTGTACGATTCCGGGGTGCAGTACGATTTGTGCGAGCCGTCAAGCGTGCAGTACAGGTCCCCCTGTTCGCTCCACTGCACATAATTCGCGACGACGAGATCGAGTTTGCCGTCGCGGTCGTAGTCCAACCAGGCGGCGCTGGTCGAGAACTCGTTCGGCCCCCACATTCCAGCAGCCTTCGTCACCTCAGTGAAGGTGCCATTGCCGTTGTTGTGGAAGAGATGGCTTTGGCCTAGGGCCGAGATGAAAATGTCGTCGAAGCCGTCGTTATCGTAGTCGCCGACTGCGATGCCGAGTCCGTACATCGGAATTGCGAGACCGGCTTTGCGGGTCACGTCGGTGAAGGTGCCGTCGTGATTGTTGTGGTAGAGCTTCAGCGTGGTCGCGCCTGCGTGCGGATGGCCGGGAAAATCTTCGCCGTTGGTCAGGACGATGTCGGGATATCCGTCGTTGTCGTAGTCGATGAAGGCACAGCCGGGCCCCATGGTCTCCGGGAGCCACTTCTTGCCGAAGGCACCGTTGTTGTGGGTGAAGTGGATGCCGGCCTGAGCGGTGATGTCGCGAAATTCAATTTGGGCTTGAGCTGTCAGAGCCAGGCAGCACGCGATTAACCAGGAAGACACTGAAGCAGGCAGAGATTTCGAGAAAGGGATTTCTCCGTGCTTCCGTGGCTCTGTGGTGAATTTGTTTTTCGACGCCATTTATCGTGAAGCTCCGGGTGCACCGCTCGCAACGCTTCGCCGGACAGCCGAGGCGGCTGTCCCCAGCTGCGTCGTAGTGGTCACAGGCAGGGGCACTGACACATGCTCATGGATGGACTGGCGCTCGTTGTTGTCTTCGGGATGAAGCTGGCGATAGGGACCGGTGATGGCTTGGGAAGATTCGTCGGCTTTGAAGCGCATGTAGCGGGCTTGATGTTCTTTGGCTAGCTTCTCGTTGCCTAGGCCGTTGTAGCAGAGCATCAGATTGTAATGCGCTTGCAGGTCTTCGGGATCGATTTCCAAGACGGATTGCAACACCTTGACCGCATCGTCGTACTTTCGTTCGAGGAACAGCACCCGGCCCAGATCGTTCAGGGCGACGCGATCGCGTGGATATTGCGCGAGTACGGTGCGGAGCCGGGACGCAGCGCCCTCATAGTTGCCGTCGGAACGCAGAACCTTAGCGTAGAAAAAGTTGGAGCGTGCGAGGTTCGGAGATAGGGACAGAGCTTTCTCGAGGACGGTGCGTGCTCGCGCCATGTCGCCTTCCTGCACGGCGCATCGGCCGATGTTGACCCAGCCGTCGGGATTGTTGGGATCGGCTTCGGTGACTTTTTCAAAAGCGACCGCTGCAGCCTTCAGGTCTCCTTGCAGGAACAGGCCGATGCCGTAGTCGTTCCAGCGCTGCCATTCATCTTTGCGGGCGATCGTCTTTGGCTCGGGCGTCGGCGTGTTATGCGCAATCACGGGCAGGGTTACTTCGTCTTCCGCAACGGGGACGATAGGCAGGTCGGGAATCTTCTCTTGCTTCGCCGAGACTCCGCTCAACGACCCTGTGAAAAGCGTTTGGCGGTCATCGTAGTCGGGAGCGACGGCGTCGGGCTTGCTGGGATCCGGCACACCGGCGAAGGCTTCTTTGGTGCCGTACCATGAGAACTTTCTATAACAGAGTCTGGCGTGCAGGGTGATCTTGTTGCCCGCATTCTCGGGAATGTGCATGCGGTAATGCACCGTGTCGGCCGCCCCGGGTGGGATCAGCCGCACATAGACGACTGCGCGGGTGGCCCACGCGTTGCGCTTGTTGATCGGGTTGCCATGAGCATCGATCTGAAGCGAGCGGTAGAAATGGGCTCCCTTTTCGACCGGGCCTGTCCCGCTACCTTCGGCCATGCCGCTCCAGAAGATCGTCTGGCCTTGGTCGTCGGTGCCCTTCAGTTCCAGCCATGTGTCGTAGGCATCGACGGTGCCGCCCGGGAAGAAGTGACCGACTTTCTTGGTGCGTACCACAACATCGACACGAACCGTGTCGCCGCGGCGCAAGGCGGGCTGCACGCGGTTCAAAGGAGCGGTGATGGGCGCCGCCTCGCCAGCGGCGGCTGCTGACACTTTGCTTTCGGCTTCCTCACCGACCGCGAATGTCGTAGACAGATCGGACTGCGCTGTGGCACCGGGTTTCAGCGGAGCCTGCGCGGGAGAAAGTGCGAAGATGTCCACCGTCAGTTGGCCGTTGCGGAGGAAGTCTTCTGTCAGCTTTAGCTGCGCAGCGTCTTCGTTTGCAGTGGGTACGGCAGTGTTGGCTGCAGGGAAACGGTGTGAATGCACGAAACCGTTGATATTGCCCATGTCCTTTGAGGCTTCGGCAGGCATGTGGCAATCGGCGCATTGGGCTGGCTTCGCGGGATAGTAAAACGAGCGAGCCCCCTGGCCAGAGACGCCGCTGGCTTGCCAATTGTCGTATTCGTTGAATCCGCGGAACCAGCGGTAGTGATTCACGGGAACGTCAAGGTGAACCTTGTGGCAGGAAGAGCAGAACTCTGCCGTCTGGTCACGCATGAACGGCTTCAGGAAGACACGGCGGTGGGGTTCGGGATTGAGTTTGATCAGGAAATCATGAAATTCACGGGCGATGGGATTCTTCGTAGCAGCAAGTTCGTGCAGTTTCGGATATTCGAGGTAAAAATCGCCCTGTCCCATCGTGCTCTTCACATTGGCGATGGAGTGGCACATCATGCAGCCGAGCCCAGCTTGGGCCTCGGGCCGATGAACGATCTGCTTGATAGGAGTATCCATCAGGCCGGCGTACAGGACAGCGGGGTCGTGGCAGCCGCCACACCACTTCGAGGGCTTGGTACCAATCGTGTCTTGCATGTACTCGATCGACTTGCGATACCACTGATTGTTGAAGGAAGAAAAATGGTGCGCTGAGCTGAACCACTGATTGTAGATGTCCTCGTGACAGCGCTTGCAGGAGTCGGACTCCATGAAGAACTTGCTCGGAATTTTCTGGTTGCCGTAAACCTGCGCAGAGCTCGGGAAGAACGAGCCTTCCGGTCCATCACCTTCACCGTTCATCGTATCGGGAGGCATCGTGGGATTCTGGATGCGGTTGCGACTCTGCCAGCCTTCACGGATGTAGCGCGCGCCGTACCCGACACCCGCGAGCAGACCCATAATCAGCACGATCCGGATCGCATTGGCGCTCAGCTGAGACCCGATCGTCCTGGCCTCCGATGAGCCCTGCACGGCCCGACGACTGGCGAGCAGAAAGCCCACTCCTGCGACGGAAAGTGCAATGTGAAGATAAAGTTTGTTCCATTCAGTGCGCGGGGTACCGGTCTTGATGAGGATCAGCCCCAGCACCCCGCCGGCCGCAACCAATAACCAGCCCGCACGGGCCGACAAGCTGCCTGATCGCAGAACGCGAACCAGCATGGGAACCAGGAGTACGACGGCCAGCAGGCCTCCAGTGGCATGGAGGAATACGATTACGGCATAAAAGATATTGGCTTGCGGAAAGGTGTAGAGGTAAGCCGCCGAGATAGCTAGAAGAGCGATCAGCCACAGCAGAATTCGATCGATTGTTCTTCCGGAACCTGGCATTTCCCGAATGGCGCGAGGGAGGATATTCCCGACTCGGCCCCAGAGTGGCCGAAGTCCCGCGCCACTAAGTTAAACAGTCACATGGAAGGGTGGAATAATACAAAAGAACTAGATACACGGCAAGACCGATACCTCGCCAGGACAATTCTTCCGCTTGAGCTCTGTCTAAGGCGTATTGACTTGCATGCCGAGTAGACGATCGACAGCGCTGGCTAGTATCTGCTCGTCAATCGGTTTGTGCAGGAAGTTGACTGCTGCGAGGTCTCGTGCCATTGATTCTGCGGCAGGATTGCTCGCTGCTGATGACGATGACGGGAATCTGCTGTGTCCTGTTGAAAACGCGCAAGCGTTTAAGGACCTCAATTCCTGCACCGCCAGGCATGTTGATGTCGAGAAGAATCAGGTTCGGACTAGAGGGGAGGCCATCAGGAATGTCTGCAGGGCGTCCACTGCGAAGACAACTTCGCATTTTTTCGGCATCAAGACCGAAGCCAACATCATGCGGTGAAAACGTGAATCATCAGCAATCAGGACTCTAGGTATTTCACACGAAACCGCAGGCGAGATCGACTCGCCGTCGGAAATAACATCGGTCGAGGTCGGGATTGTCTTTAGCGTATGGATTACTGCGCGCGCAGCGAAGGTCAGCCTAGGCGATGGCGGGGGCTTTCCCACGTCCGACTTCCCTTTCGATCGCCGCGGCCACTGATAGAACCTGCTCTTCCTGCCACGGCCGTCCAACGATCTGAACGCCTATAGGCAGGCCCTCCGTGGATTGATTTACCGGGATAACGGCCGCGGGATTACCGAGCAAGTTGAACCATTCGGTGTAACTCCAGGCATCGAGATAGTCGACGGTTTTGCCGTCGACGATCCAGTTGCGCTCACCGTGGTGGAAGGCGGGAATAGCGGCAGGCGGACAGAGGAGAATTGGATACGTCCGCATCTGCCCGAGAAAACTTGCACGCAAGACGTCACGAGCAATCCAGGCATCGATCACATCCTGTGCAGAGAGACTGGGCTCCGCTGCTGACCAATCGAGGAACTGTTTCAGAATGGGACTCGGATTGTGTTCGCCGCCGTCAAACATAGGGCCGATGAGCATGCCTCCGGCCTTAACAAAAAATTTCTTCCAAAGGAGGCGGGCTTGCTCCAGACCTCCGGGGCGAAATGGTTCGACTTCAAAACCAACGCGCCGGAGTGATTCCGCCGCCGTTCGGACTGCATTGCGGATTTCTGGCGTCACCGGCGTGCGGACGTCGTCTTCGAAGTAGCCGATGCGGAAACGATTGACTTCATCATTACTCGGCCATCGAAGCGGAACCGGTGCGGCACAAGTATCCGCGTCGTCCGGACCTTGTATAGCTTCGAAAAGAATTTTTAGATCTTGCACCGTGCGCGCCATGGGACCAACGACTCCGAGCAGAGCAGATGGCCCACCCGAAGGCGGGAAGTGCCCCGTTGAAGGAATTCGGCCAGGAGTCGGTTTCAGTCCGCAGATTCCCGTGAAGTGCGCGGGAACGCGAATAGAACCGCCGCCGTCGCTTCCGATACCTCCCGCGGACATCCCCGAAGCGATCGCGGATGACTCTCCTCCGCTTGAGCCACCGGGCGTACGTTGCAGATCCCAGGGCGAGTTGGTTCGACCATAGAGCAGGTTGTCGGTTTCCCATGCCATGAGCAACTCCGGGGTGTTGGTTACACCAAGAATGATTGCTCCGGCACGCCGCAGACGCTCCACCAAAGGAGCATCGTGGGTCGCCACGTAACCCGCCCGTAAGCGGGTTCCAGCTTCGCATCTCAGTCCGGCAACATCGATGGAGCTTTTGATGCTGATCGGAATCCCGTGCAACGGACCCAGCGTTTGGCCGTTCATAACCGCGGCTTCAGCGGCGCGCGCTCTTCGGCGTACGCCGTCGGGATCGACCTGCACGAACGCGTTCAGTTTCGGGTTGAGACGCTCAATTTTTGCGAGATGAAGCTCCGCCAGTTCCAGAGGGGAAATCGTTTTTTCGCGGATGTGTCGCGCGATGTCGAGCGCCGGGGCGAGCGTCAAGTCGCTCACGCGATCCTCCTATTTGTCGAGATTGAGCCTCGGGAGAAGACATGGCTCAAAGAGTCAAAGGATGAATCAAACGACACCGGAATCCAGTTGGCGTGCATTCGCGCTCAGATCCTCGCTCGCGGAGACGACTCCATAGTGCAGTCGAGCGATGCTTTCTCTTCCGAGGTCAGTGAGCGGTGCGCACCTTTGCGGAGCTTGCCCAGTTGAAGCGGTCCGATTGCAACACGTACCAGACGAAGCACGTGCAAATCGAGACCAGCAAGCAGGCGGCGGATCTGCCGGTTCTTACCCTCATCGAGAGTGACCTCAAGCCAACAGTTTTTTTCGCCGCTTCGCAAGAGTCGGCACCGATGTGCTCGCAGATACTCTCCGTCGACCATGACTCCTCGCTCGATTGCTTGAGTCTCGGGCTCGCCGATGGCCGCATCGATTTGAACATGATAGATTTTGTGCAAATGCGTTTCGGGTGCAGCAATCCGCGCTCCCCATTCAGAGTCGTTGGTAAGCAGGAGCAGTCCTTCGCTGGCCTTGTCTAATCGGCCGACAGGAGCTACCCAGGAGAAAGATTGTTCCTCGGGTTTGAGGATCGAGTACACCGTCTCCCGGCCCTTTTCATCGGAAGCAGTGGTCACCAGTCCGCGAGGCTTGTTCATCATCAGATACATGTGCCGGGCTTGATGGATTGTTTGGCCGTCCACGTTAATGCGATCACGGTCCATGCGAGTAGGCGTCTCAGGATCGCGACGAGTGGCGCGGTTTAAGGTTACGCGTCCGGCACGAATCAGTTCGGCAGCTTGCGACCGCGAGCAATAGCCCAGC
>Ga0126371_10002114_pt1 | contig 17007 bp, 19 predicted proteins | sample PanSoiMetaPlot_4_FD_110145 | JGI IMG/M metagenome (GOLD analysis project Ga0126371, IMG submission 110145) | Tropical forest soil microbial communities from Panama - MetaG Plot_4 | ecosystem: Environmental > Terrestrial > Soil > Tropical forest > Bulk soil | place: Panama | collected 2016-02-17 | reverse complement strand
CTCATGGATGCTGCCAGTCATGAAAATGACATCCAGTTCGGGATCGAGCGCCTGCAACTCTTCCATCAGCTGGAATCCATCCATCTCCGGCATTTGAATATCCAGGATGGCGAGGTCAGGCTTGAACGTCTTGGCCAGCGCAACCGCCTCGCGCGATGACGGAGTGCTGAGCACGGTATAGACTTGGCCAAGCACGCGCTCAACCGAGCGAAGCATGCCTGCTTCGTCGTCCACCACGAGGATGCGCCATGAACTCATGCGGCAGCGCCAGCTGGCTTCCCGCGGACGATCGGCAGCAACACCCTGACCTGGGTTCCGGCTCCGGGTTGGCTCTTAATATCAATTTGGCCGCCCGCATTCCAGACGATGGAGCGGCAGATCGATAGTCCCAAGCCGTTCCCATTCTTCTTGGTTGTGAAAAAAGGCTCTTGAATGCGAGACATGAACTCGGTAGGGATTCCACAGCCGGTGTCGTTGATCAAGATTGCGATGCGATCTCCCTCTACATCAGTACGCATCGAAAGTACGCCGCCCGTTGGCATCGCATCCCTGGCATTCGTCGCGAGATTCAGAAACAATTGTTCCAGATCGCCCTGTCCCACTTGAATATTGGGAACCATATCCCCAAGCTGAATGTCCAGCCGAATACCCTGTCGTTCAAATCCGTCTCGAAGGACGGCGAGCGTACTATCTAAGGCACGGCGCACGTTGGCCTGAATGTTGCCCTGACTGGTATCTCGCGCCAAAGCCAACATTCCGCCGAAGATTCTGCGGCAGGTCTGTATGGATTGCTCGATTTGTTGAAGATCGTCAGAGAGGGTATCTCCTCGCAACTGGCTCGATTGGATGTCTGCCAGAATTTGTTGGACCAGCGGTAAGACGCACCCGAGCGCGTTATTCACATCGTGTGACACTCCGCGAAGCAGATTCGCAACGGCATGCTTCTTCTCCGCCTCCACCATTTTAGCTTCGAGCGTAACGGTTCTTTGAGAATTCCGGATCGCCACGGCGGCCAGCGGCGTGAACCGTTGTACTAGGTCCGCCTCGTAGCCGCTGAACGAACCTGGGTAACATGCAGCCACTTTCAACACACCCATAACGCCATCGTGCGTGGCGAGTGGCGCACACAGCATGCAGAATTCGTGCTGGTCGAAAGTCGAGCTTTCCGGGACCTTGTTGTAGTCCAGTAGGTCCGCGAGTCGGGTTGATTTCACGTCTGACCATTCGCTCCAACCGCCAGCGCGGCGGTCGAAACCATAAACCTTGTTATTGCGAAGCAGAGTCCAGATATCATCAGTCAAAGGCAGTTTGAGTCCGATTCGGCGGCTTTTGCCCTTCAACCACGCAATTTGTTCAGCGACCACTTCCAGAGCGTTCTCCCGCTGGTCGCAGATGAGAAGTGCCGAGGAGTGGTCGTAATGTGTCAATGACCGTAGGCCATGCAGAATTTGGTAAAAAAGGTCCCGCGGTCGTAGTTGCTCCAGAATTTTGCGGTCAATTTGTGAGCGCACTTCGATGTTGCGCTGCCGGTCGATAACCTCGATCGTTTCGGAGACCAAGTTCGCTACCCGCCTTAGAGCGATGTAGCTTGAAGGTATCTCGAATTCACGCTCTCCTCTGAGGGCCAGCACCGCCCATAAACGGCCGCGACGCTGAATGGGTGCCATGATAATATTGGGCGGAATCCTGGGCCGCTGTTTTTGCAGGAACGCGGCGAGGCAGACCAAGTCCCACTTGCCTCCTCGCGGAACCACTGTGATCAGTTCTGCGCTCGAGGCGCTGGGCGTGGCGACGGCGATGCACCCATCGTCAAGCTTGAAATGTTCACACGTACGTCGGAGGGAAAGTCTAAGCGCGTTTTGGTCTTCGCGTACTGCTCTCAGGCTATTCTTTAGTTCATCCAGAAAGATCCAGAAGGCAACGTCACTAGAATTGTTCTGGGGCTCGTGCATGGGAATCCCCACAATGTCCGCCGTTCTCGTGTGCCCCAATTACCGCTACTTTGCAGGACACTGCGCTCCCAAGGCGCGGAACGCTAGGAGGAGAGCAGAAGCGTGAAAACGTTACAGGCTACCACCCTTCTCATCGAGTGAGTTTTATCAATCAGCAGCTGCCAGGTTCGGCTGTTGCTTCATCATCTCCTCCATCCGCTTCTTCATTTCTTTCGCCGTGGGTTCCGCCTTGTGCGTCCCGACCATCCAAGCATAGCCATCAGGGTCGACAACCGTGCCGCAGCGATCTCCCCAGAACATATCCATTATCGGTCCTTGACTGGTACCGCCCAGCTTGGTCGCTTTCTCGACCACTTTGTCGACGTTCTCGACGTAGATGTAGAGGCTGGCAGGGGAGGCGCCTACACTCTTGGCGCTCCTCCTACCCATCGCAGGACTTTCTGGGCCCAGCATCAGTGTTGTGCCACGCAGAGTAAGTTCGGCGTGCATCGGTTTTCCGTCGGGGCCGTTCATGATGCCTCGTTTCGAAAAACCAAAGGCTTTTTGATAAAAGCTCACTGCGGTAGGAATGTCGCTAACGGTGAGGGCAGCGGACACAGCGCTGTACTGCTTCCGGTTGAGGGGGTCGATCTTCTTTTTTGCCATAGGGCTCCTTTCGTGCGGACGATATTGTAGCGAAAAGTAGGGAAGTGCCGCACCTGGCGGGGAAGCGGTCATACTTGAAGCGGCGGCATGAGCCTCAGAACGATTGCGCAGATGGCTGCGGGCTCATGTTCAGCCGCAGAACCGGACAGACTATAAGAGCGCTCAAACCAATTTGGCCCTTCAACTCGTGGATCCCAATTGTCGGCGGCTCGCGATCCGCTGATCGACACGCGCCACACGCCCTGCCGACCGCTGAAGACGTGCTCAAGTTGTACGGAAATCTCCCGACGCAGCTCAGCGTCCCCGAGATTCTGCAGCTCAATCGTTATTCCCATTTCGGAATTCTATCGAAAGCACGGTGCCATCTGCGGTGCAAACCGGTCAAGGCCCCGCAGTATGCGTATTCCAGCGTGTGCGGGGTGCATCGTAGTAAGCAGCAATCGGATTTCTGCCAACTCGCACCCGATTCGTGCGATTGCCCGGAATGGTCCCCGGCCTAGGATCAATGTAGATCGGAAAGGCCGAGGTTACTGTTTTATTGTCGACATTTCTTGTAGTTGTGATCGCGATCGTACTCGGCCCTGTTGATGCCGTCGCTGCCGCGCTTAGCGTCAAAGTCGAAAATGCAGGTGGAGTAACGGTAGTGGAAGAGAAACTAGCATTCACCCCAGCTGGAGCCGATACCTGCAGCGAGACAGTGTAATCCACGATTCCCTGACCGGGAGTCACGTTGATGGACGATTGATTCGAGCTTGATAGCGCCACATTCACTGTCTGCGAGGGCACGTCCACTGAGAAATCTGCTCGGTTGCCGACTGTCAGTGCCTCGGTTGCGGTATGCTGTAGGCTGCCGCTCGTGGCGGCCATCGCCGGCGAATAATTATTCGCCGCTATGCTACCGGTGGTCGAAATCGTCATCGTCAGGCGGGAGGCCTTCGATGTGCGCTTCGTTGGCGAGGCCCCCGACCTGTAGAAGCAAGTCTTCGCCGCGATCTCCCGCCACCCAGCTAATGATGGCTCTGAGCAAAGCAGTTTCTGAGCGAACATTTGACTGATGTGCCGCGCATCACCGCAACGGCGTATTCTGTGGTCAAAACCGTCCACAACCTAAAGGACCTAGAACAGGTCGTCGCAGGTCGGCAATTCGGAAGTGAACGAATCGTCTAACCTCTCAAATCATTTCTCAACCGCGATATCTTCAGGGAAATCCCGGAGCAACTGATATCACAAGAGCACTAGTCCCAAGCGAATCCCCATCGTCACTGCCTCCGTGCGCGTCGAAGCACCAAGCTTGTCTAGAATCGAGCTGATGTGGAACTTGACCGTGTGCTCTGAAATTGCCAGTCCTGATGCAATTTGTTTATTTCCTAAACCCTCAGCGAGCTTCCGAAGGATTTCGATTTCTCGCTCCGTCAATTCCTCGATCAACTGAGTCCGTTCAGGCAAAGGCTCCGAACCAAAGCGCGATGTCAGGACCTGCGCCGTGTCTTTATCGAATAAGAACAGACCCGCCTGGGCGGCTTGAATGGCCCAGACAATTTCCTCCGCCGAACCATTTCGAGGCAGGATTCCTTTGACGCCACCTCGCAGTGCACGTGCAATCCATCTGGCGTCAGACCGATCCATCAGAACAACAATTGGGATTGATGAATCGATGAAGCTTGAAGTCTGTAAACGCTCAAACAGTCCGAGTTCAGCTCGATTCAATTCTGCAAGAAGGACATCCGAATGAAGCCCATCTGGCTGGGGGCCGAGGTGCACCAAGCCAGCGAAGCTACCCGATAACTCTAGCAACGCCGAATTCCGAACGATTGACTCGAGTCCGGAGCGGCTCACAGCAGAGTTCGCCGACACTACGACACGAATTCGCTGTTTGCCCTTGGCTTTCTGCATCCGTTCACCGGGCCGGTCTGTCTTGGAGTGTCACCTCCAACCGTGTGGGCGATCCTCCTCGTAGCACGGTCACCGCAATTTTGTCGCCCGCCTTTGCAGATGACAACACCTGCTGAACGCCGTCGAGACTTTCGAGGGACTTGGCCTGCAACTCGATAAGCACGTCTCCCAAGAGAATCCCTGCTCGATCTGCCGGGCCAGATGCTTCCACGTGAAGGATGATTAAGCCGGCAGTCGATTCGGAATTGAGTTTGCCTCGAAGCGGTTCCGGGATGGCAACCGGCTGCATCGCCAAACCCAGATAGGGGCGCGCAATGTGTCCCTTTTCAAGTAGCTCATCAACCACCCGATTGACTGTAGCCGCCGGAATCGTAACGGCTCTGCCTCGCGCAATACCGCGTGTATTGATTCCTGCAACCTTACCTTCAGCGTTGACCAGGGGCCCACCAGAAAGCCCACTGTAGAGCTCGAGATCAAGGCGTATGTGCTGATCAATTTTGCCACCATATCCTGTTCGCCATTCTCCGCTTAACCCGCCGACGATTCCGAAGCTTGCGACCAGATTTCCGCGCCAGCTGCGCCCGAGGGCGAGAACCAAATTGGCAAGCTTTGTGCTGGACGCATCGGCAACCTCGGGAAGCGAAAGCTTCACGCCACCCGAGAGCTTGAGAATCGCGAGGTCTGTCGATGGGTCTCGTCCCGCAAGCGTGGCCGCCACGGTCTCGTCCGGGCTGACGAGCACACCAATGTCTTCGCTGCGTCGAATGCCGTGGTTGACGGTAACGATCACATCCTTGCGCCATTGGATGCCACTTGATGGGATTCGATGCTGAGCGTGAACTGCGACGACCGATGGTCCAATTCGTTCCGCAACCGCAGCGAGGTCGTTTGATAAGTTCTGTAGTGTCGACGATGACATATATTTGTCACTCCAAATTGAGTTGACGTGGCCCGTGTTGTTCCACGCAGAATCAGAATGAGTCTTGAAGGCAATGGGCACATCGGCCAATCAGCCAGTTCGTACCTGAACAATCGGCTAGTTCGATCATCGAATCTGGTGTGATGGGACCACTCAAATCGGCCTCGTCTCGGGCACAGGCATTGGAGGATGCCTTCAGGTTCTGGATTTACAGGAGGACGAAACACGTCAGGATCAGACCCAGGCAGCGGCTCTGGGCCTGCTGAAAATACCCGCTCAGGCCGTGGAATGGGCGGAGCGCCTGGCACCTTTGGAGAGAAAGGGCATTGCATTCTTCTCCGATGCGATTGGTGAAAGCACGCGATGCTGCCCGGTCGGCATTCTTAATCCAGAAATCGGTGCTTTAGAATTTCAGGGGAGCCTGCGGCAGGATGGAGCCTGACAATTTTGGAATACAATGTCCGGGACCGAAAGATCGGACCATTCTGTCGTCGGCTCTGAATCCGAAGCTGCAATACACAAAAGGAAAGTTGGTGGTGTTGAGATCACGATTCTTTTCGCCCCTTTGCTTCGCCGCCCCGTGGCTTGTCGGAGCGTTGCTTTGCGGGCGAGCAGCGTGCAGTGCCGTGCAGAATCCGGTACCGAATTTCAACGTCATTGCACTGGCAGAGGCAAACAGCATTCATCGTCCTTTTGTAGATGCTGCAAAGATTTGGCTCCAAAAACAGGCCGCTAAAAACGATTTCTCAGTCGACTACATCGATAACACCGAGAAAATCAATGAGGCGTTTCTGTCGCATTACCAATTGTTCATACAACTGGATTATCCGCCCTACGGCTGGACGCCAACAGCAGTGGCTGCATTTACCAAGTACATCGAAAAAGGCCTTGGAGGCTGGATCGGATTCCACCACGCGACGCTGCTGGGTGAATTCGATGGGTATCCCATGTGGCCGTGGTTCTCGCAATTCATGGGTGGCATCAGGTTTGCTAATTACATTCCGAAGTTTGCCACTGCAACTGTGATCGTGGAAGACCATTCGCATCGGGTGATGAGAAATTTGGGGACATCCTTCGTGGTGGAGCAAGAGGAGTGGTACACGTACGACAAGTCTCCTCGTTCCAATGTTCACGTGCTGGCCCACGTGAATGAGGCTACGTATTCGCCTGATACCACAACCAAGATGGGCGGCGACCATCCGGTCATTTGGACAAACGAGCAGATGAAGGCGCGCAATGTGTACATCTTCATGGGCCATCACCCCGAGTTATTTCAGAACTCAGCTTTCACCACGATTTTCCACAACGCTATCTTGTGGGCGGCGCATCCATGAGAGTCCGGCGCCTCTTAATTTGTGCTTTCCTGACAATTCATTGGTCATGCTGGACGGCGTTGGCGCAGCAAACGCGCTTTAAGGCATTAGCTTTCTATTCCCAGAATACGGAGTCCGATCACGTTCAGTTCGCACTCGATGCGGTTAAGTTTCTGGGTGCTTGCGCGGCTCGGGAACATTTCACCTTCGATACAACCACTAAATGGGAAGATCTGAATGATGAGCGATTGAAAAGCTATCAGCTCATCATCTGGCTAAACGAGTCACCTACAAAGGCCGAGCAGAGAAGCGCTTTCGAACGCTATATCGAGCACGGTGGAGCATGGCTGGGCTTTCACGCAGCGGGCTACAACGATAAGGATACGAACTGGCCGTGGTTCGTTGATTTCCTGGGCGGTGCCGTGTTTTACATCAACAACTGGCCTCCGCTGCCGGCACGGCTCACGATCGACGATCGGACACATCCGGTCTCCGCTGGACTGCCCGGCGAATTCGATGCGCCTGCGAACGAGTGGTATGTCTGGAACCCCAGCCCGCGGTTCAATCAAAATGTGCGGGCGCTAGTCACTTTCAGCGCCTCGAATTACCCGATCGGATTCAAAGACGTCCTGACTAGCGGTGATCTGCCGGTAGTGTGGACCAACACACAATACAAAATGCTCTATATGAATATGGGACACGGGGACAAGATCTTTACCAGTCCCACGCAGAACCAACTGATCGACAATGCCGTGAACTGGCTGGGAACGGGAGCTACGCAGCGCACAAAACCTAAAGCGGATGGAATCCGGATCAACTCGCACGGGATTGCAGTTAATCCGGAGACTGGCAAGTTCTACGCCTTGAGTACAAGTCAGGACAGTGTGATAGTGCTCGACGCCGATGGGCACTTCCTGGAGCGGGTACGGGTCGGAAAGGAACCCGAGTCCATTGTCGTCAATCCGGACACGAATCGTATTTATGTCGCGAATTCTGGCAGCGGAACGGTGACTGTCATTGATGGAGCTACGAACAACACACTTGCGACCGTGCCAGTTGGTGATCTTCCTTATACTATCGCTGGCAATCGAGAGACTAACAAAATATACGTTTCACGTACGTTCGGGAATGACACTGTGATCATCGACGGAAAAAACAACGTTCCGACGAGCGTGCAAGCGGGCGCTGGCGATGCAGTTGGCGCGGAGTCGCTGGACGAAAACACCTACCTGATCAACTATGAGTCTCCACAGGTGACGGTCTTTGATAGCGTGAAGAACCAAATCTCCAAAATAGAAGCCGCCAATCACCTCTGGGCGCTGGCGGTGAGCGCGACAAGAAAGAAGATTTACGCGGCGGGCGCGGGCAACCGGACCGTGACGATCATCGAGGCCACTTCTCACGCCACCAGAACCGTGAATGCTGGAGAGATTCCTTGTGCGATAGCCGTAGATTCTTCCTCGGGAAGAGTTTTTGTTGCCAACTATGGAAGCAACGACGTTACGGTGCTTGATGGCGTGAGCGACGCGGTCCTGGGTACGGTCAAGGTCAGCCCGAATCCCCAGGCGATTGCGATCGATTCCAGCAATCACAAGGTCTATGTTGCGAGCACACACGCCAGCACTACAACTGTCTTGGACGGGACGAACAATTCCGTGCTGAACACCGTGAAAACAGGAAGAGCCCCGTTTGCTATAGCGGTCAATCCCAAGAGCCATACAGCGGTCGCCGTCGGCCTCAATGGCGATCTGACGGTAATTGATGGAACAACTTTAGCGGTTTCGTCACTTTCGATCCCGGAGAGCAAACAATGAATTGCCGAGGGAGGAGATAGTGAAAAATCAGTGCAATAGTCTGTGCAGGCTGGCCCCAATCATTGCGATTTCGTTAGCATCGTGGGCGCAGCAATTGCATCCCATTCTTCCGATTGGGTCCTCCGCTCCGAATTTTGAACTTCCCGGCATCGATGGCGGCACCCACAAACTTTCTGATTATTCCGCCAGTCGCGTGCTGGTCGTCATCTTCATCTGCAATCATTGCCCGATCGCGCAGATGTATGAGCGGAGGATAGCCCAACTGAGTTCCGAGTACGAGGATCGCGGTGTGAGCGTGGTAGCCATCCAACCTAATGATCCCAGTGCGATTACCATCGACGAGCTCGATTCTTCGGACGTGAGCGATAGCCTCGAGGAGATGAAGATCCGAGCTGAGTACAAGCATTTGACCTATCCATATCTTTACGACGGTGAAACGCAATCGGTCACAAACGCGTATGGGCCACAAGCGACTCCGCACGCTTTTGTGTTCGATAGTGAGCGGCGCCTGCGTTATGAAGGCCGAGTGGACAATAGCTACCGCTTGGAGCTGGTAACTACTCACGAAGTGAGCGACGCGATTGATGCTCTTCTAGCGCACCGGGAAGTCGCGGTGAAGCATACTGGCGTCTTCGGTTGTTCGACGAAGTGGAAGGAGAAACATGCGGCACAGCTCGAAACATTGCGCAAGATCGAATCAAAGCCAGTTCGCCTGGAAATGGTCTCCGCTCAGGAGTTGAAAAAACTACGAAGCAATCCTGATAAGAAAATGTTGCTCGTGAGCTTTTGGGCGACCTGGTGTAGTTCCTGCATTCACGAGTTCCCAGATGTAGAAGACACTTTCCGCATGTACAGCGTGCGCGATTTCGATCTGGTTACCGTGTCAGCCAACATGCCGGATGAGAAAGACTCCGTCATGCGCCTGCTACAGAAGATGCATGCCACTAGTCGGAACTTGCTGTTTGATTCCAACGATACTGCGACGCTGCAGCTCGCGTTCGACCCTGCATGGGGGTCTGCTGTGCCGTATACGGTCCTGATCGCTCCAGACGGAAAGATCTTGTATCAAAAACAGGGATCTCTCGACATTCTGGAATTGCGCCGAACTATCCTGGCGAACCTAGCTTCGGACTACCAAGGGTTCAATCGGTACTGGTCACAACCCTGAGTACCTTCGCGTATACCGTCCGGTTTTCCCGGTCGTGATCCGATGTCACCCACATTTAGTCTTTCGCCTCGGCGTTTTGATATCATCGCTCGGCGTTTCGGAAATGGTCTTACGGGAGCCAAACCGCCATGTTTCTTAGGCGCCTTGCTTTGTTGATTGGAATTTGTTGCGGAACATGTGTTTTGGCCGCAGATGGGAAACATGAACGCGCCGACATTCACGAAGGAAGTCGCGCCTATATTGCAGAAGAGCTGCCAAAGTTGCCATCGGGCGGGAGAAGCGGCTCCATTTTCGATGCTCACCTATGAGGAGACTCGTCCATGGGCGGGAGCCATGAAATTGGCAGTGCGACAAAAAGTCATGCCGCCGTGGTATGCCGACCCTCAAGTTGGTCATTTCTCCAATGACCGGTCGCTGACGCAAGAAGAGATCAACACCATCGTGGCCTGGTCAACTGCGGGCGCTCCCCAAGGGCGATCCAAAAGACTTGCCGTCTCCGGTCAACTTTGTGGAAGGCTGGGGCATTCCAAAGCCGGATGTGATGTTTCAGCTGCCCAAAGAATTTCCAGTCCCAGAATCGGGAATGGTCGAGTATCAATATGCGATCGTGCCAACGGGCTTCACCGAAGACAAATGGGTTCAAGCAGTGGAAGTGCGGCCCACCGAACGTTCCGTGGTGCATCACATAATCGCCTATGTCCGCGAACCTGGTTCGAATTACTTTAAGGACCAGAAGCCGGGAGTGTTCTTCGAAGCTCCTCCCGCAAAAACTGACGAAGTTGTCGACACCAGTGCTCTGCCGAGTGATTTTTTGGTTGGCTATGCTCCCGGTCAGCCGGCCGAAATTTTACCTGCTGGCGAAGCGAAACTGATCAAGGCCGGTTCAGACATTGTATTTGAGGTTCATTACACGCCGAACGGGAAGGCTGTGATGGACCGGACGAAAGCTGTGATGGACCGGACGAAACTAGGGCTGGTCCTCGCGAAGGAGCCACCGAAGAAAAGGGTGCAGACGTTGTCGGCAAGCAATGGGACATTCAAAATTCCCCCGGGCGATCCGAACTATCGCGTGGACGCTTCGTTCGAGATTCGGAAACCTCTGACGCTGGCCTCGATCCATCCGCACATGCATGCCAGGGGAAAAGATTTCGAATATCGTATTGTGTTCCCAAACGGGGAGACTCGAACGATTCTTCGTGTGCCGCACTACAACTGGCACTGGCAGCTTTGGTATGACCTGGCTGAACCCATCGATCTGCCACCGGGGGCGCGCATTGAGTGCACCGCACATTTTGATAACTCGCCGAACAATCCGGAGAATCCGGATCCCACGAAGACGGTGATTTGGGGCAGCAGAGCTGGGACGAGATGATGGTTGGCTTCTTTAACCTCATTTACGATCCGAAAATCTCTCCCAAAGAATTGCTGCCGGAGAAAAAAGACGTCGCGAAGGGTAGCGCTTCAGCTCGCAATTGATGCGGCAACCACACGATGAACCGCTACGAATTATGAGAATACCTGTTCGCCCGGCCAAGGCTGCACATGGATCAAGGATTCAGGACGTATTATGGTCAGGCGCTTGTTCAAAGTTTCATGGTCTACTTCTCAGAAAAATATGTGTCGCCAATGTGGCACACCTCCGTATTTACGTCTGGTTCGTTGGCATCCGTAAGAGCAGTGAGCAGGTAGACTGACTGGCAGTCCGCCAGAATGTGCGGTTTATCTGCGCTTTTCGAAAAGTTCGCGTACGAAATGTGAGCAAGAATTCTGCACACCGTTCTTTTCCTGAGAACTCGCTCGAAGATAGGCGAACGAGCCTTTACTTGCTCGTTGTCGAACGTGGGATGTTTGGTGTCAGCACGGTGAGTTCGCCGTACGTTTCTTTCTTGACCAGTCCCCGCATTTGAACAGTTCGATCGATCATCCACAGCTCTGGGATTATTTCACCCACAAGTTTGCCGTGACAAAAAAGCCGAACGACTGCGCTCTCTGAAACAACGATGCCAAGGGCTTCTGTAACGGCGCTCATGTTTGCAGCGGCGATATGCCGGCTTCCAAGTCCTAGCGGTAGTTCCACCTCAGAGGTGATCGCATCCAGATATCGGCATGCTGACAAAACGAAGCCATCATGACTAACCACGAATGCTCCGTCCAGTTGTGCCAGCTCCTTAATCGTTCCGCGCAGGTTCGCATCACTCACATGGCGCGAAGACTGTGGATGTCCCGCCAACGGATCGAGGATCAGCGGCCTCGATTTTGTGAGAACTATCTGTTCATCACCCAAGGTAAATAGCGTGCCAATACGCCGCCCTTCGCGTCCCTCCCGCGCAATTTCAACTGCCAACTCGATGAGAGATTCAAGAATGGCGGGGTCGTATTCGGTAACTTGGCACAGAATGCTCTCAAACATGAATCCCTTGTCAAGGCAAGAAAACAAGAAAAGTGGAAGCCGAAGGCTTAAAACATGGAAGCTTTCTCCAGGAGCTAGTCTTTATCCAAGTACTCCTCAGGAACATCGTCCTCTGGCAACTCACGCGTGTGCACTTCTTTCTCATCCGCATTATCCGCTTCCTGAACACCAGCGACTGCTCCAGCCTCAAACAGGTTTCCTTCTTGAACCAATTCAGCGACGCTTTCAGAGTTCGCTTGCTCGGCGCGTGACACACCTGCAAAATCGTCCGATTGTAGGACCGATGCTCTGCTTTTCCCCTCTAGATTTCGCCCCCGGAACTCGCGTTTAAGTTCCTTCTCGGCACTCACGGATATCGGCTTTTTAGCTCTCTTGGCCTTTGGCTTTGAACCAGGTCGTGCTTGAGACGTTTGTTTCTGAGCCGGTTTTCTGCTGGTTTTGACTTTGTTTACGGGCTGGCCTAGCTTCTTTGCTTTCGCAGTGGATCTAGCTTTGTTTTTCTTCTTCGATGCCATGGACGGAAGTGTATCACCCAAAATCTCGCAAGGTTCCGAATTGAGTTCATGCTCAGCAGTCAATTGAGCAATACTGCGTCTCACCTCGCTATCTACCCGGAGTGTGAGCCAGACTTGGGTTGTAGAGATGAAAAACCTCGTTGTAAGGCTCAACCGGATAACCATTCGCTTTCCATGCAGCCAATCCTCCTTTGAGAAGCTTGATCCGGTTGAAATGGAGTGCCAGTGCGCGACGCAGCACGGTCCGGCTGGTCTTATCGCTGGGACAGGTGCAGTAAACAACAGCATCTTTTTCTCGCGGGATCAGCGCCGGATTTTCAAGCACCTCGTTTGGAGGAATTCTTTGTGCGCGAGGGATGATCTCTGGATAGGCCAGCAGGTCGAGCGGCTGGCGAACGTCAAACAAAAGGAGCTCTTGATTTGAGGCCAACAATGCACGGAGATCCTCCGGCGTAATGCTATGTCGTTCCATCTCCAGTTGCTCCCTAGCATGCTTCTGGCGCAAGAGAACCAGCAGAGATAAGGCGGCAAGAACACCGACAACTCCCAGGGTGAGTGACATCTATGAGGCCCTCCTCCCGATAGGAGATTCCAAAAGACAACGCGAGGATTCATGAGAATCGAACACCCCCGCCTATTGGCCGAGCTCATCCGTGGGCTAAGGTCACAAGACCGGCATCTTCAAGTGGCAAGTGGCGTCGGCTCATGCCGAGCACGCCGTTGCCGCCAAGGGGCGTTATCGATCAGAAAACTTTTAGGAACAACCGCTCGCGCACTCGACTTCCTCGTAATCTGCTCGTGACTACAGAACAGTGAATGGCGAGCCGAGACATTTCTTGCTCCATTTATGATCCACTAAACCCTACCAGCCCCTACTGAAACCGCTTTTGGTAGCCATCCGCGTTGCGTAGTTTCAGTAACTTACTTTCACGGCGGTAACACGGGTTCAAATCCCGTCGGGGGACGCCAAACATTCCAAAAGACTTAAGTTCCATTTGGCGTCGTCGTTTCATGTAACTGTATATAACGTTAAACTGGTGCCACCTGTGAAACTGTTTTTTTCGGCACAATCATCTCCACAACCTTCGATTGCGTCTTGCGTTTCGCATCCGTTATTGCCTGCGTGTAGACGTCCATCGTGACCTTGATGGATGAGTGCCGCAGCAGTTCCTGTACTACCTTGGGATCTTCCCCGTTGGCGCGCAGCAGCGTCGAGTAGGTGTGGCGGAGCGTGTGCCAGCTGATGTGATGTCGTTGAGCATGATCAGGCAGGTAAATCCATTCCTGCTTTCACGCATCGTTTAGACATTGCCGTCTTTATCGATGCGCGCAACGCCCGCGGCTTCGGCTAGCCTGCGGGGGCGGCGGTAAGAGCCTTGGCTATGTAGGCGGCATCGGATGAGCCTGTCTTCTTTGCAGGTGTTTTAGGTGAGGTACCTTCCTGCGCCGGCGCGAAACCAGAAATCATCAACAAGCAAACTGCAACAACAAACGCATGAGTCAATCTACCCATAGTCACCTCCGTAAAGTTGACTTATGTCCGGATTCCGGGCGGGAGCATTGTATCGCTGTCGACCGTCGGGTCAAGCTCGCAGCTTAGTCTCGTTTCGGTGGAGCGGTGCTTGGGCGAGATGGGAATGATTCCAATGCCAACGTGTGGCGTTCTGAAGACCGTCGCAGCCGGTAGGATCTGCAACTCCCGGAGACGAGCACAACCATTTGGAATAACCCACGCCGTCGACCTAGTGCAGACTTGCCTTGATTCCAAGCGAGTCCATTAGCCACGATTCACGGTCGGATTTCGACTCTGTGTCATTAAACTCGTGGCTTGTGAAGTACCACTTCTGTTCCTTTGGAACACCCACTGCGTTGAAATACTCATTGGCGGACCTGCGGCTGATGTACATGTCATACTGCGCCCAGCAAGAAGTGACCTTGTCTCATCCCGGCAAGTTTGAAAGCCGTGATCTTATCAGCTTGTCTTTGCGAACTGCCGGCAGTTCCAGGTGCGTTACGCTCGATCCGGATCACAGGCGACCTCCCACTCATGAGTAATAGCGACAAGCTTTCTAGCTCTCGAGATGCGAGACAAGAAGGACTTTCCCCTCCGTCCTTTGCTTCTGGTAGAGATCGATGGCAGAAAGGATGTCTTCTAGTGGGTAACGAGCTTGGACACGGGTTTGAAGCTGGTTGGAGAGAAGTCTCTGGATCTGGTAGGTTAACAGGAGTTTTTGGAGGAACAACGTCGTTTTGATCCATCGGGAAAGCCAGAACCCTTCGAGTTTTTTATCCCGGAAGAAGAAATCCTTCGAATCAATCTGCAACGGTTCGTCTGCGAGCGCGCCATAGACCACGATGCGCGATTCCGGCGGCATGGCTAAGGCCAGACGGCGGGTGAGTTCGCCGCCCACAGCATCGAAAGCGATCGAGGCTTTGAATTTATTGCAGGCTTCTGCCAAGCGCTTCTGAAACGATGAGTCATTGCTGTCAAACACATGCTCGCACCCCAAGCTATGCAGCTTCTCGACCTGTTCCGGCCTGCGCACGATGTGGATTCCGGTGAGCTGAAAGCGTTTGGACAGTCTGGCTATCATCAGCCCCAGCGTGCTGGCGGCGGCCGTTTGTACAAAGGCTAAATGGCCGCCGGTTCGTGCGATTTCGACCAACGCCAAAGCCGTCATCGGGTTGATGGTCAGATAGGCGCCCTGTTCAAGCGAAATGTTTTTCCACAAAGGGATACAGATGTCCGTGGACGTGACCATGTATTCCGCCCAGGTGCCATGGCCGTCTTCAGGAGCGAGGCAGGCCACCCGTTTACCGATTAGCCAGCGTCCCATCCACCCGCCGCCGGACGCGATGACGGTCCCGCTGCCTTCAAATCCCGGCACGACCGGCAACGGTTTAGTGATGCCGTACTCGCCTTTTAGGAACATTAGATCGGCCGGCCCAATCGACGTTGCCGCCATTTTGATAAGGACCTGCCCGGACTTCAGGCGCGGAATCGAAAAGTCCACCGCGGCAAGCGATTGCGGTGTCCCCTCATAATCTCTCAGAACGACCGCTTTCATGTGAGTCGGTAACACAGCGGACATTTAGTACGCTCTCTTCAGAAATTATTTCGGCATAAAGCGAACTAATTTCACAATGGTCTTGAATTGCACTCGCATTGACAGCTGCAAAAACCGGGTTCTGACAGGTTCGAGTCGGAAGGAATCCCCATCAGCGTTCAAGTCCGCACTTTCTCAGTGCTTGGCGTTCTGGGCGGCTTCACACTTACCCCCATCAGCCAACGTATTGTCTGGCGGGGCATGATGCGACCCATGAACGGCAGAAATTGGTTGACGCCACCCACGACCTTGACGACGCGACCATTCTCCAGTGCTCGCAGGCCAGTTCTTACGACTTGCTCCGCAGTAAGGCTCGGCAGTTTGCCGAGCAGGCCTTCGTTGTGAGCGAAGACATCGATCTCTGTTCTCACTGAACCAGGGCAGAGAGCAAGGATTCGCACCCCGGTCCCTTTGAGTTCTTCCGCGAGGGCTTCGGTGAACGAGATGACGAAGGCTTTCGTAGCGGCATACACAGCGAAATGAGGAAATGGCTGGAAGCCAACCACAGACGCCAGGTTGATGATGGCTCCTTGCTGCCGCTTTACCATTGGCCCGAGGACACGCTGGGTCAACCGTACGACCGTTTCAACATTCAACTTTATCTCGGCGACCTCCCGGTCGGGAGATGCTCCCACAAAGTCTCCCGCGGTGGCTACCCCCGCGTTGTTGATCAGCAAGTCTATTTCTGACAGTTCGTCGACGCGTCGCGATATCAGCGCGAGACCTTCCTCTGTCGCCAGGTCGGCGCTTAAAGACTCGATCCGGCCGGCGTGTTCTGCCGCTTCCGTCGCTAAGGCTTCGAGCCGTTCGCGCCGTCGAGCTACGCCGAGCACCGGGTGTCCCCGCCGGGCGAGCTGGCGTGCGAACTCTAAGCCAATTCCCGAAGATGCCCCTGTAACTACAGCCCATCCTTTTGTCATTTCACTCCTCTCCGGACAACCTCTTTAGTCAAGAAGACGCTACAGAGGAGCCACCGCAGTTGTCGATGCAACCATTGATGGAGCCGTGGCTACCTTTTCTGCCACCTGTCCGCATCCTGCCAACGAATAACCTTCCCGCCGGATGAAATCTGGTTCCTAGCGTCACGTGTTCATCAACCTTTTAGAGCATCTTTTCTTTTTTGGCTAGAGACTTGGTGAATAATCCAGGCTAGAGGACTGGGGTAAGTTACTCGGAGACAGCGCGGCCGTAACTGCCATGCTCGATCGACTACTCCATCACGGTCACGTGCTCAAATGCGGCCCACGCAGCTGGCGCACAAAAACAAACTT
>Ga0126371_10002113_pt1 | contig 17013 bp, 13 predicted proteins | sample PanSoiMetaPlot_4_FD_110145 | JGI IMG/M metagenome (GOLD analysis project Ga0126371, IMG submission 110145) | Tropical forest soil microbial communities from Panama - MetaG Plot_4 | ecosystem: Environmental > Terrestrial > Soil > Tropical forest > Bulk soil | place: Panama | collected 2016-02-17 | reverse complement strand
TCGCCGCTCGTGACGGCGACCATCTCGACCCCGCCGAAGCTGTAGACGGCGTAGGTGAGGGCGGCGATCGGGGCCGACATACCTTTCGGAAAGAATCCACCGTGCGTTGTGAATTGCGGCGGGACGTGGCCGGTGGTGAGAAGTGATGCGCCAATCACAATGAAGGCGACAATCGTGGCGAGCTTGACCATGGACAGCCAGAATTCGGCACGCGCGTAGGAAACTACACTGCGGAGATTGATCCCGAGTAGCAGCGAGCCGAAGGCGATGATCCAGACGTAGCTGGGAATGCTGGGGAACCAGGCAGACATGTAGGTGGAGGCGGCGATCATTTCCGTGCCGATCGCTAAGACGAGACCGAGCCAATATCCGGAGCGGGCGATGAAGCCGGCGAAGGAGTTGAGGTAGAGATCGCCGTACACGCCGAAGGATCCGGCGGCTGGATGAGCGCAGGCCAGTTCGCCGAGAGCCATGGCGACGGTCCAGTTAATAAAGGCGGCGGCGAGAAAGCTGAGAATGGCGGCGGGTCCAGCCAGTTCCATGGCGGCACCGGAGCCGAGGAGCAGTCCCGTGCCGATAGAACCACCGACTGCGACCATGGCCATCTGAGCGGCGGAAAGTTGGTGGCGAAGGCCTTCTTCGTGGATCTGGGGCGGGTTCAGTTGCGCCGGAGAGGTGGCGGGCGGCATGCAGCACGATAACAAAAATTGTGCCGGTTCCTGTAGCAGAGAATGCGATTAGAGGCTGGATGAGTTTCCGGGATCGATTCTTTTTGAACCACTTGGCCTCAATTCTGGTAAGGATCGGGCAGCGGCATATCCCTGTCCATGGGTGCACAGCGATGTTCGGAAGCGGACAGGATGAAGCCGGGCTCAGTACTCGTCATGTTTCCGTTTCTTGCGTTTGCCGATATGCGACTTCGGCAGGCGGGATGCAGCCTTACACCAAATCTGCGGGGTGACTTTCATGGCGACATTCGGACAGAATCTCAGGCACGCGGGCCGGCGTTTGAAGCGCAATCCAGGCTTTACGGCCACGGTGATCTTTACACTTGCGCTTTCGATCGGGGCAAACACCGCGGTATTTTCGGTGACGAATGCGCTGTTGCTGAAGAGCCTGCCTTATTTTCAACCCGAACGCATGGGGACGATTTTCACGCGGATCACCGGCGCCTTTCCCTCCGATGAAAGGCACCACTTGAATGGGGAGCAGTGGGAACTGCTGCGAGATAATGTTCCGTCGCTAATAGCGAGTCTCTCAGCTACGGGGACCTCGGGCGTCAATCTTCAGGCGGATTCGCGGGTACGGTACCTTCGCGCGGGACGAGTATCGACGCATTACTTCGATGTTTTGGGCTTTCGTCCAATCATCGGTCGCGGTTTTTCGGAAACGGAGGATCGGCCCCACGGACCGAAAACTACTGTTCTGAGTTACGGAGTGTGGCGAAGCACCTTCGCGTCCGATCCGAATATTTCAGGCAAGAGCATCCTGCTGAAAGGCGAGCCATACACGGTGGTCGGAGTGCTGCCTGAGGGAGCAACGACTCCTTTGAACGCCGATCTGTATACCCCGCTGCAGGCGAGCCAGACGGGTGAAGGTGGCGGAACCAACTTCGATGTGATCGTTCGGCTACATGAGGGGGCAACCTGGCAGCAGGCAGATGGTGAAATCACGCGGGCATGGTCAATGCGGACGGTGCGATACGAATTAGAAGATGATCCCAGAGCACAGGTGACGTACTACACGGTGCCGCTACAAAAAGGACAGGCGGCGACTTTGCGGCCACAGGTTCTTGCGCTGATGCTGGCTGCGGGATTCATCCTTCTTATTGCGTGCGCGAATCTTGCCGGTCTCACACTGGTGCGGATGCTGCGGCGGGTGCCTGAAGTCGCCACGAGAATGGCCCTCGGCGCATCACGCTGGCAGATTCAGAAGCAATTCTGGATGGAAGCATTGCTGCTGGCGCTGATTGGAGCAATTGCCGGCGTATCGGTGGGATATGTTGCGCTGCGGGGAGTGCTTGGGCTTCTGCCTGAACACTTTTTGCCTGTCGGAAGTGTGAGTCTCGACGGCCGGGCACTGGCATTCACGGCGGCAATCTCGCTTTTGACCAGCGTGCTCTTCGGCATGCTGCCCGCATTCACGGCGCGAAGGTTCGATCTGCGATCTGCGATCGCGAGCCGTGCTGTGACTGGTGGCCATCAGTTAGGTTCGCGTCAAACGCTGATCGCGGCGGAGGTTGCTCTGACTGTGGTGTTACTGGCGGCGGCAGGTCTGCTGATTCGGACTCTGGTCCATTTGCAAACGCTGCCCGCGGGATTTGATGCAACCGGCGTGATGACAGCGAAGGCGTCGCTGGACGATGCGTGCTTTCACGATCCGGCGGCATTTCGAAAGCTTCTGGCGGAGAGCACTGCTGCGATGGGGCAGATTCCTGGAGTGCAACACGCAGCGGTCGGCCTTAGTGTGCCTTACGAGCGCACACTGAACGATGGAATCACTCTCAGTGATGGCAAGGATGCCGGGCGGCAGGTGATGACATCGGAGACGTACGTTACGCCAGACTATTTCGCGGCGTTGCAGATTCCGATTCTCAAGGGACGCGTTTTCACCGATGCGGACAGTGCGGACTCGCAGCGAGTGGCCATTGTGAACCGGACATTTACGCAGAAGTTCTTCCACGGACAGGATCCTGTCGGCCACTATGTGGATAAAGACACGCTGATCGTCGGGATGGTCGAGGATGTTGCGATCCAGCCGGGGCTGAATGTAACAGCTCCGCTTTCGGCGGAAGAGGGGATGTATATTCCGGCAACGCAAGTCGATCCTCAAGGTCTGGCTCTGCTTCACATATGGTTTCAACCGAGTTGGATTGTGCGCACGGTCGGTCCCGTTGAAGGTTTGACGGCGCAGATGCAGCGCGCGCTGGCAAGAGTCGATGCCAATTTGCCTTTCTCAGGCTTCTACCGGATGAACGACTTGATGGCGAAGACGTTGGCGATGCAGCGGATCGAAGTGGCGCTACTGAGCGCGATGGCGGCCCTGGCCTTGCTGCTGAGCACGGTTGGAATCTTTGCGCTGGTAGCGAATCTGGTGGCGCAGAAGACGCGAGAGATCGGTATCCGTATGGCGCTGGGCTCGACGATTCGGCAGGCGATGTTGAACATTGGAGCTCCCGGAGTTCGGGCGGCGGCGCTCGGAACCGTTCTCGGCTTGATCCTGTGTGCGGGGGCGTTGCGCGCGATGAGGAGCGTGCTATACGGTGTTGGGTTTTATGACTATCCGACGATTTTGGGTGTCGTTGTGATCCTGGTTTCGGTGACGTTTATCGCTGTTACCGTTCCCACTTTGCGGATTGCGCGAATCGATCCGGCGGAAACATTGCGCGAGGAATAAGGGCAAGAGTTTTCCTGCGAAACGAAATCAGTGGCCTACGCGGCTGGCGAGGCTGCGGAAAAACTCAGGCAAGCACACCGGCTGGCTGAAGCCCACAAAGAAGAGGATTGACTTAATCGCGGCGCTAACAGCGCCGCGCCACCCAAACCGACCTTTTCAGTGACGACGGAGCCACCGGACTCCAAGCAAACTACCCACGGCCAGCGAAATCCTGAGGTAACTGTAACCGGGGAGTGCGCATCTTGTGTTGGGTAGATGACGCCTCGCCGGTTGCGCTCGTCTGAAGTTTCAAGACTGAAAACTCAACAATTTGTACTGCGAGCGCATAACCTCGGGAACTTGGGCGGTCCGGGCGGCGTCTGTCACGATTGAGGCGCGTCTGCAGGTGTAGGGCTGGTAGGGGCGAGAAGGGTGTGGTGAGGTAAGAGATTTGTACTTCGTCCGGGTGGCTTCTTGCATTCGCGGTGTTCCTATCTTTTGCACCGCTTTCGGCCCTCCTCAGGATGACATCGAGGTTAGAGACAGCAGGACCGGCTCTTGCGTTGGGTATTGCGGTAGGGATGCCTCGACTGCGAATGAGCGTCGCGTTCGCTCTGCTCGTTCTTCGCCTGCATGACATCCCGTGTGGGATTGGCGTTTTCAAACGAATCCTCTTGAGCAGAACTTGAGTTTCACAGTTTCGCGGGCGGGACGCCCACGCCACATACTTCTTGCAATATTCGTTTACTATTCCAGAGCACCGGGCTTTAGGCATTTCTGCGGATTTTGGTGTGACCTTCGTAATCGCGGGTTGGCGTTACCGCATTGCTGGGGGGTGGGGGCGCTCCTAGAATCGGAGCAGGGTTCACTCCGCCCTTTTCGCATGCCTGAGATCACAAGACGACTGGACCGAGCCGAGTTGGGCAAGCGCATTGAACGCGCGGAAAAGCTGCTGCAAAAAGGCAAGACCGCCGAAGCCCTCGAAGAATACATCCTGGTTCTCAGAGACGATCCGGAAAATGATGTGGTGCGGCAACTTACGGCGGATTTGTGTCTGTCGTTGAGTCGCAATGCCGAGGCAGTGAAACTGCTCGGAGAGTTGTTCGAACGGCAGGTGACCGCGAACGACGCCACCCGCGCGAGTCTTACATACAAGAAGCTAGCGCGGCATGGAAGTCCAACATGGCAGCAGAAGTTCCGCTTCGGTCAGTTGCTCGAGGGGTCGAACAAGAAGCTGGCAGTAGGAACCTACCAAGCAGCTCTGCTTGATCTGACGAAACTGGGGAAGAAGCAGGAAACGGCTGAGGTGCTGGATCGCATTGTAGCGATCGAGCCAACTCAGGCGAATCTGCTGCGTGTCGGGGAACTGGCATCGGAGCTAGGAAATCGCAAGGCAGCAGCCGGAGCGTTTCAAAGAGTCGCGCAGGCGGCTGCGGCGGAGGGAGGAGATCCGGCGCAGTGGTATGAGCGAGCCTATCAGGAAGATGCGTCGGATCAGTCAATCGCGCTGGCGTATGCGCAGAGTCTGCTGGCCAAAGGGCAAGTGGGAGCGGCCATCTTTATTCTTGAGCCGCAGATGAATTCTGGTCCGGTGACACCGGAGTTCCGAGAGAGCTACGCGGACGCACTCGTGGGCGCGGGGAGGTTGGCTGAAGCTGAGCCGCTGGTGTGGCAACTGTTTGAGGCGAATCCGGGGCGCGTGCAGCAGGTGATCGGACTGATCAAAAGTTTCCTGGATGGTGAGCAGGACGAAGAAGCGGTAGCACTGGGGCGCAAGCTGGAGCAATTCCAGCGGAGACGCGGAGAGCGGCGGCAGTTCATCGCGATCATGGAAGACATTACCGGATCGCGGCGGCCTTCGAAGGAGATGCTCGAGTTTTTGAGTGAGCTATATAACTCATCGAACCGCGAAGCCGACTACTGCACCACCTTGCTGAAGCTGTTTGATCTTTATGTCAGCACGGGAGATTTTGCGAAGGCGGCGGAGTGCCTGGACCGCTCGGCGGAAGTGGATCCGTATGAGCCGGGACATTTGAAGCGGCTCGAAATGATCAAGGGCCGGGTCGACGACGCGCGCTACAAGGTGATCGCATCGCGATTCAGTTCGGCATCGAAGCCTGCCGAAGAGCCGGTACACACGGAAAGTACGACGCTCGGTGCGTCGACACTGCAGGACCTGATGCTGCAGGCGGAAATCCTGGTGCAGTACGGGATGCGCAACAAGGCGGTGGAGCGCCTGCAGAGAATTCAGGAATTGTTTCCGCGAGAAGAGGAGCGCAACGAAGACTTGCAGCGGCTCTACGTGTCCGCGGGGGTGACACCGCGTTATGCGGGATCGGCTCCGCTGCCGCCGGCACAGGTGGCGACACGGGCAGCGGCTCCGACGGCTGCTGCTCCGGTGGCTGATCCGGCCGCGGATGTGCGGACGTTCACCCGGGTGGCAGAGATCACCCGGAAGCTGTATCACCAGGGCACGGCCCCCGCGGTGCTCAGTACCGCGGTGAAAGAGATTGGAGCGCATTGGGAGGCATCGCGGTGTATCGCGGTCATGGGCAAACCGGGGTTGCCGGCGACCGCCATGGATGAGTTCTGCGCCGAAGGAATGAAACGCGGCGGCCTATTGGCAATCGGTGATCTGGTGAATTGTCTCCACGGAGCAGTTGAAGGACATGATCCACTCGCGTTCGCGGATGCTCCGAAATCAGATGCGCTACAGACTGCGAAGAAAGCGGTTGAAGAGTTGGGAGCGGCGACGTTGTTGGCTGTTCCGCTCTCCGATGGCGAAGAGACCGCTGGTATGCTCGTCTTAATCCACAAGCGGCAGCGGGTATGGCAGCAGTCGGACATGGTGGTGCTGAAGACGCTGGCAGATCAGATGGTGATCGCTCTGAATAACGCCGGACTGCGCCGTCTGGTCAAGAACCTTTCCGTGACGGATGAGAAATCTGGTCTGCTGAAGCGAGCGTCTTATCTCGATCTGCTGATGGCAGAGAGCAAGAGAGCGATCCAGAATTCGTCGGCGCTGACGGTGATGCTGATGCAGTTTGGCAAGAGCGGCGCCATGATCAAAGAGCATGGCGAGGCTGATGTGCAGTCGGTGATGGAGAAGGCGGGGCAGATGTTCGCGGCGAATATCCGGTCGAACGATCTGGCATTCCGCTATGACACGACTACCATTGCGATTCTGCTGGGCGAGACTGCGGAAAAAGAAGCGATGCTGGCGATCGAGAAGCTGCGGAAGATTATTGGGGAGCTGCGCTGGCCGACGAAGGATGGAGCGGCGACACAGTCGGCACTGTTTTCAGCGGGCGTGGCGGAGGCGGTGATTCGATCGGAGTTTGATCCGGTGGACGTAGTCACCGAGGTGATTAATCGGGTCGAGCACGCACTTGCTCAGTCGATGGCCCAGGGACTCGGAAAAGTGGTGGCGTTAGGGCCTGCTCTTGCAGCAGGAGCGGTCGCGTAGTCGTAGGAAACGGAGCCTTCCGTGCCTAGACTCAAGTGGTTTACATGGCTTGGACTGATTGCAGCGGGCACTGCGAGCTGGGGATTGGTGTGGCTCGCGATCTCTTCTCAGCTCGCTAAGCACGGCACCTACGTCGAATGGCTCACCTCGGGGATGGAGACTTCGATCACCGCTCGAATCCTCGGTTTGGTCGCGGCGGTCTTTTTGGCCGCCCTTACGTCCGACTGGTTGATGCGGATCTTGGGCAGGAATCCGTAGACTGCGAAGCTCCTTTTTCCTCCGCGATTCTCGGCGCCTCGGCGGTAACTTGTTTTAACTTCAGAGTTCGCGGAGAAATTCCGCAGAGACGGCGAAGCCAATCTCTTGAGTCTTACACACGACGTCGCCTGTGAACATTCTCCAGATGCGTGCGGTCTCAGCACCGACTGCCTAGAAGCCCATGGTGTCATCTGCTGAGGGACCGTAGGTTGCGGGGAGCGGTTTGTCATTCAGGCGCAGATAGACGCCGAGTTGCGCGCGATGGTGAACCAGATGATTCATGAACATCTGGCGGTAGGCGAGGAACCGCGATCCGCAGAAAATTGTGTGCCCCTGGAAACTGAGTTTCCAGGTATCCAGCCAGGCGGAATCGGGCGTGGCCGCGAGGGCAGTGCGGAGTTTGGTTGAGTTGGCGTCAAAGGCCTGCACCAGTTGAGCGGGTGATTCGAAGGGCAGAGGTTGCATGCTGCTCTTTGAGAAATCAAGTTCAGGAGTGGTCAGGACAATGAGTCCGAACTCGGTGAGTTGGGCCACGTGCGGCGCGAGGCTGCCGAGTTTCATGGATTTTGGGTGCGGCTTGAAGTCGGCTTTGTCGTCTGGGACGCGGCTGAGAGTTGTGCGAGTGGTTTTGATTTCTTGATCGAGTTCGTTCACGAGTAATTCGCTGATTGACATGACGTTCTCCGTTCTGGCTGAGTATAGAGCGGTTGGCCTGTGGATTTTAGAGCCCGCCGATGCGAGTTTGAGGTCCGCTTGAAAAGTGGTTCAGGCGTGCCTCCGGAAAGCAATTCTCGGAGGTCTGCTATCCCGGCGTTGGAACGCCGGGCTATTATCAGGCAGTCCTACGGACGCTTCTGGTTGCTGACAAATTTTCTTGGTAAGTGCAGCGCCTAAAGGCGACATTGATTTTGTGCCAGTTACGGCATCGCTGAAGCGATACCCTGACACGAAGCAGGGTTTATCAGCAGCGTGACGAGTCCGCGCGAACGTCCTCGGACGCACGCCTTACAGTCATCAGCACGAATGTTCTTCGGAGGATTCCTTATGTCATGAACGCGAAGGCCGTCGACGCCGATGTAGTCGGACGTCACTAATGGAGACTGGAAGTTACTCTTTCAACTTAGGACGCTCGCATTCGGGGGTGGACACTTCCGAGGAAATGACCGTGCTGATGTGAGGTGAGTGCTGTCCTACTGGACTCGCCGAGACGCTGACTCTGTTTCCGACATGGGCCAGCAGAATTTCGGGATTGTCGATCGCGAAGACCGTCTTGTGTTGCTGACTGATCAGCACGATTTTCTTGCCTTCTTTTGCGCACTGGCGCGCGCAGTCGGGATTGGTGGCGGTGAATGTTCCGACCGATGCGGCACGAGCGCGGGCGCATCCGGATCCGAAACCCATCCAACGTAGGTCTGGTCGCCGGCGAAGGCAGTTCCGGTCAGAAGCACGAGCAGCAGGAGTGATTTCATGTTGGATTCCCTCCGGCGAAATGTATCGCGCAACGGGAATCTATTCATCGTAATCGTTGTAATGCCTCTGATTCGCTAAATGTGCTTAGGGGCTGGGAGTTACTTGGCGATCCCGGCGGATTTTCTCGGCGAACTCGGCGGCAAAAAGATCTTTAACGCTGAGAACGCCAAGGACTCGCTGAGTTCGCAGAGAAATTCGCGGAAGTGATCTGCCATGTTGAGCGCCACTTGAAAAGAAACGCTTCTGGTCAAGGTTGGTGATCGACTGCTACACTAAAAAGTTTGGCGAATTGACCCTGGCCGGGTCCGGTTAGGGTTCTGCGAGATCATCCATCATGTTAAAAGTCGGCGATATAGCAATTGTCAGCGGGGCGCGTACGCCTTTTGGGCGGTACTGCGGAAAATTGAAGGATTTTACGGCCCAGGAACTGGGCGCGATTGCGGGGAAGGGCGCGATTGAGCGGTCGGGGATCGATGCAAAAGAGTTCGATCATGTGGTTTTCGGCAACGCGCAACAGACTTCGGGCGACGCGCTCTATGGTGCGCGGCATGTCGGATTGCGTGCGGGGATTCCGATTGAGACTCCGGCGCTCACGGTGAACCGGCTCTGCGGGTCGGGGATGCAGTCGATGGTGTCGGCGGCGCAGATGATCCAGACCGATGAGGCGAAGATTGTGCTGGCTGGCGGGATGGAAGCGATGTCCCAGGCGCCGTTTGTGATCCGGGGCCGCGATGGGTTCACGCTGGCTCCGGGAGGGAAGCTGGAAGACTCGCTGATGGTGGCGCTGCTCGACTCGTATTGCGCGTCGTATATGGCGAATACCGCGGAGCTGTATGGATCGCAACAGGAGATCACACGAGAAATGCAGGATGAGTTTTCTCTGCGCTCGCAGAAATGCGCGGATGACGCATATCAGGCGGGACGGATTCAGGAGGAGCTTGTGCCGGTGGCGCTTCGGAATCACAAGGGCGAGATGACCGGAGAGACGTTGACCGAGGATGATCACCGGCGTCCGCAGACGACGATGGAAGGCCTGTCGAAGTTGAAGCCGGCGTTCGGGAAGAATGGAACGGTTACTGCAGGAAATGCGAGCGGGATTGTGGATGGCGGCGCGGCCGTGGTGGTCATGTCGCTGGAGAACGCGCTGAAGCGCGGGCTTAAGCCGCTGGGAAGGCTTGTCGGTTACGGCATCGCGGGCGTGGAGCCGAAGGTGATGGGGAAAGGTCCGGTGCCGGCGTCGAAGATTGCGCTGCAGAAAGCGGGGCTGTCGCTGGATTACATCGATCTGATCGAAGTGAACGAGGCTTTCGCGGCGCAGTATCTGGCGGTGGAAAAGGAACTCCGACTCGATCGCGAGAAGGTGAATGTGAACGGCGGAGCGATTGCGCTGGGGCATCCGCTGGGTGCGACCGGCACGCGACTGGTGATCACTTTGCTGTATGAGCTGCGGAGGCGGAAGAAGAAGTATGGGCTGGCGACGGCGTGTATTGGCGGGGGACAGGGGATTGCGGTGGTGGTGGAGAGCATGAATTAGATGATCGTTTCGCCCGGAACTCGCTTCACGCTACCGCGGTGGGGCGACGAGAGAGGCGGTCCGGCCTACGGTTTGCCCGAGCCGAGTTCTCAAAGTTCCCGCTGGACTGTATATGTTTGTCCGAAGTGCAAGACGGAAACCGGATTCGAATGGGCCGATTTTTTTCAAGCAGGTTGGAAGTGCCTTCTCGAATCTCATTTATCAAGATCGGCAGGCCGTCGAGCGGGAGGCTGCGCCTCGTCTGACGGATAAAAATGGTTTCGTCGATTTTTATTGCCCGGGATGCAACGCTGTGGTCCGAACATATTTCCGCTATGTAACCGCCTGAGGAGAAGATCCACGGTGGATGGTTGGCGTTGCGGATGGTAATTGAGAGAGACCGGACGGTCGCGAAGCCGAATTGATTTTCGTTCAATGGAAGGATCCAAATGGAGATTAAGAAAGTTGGAGTGCTGGGTTGCGGGTTGATGGGATCCGGCATTGCGCAAGTGGCGGCGATGGCTGGGTTCGACGTTACCGTGCTCGAAGTCGAGCAGAAGTTTCTCGATAAGGGATTTGCCGGGATCGAGAAATCTTTGGCGAAGTTTGCCGAGCGGCCGGTCGAGAAAGGCGGCATCACGGCGGAGCAGAAGGATGTGATCCGAGCGCGGTTAAAGGGCTCGACCGGCAAGGCTGATCTTGCCCAGTGCGACATCGTGATTGAGGCCATCATCGAGAACGTGGAAGAGAAGAAGAAGATGTATGCGTCACTCGAGGGTATCGTGAAGACCAATGCCATCTTTGCGACCAATACGTCTTCGATTTCGGTGACCGAGCTGTTGACAGCGACGAAGCGGCCGGAGCGGTTCATTGGGCTGCATTTTTTCAATCCGGTGCAGCTCATGAAGCTTGTCGAAGTTGTGCGCACGATCGCGACTGCCGACGACGTGTACGAGTCAGCTTACGCGTTCGCGAAAAAGCTGGGGAAGGTTCCGGTGCGCACGTCGGACCGGACCGGATTCATCGTGAACCGGCTGCTGGTGCCCTATTTGCTGGATGCGATCCGAGCGTATGAAGAGGGCGTCGGATCTATTGAGGATATCGACAACGCGATGAAGCTGGGCTGCGGGTATCCGATGGGTCCGTTTATGCTGCTGGATTTTGTCGGGCTCGATACGACGTATTACATCACGCACGTAATGTACGACGAGTTTAAGGAGCGGCGATTTGCGTCGCCTCCGTTGCTGAAGCGCCTGGTAATGGCGGGGTGGTATGGGCGGAAGTCAGGGCGCGGCTTTTATGATTACTCTGATCCGGAGAAGCCGAAACCGCAAAAGCTTTAGCCACGGATTCGCACAGATTTGCGCGGGTTTCAAAAGCGATTCACCACGGAGGCACGGAGTCGGAACTCATGAACTTCGAAAACATCATTCTCGAAAAGAAGAACGCGATTGCTTACGTCACCATCAACCGGCCGAAGGTGCTCAATGCGCTCAACATGGCCACAATGCAAGAGTTGAGGGCGGCGTTTCATGACATCAAGAACGATGCGGCGATTCGCGTCGTCATTTTTACTGGGTCCGGCGAGAAGGCGTTTATTGCCGGGGCCGACATCGGCGAACTGTCAAAGCAGGATGCGGTGACCGGCAAGGAATATACGCATCGCGGGCAGAACGTGCTCAATCTGATTGAGAATCTCGGGAAGCCCGTGATCGCGTGCATCAATGGATTCGCGCTGGGTGGCGGATGCGAGATTGCGATGGCTTGCACGATGCGGCTGGCGAGCGAGAATGCAAAGCTGGGGCAGCCGGAGGTGAAGCTGGGGATCATCCCGGGATATGGCGGGACGCAGCGGTTGCCGCGGCTGGTGGGAAAAGGGATCGCGATGCAGATGGTGCTGGCCGGGGAGATGATCACGGCGCAGGAGGCGCATCGCATGGGGCTGGTGAATGAGGTGTTGCCGGCCGTGGAGTTGATTCCGCGGGCAGAGGCGATCGCGGCGAAGATTGTGGCGAACGCTCCGCTGGCCGTGCAGTACGCAATGGAAGCCGTGAACAAAAGCATGGAGATGACTTTGAGTGAGGGGCTGTATCTCGAGGCCGTCTTGTTTGCCGTGGCTTGTGCGACTGAGGATAAGACCGAGGGTACAAAGGCGTTTTTGGAGAAGCGGGCGGCGCAGTTCAAGGGGAAATAAATTCGCCACGGATTAGCACGGATATAAGAGACAAAGTCTTTTCACCACAGAGGGCACAGGGGATCACAGAGGAAATACATTGAAAATTGAATCGGTGCCGGAGGCGGCTGTTTCGGGGATTGCAGGGAAGCTGGATGCTTCCGGGCGACGCTTTGCCATCGTGGTCTCGCGGTTCAATTCTTTTATCAGCGAGCGGCTGCTTTTGAGTGCTTGCGACGGGTTGATTCGAACCGGGGCTGCGCAAAAAGACATCGATGTCGTGCGGGTGCCGGGGGCATTTGAGATTCCGTCGGCGGCCCGGACTTTGGCCTTGACCGGGAAGTACGACGCGATCATTTGCATCGGGTGTTTGCTGCGCGGGGACACGGCGCATTACGACGTGATCGTCAATGAAGTTACGCGCGGGATTGGGCAGTCGGCGCAGGAGACCGGAGTTCCCCATGCTTTTGGTGTGTTGACCTGCGACACGCTGGAGCAGGCGATTGATCGGGCCGGGTTGAAGATGGGGAACAAGGGATTTGAGGCGGCGCTGGCAGCAGTGGAGATGGCATCGCTGAAAGCAGCTATCGGCTTTCAAGCGTCAGCTGTCAGCAAAAAGCAGATTCCTCGCTCCGCTCGGAATGACAAGGCGATGAGAAGATCCTCGAAAAAGCGTAAGTAAGTTCTTTCTGAAGTAAACTGACCACTGATCGCTTATCACTAACAACTGATTCAATGGGTACACGACGGAAATCTCGGGAGATTGTGTTGCAGATGCTTTTCCAGTCGGACATGGGGAAGCAGAATGCGGATCAGGTGCGGCGAACGTTTTGGGCCGAGCATGGATCGGCGAGCGCCGAGGTGCGCGGGTTTGCCGATGACTTGTTTCGCGTCGCTACGGAACGCGTTTCCGAGATTGACGGGCTGATCGAGAAGCACGCGGAGCATTGGCGGATGGAGCGGATGGCGGCCGTGGATCGGAATTTGCTGCGCGCGGCAGTGGCGGAGTTGCTAGCGTATCCTGATACGCCACGGGCCGTTGTGATTAATGAGGCGTTAGAGATCGCGCGGAAGTTTTCTTCCCCGGAATCGGTGCATTTTGTGAATGGAGTGCTGGATAGCGTCGGGAAAGAGTTGGAAGCGAGTACGCGGTAGAGTGGTGCAGTGGCCAGTTGTCAGTGGGCAGTTTCCGGTTTCCAGTTTCCAGTTTCAACTTCCCTCATGGCGACCTTCTAGAGGCTGCCAGAGTATCGTGCCTTCGCAGGCTGTGGCGTGGCTCTTCTTTCGCCCCTTCGGGGCCTGTTCTGTGTATCCAAAATCTACCCACGGCTTGCGCCGTGGGCTGCAGGCTTTCGTCGCTTCGCGGCTCTCATCTCCGAACCTCTGAACGGCATTCCCCTTCTTCCAATGGCAGGCCGCTGAATTTTACGGTTTGACTAAGGCTGCGTTCAGCGTACAGGGGCCGGCCGTTGGGGTGAAGGTGCAGAACGGGTTCAAGAAGTTGGGCAGGTTGGGGAAAGGTAACTGCAATAGATCGGCGCCGCCGATGCCGGTGCTGATTTCGTGGAGCAGGCCATCGCTTCCGACCACCACAATGGTGCCAGCGTCGGAAGACATGTCAGAACTGAGCGGCGTGGCGTTGCCCAGGATTTCGATGCCTCCGGTGGGGGCTCCGGTAATGAAGTTGTACACGAAAATACTTGAGCTGCCCGGATTCACCACATAGAGCAGCGTGCCATCAGAGGAAGCGAAGAAATTCGGCGATCCACCCTGTGTGTTGATGGTCTGCCCAGTTTCAATGCGCTGCGGCGGGTAAAAACTCAGGCCCTGAGAACAAAGTGTTCCAACAGCAGGAGGAGTAACGGCGAACGTGATGAGGTCGAAGCCAGTGGCATCGAGCACTAGCAAGTGTATGCCGTCGGGAATGGGGAGACCATTGGAGTCGACTCCCCCAAGATGAACGTTTGGCAAGACCCTCATCAGCAAAGGATTGGCAGGCAGGTTGACCAGTGCGGACTTGGGTGGCGTTAGGTTGTCGCTGGCGATCTGGTTGTTACAGGTAGCAAAGGCGGTAACGTTGGCGCTGCCTCCATTGGCGGCGGACTCCGCGACGAAAGCGAAGGCTCCGTTGGGAGAAAATGCGATGGCATCCGCCGGACCGCCGAGATTCAATTGCGGATTGGTGGGGGGAATGGTCGTTGCTATGTATTGCTGCAACGCCTGTAGCGGCGAGAAGACGTACAGAGAACTCGAATTCGTTCCGCCGACGATGAACGCCTTCAATCCGTCCGGTGAGAACGCGGCCGCGGTTGCCCCGGAGATATTCAAAGGAGTCGTGACCGCGCTCGGCGCCAGCTGCACCACATAGACCTGGTTCGGAAGGTGGATGGTGTCCGAGAAGATCGCCGAGCTTCCATTGGCGGAAACGGCCAAGACTTTACCAGTCACGGTTCCCAGGCCGCTGAAGGGGCTGGTGTTGCTTCCGAAGTTTGCGGGATTCACCGTCTCGGCGCCGAAATCACTCCCCATGAAAAGCTTCGCGCCGAGCGGATCCCACAAGAATGAGTTTGGATTGACCGGGATGGCCGCTTGAGCTCCGGCAGATGCTTTGGAGGTGACGAGATAGTAGCCAGATGTGCTGCAGTCAGTCGGAGATACGTGCGCACATCCGAGACTGGAGGCAAAGACATTCGCCGTCGAGGTAGCGCCGGTGATCTGGGCGGAGATCGCCGCCATCGGGGTTAGCGGGATCGCTTGGTTGTTCGGGCTGGCCGGAACGATAAGTTCGTCGGAAGAGTAGACGGGCGTTGGGATCAGCAGCTGACATCCGCCGAAGTTCTGGTAAATGGCTTGGAAATAATTGGAGCAAGCGCTGATCAGAGCCTGCGTTGAGAGTGTCGCGGGTACCAGGGGAAATCCCACGTTGCAGGTTGGCGGCGAGCAGGAAGCCGTCACGGTACCTGCCCCTGGAGAAGCGATGGCAAGGGCGCAGGATTGAGTGCATCCGGTACCGATATTGACGACGCCGGGTTGCGAGGCGGTCCAGGTCAGCGGAACCTTGCTGAGGACGACGCCTCCTTGGCTGCTGGGCAGGGAACTGGCGCCCATGACGTCGGATACAGTCGCGATCACGGTCTGGGCAGTTCCGCCTTTGGCAGCGACCAAGGACGTTTGTTCCGAACCAGCCGTTCCCAGTTCGAGCGCGATGTTCTGAATCGGACAGGTCGAGAAAAAGTCCAGAACTGGGGATGTGGCACCGGAGGCGTTGGTCAGGGTTGGCTGCTGGAACGAAGTGCTGGTGACCCCGCTCGCCGACGCATTGATATAGGTAATTCCGGGCGTCGCCGCTGTGGCGGTGGCCTGGTTTGTCGCAAAGTTGTATTTGGTGTTGGTGATGGGGTTAATCGCTGTGCTCGAGAGAGGTGTCAGCGTCACCACCGTGGGATTCAGCGCGCTCCAGGTGAACGGTCCGACAGACGCGGTGATATCGGTGCCTTGACTGAAAGCGTGGGCCTCCAAGGTCATGCTTTGCGATTGCGAGAGACACGGTTCTTGTACCGGGACGCCAGTCAACAGGATCCCGTTGACGGTGATGTTGTCGATGGGAGGATGAACGAAAACGAAGGTTGGGACGCTGGTTCCGCCTAGAGCGCTGGCTGTGACTTGGACGACTCCAGGAGCCCCCGGAGTGCAGGTGGTGAAGAGGGCGTCCCAATGACCCCCGCAGGCAAGGCCGCCGGGCGAGACGTTCAAAATGGAAGTGTCGCTGGAAGTGTAAGTGACCGTGGTGCTTAGGTTGGTGCCGGACGCAGTTTGGACGGACGTGCTGAAAATGAGAGTAGCGCCAGCTTCCAGAGAGGTCGTTGTGCTGGGACTGAGGGCGACCTTTCCCGCGAAAAGGGGCGGGCCGGCTTTAGAGCCTCCGCCGCAGGCGGCGATGCCTAGTAGTGCTGAGACAGCGACGATCAACCAGGGACCACGCGAACAGAACCTACCCATGCACTCCTCTTTAAGATACCGGGTTCTCACGTTCATGCTTTTTGAGACTTGTTCAGAAGATGTGCGCATGAATCGGGAGACAAGTTATTCCAAAGAATTGGAAAACTTGTAGTGTAGAGGCTGGAGCCGGAATCATCAAGCGGGCAACGGACTAAGATCCTCTTCCAGGAGGGACAGCGTCCACCCCGTAGTACCCAGTTGCCTGCGATTTTTGCCATCGGGATTTGGGATGCGGGGAAAGGCTATTAAGTTCCCTGAGACGCTACGATTGCGTGGATTATGCTCGACAGGAGTGCGGCCGGGAGGTTCTCATTGGATGGAATGCGTCGGTTCGCGAGAATGAAAATCACTACCGCTGAGTACGCTGAGAACTGCCGCAGAGTTCGCGGAGGAAAACGCTTTTCACTGCATTCGACGTTGCCTTGGAGAGTGTAGTTAAAGGCTTCTCAAACATGGGTTGACGGTCGGTAAAGCGATTGTTATATTAGATTGGTTCCGCGAGTTCATCCAGGCTTGTTGTGTCCTGCCACTTTTTGCCGCGTTGTGCAGAGAGTAGCGGTCGAGCTTTAGAGAAAACGGATTTCCGGATGGAAGTAAGGTTCGGAAACATTCCTCGCTGAAACGTACCTGCGGTGCCTTTCGCCCTTATGCGAAAGGATATGCAGGGCAAGGCTGACGAAACGGAGTGCCCCCGGAGTTTGGCCGGGCGCCACCGTCGGCGGCGTAAGTCTTAAAGGGAATCCAGAATCTCTCGTCAGC
>Ga0126371_10002112_pt1 | contig 17021 bp, 16 predicted proteins | sample PanSoiMetaPlot_4_FD_110145 | JGI IMG/M metagenome (GOLD analysis project Ga0126371, IMG submission 110145) | Tropical forest soil microbial communities from Panama - MetaG Plot_4 | ecosystem: Environmental > Terrestrial > Soil > Tropical forest > Bulk soil | place: Panama | collected 2016-02-17 | reverse complement strand
TTGTTGATGTGGGCGACGTCGCCAGCGGGAAAAGCGCGCCCGACTCGGAACGGCCGCGCCACCCGCTGGTGCACCCGATAGAGCGTCACGTGCACGATGTCGTCGTCGGCGACCGCCGACTGCACGGTCGCAAGCGTCTCTCTGGCGAAAGTGCGGCTCGTCGCCGTCTCGTCCGACACGTCGGGCTGAACCGGAAACATCATGCGCCACATGCCGGGGATCTGCAGATAGAAGTGCCATTGGGTCGGATCGGCCACGTAGCTCACCGCGTCGAGGCCGGGCACGACGCGAAAGAAGTCGAACGTGGTGCCGACGACGAGGAAGCGCTCCGGCCAGGTGAAGCCGACGAACTCGACGTCTAGCGCCTTGCGCACCTCCGAGCGCGCCCCGTCCGCGCCGATCAGCCAGCGCCCGCGCCGCTCGTCGGTCGTTCCGTCCGCGCGCGCGAGCGTCGCCGTGACGCCGTCGGTGTCCTGCCGCGCGCCGACGACGCGGGCGTCGAATTCGATGCGGTAGTGCGGGTTGCCGGCGAGCTTCGCGTCGATGATGCGCGTGAGATTGTGCTGCTCGCTCTGCAGCCGGTAGGGATGGCGCGTGACGTCAGCGATGCCGGCGAAATCGAACGCCGCGATGACGCCACCGTGGCGCGTGCGGTACTGCACGCGCGGCGCGATCAGCCCGGTCGCCACCAGGGCGTCCGCCAGCCCGAGGTCGTCGAGCATGTCGAGGGTCGAGGGATGGAACGTCGAGGCGCGCGACTCGCGGCTGAGCTCGGCCGCGCCCTCGAACACCGTCACCGGCACGCCCTGCCGCACCAGCGCCGCTGCGGCGCTCAAGCCCACCGGCCCGGCGCCGGCGATGAGGACGCGCTCCTCGGTCCTCATCGCCCACCCGTGATCGCACGCCATTTTCGCCAAGGACGCCGGCGCAACCACGCGCTATCCTGCGGCAAAACGACAATCGACCAGTGCATTCGCGTCTCTGTTTCGCGATCCTCGGGGAGGTAGCGATGAAGCTGATCTACGCAATCGCGGCGGCCTTGTCATTGCTGCCGGCGCCGCACGCGTCGGCGCAGACCGCCTGGCCGCAACAGCCGGTGCGCATCCTGGTCGGCTTCCCCGCCGGAACCGCGCCCGACATCGTGGCGCGGGTGCTCGCCGAGAAATTCGCCGCAAGCTGGGGCCGCCCCGTGCTGGTCGAGAACGTGGGCGGGGCCGCCGGCAACATCGCGTGCGGCCGCGTCGCGCGTTCGGCGCCCGACGGCTACGCGCTGATCATGTGCGGCAACGGCTCGCTCGTGATCGCGCCCAGCCTCTACACCAAGCTCGCCTACGATCCGGTCAAGGACTTCGTCCCGATCACGCAGGTGTTCGTCGCCGCCAACATCCTGGTCGTCCACCCCGACGTGCCGGTGAACTCGATCCCCGAGCTGGTCACGCTCGCCAAGGCCGAGCCCGGCAAGCTCACCTATGCGCATACGGGCATCGGCACCTCGCAGCATCTCGCCGGCGAGCTGTTCAAGTACATGGCGCATGTGGACATCCGGCCGGTCGCGTATCGCGGCACCACGGCCGTGCTGCCCGACCTGCTGGCGGGGCGGCTGAGCGTGTCGTTCTCGAACATCGCCAACGTGCTGCCGCTGGTGCGCGACGGCAAGCTCAAGGGGTTCGCGGTGAGCTCGGCCAGGCGATCGGGCGCGGCGCCGGACCTGCCGACCATGATCGAGATGGGCTATCCCGGTTTCGAAGCTGTGCCGTGGTTCGGCATCATGGCGCCGGCCGGCACGCCCGTGACGGTCACCGACAAGATCTATGCGGAGACCATCAAGGTGCTGGCGCTGCCCGAGGTGCGCAAGCAGTTTGCCGATCTCGGCATCGACGTGATCGGCGGCACGCCGGCCGAGTTCGCGGCGGTGATCGCGACCGAGACCGTGCAGTGGGCGAAGCTCATCAAGGCCATGGGGATCGGGGTGATCGAGTAGTCCGGGCATCGGCCGCCAGGCGTTCGCGCGCCGCGAAGGCGGTCGACGCGAATTCCGCAGGCGTGCCGTGGGGCGAACCTCTGGCCATTTGACCGCCGCGCGACTACAAAGCGGCGGCGCATCGCTGCGCCGGAACGCCACGCCATGAACGCCGAGAGTCACCAACTCGTCGAATCGGTCGTCGCCGCCTTCAAGCGGGGCGAGATCGTGGTCGTGACCGACGACGACGACCGCGAGAACGAGGGCGACCTGTTCGTCGCGGCGTCCATGTGCACGCCCGAGAAGATGGCGTTCATCATCCGCAACACCTCCGGCATCGTCTGCGCGCCGGTCGCGCTGGAGCAGGCCAAGCGCCTGCACCTCGATCCCATGGTGGCGCTCAACGACGCGCCGCTCGGCACCGCCTTCACGGTGTCGGTCGACGTGCGGCACGGGCTCACCACCGGCATCTCGGCCGAGGAGCGAACCAACACGGTACGCGCGCTCGCCAACGACAACAGCGGCGCCGCCGACTTCGTACGGCCGGGCCACGTGTTTCCGCTGGTCGCGCGCGAGGGCGGCGTGCTGATGCGCTCGGGCCACACCGAGGCCTGCATCGATCTCTGCCGGCTCGCCGGGCTGCCGCCGGTCGGCGTGCTCTCCGAATTGATGAACGACGACGGCACCGTGATGCGCGGCCCCGACGTCGCCGCCTTCGCCGAGCGTCACAAGCTCAAGCGCATCTCGATCGCCGACCTGATCGCCTATCGCCAGTCGCGCGAGAAGCTGGTCGACCGCATCAGCGAGTTCACCGTGACGACCGAGATCGGCCCGCTGCAGGGCTACGCCTACATGACGCACTTCGACCAGGTGCACCACATGGCGGCGGTGTACGGCCGCATCGACGGCCGGAACGTGCCGACGCGGCTGCACCGCGCCAACATCATTCGCGACATGTTCGGCGGGACCAACACGGTCGCCAAGGTGCTGCGGCACTTCAAGCGCGAAGGGCAGGGGGTCATCGTGTTTCTGCGCGACGGCTCGGTCGGCGTGCCGGCCTCGACGATTCCGAGGGGCGGCGACAAGAATGCCGACTTGGGCTCCGATGCCGAGCGCCAGCGGCAGTGGCGCGAGATCGGGCTCGGCGCACAGATCCTCAAGGACCTCGGCATCTCGTCGATCCGACTGCTCACCTCGGCCCGGCACCGCTACGTCGGCCTCGCCGGATTCGGCATCGAGATCGTCTCGACCGAGCCGATCGACGAGTAGGGACTTCTCCAGCAAGGACGCTGCGCCTGCCCGTGCGGCAGCTTGAACGGCGGACGAACCCGCCCCACGTGATACCATGCCGACCTCCGTCGTCGGTGAAACGAGGCGATCCCAGCGAGGCGACCAATGGCCGAGTGCCTGCACTGCCAGATCAACGAGCTCGTCAAGGCGCACCTGGAGAACGACGAGCAGGTCGATCTCGACGACCTGGTCGCCCGCATCGTCGAGAGCGCGGCCGAGCTGATCGCCGACGTCGTGCCGGCGGAGGAGCAGGCGGCCGTGCTCGCCACCGCGATCAGCCATCTCGGCCATTCGTACCTGGAGAAGACCGGCGCATTCGGCGAGCAGTCGTCCGCCACGCATTGAGAGGGACACTGCCCCTACTGCGCGCGGATGTTCGCAGCCTTGATGACGCGTCCCCACTTGTCGAACTCGGCGTCGAGGAACGCGGCGAGCTGATCGGGCGTCGAGCCCTCGATCACGACACCGCCGGCCTCGAGCTTCTGCTTCACCGACGGCTCCGCCAGCGCCGCGACCGTGTCGGCCTGGATCTTCGCGATGACGTCGCGCGGCGTTCTGGCCGGCACGAGGAACGCCGACCACGACGCGACCTCGACGCCCGGCACGCCCGCTTCCGCCATGGTCGGCAGCTCGGGCGCGACCGCGAGCCGCTCGGCGGTGGTGACGGCGAGCGCGCGCAGCTGGCCCTGCCGCACCAGCGGCAGGCTCGACGAGGTGAAGTTGATCATCGTGTCGATGCGTCCCGGGATCACGTCGGCGAACGCCGGCCCGGCGCCGCGATAGGGCACGTGCGTCATCTCGATTCCGGCGCCGCGCTGAAACAGCTCGGCGGCGAGATGCAGCGACGTTCCGTTGCCGGATGACGCGTAGCTCAGCCGGCGCGTCTTGGCGTAGGCGATGAATTCCTTGACCGAGTGCGCCGGCGAGGAGTTCGGCACTACCATCACCAGCGGATAGAGGCCGATCAGCGTGACGGCCGCGAAGTCGGCGACCGGATCGTAGGGGAGCGTGGCGTAGAGCCAGCGATTGGTCGCGTGCGTGAAGGTGGCGATGTAGATGGTGTGGCCGTCGGGCTCGGCGTGGGCGGCGAACTCGGCCGCGATGTTGCCGCTGGCGCCGGTCTTGTTCTCGACCACCACCCGCTGGCCCCAGATCTCGGAGAGCTGCGCCGCCACGATCCGCGCGGTCGCGTCGATGCCGCCGCCGGCCGCGACCGGGCAGACGATGCGCACCGGCCGGGTCGGCCAGCGCTCGGCGCGGGCGGCCTGCGGCCACGCCGCGGCCGCGGCGCCGGCCAGCGCCAGAAGACCACGCCGCCGCAATCGACGTTCCGGCATCGGCTTTCCCTCTCGGTCCGGATGAAACGTCGGCCGACGACAAGCTAGCAGAGTCCAGCCGGTGTGTCCGGCGGTCTGACGCGGGCCCTATGGCCGCACCACGATCCTGGCCCTGTCTTCGGCATGTCCTGGACACGCGTGACACGGCACTCGTATGGTTCGCCGCTCGAGTGCGCAGGAGATTGTGGATGGCGCCCGGTTCATCCGATTCCGCGCTGATGACGCTGATGCGGGCGATCGATGCGGATGAGCGGGACGAGGCCGCGCGGCTGCTGGCGGCCTCGCCGGCGCTGGCGCGCGCCGGCCGCGCGGCCGGCGCGACGCGCGGGTCCGAGACCGCGTTCTTCCTCGGGCGGATCCGCCGGCACGTCTACGCCGGCGACACGGCGCTGCACGTCGCCGCCGCGGCTTATTGGAAGGATTTCGCGCAAGCGCTCGTCGCGGCGGGCGCCGACCTGCGCGCGAGGAATCGGCGCGGCGCCGAGCCGCTGCACGCGGCCTCGGTCGGCTCGCCGGGGGCGGATTGGTGGGATCCGCGCGCGCAGGCGGCGACGATCGCATGGCTGATCGCAGCAGGCGCCGACCCGAATGCGGTCGACATGGACGGCGTGACGCCCTTGCATCGCGCCGTGCGGACGCGGTCCGCCGCCGCGGTCGAGGCGCTGCTCGCCGGCGGCGCGGATGCCACGCGCAGGAACGACGGCGGCTCGACGCCGCTGCGGCTCGCCCGCTTGACCACCGGTCGCAGCGGCTCCGGCTCGCTGGACGCGAAGGCGCAGCAGCAGGAGATTTTGCGCCTGTTCCAGCAGCACGGCATAAGGCGATAGCTCGCAAAGCGCACGTAAGCTCCGCAGGATGTGAACGGCAACCGGGCCGGCGGCGCTTTCCCGCGCCGGTCGCGCGTGCCACGATAGGGCGCAAGAATCGAGGAGCCCCGCATGCGCCTGGCAATGATCTCGAGCGCCGTGATCGCGGCCGCGGGCGTGCTCGTGCTCGGCGTCTGGAGCCACGGGGTGGCGGCGCCGCCCGCGGTGCCGCGTCTCGCCCAGCTCGAGCGCCCGCCGGCCGACGTCGACGTCGAACTCGTGCTCGCGGTCGACGTGTCCTACTCGATGGATCCGGACGAGCAGGCGCTGCAACGCGAAGGCTACGTCGCGGCGCTCACCTCGCCGGAGTTCCTCGGTGCGCTGCGCCACGGCATGCACGGCCGCATCGCGGTGACCTATTTCGAATGGGCGGGCGCGGCCGACCAGAAGATCGTCGTGCCGTGGCGGCTGGTCGACGGGCCGGCGAGCGCGCAGGCCTTCGCCGACGAGATCGCCCGCACGCCTTACCGGCGCGCCTACCGCACCTCGATCTCGGGCGCGCTCAGCTTCGCGGCGCCGCTGTTCGGCACCGGCGGCCACCACGGCGTCCGCCGCGTCATCGACGTGTCGGGTGACGGCGCCAACAACCAGGGCAAGCTGATCGTGCCGACGCGCGAGGAGGTCCTGGCGCAGGGCATCACCATCAACGGCCTGCCGATCATGCTCAAGCGGCCGAATCCCAACACGCTCGATATCGAGGAGCTCGACGTCTACTACGAGGACTGCGTGATCGGCGGACCGGGCTCGTTCGTCATCCCGATCAGGGAGCGCGACAAGTTCAAGGAGGCGACCCGGCAGAAGCTGATCCTCGAGGTCGCGGGGCTGATGCCGGCCTTGCCGGTCACGCGCGTCGCGGCGGAGAACCCGCGCATTTCCTGCACGATCGGCGAGCGCATGTGGGAGCAGCGCTGGGGCAGGGGATTCGATTTTCGCTGAGGGCCCTCCACGAATAGGGCGTTGTCATCCGCATGTGAGGCGAGCACGGCGGCCTGCGGGTACTGGATTGCCCGCTTTCGGGGGCAAACACAGCGACTTATGAGCAGGAATTTGCCCAAAAAATAAACTATGCTCGTGCGACTGAACGAGGGACCGACGATGTTTGCGAAGCTCAAATCGCTGTTCGCCGGACTTGCCGGCGGCTCGGGCGGGTCCGGCGCCGACGCGGCGCCAGCGGCGACGGTCGAGTACAAGGGCTACCGCATCAAGCCCGCGCCCTATCCCAACAACGGCGTCTACCAGACGGCCGGAACCATCGAGAAGGACGGCCCCGACGGCGTGCGCGAGCACCGCTTCGTGCGCGCCGACACGCATCCGAACCGGGACGACGCCATCGCGTTCGCCGTCTCCAAGGCCAAGCAGATCATCGACCTGCAGGGCGACCGCATCTTTTCGTGACCCATCACAACTGTCGGGACTGAATCATGGGCGTATTGATCGACGGCATCTGGCGCGACGAAGAGCTGCCGCAGGAGACCGGCAAGAGCGGCGAGTTCAAGCGCGTCGACAGCCGCTTCCGCGACCGCATCACGGCGGACGGCTCCTCCGGCTTCGCGGCGGAGCCGGCGCGCTACCATCTCTACGTCGCGCACGCCTGCCCGTGGGCGCACCGCACGTTGATCTTCCGCGCGCTCAAGAAGCTCGAGGGCGCGATCACGGTCGCCTATGCGATCCCTGGGCTCAAGGAGCAGGGCTGGACGTTCGAGAGCAACCCGGCGTTTCCCGAGTGCACGCCCGACACGGTCAACGGCTTCCGCTACCTGCACGAGGCCTACACGGCGAGCGATCCGCACTACACCGGCAAGGTCACGGTGCCGACCCTGTGGGACAAGAAGACCGGCCGCGTCGTCAACAACGAGTCGTCCGAGATCATCCGCATGCTCAACAGCGAGTTCAACGGGCTGGCGGGCGACGATGTCGACTTCTATCCGGCACCGCTGCGCGCCGAGATCGACCGCGTCAACGACAACGTCTACGCCGGCCTCAACAACGGCGTCTACCGCAGCGGCTTCGCCCGCTCGCAAGCCGCCTACGAGGCGGCCTACGACGCGGTGTTCGCCACCCTCGACGAGGTCGAGGCGCGGCTCGGCCGCCAGCGCTATCTGGTCGGGCGGCAGATCACCGAGGCGGACTGGCGGCTGTTTCCGACGCTGGTGCGCTTCGACGTCGCCTATGTCTCGCTGTTCAAGTGCAATCGCCAGCGCATCGCCGACTATCCGAACCTGCTCAACTACATGCGCGAGCTCTACCAGGTCCCCGGCGTCGCCGCGACCGTCAAGCCGCGCCACTACGTGATCAACTACTGGTCGATCCGCAAGGTCAACCCGACCGGCATCATCCCCAAGGGCACGCCGGTCGACTACGCGCAGCCGCACGATCGCGCGCGGCTTGCGGCGTGAGCCGGTCCTTGCGGCGGCCCTACCGTGCCGTGACGATGGTCGTGCAGGCACTTTCGAGCTTGGGCAACTCGCGGCTGGTCGCCATCCGGATCGCGAGCTTGCGGTCCTCGCCGCGCACCACCGGACAGTAGGGATCGGGACGGTCGAGCGCGCCGATGAGGCGGCGCCGCCCGGCGCAGCCGCCGCCACAGGTTTCAAGGTGCGCGCAGCCCGCGCAGGCGGCCGGCACCGAGCGCGCCGCTGCGAACGGTTCGCTGCCGACGATGCCGGCGCCGGCGTCGATCAGCAGATCGAGCGGCGCGCCGCCGCCCGGCCAGTACACGCACGGCTGCACGGTCGCGCGCGGCGTTACCCGCACGGTCGCGACCCCGCAGCCGCCCTGGCGCGGCGGCAGCCCGGCCATCGCCCGCACCAGCGGCTCGCCGATCGCGATGACGTCGGTGCGCGCAAACAGCTCTTCGAACGCCCGCCAGTACTCGTCGTAGGTCAGGGCGAACGCGTCGGAGCGGACCGCCTGGTAGACGTTGACGCGCAGCGGCGCGTCAAAGGCCTTGACGATCTCGGCGATGTCGGCGAGCCGATCGAAATTCGAGCGCATCATCACGGCGATGAACGTGACCGGGACGCCGAGCCGGCGGCAGCGGTCCGCCTGCTCGTGCAGCAGGCGCCAGTTGCCCGATCCGCGCTGGCGGTCCTGCTCCGCCTCGGTCGGATAATCAAGCGAGAACTCGATGTCCTTGAAGGCGTGCACCTGCGCGTCGTCGAGGACCCGGATCGAGTAGCCGTTCGACGTGATCGTCAGCTTGATCGGCTCGCTGCGCAGGAAGTCGAGCATCTCGGCGAATTGCGGGTGCATGCCGTTCTCACCGGTGCCGAGATTGACCGAGCGCACCTTCACGCTGCGCATCGCCGAGCGCACCTGATCGACGGTGAGGCGATCGGTCCGGGTCGGGTCGCGATAGCAGAACGCGCAGGCGAGATTGCACTCGTTGGTCAGCCCGATGCCGAGCGCGAACGATTGAACGGGCGCGTTCCCGCTTTCACCCGCTTGTGAAAAGTTTTGCGAAGGGGTTACGCTCATTGTGAGTATGGTCTCGTCGTGTCCGCCCCCGGCCTGCGCGGCTCGCGCGCACCGCCCCTCGGCTTTCGTCAGCGCCAATGACTGTACCAACCCGACTGCAGCCGGACCAGCAGCCCCGGCAATGGGACGATCACGTTGCGGTGTATGAGGCGGTGTTCGAGCCGCTCACCAACGCATTCGCGCGCCGCGCGCTCGATCGTCTCGCGCTGCAGCCGGGCGATCGCCTGATCGACGTCGGCGCTGGCGCCGGCGGCGCCGCCCTCATCGCGGCGGAACTCGGCGCCTCGGTTCTCGCAATCGACGCCTCGCCGCGCATGGTGACGCGCATCCAGGCGCGGGCCGCGGCGCGTCCCGCGGCCGCCGGTTCCGTCGATGCGGCCGTCATGGACGGCATGGCGCTCGGCGTGCCGTCGGCGAGCTTCGACGCGGCCATTTCTGTGTTCGGCGTCATCCTGTTTCCGGATGCGGCGCGCGGCATGCAGGAGATCGCCCGTGCGGTCAAACCGGGCGGACGCACGGCCGTCGTCACCTGGACGGAAACCCAGCGCTACGAGCTGATGGCGCGGTTGCTCGCCGCCGTCGCTCTCGTGCGCGGCCCGCCACCGCCGCCGGCGAGCCTGCCGGCGCAACTGAGGTTTTGTGAGGCGCCCGCGTTTCGCAGTCTCCTGAACGGGGCGGGACTCCTGGTCGAGGACGTCGTTAGGCTCGAGGAGCATTGGCGGCTGCCGTCGGCGCGCTGGATCGCCGATCGCATCGCCTTCGCGCCCGGAATGGCGGCGATGGCCGGCAGCCTGGGGGCCGATCACGGACAGGTGCTCGACGCCTTCGTCTCCGCCCTGGAACGCGACAAGGGTCGCGGCGATATCGCGCTCACCGCAGTCGCGCATGCGGCGGTTGCGGCGAGACCGATTCATGCCACATCCGACCTGGACCGCATCTCGGCGGGACGATCCGATGAACCCACCTTCGGCGGGTCGATATGAGTTCCATCGGTCAAGCAGGGAGCGCTTCATGAGGCAGATGATCACCGCCGTCGTGCTCGCCGCGTCGCTGTGGAGCGGCGCGGCTTTCAGCCAAAGCCCGCCGCCGCTGGTGTTCACCGCGATTCCGGACCAGGACGAGACGCGCCTGGTCGAGCGCTTCTCCAAGGTCGCCGACTACCTGCATGCGAAGCTCGGAATTTCCGTGAAATATCTTCCGGTCAAAAGCTATCCGGCGGCCGTCACGGCATTCGTCAACAACCAGGTCCAGCTCGCCTGGTTCGGCGGATTCACCGGCGTGCAGGCGCGCCGCGAGGTTGCCGACTCGGAAGCGATCGCCCAGGGTGCCGAGGACGCCGCATTCAAGTCGTTGATCATCGCCAACGCCAGGACCGGCCTCGCGCCGGTCGCCGATTTTCCCGAGGGCATCGCCGGAAAGTCGTTCACGTTCGGCGCGCGGGCGTCGACGTCCGGGCGGTTGATGCCGGAATACTTCATTCGCAACGCGTTCGGCGGCCGCAGTCCCGACGAGATCTTCGCGCGCGTCGGCTTTTCCGGCGATCACAGCCGCACGATTCAGCTGGTGCAGTCGGGCGCCTACGAGGTCGGCGTGCTCGACTACACGGTGTGGGACCTCGACAACAAGGCCGGCAAGGTCGATCTCGCGAAGGTCGGCGTGATCTGGGAGTCGCCGACGTTCCCCGACTATCAATGGACGGTGCGCGGCGACGTCGATCGGGTCTACGGTGCCGGCTTCAAGGACAAGCTCAAGGCCACGCTCATCGCGATCGACGATCCGGCCATCCTCGGGCCGTTCGGGCGATCGAGATTCATCCCCGCCAGGAACTCCGACTACTTGCCGCTCGAAAAGGTCGGCAGGGCCACAAATCTGCTGAACTGAAGGCGCAAAGCGCGCGATGTCGCGATTGATCGAATTGCGGCGGGTGTCGGCTGGCTACGGCGGCAGCGCCGTCCTGCATGACATCGATCTCGCGATCGATGCCGGGGAGCGCATCGCCGTCATGGGCCGATCGGGCGCCGGCAAGTCGACGCTGCTCAACCTGCTTTACGCGCGCATGGCCGAGCGGGTCGCGCTCATTCCGCAGACGGCTGCGCTGGTCAAGACGCTGTCCGTCTTCCACAACGTCTACATGGGGCGGCTCGACCGCCATCCGACCTGGTACAATTTGCGCACGCTGGCCTGGCCCGCCCGACGCGACGTCGTCGAGATCGAAGGGCTGCTCGACCGGGTCGGACTGGCGGAAAAGATGTTCGCCGCGGCCGGCGCGCTCTCCGGCGGCCAGCAGCAGCGCGCCTCGGTGGCGCGCGCCCTCTACAACGGCAGTCCGATCGTGATCGCCGACGAGCCCGTCTCGGCGCTCGATCATGTGCAGGGTGGAGACATTCTGGGCAAGCTGCAGGCGCGGCAGGGAACGCTCATTCTCGCCCTGCACGACATTGCGCTCGCGCTCGCCCATGCGGACCGCGTGGTGGTGATCGAAGACGGACGCATCGTGCTCGATGCGTCCGCGAGCACGCTCAGCGCTGCCGACCTCGTTCCATATTACGGCGGCTGACGTGCAAGCCCCGGCTCGCAGTCTCGCGCTCCCCAAGCTTCGCTACCGATCGGCCAGCGGCTTGCTGGCGCTCGCCGCCGCCCTTGCCTTGCTGTCGGCAGATCTCGCGGTGACCGCGCTCGATCCCTGGGCCGAGATGCGCCGGCTCGTGGCCGGCCTGTTGCGGCCGGACCTCCTGTCGGTCGAAGCGATGAGCGTCGTCTGGACCGTCGCCTTCGCGGTTCTCGGCGTGGCGCTCGGCGCGAGTGCCGGGCTCGCGATGGCGATGGTGTTTGCGCGCCTGCGCGCCATCCGGCTGCTGTGTGCCGTCCTGCGCTCCATCCATGAGCTCTTCTGGGCGCTGCTGCTGATCCAGGTCGCCGGGCTGACGGCGACCACCGGCATTCTGGCCGTCGCGATTCCCTATTCCGGGATCTTTGCCAAGGTGTTTGCGGAGCTGATTGAGGAGGCCGATCTGTCGGCCGAGCGCGTGCTTCCGGGCGGCACCTCGATGGTGGCGCGCTTCGCCTACGTACGGCTGCCCGAGCTCGCGCCGCAATTCTGGACCTACACGCTGTACCGCCTCGAATGCGGAATGCGGTCGACCCTCGTGCTCGGCTTCATCGGGCTGCCGACGATCGGTTTCCACCTCGACTCGTATTTCAAGCAAGGCCATTTCGCCGAAGCCGCCGCGCTCGTGCTCGTGTTCTACGTGCTCATCGGCACGCGTCGGCTGTGGGCGCGGCCGCTGACCGTGCCGGTCCTCATCATTGCGAGCCTCGCAGTCCTGCCGGAGGCGGTCGGCAGCGTCTCCACGCTCGACAACCTGGCACGCTTCCTCACCCATGACATCGTGCCGGGACCGCTGCGCGGCGCCGACCTGGCGAGTGCCAGCGCGTGGACCAATTTCTGGCACTGGCTCTGGCCGATCATCGATCGGCAGGTGGTGCCCGGGCTGGTCCAGACCCTGGTGCTTTCGCAGATCGCCCTGGTCGCCATGGCGGCGATCGCATTGCTCCTGTTTCCGCTGGTCTGCCGGCGGTTCGCCGGACCGGTCGGACGGCCGCTCGGGCGCGTCGGCCTGGTTGTCGTGCGCTCGACGCCGGAATTCATGCTCGTCTACGTCTTGCTGCAACTGCTCGGTCCCTCGATGCTGCCCGCCATCATCGCGCTCTCGCTGCACAATGGCGGCATCGTGGGATACCTGATGGGGCGCCACGCCGATCTGCTCGACTATCGCGCCGATGCGCCGCGTGGCCTCAACCTCTATTGCTACGAGACCGTGCCGCGCCTGTACGGTCAATTTCTCGCCTACGTGCTCTACCGGTGGGAGATCATCCTGCGCGAAAGCGCGATCTTCGGAATTTTGGGGATCAAGACGCTCGGCTACTATGTCGATGCGGCCATCTCCGAGATCAGGCTCGACGTCGCCGTTGTCCTGATCGCGGCGACGGCGCTGCTATCGATGTCGGTGGACGCGTTCTCGCGCGGGCTGCGGCGCCAGTTGCAGATCGAAACGCTGCCGACCCGCTTGTCGGAGGCGCCGAGCGAGGCACCCAACGAGGCGCCGCCGCGCGGCGCGATCGGCGAGGAGGGACTTGCGTGCAGGAGCTGAGCCAGCCCATCATCAAGGACGTGGTGCTCGTCGGCGCCGGCCACGCCCACGTGGCGGTGCTGCGCATGTTCGGGATGAATCCGATTGCCGGCGTCCGCCTCACGCTCGTCAGCCGTGAGGTCCACACGCCCTATTCCGGCATGCTGCCGGGCCTGATCGCGGGCCATTACGGCTTCGACGACGCCCATATCGACACCGGGCCGCTCGCCCGCTTTGCCAATGCGCGCCTCTATCAGGACGAGGTGGTGGATTTCGATCTCGCCGGGCGCCGCGTCATCTGCCGGCACCGGCCGCCGGTGCCGTACGACCTCCTGTCGCTCAACATCGGCTCGACGCCCAACACGACTGACGTGCCGGGCGCGAGCGAGCACGCCATCCCGGTCAAGCCGATCGACGGTTTTCTGCGCCGCTTCGAGGCGCTTGAGGCGCGCGTGCTCGGCCGCGGCGCGCGCGCGCGCATCGCGCTGGTCGGCGCCGGAGCGGGCGGCGTCGAGCTCATCCTGTCGGTCGAGCGGCGCCTGCGGCGCGACGCGGCCCTCGCCGGGTTCGACCCCGCCGCGCTGTCGTTCGTGCTCGTCTGCGATACGGCCGACATCCTGCCGAGTTTTCCCGGCGCATTCGCCGCCCGCTTCCGCGCCATTCTGGCCGAGCGCGGCATTGCGGTCGTGACCGGCGCGCCCGTCAGTCGGGTCGAGGCGGGCCGGTTGGTCATCGACGGCCGCGCGCCGGTCGAGGCCGACGAAATTCTCTGGACCACCGAGGCGGCGCCGGCGCGCTGGCTCGCCGGCACCGGATTGCCGCGCGACGCGCGCGGTTTTCTCGTGGTCGACGCCTGCCTGCGCGTCGGCGGGCGCGACGACGTCTTCGCCGCCGGCGACACCATCGCGTTCGCGCCGCGCGACCTGCCGAAATCGGGCGTGTACGCCGTGCGCGCCGGCCCGGTGCTCGCCGGCAACATCCGGCGCAGCCTGCTGGGCCGCGCGCTGCAGCCGTTCCGGCCGCAGCGCGAGGCGCTCTATCTGGTGTCCACCGGCGAGCGCCATGCGGTCGGCACCCGCAACGGCCTGGTGGTGGAAGGCGCGTGGGTGTGGCGCTGGAAGGACCGGATCGATCGCCGCTTCATGGCGAAATTCAACGCGCTGCCCGAGATGGCTCCCCCGGCGCGCGGACCGGCGTCGCCGCTCGCCGACAAGCAGGCGCTGCTCGACGTCTCGTCGATCGCGATGCGCTGCGGCGGCTGCGGCGCCAAGGTCGGCGCCACCGTGCTGTCGCGCGCGCTCGGCGCGATCGAGCCGATGCCGCGGCCGGACGTCGTCGTCGGGCTCGACGCGCCCGACGACGCGGCGCTGGTCGACACCGGCGGCGACAAGCTCTCGCTGCAGACCGTCGACTATTTCCGCGCGATCGTCGACGACCCCTGGCTGCTCGGCAAGATCGCGGCCAACCATTCGCTCGGCGACATCTACGCGATGGGCGGCGAGCCGCAGTCGGCGCTGGCGATCGCGACCGTCCCGCACGGCCTCGAGGCGAAGGTCGAGGCGGACCTGACCGCGATGCTGAGCGGCGCCAACGAGGTGCTGCGCTCGGCGAATTGCGCTTTGGTCGGCGGGCACACCAGCGAAGGGGCGGAGCTCGCGCTCGGCTTCGCCATCAACGGGCTGGTCGCGCGCGCCGCCGCGCTGCGCAAGAGCGGGCTCAAGGCCGGCGACGCCTTGATCCTGACCAAGCCGATCGGCACCGGCACGCTGCTCGCGGCGCACATGCGCGGCAAGACCAGGGCGCGGTTCGCCGCAGCCGCGATCGCGCACATGATCCATTCGAACGGCCCGGCCGCCGCGATCCTGCGCCAGCACGGCGCCCACGCGGCAACCGACGTGACCGGCTTCGGCCTGATCGGCCACCTGGTCGAGATGGTGCGCGCCTCGGACGTCGACGTGACGCTCGCGGTCGATGCCGTGCCGCTGCTCGAAGGCGCCCGCGAGGCGATCGCGCTCGGCATCTTCTCGTCGCTGCAGCCGCAGAACGTGCGGCTGCGCCGCGCCATCCGCGACCTCGACGCGGCGGCCGCGCATCCGCTCTATCCGCTGCTGTTCGATCCGCAGACCGCCGGCGGACTCTTGGCCGCCGTCCCGCTCGCTGCCGCGCAACGGTGCGTTGCGGCGATGCGCGCCGCCGGCTTCGCCAACGCCGCGGTGATCGGATTCGTGTCCGCCCGCGATCACGCGCACGAGCCGGTGAGAATCGACCTCGACGGTGCGCTGCTCGTCCAAGCGCTTGCGGGCCCGCACCATCACGAACTCGAACCAGCGGAGGGATCCCATGCCGCGCAATCCGTTCACTGACATCTGGAAATTCCTCACTGCCGACACCGAGGACTACCTGGCGCTCGGCAACTGGCGCTTTCTCGTGCTGGCGCTCTTTCTGGCGCTCATCGCCGCAAGCGTCGTCGTGGCGGTGCGGAACTGGCGGGAAGATCCCGCCCAGCGCAGCGGCGTTCATCTCGGCATGTGGCTCTCGCGCGTTCTGATCGGCTGCATGTGGTTCGAGGGCATGCTGTGGAAGCTGCCGCTCCCGGTCGGCGATGGCCTGAAATTTTGGACCGAGCAGATGGCGCAGCGCGCGGCGTTCGAGGTTCACCGCGAGTTCGTCCAGAACGTCCTGCTCCCGTATCTCTACCTGTTCGGGCCGGTGGTCTTTCTCGCCGAGCTCACGTTCGCGTCGTCGCTCATCCTCGGGCTCGGCGTACGGCTCGTGAGCGCGATTGCGATCCTGTTCGTGCTGAACCTCTGGCTCGGCATCTACATCCCGGGCAATCCGGCGGAATGGTCGTGGTCCTACATGTTCCTCGCGCTGCTGTTGTTCCTGTTCTCCCTGCACGCCGCCGGCCGCAGCCTCGGCTTCGACGCCTGGCTGCGCCGCCATGTGGCGGCGGTGCGGGATGGGCAGGGCTTCCTCGGCAGGCTGCTTCACGTGGCGGGCTGACGCGCGCCGCTCGCCGGACGCGCGGCCAGTGCCGCGTGTCCCTATAAATCTGCACGGTACGGCGGCTTGGGTCAGGCGCAGTCCATGTCCGCTATGCCTCCGACAGCGGCGGAAAAGCGGACATCGTGGGACTTCCGCATTGCGCCATGGGACTTGTATGGGCTGATTGGTGTCAAGGCCAGTAATCATCATCTCCTTGTTCGACGGATTGCGATCATCTCCTCGTCCCGACCTAATTGTCGCCAGGCTGCTGCGCGCAGCGACAGTCAAGGGTGGCCGAAGGCCATCGCGAAGCGACTTGTCCTTGACGGTCGCGAGCACAGCGGCAGACTTTGTCGGTTCGGGACGATGGTGATCCTGCCCGGGGTGTTTCTCTCCCTTTGGTGCGACAATTACGACGATGCCGAGGGGAGCCCGCCATCAGGCGCGAGCGTCGCGCCACACACTTGTATTCGGTCGGTCGCTGAGGACCGCAACCATGATGCAGTCATGCGCATCGGCGGCGAAGCTCCGAGGCGGTGGGCCCATTCTAAACCGCGGCTCGAAGGCCATAGTCCTATTCCGGGTTGCCGCCACCTCGGCCCGTCATCTGCAGCTCAATTGACAGGAACTGCAGATTCTCCGCGGTGTTTGCCCACTGGCACTTCTCAAGCCGCCCGCCGAAGGAGCAGGCCTGCCGGAGCCTCGCCGGTGGTCACCAGTTTCCAAAACGCAATGAGAAGTTTGCGAGCCAGCGCCACGATCATGGTTTTGCGCGTGCCGCTACGGGCATCCGCGGTTCGTCTCCGATACCAGTCGGCCAGCGAGCTGTTCTTCTGATGCACCAGATGACCCCAGGCGAGCTGGATCATGCCGCGGCGCACGCGTGCATTGCCCGCCTTGGCGAGCCCTCGCTCGCGTCTCTTTTGGCCGCTCTCATCCGGGGCTCCTGTCAGCCCAGCATAGCGTGCAAGGGCTC
>Ga0126371_10002111_pt1 | contig 17023 bp, 10 predicted proteins | sample PanSoiMetaPlot_4_FD_110145 | JGI IMG/M metagenome (GOLD analysis project Ga0126371, IMG submission 110145) | Tropical forest soil microbial communities from Panama - MetaG Plot_4 | ecosystem: Environmental > Terrestrial > Soil > Tropical forest > Bulk soil | place: Panama | collected 2016-02-17 | reverse complement strand
GCATCTACCACGGCGCGGTGGATGATGGCTCAGGGACCACTGCGTTGATCGAGCTGGCCCGAGCCTATTCCAGTTTGGGCAAGCGACCGGCACGCTCCATTCTGTTTCTTGCCACGACGGCTGAGGAGCAAGGCCTGCTGGGCGCCGACTACTTCGCGCGCTTCCCTACCGTGCCTAAGGGCGACCTGGTCGCCGACATTAACATGGACGGCGCCGCCGTCTTCTATGCCTTCAAGGATGTAGTTGGCGATGAACACAGCACGCTCGGCGACACCTTGTCTCAAGTCGCCGGCCAGCTCGGGCTCGAAGTTAGTCCCGATCCCATGCCGGAGCAGAATGGTTTCGTCCGCGCCGATCACTACGCCTTCGTGCGTCAGGGCATTCCCGCGCTGAGCGTCGGTGAGGGACTTAAGGCGAAAGATCCCAGGGTAGATGGAAGGAAATTCGTTGAAAACTGGATTGAGACGCGCTACCACGCACCCAGCGACGACATGAGCCAGCCGCTGGACTTCGACGCCACCATCCAATACATGCAGATCACCTTCCTGCTCGGATACGATGTCGCCCAGCAGCACGAACGGCCTTCGTGGAAACAGGGCGATTTCTTCGGGAACCTGTTTGGGAAATAGCCGCTTCAGCCCTCGAAGGGGCGGAACAAGTTAGCCCAACCAGGAGTTACTGTAACCCAACGGAGGATCTGGGAAACGTAAAGAATCTAAGCGTAGAGGCGTTGCATTGAAACGTCTCCGCGAGGGCGCGTTCTCTCTGGCGGTAATTTTTTTCATGCGCATCCGCAGGCTGCGAGCCTTGCCGCACACTCAAGGAAGCGGATGCCACTGTGACTAGAAATCAGCCTGAGCGGGTAGTGGGTCAAATTGACCCACTGCTGCGTGAGCGCAAACCTCTCGAAATTTTTAATCTTTTTCGGAGCCTCTATTGTGATATTTTAATATTTCCCAATTTGGCACATAAAAATAATTGCCTCAGTACGATCCTTGTGCCGGTCAAGGCAGTATATTTTGCGCGCCAATCGCCGGGAGTAGCGGCATGGTTCTCACCCGTGGCGGTCGTGTTGCTCGCACAGCAGCCTCGGCAAAACGCCCCTTCGTACTTTCCCTTCTTACAGATTATGGAGGGACGCAAGCCAGGCACTGCCTGGCAGCTGGGAGGGTTGTGAATTCAGAAATCAAAAGGAAGCAAGGGCCTAAGTCCGTATACCTGATCGAATACAATTCTTTAGCAGGGAAATATCTCTGTGGCCTGCTGAAGCCGAATTATGCTGTAAAGATCATTCAATGTTGTAATGAGGGCCACATTGCGCTTCAGTGCCCCTCTAATTCGCTTTTTCTCATTGATGCGGAATCGCTTCCGATTCGTTTACCCGATTGCGTACATTGGGTTTCATATTCTTTTCGCGAAGCCAGGATTCTCGTTATTGGGGCAGAGCCTCATGTCGACGAGATATGCGAACTTATACGGATCGGGATGCACGGAATTATATCGCCGAAGAAGATAAACGAGATCAACCCCGCGATGGAATCCGTGATGTCTGATCATCTGTGGTTTCGGCGCGAGATTCTCGAGCAGTTCGCGCGCTATTCGTCGGCCCTGGCTACACCTCTGAGAGGTCGACACCACTCGATTCTTACACCGCAGGAAACCCGAATCGTTGCTCTCTTGCGGCAGAAATACTCAAACAAAGAAATTGGTGTCGCGTTGGACATCACTGAACGAACGGTAAAATTTCATTTGGCGAATATCTTTCAGAAGGTTGGGGCGCACGACCGATCATCTGCACTTGATCTCCTTCTTCGCGCCAACCTTGTTCATCTTGAAGAAACTGGTGGCGGATCTGAGCCTGGACAAAGAGATGTTGAAAGCGGTGATCTTAAAAAACGGGTGGGGCTCGTACCCCTGCGGGAAGAAGTGCCGGCCTGATCGGCGCCGCGTAGCTCGATGGCCTGAATCCAGAAAGCTACTTGCGCAAAGAAGCCCAAAACTGAAACGCATGGCATCAATCATCACGCGAGTGCTTGCGGATGCAGAGGAGGTCTGAAGTTATGAATTGGATTAAGGAATCAGCACACGATGGCCGCGGACCACTGCTGGCATCACTCTGGCAAGACATTCGCTACGGGTTTCGCATGTTGCGCAAATCTCCGGGCTTTACCACCGTCGCCGTCCTCACCTTCGCCGTTGGCATCGGCGCGAACACCGCCATCTTTAGCCTGGTGGACTGTCTGGTGCTACGCCCGCTTCCCGTGGAACGTCCGGGAGACGTTGTTTTCTTAATGTCGCAAAAGGGCCATAGTCCCAGCACACTTTTCTCGTATCCGGATTTTATGGACATTCAAAAGCAAACCGCCGATGCCTTTGCCGATGTGTCCGCGGTCGGAATTTTCGGGATGGATGGTCTGGCCGTGGATGGCGAGAGCCAATCGATGTGGTCGAGCTACGTGACAGGCAATTTCTTCCGCCTCCTGGGCCTCAAGCCTGCTCTGGGGCGCCTCATTCTGCCGTCAGAAGATGGCGTCGCTGGCGCCGATCCAGTTCTCGTCCTCAGCTATGCGTATTGGAAGTCCCGTTTTAATGGCGACCCAGGCGTTATTGGGAAGAAAGCGTCCGTCAATGGCGTTCCTATGACGATCGTCGGCGTGGCTCCGGCGGGTTTCCACGGGCTTACTTCGTTGATGGACTTTCAGGGCTATATCCCTCTGGGAATGGCCACCGCGGTGAAAGATGTCTCGAAGGATTTCCTTACTTCACGTGCCAAAGCAGGGGTTGGGCTGGTTGCTCGCTTGAGGACCGGTGTGCCCCTGCAACAAGCGCAGACGGCTCTGAGCGTTGTCGCGCAGCGACTCTCTCAGCAATATGCGGCAACCGACGCAAAGATGGTTCTTAGCGTCCTTCATCTCGGCCCTGCTGCCATGATGGTTGATCCGGCGAATCCAGAGACACTGCCATTGGTGAGCTCCGTCTTCTTGATTCTCCCGGCGTCGTTGCTGGTCCTCGTGTGCATGAACATCGCTAACCTTTTGGTCGTTCGCGCAGCCACACGCCAGCGCGAAGCAGCGGTGCGTGCTGCCCTGGGAGCAACGCGCGGCCGGCTGGTTCGGCAACTGATCACGGAGAGCCTTCTGCTGGCCCTGCTTGGTTGCGGTAGTGGAATTATTTTGGGATTCGGCGGAAGCCGCGCGTTAAGCTCGATCCCTCTGCATACTTCCGTTCCGATCGTCTTGGATTTCCGCTTCGACTGGCGAGTTTTCGCGTACGCGCTCGGTGCCGCGATTCTCACCGGGGTGCTGGTCGGCATCGTGCCCGCGCTTCGCGCCGCGCGCGGCAACGTGAACGAAATCCTTCATGAGGGTGGACGTACCTCAACTGCAGGCGGGCATCGCCTGCGCAGCGCGCTAGTCGCCGCGCAGGTAGTTGGCTCACTGATGCTGCTCATTGTCGCTGGCCTCTTTGTTCGCAGCCTCGAAAAAGCGCAGCACACTAATCTTGGATTCGACCCGAACCACGTTCTCAACCTGACCATCGATCCGCATGAGGCTGGCTACGATGAAACGCAGGCTCGCGAATTCTTCCACACTCTGCTCGATCAAGCGCGTTCGTTGCCCGGAGTCCAGTCGGCCAGCCTCGCGGCTTCCGTTCCCCTGGGTTACGGCGGCGGCGATGTTGCCAGGCTCGAAATCGATGGCTATCAGCCACCCAAGGGCAAGACGAACCCATCAGCGGGTTATAACGCCATTTCTTCCGGGTATTTCGACACCATGCGTATCGCTTTGCTTCGCGGGCGCGACATTCGGGATTCCGATAATCAAAATTCCCAGCGCGTGGCCATAATCAACCAGAGCATGGCAAACCGCTACTGGTACGGCCGGGATCCCGTAGGCCATTATTTCAGCACTACCGATGATCCGGGCCATCCTGTCGCAGTGATCGGCATTGCAGGAAATGCCGTCGAAAACGATATTTTCTGGCCAGATCAGCCCTTCTTCTACGTGCCCCTGTCTCAGCAATACAACCCGGTTGTGACCCTTCAGGTCCGGTCAGTTGCTGCTCCCGACGCGGTGGCACACGCAACCACCGGTCTGATTCATTCGCTCGAACCCGCCATGCCGGTCCTGGATGTGCAGCCAATGACCGCCGCTCTCGAAACCTTGAATGGCTTCCTGATTTTCAAATTTGCTGCCGCTCTGGCTGCTTCCCTGGGAATCCTGGCACTGATACTCGCCATCGTCGGTGTCTATGGCGTCATTTCTTACGCGGCCAGCCAGCGCACCCATGAGCTCGGCATCCGGCTCGCTCTCGGCGCACAGCCAGGGCAAATCTTGAAGATGGTTTTCCGCCAGGGGCTTGCCATCGTAGGCGCTGGGGTCATTGGAGGAGTTCTCGCCGCGGCGGCGATGGCCCGGCTCGTTGGCCATTTCCTCTTTGGCGTGTCGCCGGTAGATCCTCTGACCTATGCAATTGCCACCGCGCTACTAGCGTCCGTCGCGTTGCTGGCCTGCTACATCCCCGCGCGCCGTGTCACGAAGATCAATCCCATGGTCGAGCTGCGTTATCAATGAAGTCCACTCGTTTATGTCGGCTGTGCGTGCTGTAGTGTCCTATGCCTCTACTCCAGTACAGGTACACCGGACAGGTGCAGTGGGGCCGTACGGTTCAGAAGGGTTGTGACCGGCCGAAGAGACAGTTGAAACCTTCATCAAAAAACGGCAAGAAGGAAAGATAAAGATTCTCAGGAGGAGTGACCACATGGACGACTCCCCGATAATTGTCATTGGCGCTGGCTTGACTGGCATGGCCGTCGCGCTCATGCTTGCCAAACGAAACCTGCCTGTGGTGGTCCTCGAACGCGACCCCCGCGACGCCTTCGGGCGATCAGGCGATCATCCAGCCCGGCGAGTCGGCGCACCTCATGCCCACCGCCCTCACACCCTGCTGACGGGCGGTCGAGACGTCTTGTTGCGATCACTGCCTGAAGTGGCCCGCGAAGTTTACATGCTGGGGGCACGCGACGCTACACTATGGCCGGGTTTTCCGGCGACACCAGACCTTACTGTTCTCGCTTTGCGGCGAACGCTGCTTGAGCAAGCCTTCCTGAACTGCGCACAGAATCTGCCTGCACTAACTCTTCGGTTCGGCGAGCCCGTGCTCGACCTTATCGTAACCGACGATCACCGCCCACAGGTCAGTGGAGTGCGTACTGGCATGACTGTGCTGCCCGCGCGGCTCGTCATCGACGCAAGTGGCATACGCACTCAAATGGGGCGCGCGACGGAGAGTTCCGGTACCGGCTGTGTCAACGTGCGATCGCCCATCTACTACACGTCCCAGCCACTGAAGCTGACGAGGCAAGGATACGATGCCGCTGACGGCGCAGGCGCCGTATTTATCAAGAATCCCTCTCCGTCTGTGGTGCACGTTCGTCTCTTCCTGCACGATGCACCCTATGCATCGATCCTCCTGGTTCTGCGTGGCGATGATCAAACTCCAGGCCGAGAGATGATCGAGCAGGCATATCGAGCGGTCATGTCTGACAATAAGTTGCAACCATACTGTCAAGGAGCGGTTTGCCTTGCGCCTATTGAGATTATTGGTTATCTGAGAGCCAGACTTCGGCTCCTCGATCCGGAGAGATCGTTCCAGCCAGCAGGGCTGCTCCAAATCGGTGATGCGTTGGCAGAAGTGAATCCGCTCACGTCACGAGGTGCAACGCTCGGCCTGATCGAGGCGGAGGCATTGGCTACGTCCATAGCGCGCGATGTCTCGGACTATATGAGCCATTATGAGGCCCTGCTCCGGATATATAATGATTGGGTCGTTCCGAACTGGGCCGACGGAGTTATCCGGGACCATTTTCTCCCGCCGGACCTGAATCTTCCCGACAACCTTAACAAAGCCGTCGCCCTTGCGCGTCGTCGCTGGCGCATGGTGCAAAACTTCGGCGCGGCACGGCGCGAATCGTCAGTCGCACTCGCGACGAACCAAATGACTGACCTGGCGACTCGAGTCGCACTGCTTCAGACTCCCCCATCGGCCATTGACAATCTTACAGAATCCGTTGTGCCATCAGTCGAGAGGTGACGTACCAGAGCCCAGGGCAAAAGGCCTCATCAAAATACAAGCTCTTATGTCGGAGCCGAAGCTCCGTCAAACCGTGTGATTACCCTGGTTCCAGGTTCCTTACTTCGCCGGCTGCATAGGGAATCCGAAAGGCTGGAGCGCGTCGCGAATTACTTTTTCGTCGCCGACAGCAACAATCGCCATGCGTGAAGCCGGAAAATATTTCTTCGATACTGCTTCAATGTCGCTGGCCGAGATGGCGGCGATTTTCTGGTTGTAGCGGGCGATCCCATCTGGGCCAAGGCCGTTGATCCAGAGATCCGCAAGCTCGGCGGTAAGCTCGGCACGGGACTGGAAGATCACGGCTTGAATTCCCAGGAGGTAGCGCTTGGCGCGCGTGATCTCCTCCTCGCTGGGACTTGTGGTCGCCATTCGATTCAACTCGTAGAGCATTTCATTCAGGCTCGCGCCGGTGACCGCGTTGCGGACATCTGCACGGGAACGCAAGTAGCTGGCCTCGCGCAAAGTATCGAGGCTCGCGCCCGGAGTGTAGGTGTAGCCCTTGTCCTCACGAATGTTCAGGATGAGGCGTGAACTAAATGCACCACCATAGATTGCGTTGGCAACTACCGTTGGTTCGTAATCCGGATCGCTGCGCAGTGGAGCAAAGCCGGCCAGCACCAGCGTAGTTTGCACCGAATTCGGCCTGGGCACGAACGTGATCGTATGCGGGGTCGATGCCGCGGGCCTTGCAATTGCGGAAGGGGCGGAGCCGGCCGGCGCCTTCCATTTCCCGAGGCTCTGGTTGATGCTCGCGGTTATGTCATTCGCATCGAAATCGCCTGCTGCGATCAAAATCGCCCGATCAGGACGAAAGCGGCGGCTGAACTCGCCCCGCAGTTCGTCTGGCGTCATGCGCGCGAGCGATTCCTGGGTGGGAGCGATCACGCTGTAAGGCCCTGAACCGAACAGAACCCGTGCCATCGCGCGGTTCGCCTGGAAGCTTGGCCCGGCTTCGCGGCTGCGCAGTGAATTGCTGACGTTCTGCTTGGCGATGGCAACTTCGTTATCGGGAAATGACGCGTCTTGCAGCACGTCGGCCAGAATGTCGAGGGCTGCGTCCACCTTGGATGAAAGCACTGTTGTCGCGAGGGCCAGCGTGTCGCGATCCGAGCTCGTTTCGAGATCACCTCCAGCCGCCTGCATCTGCTCGGCGATCTGACGAGCAGTACGCGTTTTTGTACCCTGAGTCAGCGCTTTGGCGATCAAATCGGATATACCCTGCAAGTCAGCGGGATCAACTGCGAGTCCGCCGAGCACAATCACGCGGAATGAAACCAGCGGCACACCAGGCTCCCGAACCAGCCAGACCGTGAGACCGTTAGCCAGCTTGGAAGCTTTTACCTCCGGAAGCTGAAAAGCAGTTTGCGCCCCGTAAGGAGGAAGGTCCTTCGGAAGCGGAGCTTCCTTTTGTGCCTGGAGGGAAGCGCACAGCAGCAGACAAACGGAGATGATATTGAATTTCATTTCCCTCCTCCGGAAGAACTGGTCGGCTTCCCCGTACTTGCGGGCACGCGATTGATTACGGTGCGATTCGCCGGTACAAGATATTTGGCAGCAAAGTCGCGAACCTGCTCAGGCGTGACTTTGGCTACCCGGTCGGGCACCCGGTAAACGGAATCGAAGCTGCCATCGAAGAGCACGGCATGCGCCAGAGTAAAGGCACGATAGATCGGAATTTCCAATTGGCGAAACCAATCGGCACGTATCTTGGCAGCAACACGTTCGAGCTGATCGCGAGTCGGCCCTGTGCGCGCCAGATCAGCAATAGCAGCATCGTACGCGGAAACGAGCTGGGTCTCAGTGACATTCTTTGGATATTTGATAAAGGAAGTCATTAAAGTTGGGCCATTGTATTCAAAAGGATTGCCCAGCGGCCAATTCACTCCGCCCGAGACCGAGGTAGCAACCTGCTTCTGCTTGACCAGTGTCTGGTAAAGCACGGAAGCGTCACCGTTGTGCAGCAGTGCACCCGTGACGGCGCCGACAACAGCATCGGGTGAATTGCGCGGCGGCATGCGGTAGCCTACCGCGAGTGCAGGCAGTTGCGAGAGCTTGTCAGTCTCTTCGGCGCGGCGCTCGCTTTTTTGCGCGGATTCGGTGACGTTAGCATGTGGCGTCCTGGGGCGAGACGGAATGGCCGCAAAATACTTCTCGACTTTCGAAAATATTTCGTCTGGCTTGACATCACCCGCGATAGCCAGAACGGCGTTGTTAGGTGCGTAGTACCTTTCGTAAAAGATGCGCACATCCTCGATGCGCGCTCCATCGAGGTCTTTGAAATCACTGTAGAAGTTGTGAGCGTTGGGGTAAGTATCGAAGGCTTTCTCCGGCAGATCGAGCCAGTAAAACGAGCCATATGGCTGGTTCAACACATTGATCCGAACTTCTTCCTCCACCACATTCCGCTGGTTCTCGAGGTTTTTGAGGGAAAAATCGAGCGTCTTCATACGATCGGCTTCGAGCCAAAGAGCAGGTTCAAGCACAGACATCGGCCCCGATTCAAGGTATTCGGTAAAGTCGTAGCGAGTGTCGGCCCTGCTCAAGCCGCCGCCGCCTTCGATCACGCGGTGCAAGACGCCCTTCGGAGCATCGGGCGTGCCTTCAAGCATCATGTGCTCGAACAGATGCGCGAAACCGGCTCGGCCCTGGGGCTCGAGGCGAAAGCCGATTCCGTAGGCGATACACAGGCCGAAGGTCGGCGCAGAATGATCCTCGGAAACCACCACGGTGAGGCCGTTGGAGAGCTTCTTCATTACCGTTGGCGCTTCCCATTCCTGGGCATGTGCCGAGCAAACGTATAGAACAAGGATAAAGCACGAGCGAATCATCAGTCGCATTAAGCTGTATCTCCCGGCGCGTAGAAGATTCGATTAATTGCCTCGGTGGGCTGCTTGCAGTAACCGTAGCGCCATAGACCATCTGTAAATCGTAGGTCACACCGTAGCGCTAGAGTCAAAGAATCGGCTCCCTCGATCGCACGGTAGAACGAAGTTCGCCTGGTCTTGGGAACTTCTCCTCAGCCAGAGAATTATCGCGGTGTAACTTTCCCATTCAACTGAACTGAAGGGCAGGTCTGGAGGCACTGTACTTGTTCCTGCAGCCGCAGATCTCTCATAAGAATGCATCACCAGGCAATGGAAATCGTCACGCACTGCGGACAGAAGACTGTGAATCATATTCGCCAGGTGCGGAAATCGCGGAGGCAGGTCAAAAAAAATACCACCCACATTTTGGGCACTGCCAAAAGTACAGGCTCCCAGTACAGGTTGGCGGCGACCCATCCATTTGAACGTATGCGGCTGGCCGGAAAGCCAGTAGACATTCGTCCCTGAAGAGAGCAAAAGAAGCTCAGTAAGAATCTTCACGAAAGGAGGTGACAACACATGGAAAAGGAGAATGTTTTGGCTCTTCAGAATGCGAACGAAGACCCAGAGCCGCTACCGGATTGCTGCTGCTCCACTCTCAGTGGCATTTGCAAATGTAGTAGCGCTGATTAATCGCGGTCGTTCGATGACGATAACACTAGAGGCTGGCTGCTTCATGTCACTGCCTTTTAAAGCAGTCAGCCTTTTTAAATCTGGAACTGTGTGATGCAATTTGGTTTACAACAGGATGGCAGGGCGAGATATCGCTTGTTTTTGCCTGTTAAACGACACTTACTCTGAAAGCTTAAACGCTTATGCGCCTCGGGTCTTCGGACACATTTAGGGCGCTGCCGAAAGTACAGGCCCGCAGTACAGGTTGGCAGCGACCCATCCATTTGAACGTATGCGGCTGGCCGGAAAGCCAGTAGACATTCGTCCCTGAAGAGAGCAAAAGAAGCTTGGTAAGAATCTTCAGGAAAGGGGGTGACAACACATGGAAATGGAAAATGTTCTAGCTCTTCAGAATGCGAGCGAAGACTCAGAGCCGCTACCCGATTGCTGCTGCTCCACACTTAGTGGCATTTGTGACTGTGGTAAGGGTGGGTAATCGCGGTCGTTCGATGACGATGACACCAGAGGCTGGCTGCTTCATGTTACCGCTTTTTAAAGTGGTCAGCCTTTCTCAATTTGGAGCTATGTGATGCAATTTGCTATCGACAGGAAGGCAGGGCGAGATATCGCCTGTTTTTGCCTGCTAAACGGCACTTACTATGAAAGCTTAGACACTTATGCGCCTCGGTCTTCGGAGTATAAGCGCATTATTGACTCTTGCTTGCCTTCTGGCTGGACTTTGTTTCACAAGGGAATTTGGTACCATGCTCGTCCGGCAGGCAGCGCAACAACATTGCAGGGCTTCAAAATACACGTTTCCGCCATCACCTCATTCGCAGAAAATCTCCTGAAAACTGTTATTCCCTTGTTAGTAACAGGAAACGTAGCGTTCAAGCTCGTCGCAGATTGTTTCATGTTGGACTTTATAAATGCCAAGAATTTTCCGCGCGGTGCATCCGGGAAATTCATTACGATCTATCCCGACAATGAACAGCACTTTAGGGCCTTGATAGAACGGCTCTATGAAGCCACTTCTGATCTACGTGGACCTTACATTTTGTCCGACAAGCCCTACCGTGATAGCCGCATCATTTTTTACCGGTATGGAGGATTCACTCCTCGGTATAAGCTGACGATTTTTGGAGAACGCCTGCCGGTAATCAGCGATGGTCATGGCGTGGAGATAGCCGACAAACGACTTCCTGCATTCCGTCTTCCCGAAGGGATCGCCGATCCGTTTGATTCATCAGTGAATCGACCTGGACCAGCACGGGATGGTGGAATACTGCTCAAAGAGCGGTATCTGGTCGAAAGCGCTATCACATTTTCTAATTCCGGAGGAGTTTATAAAGGTGTGGATCAGCAAACCGGACGGAAGGTCATAATAAAGGAGGCGCGTCCCTGCATCAGTATCACTCGTCACAATAACCATGACGCAGTTGATACTCTCAAGAAGGAATCGCAAATCTTGGATTTGTTGGAAGATACCGGGCTCGTACCTCGCAGAATCGATTGCTTCCATGCCTGGGATCATTATTTCCTTGTTGAAGAATATGTTGAAGGGTTTCCATTTTATTCATATCGGGCTGACGAAAGAAGGGCATTAATACTCGGCCTTGTAGGCGATCATGAGAGGGCGGTGAGGTTTTGTGAATCGTTATGCAAGATCGCTCTGAATCTCCTGAGCGCATTGGAAATTTTTCATTCCAGGGGAATTATCTTTGGCGACCTGGCGCCCGGAAATATTCTCATCGACGAGCAAACACTTAAGCTGACAATCGTGGATTTCGAATGTGCGTGCTTCCAGAACACGACGGAGCAGGAATTATTCGCGCCCTTTACCCCGGGATTTGCCTCGGCGGAGCGGTTGCAGGGGAAGGGTCTCTCAGTTGCCGACGACTACTATGCGGCTGGCTGCATAATATATAGCCTGATAATGCCGGGCACAGTACTTTTTGATTTGAAACCCGATGGTAAACAAATATTTCTCGATCGAATTTCGGATGAATACGGGCTGCCATCGAATATAGGGAAAGCCATTCTGTCGCTGATGGATGGGTCCGTTAACCAGGCTCGCGAGCTCTTAGCGTCAGAGCAGATGCCAAAGCCGGCGGCGAATAGGCTGACAGGGGACGTTGGCAAGCAGGATCTCGAAGGGGTAATTGCGGGAATTATTCGATACATTGAATCAACGGCTGAATACGGTCGAAAGGACCGCCTTTGGCCAGCCGACTATAGGGTCTTTTCGACTAATCCGCTGAGTCTCTCATACGGAGCACTTGGCATTTCCCTCTTTTTGAAGCAAGAGCTTGGTGCTATTCCAGCCGAACTGCAACTGTGGATTACATCACAGATAAGCAAGATTACAAATGAAGAGTTCCCGCCAGGTTTGTACGTGGGGTTGTCAGGTATAGCGTGGGCTCTTTCAGAATTGGGCCTGGAAGAGGAAGCAGTCGCAACCATGAAGATTGCGTATCATTCACAGCTTCTTTTCGAGGGATGCGACGTCTTCTATGGGTGCGCGGGCATCGGACTTGCGAGTTTGTATTTCTGGGGCCGAACTAAAGAGCATTGCTTTTTGGAACAAGCAGAAGCGCTCGGGAACCACCTGCTTCGGACCAGTCTGGAAGATGAAGGCGGGCGGCAGTGGCAGAATGTTGATGGACGCTGTTATTACGGGTACGCGCATGGGGCAAGCGGCATTGCGCTCTTCCTTTTGTATCTCTACAAGGCAACTCAGGAATCAAAGTATCTGGAATATGCACAACTGGGAATAGAACGTGAAATAGCTCGGTCGGTAGACCGGGATGGCGCTCTCGCCTGGACGCGCGCGCCAGAGGACAAAATTACATTTCCGTATTGGCGTTTCGGTAGTTCCGGTGTCGGTAGCGTCCTGATTAGATTCTATGACGTCCTGAGAATAGACAGATACAGAGAACTGGCAGCCAGAGCCGCGCAATATGGCTCTGGGAGATATACCGTTACTCCAGGACAGTTTTTTGGCCTTAGTGGCGTCGGAGAGTTATTGCTGGATATGTACCATTTCACAGGAAATCGAAGATACCTTGATGAAGCTTATCAAGTAGTTCGAAAACTATTGCTATATGAAATCAACACTGAGAGAGGAACCGCTTTCCCCGGCGAAGACCTGATGAGAATAAGCAATGACCTGGCCACCGGATCTGCCGGAATTGGTTTCTTTTTCTCCCGGTTCTTGAAGCCTCGAACCAGGATTTTCTTTGATTTCGAGATTCCAGTACCTGTGGAAACCGGTTCTCTTATATCCACGTGAAACGTTCGCCTTCGCATCCGGAGGCCAGGCGTTTCTGCGGCCCTTGTCGCCATGGAAATGGCATTTTGCGGGCCTGTTAGCTTTGGGCGAATTACTTTTCGGAGGAAAAACCATGCATACCTCAGCACCCACCCTGCACGCGATCACTGCCGAGCGGCAAAGCCTCTATGACAAGCTCAACAGCCGCTGGCATCGGCCTGCTCTTCTAATTTTCATGGTGATCGTGCTGGGCCATTGGGCTGAACACATTGCTCAAGCCTGGCAGATCTACGTTTTGGGATGGCCGGTTCATCATGCCGGTGGTTTCTTGGGCTTGTATTATCCGTGGCTCGTCCATTCGGAAGTACTGCACTATAGCTATGCCCTGGTCATGCTGATCGGAATCTGGGTACTGCGCAAAGGATTTACTGGGGTATCGAGGAAGTGGTGGACAGCCGCACTGATCATCCAATTCTGGCACCACATCGAACACCTCTTGTTGATCGGACAGGCAACATTCCACCACAACCTGTTTGGATCACCGGTGCCGACCAGCATCGTGCAGCAGATTATCCCACGCGTCGAGCTCCATCTTTTCTACAACTCGATCGTTTTCATTCCCATGGTTATAGGCATGTACTACCACATGTTTCCGCGCAAGGGAGAGAGTCATCCGGCAACGTGCACCTGTGCGTGGCGCGGAACTGATTATAGGTTACAGGCTACAGGAGACAGCGTCTAGAAGTGGCTGGCGGCTTCATGATGCGCAGTCATGAATCGCTGCTCTACCAGCTACAGCCGTTTTTTCGGATCACCGCCCGCAGCATCTCCTCGTCCAGGCTCAGGTCCGCCACTGGTTTCCGCAGCTGCTTGGGTGCTCTCCCGCAACCATCTTGCTTTCTCGGCTTCCCTCGCCGTCGTCCCCCCGCCCTTCCGCCTTCCAGACGTAGAGCGCGTGCTTGGGCGCCTCAGTTCCCGCCCGGCCTCCATCTGCTTCAATGCCTCGATCCTCTCCGCTTTCGTGTGCTTCGTCCGCAACATGCTCTCCTCTCTCGTCCTGCTCCACCGTCGAAGTACAGCACCTGTATCCCTGTTCTTTAAGCCAGTTGAACAGGCAACGTTCCAGCACAAGAATGTCCTCAATCGAAGGGAGTCCACAATGCCGAACCAGGGGAACGAATTTATCTTTACGCGGCAAATAGTCGCCGTCCTGCTTTGTTTCTTGCTTTGCCCGCTTATCACGAGAGCGCAATCCATCCAGCCGGCGCCTTCATCTGAAGAGATCTTGGAATACGTGCGTGGGCAGTTGGCATTTCCGAAAACCGCCGCTTTAGCAGCGGGACCGATTCATGCGTCACGGTTTCCAGGCTTCTACGAAACCACGATTACTGCTGGTGCCGGCGCCAAAACCAAGACATGGAACGTAGCGCTTTCTAACAACCGGGATTTCCTCATAGTTGGCAATCTATTTGAGGCAGGCCCTGATTTCCAGAAGACTGCCGTCGCTGAAGTCAAGCAGACTTTCGATATCCCATTAGACACGGAAGTATCGGTCGGTCAGGCCGAAAGTGGCGTATATTCAGCCTTCTACAGGGTTCCAGTTGTAGTGCGAACTAAGACGAAACAGCAGTCCAGCGATATCTTCCTGACAAATGATCGGCAGACCTTGGTGATAGGTCTTCTTTTTCCCATACGTGCGCGCCCGCGGCCCGAGGTCCTCAACTCCATTTCATTCACTGATGCCGTGGTGCAAGGACCAAAGGATGCTCCAATTACCATCATCGAATATGGAGATTTGCAATGTCCCGCGTGTGCCCGTATGCACGAATTCATGGAGAAGGATTTGATTCCGAAGTATAGCGGTAAACTCCGGATAGTTTTCAAAGAGTTTCCCCTGGTCATACACAATTGGGCTTGGACGGGTGCGATCGCCAGCAAGTGTGTTTACGAAATCGATCCTAAGCAGTTCGTAGAGTATCGGTCATCGGTCTTTCAACGACAACTTGAGATCACCGCAGCGGACGTGAAAAGCTCACTCCTCCAGATTGCCAAAACAGTCGGCATCGATGTGCCCAAGTTGTCAGCCTGCATCGATGATCAGACACCCAAGTCTCTTGTTGATCAAGATGTTCGCGAAGGCAAGCTCCTTGAAATTTCGACCACCCCAACATTTGTTATAAACGGACGTATCGTTGCTGGCATGCCAGAGAAAGACTACTTTTACAAAATTATTGACGATGCGCTGGCTCCCAGGCAGGCTGAGGACGGATTGCCTGCAGGCCCAAGTTGCGCCTGTGACCAGACCCTTGGAATTCCAGCGAAGCCCGTGGGAAGCCAGAAACGTCAACCGTAATTTGGATAGGAAAAGCTCGCTTAGGGTCCGGCGCGTAAGAGGCCACGGCGTGCCGTGGATGGCCTATCCTCGGTTCCCTGCCGCCTCTATGAAGTATCTGGTTGACGCCAATGTTTTGAGTGAACCGACGAAACCAATAAAGGGAAAAATCACTTAGAGCTGTAAATTCCATTCTGGAACTGTCCGCAAAAATAGCTGCAAAACTATTGACATTCTATTTCCGCGCCTTTACTATCGGCTTCACGCCACTGTCCCATTTCTGAATTTCAGACACGAATACTTGCCTTCGAGGTGTTCCATGCGCTCTAAGCTCTCCTTTGCCTTTGTGATTTTAACTCTATTCACGCCTATCTTTGCCGTGGCTCAGGGTACCGCCCCCGTCGTAGTATCGGATGCCGACCGCGAAGCCCTGCCCAATGATTATTTGCGCGTAACCTTTGTTCCCGCCGGAGTCGCCGTCACCACCCTTTCCCGTCCCGGGTCTCTGCGCGCATTTGTAACTGCCACCCCGCTCTACGCGCCGCCTCTGAGGCTGGCGGATTTCCCAAACTATTCCGGGCTGATCAATGATGACAAGAACGTGCTCGTGGCCATGCGCTGCCGCCCTCAGAATCCGGATTCCGTGGACGCCGTGCTTGCCACTTGGCCCAACGTTTTCCAGGCCATCCAGCGCGATGTCCCCCTCAGCACGGATGCCTGCGCCCAACCCGCAGACGCACCTACCCAAATGGCCTGCTTTGCCAAGGCCTACAGCGATACCCCTGCGGCAGCCGTTCCCACCGCCCTGGCCCATACCTTCAGTTACGCGGGGACTCTCTATGACTCCGACCATACGGCCCTGGCTCAGTGGCTGCAGCGCAACTATGGGATTTATCCCGCCTTTGCCGGGACTGGCTATTCGGTCAAGGATTCGTACTACCTCAGCAGCAGCCAACCCATGACCTCTGAACAAATCCTGGTAAAGTCCGTCTCATCAGAATACGTTCTCAAGAACGTGAGCCTGGCTGCCGCCGGCTGCCGCTGCATCTCCGTTCCACCCTACGCCGGACGGTCGAACGACCCTCTTGATCCCGACTTTATCGCCCAATTCGGAGGCGATGGCTCTTGCAAAACCGTAGACCGCCTGACCAAACCCCCAGAGCCAGCCGCGCCTCAACCGGGCTCCACAACTCCACCCAGCACCACAACTCCACCTCCCCAGTGATTCTTTCCCCTGTCGAACCGCTACAGGGAGTTCTCACCATGCTGCCATACCTGCATGCTTTGTAATGGGAAAGATGCTTTACGTCAAACGAATTTCGTCTTCATGAATAATCCAGGATGAAGAGGCAACGCGCGCATAGGTTGCACAGGCTGATTTCGGAGCAAGCCTCATTGCCCTCGAGTGCTTGCAGGATGCTGCTTCTTCTTCACTTCGGCAACCAGGTCATCGACCAAACGCCGGTTGTAATTGGTAGACGGGAACAAGGTATATCGCAACTCCGGCTGGGCAACGTCCCTGTAGGGATAGAAGAAGTTGCCTTCGGATTCTGCAAATACGATCCATTGCAGTTCTTTCGTAAACGGTGGCGACGGAAGCGGCTCCATTGTGCAATTGATGTACCCGATCCGGATGGTATTCTTCGGTACTTTGCCCCAAAGCGGAATATCTACTGTGAAATCCACTAATTGGTCAACGGCGTCTCCGCACATTCTGGGCGGTCCGCCGAGATCGATAATTCTGCCCACAAAGAGCACGCCTGACTGCTTGCCGCGGGCAAGAAAGCGCTGCACGAAATCCCGTGTAAG
>Ga0126371_10002110_pt1 | contig 17032 bp, 19 predicted proteins | sample PanSoiMetaPlot_4_FD_110145 | JGI IMG/M metagenome (GOLD analysis project Ga0126371, IMG submission 110145) | Tropical forest soil microbial communities from Panama - MetaG Plot_4 | ecosystem: Environmental > Terrestrial > Soil > Tropical forest > Bulk soil | place: Panama | collected 2016-02-17 | reverse complement strand
GGCGGACGGAGGCCCGAGCTGAGGCACGGGCTTCAAAGCCCTAGGGTGACTCGGTCTCCCGTCCGCCACCGCGCCGGCAAACCTAGCCGATTTGGCGATTCGTGACTTACAAGGGTGACGGATCCAGTTTACTGCACCACCCTCGCTGATTTCGTCGGCTCGGGCGCGTGCGGGAAATCGCCCTTCTGCCAGGCGGCGAGCGTCTCCGGCGTCTGCCCGTCCATGAAATCGGCGAGCTCGCTGTAGGTCGCGCATTTGACCTCCGGCAGGCCGCAGACGCGGCGGGCGAATTCCTCGAGCGCCTCGTTGTAGACGCCGCCCTGGTAGGCCTCGAAGTGATGGCCGATGTTGAGCGGCGCGCGGTTGCCGGTGTAGCTCGCGCGGAAATAATCCAGATAGGTGGCGAGCATCTGCTGCTTGAAGCGCTCGGCGCGGCGCCGATCGATCCTCCCGCGCGACTGCGCGACGAAGAAATTGTAGTCCATCGACAGCGCGCGGCTGCCGAGCCCGTCGATCTTCAGCTCCACGAGATCGAAGCGCCACAGGCCGTCGCGCTTCTGCGGCCACTGGTCCGGATAGCTGGTGCCGCTGGTGTCGTAGCGAAAGCCGTCGTGACGGAGCGCCGCGTAGAGGCCCGCGCCGATCGATAGGTAGGGTGCGCGAAAGCCGACGATCTTTTCGAACGGCACCTCGAGCCTGCTCGTCTCGGTGCGCGCCTTGGCACCCGCATTGGCGACGATGTCGCGATAGGACGCGAATTCCCGCTCCCACTGCGCCGCCGACCAGTACGCGCCGTTGAAATGCCCGACCGCGTGCGAGGCGATCTCGTGGCCCTGGGCGTAGAATGCATTGATGAAGTCGACGCGCTTCTTCACGTCGGCGGCAGAGCCGCCGAAATTGATCGACGAATAGCCGCGCCGCTGGCCGGGCCCCTGGTAGACACCGCGGTCGGCGTCCTCGATGTAATTGATGCCGCTGACGAAGAAGGTGAAGCGCACGCGCTCGCCGGCGCGATCCATTGCGGCGGAGAAATTGGTGAGATCCTGCCAGCGCGCCAGCTCGCTGCAGTTGTCGAACGCCAGCATCACAAACTGCGGCGGACGCGCCACCTCGGCGCCTTGTACCTGCATCATCGACATCGCCACGCCGGCCCCGAGCGTGGCAAAGACTCTACGCAACACCATATTCCCATTGCCCTGCGTACTCTTCGTCCCAAGCTAACGCAGCGGGCCGGTCGACGCGAGCCCGGATTGACGCTGCCACCGCGATCCACCACAAGACGGTAAATTTCGCCGACGAAAGGTGAGGAAGGTCAGATATGCAGCAGCGTCGTCCGGTGATGCTGGTGGTGCTCGACGGTTTCGGCTGGCGCGACGAGGAGGCCGACAATGCGGTGCGGCTCGCCCGCACGCCGACCTTCGATCGCCTGTGGTCGACCTGCCCGCACGCCCTGCTGCGCACCTCGGGCGAGGACGTCGGTCTGCCGCACGGGCAGATGGGCAACTCCGAGGTCGGGCATCTCAACATCGGCGCCGGCCGCATCGTCAAGCAGACGCTGCAGCGCATCACCGACGCGATCGCGGATCACGAGATCGATCAGGCGCCCGCCTTGCGAACATTCATCGAGCGCCTGCGCGAGAGTCGCGGCACCTGCCACCTGATGGGCCTCGTCTCGCCCGGCGGCGTGCATTCGCACCAGGACCATGCGGCCGCGCTCGCGCGGCTCCTCGCCGACGCCGGCATCCCGACGCTCGTGCACGCGTTCACGGACGGCCGCGATACGCCGCCGCGCTCGGCCGGCGACGACATCAAGCGGCTCGCGGCCGCGCTGCCCGCATCGGTGAAGATCGCGACCGTGAGCGGCCGCTACTACGCGATGGATCGCGACAAGCGCTGGGAGCGTGTCGGCAAGGCCTACCAGGCGATCGTCGCCGCCGATGCGCCGCGCTTCGCCACGGCGGACGCCGTGGTCGCGGACTCGTATGCCAAGGACAAGAGCGACGAGTTCGTCGTGCCCGCCGCGGTCGGCGACTACCAGGGCATGCGCGACGGCGACGGCGTGCTGTGCTTCAACTTCCGCGCCGACCGGGTGCGCGAGATCCTGCTGGCGCTGCTCGATTCGAAATTCTCCGGCTTCAAGCGGTCGCGCACCGTCAAGATCGCGGCGGCGATCGGCATGACGCCCTACAGCGAGGAGCTCGAGGCGCTGATGCAGGCGATCTTCCCGCACGAGGATCTGCATCATGTGCTTGGCGAGGTCGTCGCCGACGCGGGCCGCGCGCAGCTGCGCATGGCCGAGACTGAGAAATATCCGCATGTCACGTACTTCCTCAACGGCGGCCGCGAGGAGCCCTATCGTGGCGAGGATCGCATCATGGTGCCGTCGCCCAAGGTCGCGACCTACGATCTGCAGCCCGAGATGTCGGCGCCGGAATTGACCGACAAGGCGGTCGCGGCGATCGCGTCGGGCAAGTACGACCTGATCGTGCTCAACTACGCCAATCCCGACATGGTCGGCCACACCGGCAGCCTGCCGGCCGCCATCAAGGCGGTGGAGACGGTCGACACCGGCCTCGGCCGCATCGCCGACGCCGTCGCCAAGGCGGGCGGCGCCTTGCTGGTTACCGCCGACCACGGCAATTGCGAGATGATGCGCGATCCCGAGACCGGCGGGCCGCACACCTCGCACACCACCGGCCCGGTGCCGATCCTGGTCATGGGCGGTGGCGACAAGGCCACGCTGCATGACGGCCGCCTCGCCGACATCGCGCCGACGCTGCTCGCCCTGATGGGCATGCCGCAGCCGAAGGAGATGACCGGCGGCGCGCTGCTGCGGCAGATCGCGCCGGCGCGCGGCTGAGGTCCGGACCCGGGCTCCGTAACTGACCCAGCTTCCCGGCTTCCTCGCCAGGTGGTCAACGCTGCGTCTCTTAGGATTTTCATCCTCGTTGGCGGGATGTTTCCCTGTAAAGAACAGGGGAAATACAGGCGCCCCAGCTTGGAGTGCACCCTTGGTGAGAGACACGAAACCAGGGATTGGTTGCGATCGCAACAATTGGCGGAGCGCATCGCGCGAGGCTGCTAAAAAATACAGGCGATTTACAATAGACATTCGGCGCGGATTTTCATCCAAGGCCTTGCGCGGACGAGACAAAAGCAGCCGGCTCCGGAACAAGAGAGAACAATGACAAGAACAATGGAAAAACAATGAAACAACAATGCCGCGAACAATGGAAACAATGGAGCGATCAACCAGAGGTCGCGCGTCTTGGCGCCAACAAAAACCCGCCGATGAGCAGCGGCGGGCGGCAGTCACAAAAATCTCAGACTAGGATTTATGCCTTCGTCGATTTGGCGCGGGAAAGCAAGCAAGAGAAAAAAATCACGCCCGTTTTCCCCGCCAATCAGGCCTCGGCGCGGCCGCAATAGGCCTCGATGCGATAGCCGTCGGGATCGACGACGAAGGCCGCATAATAAGAGGCGCCGTAGTCGGCGCGCAGCCCCGGCTTGCCGTTGTCCTTCCCGCCGGCGGCAAGCGCGGCTGCATGGAAGGCATCGACGCTCCGCCGTGTCGGCGCCGCAAAGCACACGTGCAGTCCCGACTTGTCGTCAGGCGGGACCGGCCGCTCGACCGCGCTGATCCACAATGCAACGGCGTCCGCACCGTAGCCAAGCGAGCCGTCGCCGGCGCTCAGACACTTGTAGCCGAGCGGCATCAGCGCCGCGTCGTAGAACCGCTTGGTGCGCGCGACATCACGAACGCCGAACGAGAGATGGTCGATCATCGGAGCCTCCTGGAACATGAACGCGGATTACGTCGCCATCCGGTGGAGATGGAAATCGGCTCGAAGCTGCCAGGTCGCGCCACCGTCGCGCGAGCCCTCGCCACGCCAGCGGAACGAATTCGCCGTGATCTCGCTGAAGCTCCAGCGTGTCGTCTCGCCTGCGTCGTTCGTTCCGTCCTGCACGATGCCCCCGCCGTGGGCGCGACCGATCTGGCGCGCGTAGTACTGGCGCAGCGGATCGCTCCACAGGATATGCCAGGCATCGCGGCCCGGGTCGTAGACGCGCAACGTCGTGCCGTGGAAGACGCCAGGGAGGATCCACACGTCCTGGATGGCGCGCCCGTCGAGCACCCAGCCGGCATGGACCTCGCCATGGCCGCGATGCGTCGCGCCATCGTCGGCATGGACGATGGCGTCCATCTCCCAGCTACCGATGAGCCAGGCATAGAGGCCCATTCGCGCGGTGCGATCGGCGGCGGGTTGGTCGGCGTGCAGGGTCTCGAGAAACCTCGTTGTCATGGTCGAGCGTCCTTTGGATTTCTCGGCCTGTCCGTAGCGCACCGCGTCGTGTAGCGGCTTGGGAAAAATTGCTATGTTGCGCCCGATGACTATCGACATTCGGACATTGGCGGCCGGGCCCGGCTGGTGCGTGCGCGACGTGGCGTGCACCGCGGGGCCGCACGACCGCCCATTCGAGGAACGGCACGAGTCCGTGTGCATCGCGGCGGTCGCGCAGGGCACGTTTCAATACCGCTCGAGCGCGGGCCAGGCCCTGCTCGCGCCGGGTGCGGTGCTGCTCGGCAACTACGGCCACTGCTTCGAGTGCGGCCACGCCCACGGCGTCGGCGATCATTGCGTGGCGGTGCAGATGACGCCCGAGCATTGGGAGGAGATCGTCGCCGCAGTTCCGGGCGCGCGTACGACGACCTTTGCGCTGCCGCGCCTTCCGCCTCTCGCGTCGCTCATCCGGCGCATCGCTTCGCTCGTCGCCGCATGTCGCGACCGCGACGGCGCGGAGCTCGAGGAACTGGCGCTCGATTTCGCCGGTGCCGTCGCATCGGCATTGCGCGGCGCCGCGCGCCGCGGCCGCGCGCCGAGCGCGCGCGTCGAACGGCGCATTTCAGACGCGGTGCGCCGGATCGAAGCCGAGGAGCCGGGCGCGCCGCCGGCGCAATGGTCGCTCGCGGCCCTCGCGCGCGAGGCGGGGTTGAGCCCCTACCACTTCCTGCGTGTCTTCGGTGACGTGGTCGGCATGACGCCGCGCCAGTACGTGCTGCGTACGCGCCTGCACCGCGCCGCCGTGCGGCTGCGGCTGTCGGACGATCCGGTGTCGGCGATCGCGTTCGATGCCGGCTTCAACGACCTCTCGACGTTCAACCGCCGCTTCCGCCGCATCATGGGCGCGAACCCGACGGCCTACCGGGCGGCGAAAGTCGCAGCGGGCGCCTGAACCCGCGACCCATCGGCGGCCGGCCTGTTCAATGATCGCGGCGAAACGACGCGCGCGCCGCGTCGCGGCATCGGCTTGCTACCTGCCGGGCGTGTTTTGCGATAACCTGCCCTCTCAGAGCTGCCAGCGGTGCATGCCGACGCGCTGCAAGTGAAAGGCAGCGACGATGCCTCCGGCGGGCGAGCCCTTTTTGAACATCGATATCGGTTCTCGACCAGCCTTCCGCGCCCCGCGGAGGGCGTGTCGCGCATATCCCGGCGAAGTGGGTACCGGTTCGCCGACAAGGATATGCGCCAACATATAAAGCTCGTGGAGGATGTGATGGGGCTTCCCCGCAGACGCTTCCTGCAGCTCGCCGGCGGCGCCGCCACGCTTCCGATCCTGCCGCGCATCGCCCGCGCACAGACCTCCTGGCCGACGCGCCCGGTGCGCTACATCGTGTCGTTCGCGGCCGGCGGTCCCAACGACACCACGGCGCGCCTCATCGCGCAGTACCTCTCGGATAATCTGGGGCAGCAGGTGTTCGTCGAGAACCATACGGGTGCCGGCGGCAACGTCGGAATGGAGGTGGCGTTGAACGCGGCGCCCGACGGCTACACGATCGCGTTCGTCGGCCCGAACAACGCGATCAGCGCGACCCTCTACAAGAAGCTGCCGTTCGATTTCATGCGTGACAGCGTGCCGATCGCCGGGACGATGCGGATGACCAACGTGCTGGTCGCCAACCTCAACCTGCCGGTCAAGAGCCTCACCGAGTTCATCGCCTATGCCAAGGCCAATCCGGGCAAGATCAACTTCGGCTCGGGCGGCGTCGGCACCTCGCCGCACCTTTCGGGCGAGCTGTTGAAGGCCATGGCGGGCATCAACATGCTGCACGTGCCCTATCGCGGCACGGCCCCCGCGCTCGTCGATCTGCTCGCCGGCCAGACGCAGTGCATGTTCGACAACCTTCCCGGCCAGCTCCAGCAGATCAGGACCGGAAAGGTGCGCGCGCTGGGCGTGACCGCGCCCAAGCGGGCGCCCGAGCTGCCGGACGTGCCGGCCATCGCCGAAATCGTGCCGGGCTACGAGGCGAACGTGTGGTACGGCATCTCGGCGCGCAAGGGCGTGCCGAACGCGATCGTCGACAAGCTCAACCATGCCGTGAACGCCGTCCTCGCCGACCCGCGGCTGAAGGCGCGTTTCGAGCAGCTCGGCGGCCATCCCATGCCGATGACGCCGGCGCAGTTCGGCGAGCTGGTGGCGAGCGAAACCGCGAAATGGGCGAAGGTCATCAAGGAGGCGGGCATCCAGGCGGCGTGAAGGCGCTGCGGGATTTTTCCGCGCTTCGCGGCACATCGACATCGGTTCTCGACCAGCCCTCCGCCCGCCGCGGACGGCCAGCAAGCTCGTGGAGGATGTGATGAGGCTTCCCCGCAGACGCTTTTTGCAGCTAGCCGGCGGCGCCGCCGCGCTTCCGACGCTCCCGCGCATCGCCCGCGCACAAACCACCTGGCCGACGCGACCGGTGCGCTACATCGTGTCGTTCGCGGCCGGCGGCGCCAACGACACGACCGCGCGGCTGATCGCGCAGTACCTGTCGGACCTTCTCGGGCAGCAGGTCTTCGTCGAGAACCATACCGGCGCCGGCGGCAATGTCGGCATGCAGGTGGCGCTGAGCGCGGCGCCCGACGGCTACACGATCGCCTTCGTCGGCCCGAACAATGCGATCAGCGCCACGCTTTACACCAAGCTGCCGTTCGATTTCATCCGCGACAGCGTGCCGATCGCCGGCACTGTTCAGCTGACCAACGTGATGGTCGTCAACAACGAGTTGCCGGTCAAAAGCCTCACGGAGCTCATCGCCTACGCGAAGGCCAATCCCGGCAAGCTCAACTTCGCCTCGGGCGGCGTCGGCACCTCGCCGCACCTCTCGGGCGAGCTGTTCAAGGCCATGACCGGCATCAACATGCTGCACGTGCCCTATCGCGGCGGCGCGCCCGCGCTGGTCGATCTGCTCGCCGGCAACGTGCAGGTGCTGTTCGACAATCTTCCGGGCCCGATAGGGCACATCAAGCAGGGCAAGGTGCGCGCGCTGGGCGTGACCGCCGCAAAGCGGGCGCCGGAGATTCCCGACGTACCGGCGATCGGCGAGCTCGTGCCCGGCTACGAGGCGCGCGTGTGGTACGGCATCTCGGCGCGCAAGGGCGTGCCGGCCGCGATGGTCGACAAGCTCAACCACGCCGTCAACACCGTCCTGGCCGATCCGAAGCTCATCGCCCGCATCACCCAGCTCGGCGGCCATCCCATGCCGATGACGCCGGCCCAGTTCGGCGAGCTGGTGGCGAGCGAGACCGCCAAATGGGCGAAGGTGATCAAGGAGGCGGGCATCAAGGCGGCGTGAGGCACCGCCGAAGCCCTCATTGCGGCTGCACGCCCAGCTCCTTCGCGAGCTTGCGCCACCGCTCCTGATCGGCGCGGATGAACGCCGCGGTGCTCTGCGGCGTGCCGGCGCCTTCGGTGGCAACGCCGAAGGCGTAGAGCCGCTCCCGGATGCCCGGCCCCTTGAGCACCGCATCGATCTCGCGATTGACGCGTGCGATCACCGCGGCCGGCGTGCCGGTCGGCGCCATCACGGCGAACCAGCCGTTCAAGGCCACGCCGGGCGCGAACTCGTTCACCGCCGGCAGATCGGGCAGCGCCGGGAAGCGCGCCGGCGAGGTCACCGCCAGCCGGCGCAGCTTGCCGGCCTCGACCATGGCGCGCGCCGCCGCAATCGAGCTCATCAGCACCTGGACGACGCCGCTCGCCGCGTCCTGCGTCATCTGGGCGGTCGAGCGATACGGGATCTCGACGAGGCCGAGGTCGGCGCGGCGGTTGAGCAGCTTCGCCGCGAATGCGGCCGCGCCGGCCGTGTTGTCGAAGGCGATCGAGAGCTTGCCGCGGTTGGCCTTGGCGTAGGCGAAGAACTCCGGCACCGATTTTGCCGGCAGATCGACGTTGACCGACAGCATCTGCGGCCCGAGGCTGCACACCATGGCGACCGCGACGAAGTCGCGCGCCGGATCGTAGGGCAGCGACTTGAACTGGATCGGGTTGACGCTCATCCCGGACGTGGCGGTGAACAGCAGCGTGTAGCCGTCCGGCGCCGCGCGCGCCGCCGCCTGATGCGCCAGCAGCCCGGACGCGGCCGGCATGTTCTCGACCACCACGGCCTGGCCGAGCTTCTCGCCGATCCCGTTGGCGACGAGCCGCGCCATGATGTCGGTCGCGGTGCCGGCGCCGGTCGGCACGATCATCCGGATCGGGCGCGCGGGCCAGGCGGGACCAGTCTGCGCCTGCGCATCGAGCGCGGCGGCCATGCACGCCAAGATCAAACCAAGTATCCGCCCCATGCGTCCTCGCTCGTATTTCGATATCTGTACGTCTACTGTACGAGTCCACCTCGCTCACGCAAAGGACGTCCCGTGCCAAGCCCGCCTCACCGGCAGCTTCATCTCGTCGGCAGCGTTCCGCTCGATACGCCGCAGGAGGTGTTCGAGACCTTCGGCGCGCCGCTCGGCCAATATCTCTTCGCCATGCCGGACGGCGAGGTCGGGCCGCGCCGCCACTGGATCAGCCGCGTGCACTACCAGGTGCTCGCCGCGCATCCCGAGCTCGAGATCGTGCAGCGGCCAGCGCCCGACGCCGACGGGGTCGAGCGCCAGTTTCCCCGCAACGCCGCCGACGCCTGGCACTTCCGGGTGAAGGTCGGCGTCAAAGAAGTCCGCTTCGGCGATCCCGGCTGGCGGCTCGGCTATGCGCGCGACGCGCTCAACTCGTATTTCGTCTTCCGCGTCATGAAGGAACGCGGCGTGCTGCCGAAGCACCTGCGCTTCCAGGTGTCGATCCCGATGGTCAACAGCGTGCTACCGCCGCGCATCTTTCCCGATCCAGCCGACCTCGCGAAGATCAGGCCCGGCTACGCCGCCGCGACCCGCGCCGAGATCGCGACCATCATCGCCAAGATCCCGAACGACGAGCTGGCACTGCAATGGGACTGCTCGACCGAGCTGCAGGACGCCTATGGCGGCATTCCGGGCCATCCGCGCGAGGGCGCGATCGAGCGCAATCTCGACGAGGTGCGCGCGCTCTCGCCGGCGATTCCGAGTGACGTCGCGCTCGGCTATCACTTCTGCTTCGGCACGCTCGGTGGCTGGCCGCGCTTCGTGCCCGATGATCTCGGCCGCGCCGTCGAGCTCGCCAATGCGTTCGTCGCCGCGTCGGGACGCCGGGTCGACTGGATTCACCTGCCGGTGCTCGACCGCAGTGACGACGCCTTTTTCGCCCCGCTCGCGCGCCTCGAGCCGCAGGGCGCGCGCGTCTATCTCGGCGCCATCCACAACATGGGCACGTTCGCGCAGCGCCTCGCGGTGGCGCGAAGGTATCTGCCGGAATTCGGTCTCGGCGCCTATTGCGGCTTCGGCCGCCTGCCGCCGACGGAGCTGCAGGGCGTGCTTGCCGATCATCTCAAGGCGGCGGAGCTTGCGGCCGCGTGAGTCGCTATAGTCAGATTCCGCTTGCATTGAATCGCCTCGATGCATCTGAAAAAGTTCTAGACGATTTGCGGTTCAGAACTCTTTCAGTCCCAGCACATCCGCCATGGAATAGAGTCCCCGCCGCTCGGAGAGCAGGAGACCGTAATCGTGACTTCCAATGCACTCTATCTCGTCACGATCTGGGCCATCCCGGTGATCATTGCCGTCACCTTTCACGAAGCCGCGCACGGCTACGTCGCGCACCTTCTCGGCGACGACACGGCTTGGCGTCTCGGGCGCGTCAGCTTCAATCCGGTGAGGCACATCGACCCGGTCGGGACGATCCTGTTGCCGGGCATCCTCCTGCTGATGCATTCGCCGTTCCTCTTCGGCTACGCCAAGCCGGTGCCGGTCAACTTTCGCGCGCTGCACTCGCCGCGGCGCGACATGGTCCTGGTCGCCGCCGCCGGTCCTGTCATGAACATCGCACTCGCCGTCGGCGCCGCGCTCGCTTTCCATGGCGTGGGATATCTGCCCCCGACGAGCGCACAATGGCTCGCCGCGAACCTGCGCAACGCCCTGCTCATCAACGTCGTGCTTGCGGTCTTCAATCTGTTTCCACTGCCACCGCTCGATGGCGGCCGCATTCTGGTCGGCATTCTGCCGCGCGCAGCCGCAGCGGCGGTGTCCCGACTCGAGCCGTATGGGATCCTCATCCTGATCGGGCTGTTGATCGTACTGCCGCTGCTTGGCACGCAACTTGGGCTCAACTTCGATCCCTTCTCGCGCCTGCTGTCGGTCGCAACCGGCGCGATTATCGACGTGATCGTCCGCTTGACCGGAAACGCTTAGCATGCCTCGGCCGGCTGCCGCCGTCGGAGCTGCCGGCCGTTTTCGCCGACCATCGCAAGGCGGTGGAGCTGGCGGCCGCGTGAGTCGCGCGCCACGAACATCGCGCTGGGCGTCTGATGTACAAGCGCCACCAACTCGACTTCACGCTCCGCCGAGTACGCGGTTCTTTCAAATTTCATCAATCAATCAGCAGCAACCCACTGATAATGAGCATCGCAACTGCCGTGCCGCCGTGCACGCCGAACGCAATGGTCCTGCTACCGCCGTGGTGCAACACGATCACGGCATCGGCGACAGGAATGAGGGTGGCAGCCAGCATGAACCAGCCGAGGACGCGTGCGGACCCGAAAGCCATGAGGATTGCGACGAACAGTCCCGATGCAATGTCACGAATGCCTTTAGCGGATAGATATGCCCGCGAATGCGGTTCGGCGCCGGCCGGAACGCCATAAGCCGCCGCTGCCGTCGAAGGTGCCAACAGAAAGCGGCAGCCGATGAAAATGATCGCAATTGCAATCACACCGGATAGATAGAAGCCGACAGTTGTGGCCATGCGTCCTGCCCTCTCTCAATGCCAAGCCGCGCACTTGTATTGTTTCAGCGGGGCCTGAGAGCCTGTCGAAAGTACGGAGTACAGTGGACGTCGTACCCTGATTTATGAGTGCACGCTCTAGAACTCGCTCAGCCCCAGCACATCCGCCATCGAGTAGAGGCCCGGCTTGCGGCCGCGCGCCCACAGCGCCGCCTTGACGGCGCCGCGCGCGAAGATCATGCGGTCCTCGGCCTTGTGCACGAGCTCGATGCGTTCGGCCGGTCCTGCGAACGTCACGGTGTGATCGCCCACCACGGTGCCGCCGCGCAGCGACGCAAAGCCGATGGCGCCGCGCTCGCGCGCGCCGGTATGACCGTCGCGCCCGCGCTCGGAATGCTGCTCGAGCGTGATGCCGCGCCCCTGCGCGGCCGCACGGCCGAACATCAGCGCGGTGCCGGAGGGCGCGTCGATCTTCTTGTTGTGGTGCATCTCGACGATCTCGATGTCGAAGTCCTCGTCGAGCGCCTTGGCGACGCGCCGCACCAGGGCCTCCATCAGGTTGACGCCGAGGCTCATGTTGCCGGACTTGACGATGGGCGAGCGCTGCGCCGCCGTTGCGATCAGCTTGTCGTTCTCGGCCGACAGTCCGGTGGTGCCGATGATATGCGCGAGGCCGCGCTTGGCGACGATCTCGGCGAGCGCGACGGTCGCGGCCGGAATGGTGAAGTCGACCACGCCGTCGGCCTTGTCGAGCAGCGGCGCCGGATCGACCGCCACCGCGATCCCGTTCGCGCCCACGCCGGCGAGCTCGCCGGCATCGCGGCCGATCACCGCGGAGCCCGGCGCATCGAGAGCGCCGACGAGCGTGACCCCGTCGATCTCGGTGATCGCCTTGACCAGCGTGCGTCCCATGCGCCCGCCGGCGCCGGCCACGATCAGCCGCATGTCGGACATTGCCTCAAGCTCCGATCAACATTGGCGTCATGCCCGCGCTCGTCGCGGGCATCCACGTCTTAATCGTACCGCAGCATGAAAGACGTGGATGGCCGGAACAAGCCCGGCCATGACGATTTCTCTGAACGATTTCCATCAGGTGCGTTAATGCGCCGGACCGTCGTAGCCCTCGACGACGACGAGGTCGAGCTCGCCCTTGCCGTCGCGCAGCCGCTTCGCGGCCTGGTACTCGGGCGAGTGATAGCACGCGAGCGCCGCATCGTAGCTGGGAAATTCCAGCGCCACGGTGCGGCCGCGCACCTGGCCTTCCGGCACCTCGCGCGTGCCGCCGCGCACCAGGAAGACAGCGCCGAATTTGGCAAATGCGCGCGCGTTCGCGGCCTGATAGGCCTTGTAGCCTTCGGGGTCGGTGATATCGACGTGGCCGATCCAGTAGCCCTTGCGGGCGGCGGCCGCCGGCGCGGTCTCCGCGCGTTCCGGCTGCGGACCGCCGTAACCCTCGACGATGACGAAATCGCCGGTCGAGTTGGCGAGGCGCAGCGGCCGCGCCGACTGATACTCGGGCGAGCGGTAGCAGGCGAGCGCCGCCGCGTAGTCGGGAAACTCGCGCAGCACCACGCGGGCGCGGGCGCGCCCTTCCACCACGTCCATCCTGCCGCCACGCACCAGCGCGACGCCCTTGTACTTGGCGTGCGCCGGCGGGGTCGCGGCCATGTAGGCCTTGTAGCCCTCGGGATCGCGGACATCGATGTGCGGAATCCAGTAGCCCTTGGGCATGTCGCGTCCCTCCTAGAGCATGATCCCGAAAAAGCCTGCCCCCGGCTTGATCGGGGGTGGATACCGGTTTTCGGAAAAGATCATGCTCAAATAATAGCTAGACGACCGATGCCTGCGATGCGGCTGCGGCAATCTCGTCGACGATCGCCTGCGCGGCGGCCTTCGGATCGGGAGCCGCGACGATCGGCCGGCCGACCACGAGATGATCGGCGCCGGCGGCGATCGCGGCAGCCGGCGTCATGATGCGCTTCTGATCGCCGCGCTCGGCGCCGGCCGGGCGGATGCCCGGCGTCACCAGGACCATGCCGTGGCCGAGGCCCGCGCGCAGCGGCCTGGCCTCGGCGGCCGAGCAGACGAGGCCGTCGACCCCGATGTCGCGCGCCTGGCCGGCGCGCTCGGCGACGAGCTCGGCGACGGTGAAATCGTAGCCCGCGGCCGCGAGGTCGGCATCGTCGTAAGATGTGAGCACCGTCACGGCGAGGATGCGCAGGCCCGAGTCCCCGCGCGCCTCGACGGCGGCCTTCATGGTCTGCGGATAGGCGTGCACCGTGAGGAACGACGCGCCGAGGCGCGCGACGCTTTCGACGCCGCGCGCGACCGTGTTGCCGATGTCGTGCAGCTTGAGATCGAGAAACACCTGCTTGCCGGCGCGCGCGAGCTTCTCGGCGAGCGGCAGGCCGCCCGCAAAGGCGAGCTGATAGCCGACCTTGTAGAACGAGACCGTATCGCCGAGCCTCGTCACCAGCGCTTCCGCGGCGTCGACCGACGGCAGATCGAGGGCGACGATCAGGCGGTCGCGGGGCTCGATCAAAGGCTCCTCCTGGTCGCTCGTATCACGTCCGGGGCAGGCTTTTTCACGACCATGCTCTACGCCAGATAGCGCGCCGCGTCGACCAGCCGCCGCAGCAGCGCGCGCAGCGCCTCGGCGGTACGCTGATCGTGCAGGCCGTCGGCGGCGTCGAACGCGTTGGCGGCATCGCGTACCGCCACCTGCTCGGGCAGCACGGTCGCGCCGCAGCCGAGCTCGAGCGCCTGGCGCACCGCCATCAGCCCGCGGTAGCCGCCGAGGGTGCCCGGCGAGGCGGCGCCGAGCGCGAAAACGCGATTGCGAAAGGCCGCGAGCGGGGCCTCGGTTCCCTCGCGCACGCGCGAAATCCAGTCGATCGTGTTCTTGAGGAGCGGCGTCACCGACGCGTTGTATTCGCCCGTCGCGATGAACACGCCGGCGTGCTGCATCATCAGCCGCTTGAGATCCACGGCGCGCGCGGGCGGGCCGGATCGCGCTTCGAGATCGCCGTCATAGAGCGGCAGCGGGAAATCCTGCAGCGAGATGCGGGTCGGCTCGGCTTCCTCGAGCGCCAGCAGCCTGGTCGCGAGCGCGGCGAGCCGCGTGTTGTGCGACCCCGTGCGGATCGAGCCGGCGAAGACGAGGATTTTGGGACGGGTCATCGCAATGTAGGATGGGTTGAGCGAAGCGAAACCCATCATCTATGAGTTGGCCGTCAGAGTGATGGGTTTCGCTGCGCTCGACCCATCCTACGCAATCAGCTCTTCCGGTACACCCAGACCTGCGCGGGCGGCAGGTTGCGCCAGATGCGCTCGGTCGATCGCGCCTGCACGCCGGGCAGATTACGCGGGATCGGCGACACCACCGCGTAGGTGAACTGGATGAAGGGCGCGCTCGGCAGCAGCAGCCCGAAGGCGTCGGCGATCAACCGCAGGCGGGTGCGCAGCGGCTTGGTGAAGAGCGGAAGGCCCGACACCACCGCGGCTGCCGGCTCGCGCATCAGCGAGCCGAGCAGATGCTTGAGCCGATAGGCATCGCCCTGCACCACCGTCGCCTCGGGATAGCGCGAGCGCAGCATGCGGCAGAACACCGGATTGAACTCGACCAGCACGAGCCGCGCCGGATCGACGCCGTGCTCCACCAGCGCCTCGGTCACCGGCCCGGTCCCGGGCCCGAGCTCGACGATCGGCCCGGCCACGTCCGTGTCGACCAGCCGCGCCATCGCGCGCGCCAGGAGCTTGCCCGAGGGCATGACGGCGCCGGTCGACAGCGGCTTCTCGATCCACGAGCGAAGAAACTGGACCTCGTCGTCGATCCGCAGGGTCTTCTTGGCAATGCTCAACGCAGTCTGACGCGTCATGGGGGCCTTCGGCAGGTGATGATGATGAGACCCCGTGGTCATGATTTGGTCACCGTATTGTCACGGGTATCGGCCCGTGAGTCCAGGGTCAAGTAAAACCGCCGTCAGGACGGGCTCGGGCGATTCCCGAAAAATTCCTTGACTTTACCGAAGAAACCCGCGGCCTCCGGCTGGGTTTCCTTCGACGACAAACGTTCGAATTCGGACAGCAGCTCGCGCTGGCGCTTGGTCAGCTTTTGCGGCGTCTCGACCATGACCTGCACGTACATGTCGCCCATCTGCTTGGTGCGCAGCACCGGCATGCCGCGCGCCTGCAGGCGGAAACGCCGGCCCGACTGGGTGCCTTCCGGGATCTTCACCTTGGTCTTGTTGCCGTCGATGGTCGGCACCTCGAGCTCGCCGCCGAGCGCGGCCGCCACCATCGAGATCGGCACCCGGCAATGCAGGTCGGCGCCGTCGCGCTGGAAGAAGTCGTGGCCGCCGACCGAGAGGAAGATGTAGAGGTCGCCGGCCGGCCCGCCGCGCGCGCCCGCGTCGCCCTCGCCGGCAAGCCGGATGCGGGTGCCGTCCTCGACGCCTGCCGGGATATTGACCGACAAGGTGCGGTCGCGCTGCACCCGGCCGGAGCCGGCGCAGGACGGGCAGGGATCGTCGATCACCTGGCCGCGGCCGTGGCAGGACGGACAGGTGCGCTCGAGGGTGAAGAAGCCTTGCGTCTGGCGGATCTTGCCATGGCCCGCGCAGGTCGGACACGTCTTCGGCTTGGCGCCGCCCTTGGCCCCCGAGCCGGAGCAGACCTCGCAGGTGACCGAGGTGGGGATGCGCACCTGCGCGGCCTTGCCGGTGTAGGCCTCCTCGAGGCTGATCTCCATGGTGTAGCGCACGTCGTTGCCGCGCTCGCGGCCGCCGGCGCGGCCACGCCGGCCGCCCATGCCGAAGAAGTCGTCGAAGATGTCCGCGAAGGTGGAGGCGAAGTGGTCGCCGAAGCCATGCGCGGCGCCGCCCATGCCCTGCTCGAACGCGGCGTGGCCGTAGCGATCGTAGGCCGCCCGCTTGTCGGCGTCCTTGAGGATCTCGTAGGCCTCGTTGACTTCCTTGAACTTGTGCTCGCTGTCCTTGTCGCCGGGATTGCGATCGGGATGATGCTTCATCGCGAGCTTGCGGAACGCGGCTTTGATCTCCGCCTCGCCCGCCGTGCGCCCGATGCCGAGCGTCTCGTAGAAATCGCGCTTCGCCACTTCTCAGCGCCCTCCCGGCCAAGGCCCGAACAACACCGCTAGTGTCCCGATTCCGAAGTTCGCAAGCAGTGGCGGCGGGTTCGGTGCGAACTTCGGAATCGAAAAGGACACTAGCAAATCCATGACTCTCAGTGCCGCTTTTTAACGCGAAGTTCGCAACCGAATTTGCTGCTTGGTTTGTGCGAACTTCGCGTTAGCGGCACTGGCCCGACGCCGCGCGGCGCCGGGCTCCGATCACGTGTCATGGGTCGCGGCCCGCATCGAAGAGAAGGCCGGCGGCTTATGCCGACCGCTTGTTCTTCTTGTCGTCGTCGACCTCGGTGAACTCCGCGTCGACCACGTCGTCCTTCTTCGCCCCGCTCGCACCGCCGGGCTCGCCGCCCGGCGCAGCACCCGCGGCCCCCTCGGGCTGCTTGTACATCGCCTCGCCGAGCTTCATCGAGGCCTGCGCAAGCGCGTTGGCCTTCGCCGTGATGGCCTCGGGGTTGTCGCCCTTGAGCGCCTCCTTGAGGTCCGCCATGGCATTCTCGATGGTGCGGCGGTCGCCCTCGCCGATCTTCGAACCATGCTCGGACAGCGCCTTCTCGGTCGAGTGGACCAGCGCCTCGGCATGGTTCTTGGCCTCGACCGCGGCCTTGCGCTTCTTGTCCTCGTCGGCGTGCGCCTCGGCGTCCTTGACCATCTTCTGGATGTCGGCCTCGGTCAGCCCGCCCGACGCCTGGATGCGGATCTGCTGCTCCTTGCCGGTGCCCTTGTCGCGGGCGTGCACGTTGACGATGCCGTTCGCGTCGATGTCGAACG
>Ga0126371_10002109_pt1 | contig 17033 bp, 19 predicted proteins | sample PanSoiMetaPlot_4_FD_110145 | JGI IMG/M metagenome (GOLD analysis project Ga0126371, IMG submission 110145) | Tropical forest soil microbial communities from Panama - MetaG Plot_4 | ecosystem: Environmental > Terrestrial > Soil > Tropical forest > Bulk soil | place: Panama | collected 2016-02-17 | reverse complement strand
GATCTCGTCAACTCGCATAGCCTTGGACAAAATTCTGTCGGCCGCGCCGAAGCGCTGCCAGACCTCGAGCGTGCGGATCAACGTGGTGCCGGCCTTGGTCTCTGTCGACAGACCGGCGTTCGCTTCGAACACGACGAAGGGAATTTCGAAGTAGGACAGCGCAAGCGCGGTGGTGAGACCAACCGGCCCGGCGCCGACGATGGCAACCGGATGCTCGGACTTCAGGGGAAACGCGCCGCTGTTCATCGTCACATGCCGCCACGCCGCTCCAACCGGACCGCAGCCGACGCTCCGGAAAGCACCCGCAAAATTGTCCAGCAAACTTTTTTCACATCGGCCGCGTTTGCCGGCAACAAAAGCATCGCATTCGGAATTTCTATGTGTCAATATATTTTCGAAAATCGGTGCAATTTACGATAGTTTAACTTCGTGGCGTTGCCTCATGAGTGCGCAATTCATCTCGCTGAAGACGAGCGATGGCCACGACCTCAGCGCCTACGAGGTGCGGCCGGACAATTCGCCGCGCGGCGGCATCGTCCTGCTGCAAGAAATTTTCGGTATCACCGGCTACATCCGGCGTGTTTGCGAGGACTATGCAGAGCATGGCTATCATGTGGTGGCGCCTGCATTGTTCGATCGCATCCGTCCCGGGATCGAATTGAGCTATTCCAAGGAAGATGCGGTGACTGGGCGGGACCTGCGCAGCAAGATTCCGTGGGAAAAGACCTTCGCCGATCTCGGGGCAGCCACAGCGCGGCTCGAAAACACAGGCAAGATAGCGACGCTCGGTTACTGTTGGGGCGGCACAATCTCCTGGCGCGCCGCCGGCCACGTCGAGGGGATCTCAGGCGCGGTTTGCTACTACGGCACGCAGATCGCTTCATACACGACGGAACAGCCGCGTTGTCCGGTGCTGATGCATTTCGGCGACAAGGATCCCATCGCGACGCTCGAGCACGCCGGCGCTCTGCGGGCGGCGCAGGGCGCACAGGTCGAAATTCAGGTTTATCCGGCTGGCCACAGCTTCAGCTGCGACGAGACGCCGAACTTTCACGCACCGAGTGCGCACCTAGCGCTTCGGCGGTCCCTCGAATTTCTGGCCGCCAATGTCGGATAGGGAGGCCCGGCGCGTGATCCGAAAAACCGATTTGTCCGTGACCAAGAGCGAGCAAGCGCTGCCATGACTTTTGTTCAACAACACGACGGCGCCATCGAGCCGACGGTCAACGCCCAAGTATTCCGTCAGCTCCGGATCGATATCGTGACGTGCAGGCTGATGCCGAACGAGCGCCTGCGCGTCGAGAGCCTTCGCGAGCGCTACAGGGTCGGGGGCAGTCCGATCCGCGAAGCGTTGATGCGGCTCGAGGTCGAGGGATTGGTCCTTCTCGAGCAGAACAAAGGCTTTCGCGTCTCGCCGGCATCGCGCGAACACCTGCTGGATTTGATGAAAACCCGCGCCGAAATCGAGGGCCTGGCGCTGCGCTGGTCAATTAAAAACGGCGGCGTCGACTGGGAAGCAAATTTACTTGCCGCCTATCACCGACTGTCGCACCAGAAAAAGACGCTGCGGGGTGTTGGCAACGAGATCAACCTCGTTTGGTTCAGGGAACACCGCAATTTTCACAGTGCGCTCACCGCGGCCTGCGGATCGCGTTACCTGATAGGTATTCGCGAGTCTCTTTTCGCGCAGGCCGAGCGCTATGTCGCGCTGTCGATCATCTCCAAGTGCCCCCCGCGCAACGATGACAGCGAGCACGAGCACATGATGCGCGCCGCGCTTGCACGAAATGCAGTCCGCGCGGTGCAGTTGATGACTGACCATATTAACCGCACCAATGAACGCGTTGCAAAGACGCTGGGCGCGGCGGCGGCCACGCCGATCAAACTGCGGCGTGTGAACGGAAAAGCGTGACATGGGCGACGCCATCTCCATTACAGCCGACCAATTGAGTTCGCTGGTAGCGCGGCTCTTCATTGCGGCCGGTGTCCCCGACAGTGCCGCGAGAACGGTCGCCGGAGCTTTGGTGGATGCCGATATTGAGGGCCAGTCATCGCACGGCGTAATGCTAGTCGAAATGTATCTGGACCGGATCCGGAAAGGATCTGTCTCTCTGAAAGAGGCCGGCGAAATCGTCGCGGACAAAGGCGCAACTGTCGTTCTCGATGCGCATAACGCGCTTGGCCATCTCACTGGTGACCAGGCAACCAAAATCGCTGTCGAGCATGCTCGGCGCTTCGGTGTCGGCGTCGTCGCGGTACGTCACGGCTTTCATTTCGGAACCGCGCGACGTTTCGCGCTCAAGGCCGCCGACGAGGACTGTGTCGGTATTGTGATGTGCAACACGCGGCCTCTGATGCCTGCGCCGGGCGGCGCCGAACGCGTGGTCGGCAATAATCCGGTCGCGATCGCCGTGCCGTCCGATGGACCGGCGCCCATCGTGCTCGACATGGCGACGAGCGAGGCCGCGATGGGAAAGATCCGCATGGCCGAGAAGGCGGGGGAGACGATCCCCAGTAGCTGGGCGGTCAAGGCCGACGGCAGCCCGACGACGAACCCTGCGGAGGCAATTGCCGGAATGCTGTTGCCCGCGAGTGGTCCGAAAGGCTTTGGTCTTGCCTTTCTGATCGATCTTCTCTGCGGGATGCTGTCGGGTGGCGCGACGGACGGCGCGGTGCAACCACTTTACGGTAATGCGTCCGTTCCCTACGACTCGTCACACCTTTTCATTGCCATCGACATCGCGCACTTCGGCGATCGCGCGGCAATGCGCGCCGCCGCGAGCGCCGCCGCCGAGCGGATCCGCGACGGCGCGCGCGCGCCCGGCGTGACGCGCCTGTTCACCCCTGGCGAGCCGGAATGGGCCAAGCGTGAAAGTGCAGTGGGGCAGGTGGTGCTACCGCCGGCCGTGGCCGAGACTCTGCTGCGGCTGGCGAAGGAATTACAGGTATCCGCAGGTGCTCTCGCACTGGCAGAAAAATACGAAAGGACCTGACAATGGCGAAGCGTGAAGTCAAAACTGACAAAATCCGGACGCCGAGCGGGGTATTCTCGCAGGCCACCGTGATAGAGGCGCAGGGGAGACTTGTGTTCATTTCCGGAATGACCGCGCGCAGGCCTGACGGCACGATCGCGGGCATCGGTGACATCACGGCACAGACCAGGCAGGTTTGCGAGAACGTTAAGTCGGCGGTAGAGGCGGCCGGCGGCACGCTCGATGACGTCTGCCGCGTCGATGTCTACGTGCGCAACATGGAGCACTTCAAGGAAATCCACGCGGTGCGCCAGGAGTACTTCAAGCCGCCGCTTCCGGCGTCGACCATGGTCGAGATCTGCAAAATGACGTCGCCCGACTATCTAATTGAGATCAATGCCATTGCCGTGCTCCCCAAGTAACGGGTGAATGGTGATGACCGATAAGTCGGGACTGAAAGCGGCCAAGGAAAAAGGCATCGCGCTCGGTGAAATCGGGCAGCGGATCGTCTTCGAGAACGAGCACGTGCGAATCTGGGAGGTCAATCTCAACCCTGGCGAGACCATCGACTTCCACCTTCACTACCATCCCTACGTCATCATTTCGCTCGGCGGCGGAAAAAACGAGATCGAGACGATTTTCGGCGACAAACGCATGACGAATGAACCGATCGGCTCGACCGTGTTCATCAACGACATGCGTCCCGTGCACAAACTCACCAACCGCGACAGCGTGCGTTACCTGTCGCGACTGATCGAGCTCAAGAGCGTTTGCTGGACTGCGGAGTAGGGCGCGATGCAGCGGACGATTGGTGGCTGGGACGTTCACACGCACATCGTGCCGCCGGCAGTCGTGGCGGCAGGCGGGCGCGGGGCCTTCGGCATGCGTGCATCGTCCGACACATTGACCATCTGCGCGCATGGCGTTCCGCTGCATCCGCTCACCGAGGTGAATAAGCTCGCCGATCGCGTCAAAAGCGACCATCTCGATGGCGCGGTTGTCTCGGTGCCGCCGCCGCTGTTTCGGCCCGATTTGAGCGAGGCCGATTGCCGCGACTACGCGAAGCTCGTGAATGACGGGCTTTTTGAAGCTTGTCGCGATCACGCCGGCGTGCTGCGCCCGCTGGCCTATCTCCCGGTGGAAGCGCCCGAGGTGGCGGCCGGCGTTGCCGCGACCCTCGACGGCCGTTGGGCCGGAGTGGTCATGGGCACCGAGACCAATGACGTGTCTTATGCGTCCAAAAGACTCGATCCCCTGTGGCTTACCCTCAGCGAACGCAAGCTGCCTCTTTTTATCCATCCGGGTTCGACACCCGACAAGCGTCTCGACCCGTTTTATCTCACCAATCTGCTCGGCAATCCGGTTGAAACGACCATCGCGGCGTCACATTTGGTTTTCGCCGGTGTTATGCAGCGATATCCAGGTCTGAACATCATTCTTGCGCATGGCGGTGGTTGCGTCGCGGCCCTATGCGGACGTTGGCAGCGCGGTGCGACAACCAAGCGGTCGGGAATTCCCGACATGTCCCTCAAGCCGCTCGAGGCCGTGCGCAGGTTTTATGTCGACAGTGTCGTACATTCACCGATGTTTCTGGAGACCGTCATCAAAACGATCGGCGAGAGTAGGATCCTGCTCGGCAGCGACTGGCCGTTTCCGATGGGTGCACCCAGTGCAGAGCATGACCTCGGGCACTTAGATGAAAAGCTTCGCCTCCGAATCCGCAAGATCAACGCCGAGGAAGCCTTCGGCGTCCGGTTGAAAATGCACCAGGGTGTTTCATGACAAAGCTTCCCGAAAATATGCCCAAGCTCGAGGAACTCCTCATCAATACCGCGTCCGTGCCATGGCGCGAGAAATCGCTTAAAGGAATTCACGAAAAGATGCTGTGGCGGAACGAGGAGACGGGTGCCTCGATCGCGCTGATCAAGTTCGACAAGGGCGCCGGCATTCCGCAACCGCATTATCACTCGTCGAACCAGTTCATGTACTGCCTGTCTGGCCGCTACGAATATACGTCGACAGGCGTCGTGCTGACCTCGGGCTCGTTCTACTGCAACCCGAAAGGCAACGTCCATGGACCGGCAGTCGCCCGCGAGGAAACGGTGGTGGTCGAGATGTACGACGGCCCGCATTATCCGGAAAAACCGTCGTGGTACACCGACGAGCGGGACGCACACTGACCTCTTATGAGTGACGCGCAACTCAGGCCGGTCGGACCCGGCGTCCATGCCTGGATCGGCGCCGGCGGCGATTCAAACGCGGGCGCGATCGAGTCGCCGCTTGGACTGATCGTCATCGACGCCCAGCAGAACCACGCCCTCGGCGAAAAATTCCGTGGGGCATTGCGCACTTCGTTCAAGGCGCCAGTCCGTACTCTTATCAATACGCATTTCCATCTCGATCACGTCGCCGGCAACGTCGCCTTTGCGGATGTGCCGATCATCGCGCACGAGAAGACGGTGCTGGCGCTCGAGCACGAGCTGGGACCGGCGTGCCCACGGGGCGCAACGGTCACCGACACTCTGACGAAAGTCAGGATGTTTTTCGGCGGCAATTTCGAGGAGCTTGTGCCGGAACAGGAGCGCGCCTGGTTCGCCGAGCGCGTGGGGGGCCAGGCACCGCTGACGATCGTGCCCCCGTCAGAGGCTTTTGCCGACCGGATGGAATTCATATTGCCGGCCGACGTCGTGCGGCTCGACTATTGGGGACCGGCGCATTGCGACGGCGACGTTGTCATCCATCTTGAAAAAGCCGGCGTCATTTTCATGGGCGATTTGTTCTTCTACGGGCGCTTCCCGTGGTTCGGTGATTGCGACCTCAATGGCTGGATCGCTGCGCTCGATCGCGTTTTGCGGATGGACGTGACCACGGTCGTGCCCGGGCACGGGCAGCCAGCGTCATTGAAGGAATTGGCGGACTTCCGGAAGCTTCTTGCGGCGGTGCGCGACGAGGCCGACAAGGCGATCAAGGCCGGCTGGTCGGAAGATGCCGCCGCACGCGATGTCGTGCTCGCCGAATATGCCGTGATGTCGCGCTACAAGGAGTGGATGCCGTTCAACGTCCGCGCAGCCTATCGCTATTTGCGCGGGGTTTAGTTCGTGACTGGGGGCCAGCCGATCGGATTCGCCTGCTGGACCAGCTTCGCCAGCGTAAGAATCTTCGGCTCTTCGAAGCGCGGCCCGATAATTTGCAATCCAACCGGCAGCCCGTCGGTGGCAAGGCCAGCGGGGACGCTCGCAGCTGGCAGGCTCATCAGGGTGATCAGGAACCCGGGTGCGATCCAGTCGATGTAATCGTCGAAGCTTTTGCCGTTGATCTCTTTCGGAAAATTCCATTCGACCGGGTAGGGCTTCACCGGCGCGGCCGGCGTGAGCAGCAGATCATGTTTCTCGAAGAGGAGGCGCATTTTCTGGAACAGCGCAAACCGAGTCCGCTCCGCCATTGCGATGTCGGTCGTGGTTAGCGTCAACCCCGATTCGACATTGCCTTTGAGATTCTCGCCGAATGCATCGAGCCGCCCGAGATTGGCAAGCTGCTGGCCGACCATCCAGACACCGCGCCAGGTCTTGTAGGGGCCGCGTCCTTCGGACAGATCGAAATCGATCTCATCGACGGTCGCACCTTGTTCGCGTAACTGTGTTGCCGCCTTGCGGCAGATTGCCTCGATCTCGGAGTCGACGCCGATGCCGGCGATGTCGCGGGTAAAGGCAACGCGCAGACCCTTGGCGTCGCGCGCCTTGGCCACGATCCCGGCGGCGCTCGACCAGGGCGGCGCGACCGAGATCGGCGACAGATGGGTGAAGCCGACGATCGCATCAAGCATCATCGCCGCGTCCTCCGCGGTGCGGGCGAGGGGGCCATGCACCTGTCCGGGGTCCCAGGCGAGCGGCATCGGAAAGTTCGGCGTGAGGCCGGGCGTTGGACGGATACCGACGATTCCGCAGAACGCGGCGGGGATGCGTACCGAGCAGCCGAAATCCGTTCCCTGCGCGATCGGCAGCATGCCGCTTGCGACGGCGGCGGCGGAGCCGCCGGAGGATCCGGCCGGACTCAAGGCCGTGTTCCACGGATTTCTCGTTGCTCCGAACACCGAATTGACAGTGTTGGCGCCGGCGGCGAATTCAGGCGTATTTGTCTTGGCGAGCACGATTGCGCCGGCGGCCTTCAGCCGCCTGACGACCTCGGCATCCTCGTTTGGGACGTTATCGGCGTAAAGTGGGCAGCCGTAAGTCGTTCGAATGTTCGCGGTCGCGACAATATCCTTGATGCCGATCGGCAACCCGTGCAGCGGTCCCAATTTGACCCCGCGCGCGACCGCCTGCTCCGCCGCGCGCGCGTCGGTCCGCGCGCTGTCGGCGGCCAGTGTCACGATCGCGTTGAGCGTCGGGTTCAGGCGATCGATGACCGCAAGGTGCGCGTCTAGAATTTCGACCGGGCTGATCTCGCGCTTGCGCACGAGCGCCGCGAGCTCATTCGCCGTCTTTCGCCAGAGATCCTGCATGCGAACTGTTATTCGCCGACGTCGACGATGGCGATCACCGGGCCACCGCCATGCGGGCCCTGATGCATGGCATCAACAGAAACGAAGACCGCCGGATCGCCGATCGCCGCCGCGGCGACGCCGCCGACCGCGCCCTTTGAGTGGCGATGATGATGAACATCGGAGTCGTCCAGCATGATCTGGCGGCGTCCGCGTAGCGTGCCGCGGCGGTCCGCTTCGCATTTCATGAAGCAGTTGACGAGCTTTCCTTTCAGGTCGCTGGCGCGCGCACGCTCGGGAAGCGACAGGCCGGCGTCGCGGATCGCTTCATAGATTCCGTCGATATCGAGCGCGTCCTTCATGACCGAATGGCCGATGCGGTAGCGGCCGCCAGCACCTGCCCTGTTGCCGAGAAGAACGATCTGCGCCTGCGTCAGCTCGACGCCCGATGAACACGAGGCGACGGATGAGTAAAGATCGAGATTACGGCAGATCTCTTCCGCCTTCGGCATTTTGATTTCGCCGAGCGCGACCGCAATCCCAAGCGCAGTCGTGCCGTTGGAGACGCCCATCGAGTCATGCACTTCGCAGGCGACATGATTGCCGCGCGATTCAGCGTCACGTACCGAGTCGATCGTGAGCAGCGGCGTCTTCGTCTGCACGTAGTGGACATCTTTTGCGTCGCTGATGCCGGCATCGCCCATCGCGTCTTTGACGGCGGCAGCGACCTTCTCGACCATCGCTGGCCTGCCAATATCTTCCGGAAGAAGCACTGCGCTTATCGCGGTGCCCATCACCAGCCGCGCGTTCGAGATTGGGCCGGTTTTGCCATTGCGGGCGAAGACCGTGGCGTGCGGGGTAATGACGCCGTCGCATCCGCCGGACCATATCATCGGGATCTGATTGACCGCTTTCTCGTCGCGCTTGCCGTGCTTGAGCAGCACGCGGCGGAAGGCCTGGTCGGCGAGGATGCGGGTGAAGTCGTTGACCCCGCCGTTTCCCTCGGTTTTACCAATAACTCCAATGACTTCGTCGGCCTTGAACAGCCCGCCGGTGATGCCGTTTTCAAGGCCGGAGGCATCGGACACGGACTTCAATTCGACTTTGAGTACTTCAATTGCCATTTCTTTCTTTTCCTCACGTTCGAAAGACCTCATCGCAGGCGCTTAAGCGAGCGCAATGCATTCGATTTCCACTTTCATTCCAAAGCTCAACTGCACGCCGCAAGTGGTGCGCGCCGGCGGGTCTTTCGGGAAGAACTTACGGTACACCGCATTCATGTTTTCGAATTCAAGCATGTCGTAGAGCAGCACATTGATTTTGACGACGCGTTCCATTGACGAACCAGCCGATTCAAGCATGTGTTTCATGTTCGACAGGATCTGATTGGTCTCGTGGGCGACCGTTCCAAGGTTGCGTTCGCCAGTCTTGTCATCGACCGAGACCATGCCGGACAAGAATATGAAATCGCCGGCCCTAATGCCGGGGCTGTGCGGCAATTTAAAATTGCGCGACACGTTAAGCATGTCGTTCTTCGGTTGTATGATTTCGCGTTTCGCTGCCATGTTTTTCTCCGGTCGATTAAATGACGGCCACTGCGTCCAACTGAACCTTGAATCCGTCGATGATCTGAATGCTCCAGACGGTCCGTGCCGGCGGGCCGTTGGGAACGTATTGTCGATAGACGCGGTTGAGCACGTCATACTCGATACGGTCGTAAATGCCGGCGTGGACCGCGACCAATCGGTCGAGCGAGGAGCCGGCTTTTTCCAGAATCAACTTGAGATTGTTGAATACCCGGTGAGCTTCCTCGGTCACGTTGCCGAGCATGCGCTCACCCGTTTCCGGATCAATCGCGACGACACCCGAAACAAATATATAATCTCCGGCGCGCGTCGCGCAGCTTTGTTGCCAGCCGAACTGCAAATTCATGTCCAGCCCGGCGGTGGGTGGGGGAACAATATCGCGAGTAAGCGCCATGCTTTTCTCCTTCAGGCCTTTGGCACTACGCCGCCTGCTTCCCGGTCGCTCGGTCGCCAACGAAGAAGGCGGGCATCGACCCGGTCAGCAATTGCAGTGAGTATCATCATCAGAAACATCATGATCAGAATCATCGAGATGGCGCCTGCGGTGTTGTATTGCGTCGAGTAGAAATTCAGCCGGTAGCCGAGCCCCTGAGACGACACCAGAAACTCGCCGATGATGACGCCGACGAGGCCGAACGGCAGACTCATCTTCAGCCCGGTCAGAATCCAGGCCGATGCGTGCGGCATCATAACTTTGGTGAAAATCTGCCACTCGGTCGCACCTTGCACCCGCGCGACGTCGCAAAGTGCTTTGTCGACGCCGCGAATCCCGGACAGCGTGTTGAAAAACGTGATGAAGAATACCAGTGTACCCGCGAGAAACACTTTTGAGGCGATTCCAATGCCGAACCACACGATCAGCATCGGCGCGACTGCGATGCGCGGGACGCTATTGAGTGCCAGCAAGAATGGATCGCAGATCTTTCCGACAAAACGCCAGCGCGCCAGCAGGATGCCCAATGCGATGCCGGAGAGGCCTCCCAAAACGTAGCCGAGCACCAGTTCGAGTCCGGTGGTTGCGAGATCGGTGTAGAACGCCGGATCACTGAGGTCGTTCGCGAATGCCTTGGCGATCAGCGATGGCTTGCTGAAGTAAAAGGTATCAAACAGCCAGCCCCCTCCGATCTCCCAAAGTGCAAAAAGGGTGACCAGCAGAATCAGGCGACTGATATTGATTACCCACGGATTGTCGGCGTCAAAGCGGGTGCGCCAGGAAACGTTGGCGGCTTCGTCAGTGGAGGGCGTCGACATTGCGCACCTGCAAGCGAAGCTCGTTCCAGATTTCATTATAGAGCCGCCGAAATTCCGGATCCTCGTGGATCTGAAAAATGTTGCGCGGCCGCGGGATGTTGATGCGGTCTGCGCGTATGATGCGGCCGGGGCGCGCGCTCATAAGGAGAACCCGGTCGGCAAGAGCAATCGCTTCCGTCAGATCATGCGTGACGAAGATAATGGTGCTGCGGGCGCTGTCCCAGATCGAAAGCAGCATGTCCTGCAGCACAATGCGGGTCTGCGCATCGAGCGGACCGAACGGCTCATCCATCAGGATCACCGAGGGCTCATAGATCAGGGTGCGCACGATGTTACCGCGTTGGCGCATGCCACCTGACAATTCGTGAGGGAAGGCATCGCCGAAACCATCGAGTCCAACTCGCGAGAGCCAGCCGTCAGCTTTTTCACGCCGTTCCCGAGTGGGCATGCCGGCGAGCTCCAGCGGAAGCGCGACGTTGTCCCGCAAGGTGCGCCAAGGGAACAGGTTATCCTGCTGCGTGATATAGCCGACGCGCCTGTTAACGCCCTTGATGGTGGTGCCGTCGAGTTGCACCGACCCCTCGCTCGCAAAGGTCAGGCCAGAAATAATGTTAAGTAACGTCGATTTACCGCATCCGCTCGGACCCACCAGCGTGACGAATTCACCGTTCTCGATCGTCAGCGTCGTGGCCTCAAGCGCGTTGACCACACGGTCACGCGCCTGAAAGCGTTTGCCGACGCCGGCAAGGGCAAGCTGGGCGCCTCCAAAATGAGTCGCGACGCTCACTTGCCGATGTACTCGTTGGACGATACTTCGGTCCAATTCGGAAGTTTGGTTACAACGCCGGTTTGCAGCATGAATTTGCCGGCTTTGTCGACTGCCTCCTGGGTGACGCGCACGTCGCGGATAAATATCGGCTTCATGTGATGCAGCGACTGAAGCAGGATGTCGTCAGGCGCTCCACCAAAGTTCTTTTTCAAGATGACAAGATGCTCACTGTCGGAGCCATCTTGGATGAAATTGATCGCGTCGACCAGAGCGCTGATCATCTTGCGGACGGTTTCCGGACTCTCCTTGGCGAAGTCTGGCCGCACGTAAAGCATCTCGAACAGGAAGTTTTGGTAGGCCGGATCCCCTCCGTTGAGATTGTTGGTGAACATCACCGCCTTCCCGCGTGAAACGGCAAGCTCCGGTGCCGGGCTGCCGTTGCAGGCGACCTGTACCTGATTGTTTTCGACTGCGGGAATCATCGCTGCAGGCCCGCCGATGCCGATGATCTTGAGATCCTTTTGCGGTTCGAGGCCCACGCGTTTCGCGTATTCGACGAGCAACAAATAGGTGAATGCGCCGGGGCGGGTGCCTGCAACTGTCAGGCCCTTGAGGGCTTTCAGGCGCTGCTCGAGCGGCGCCGATACCGAAATACCCAGTTTGTCAGCGGTTTCCTTATTCATCCAGCACTCGATCGCCATCAGGTTGCCGAGGTTGGCCACAGCGAGCAGCGGCTTCCCCTGCTCATAAGCCATAAACAGACGGTTTGGCGTCGAGACAGTAAACTGCACGCTGCCGGCGATCAGCGCATCGACATCCGGACCATCGCCTGAGGTCGTTATGATCTCGACATCTAGCCCATGCTTGGCGAAATCGCCGTGATCACGTGCGACATACAGCGGATAAAAGGGAAGGACCGGCACGGGAATCGTGACGCGGAGTTTTTGCAACGGCGTCTGTGCCTGTGCGCCTGCGATGTATGCGGCCACCAGTGACGCGGAGATCAGAGCACGAAGTATCCAACGCATGCGATGCTCCCATTTTTTTCAAGTGCTGAAAGAGTGTCATTGTAGGTTGCAGAACGTGTCAAGCGATCGCCCGTGGTGCCACTGACGAAATCGATCTTAAGTGGCAGTGCTTTTGTTTCCACCAAACGCGCCTCAAGCGTTGCGCCCGGACCAGATGCCGCGCAATTCGTCGATCGTGGAGATTTCGCCGAAGAAGCGGTCGATGTTGCGCACGGTCATCTCGTGCTCTTCGTTCGAATAGGCTGCAGTGCCGTCGCGCACGAGCACGACGTAGTAGTCGTTGATGAAGCCCTCGCGCGCTGTCGACTCGACGCAGACATTGGTCGAAACCCCGGTGACCACGATGGTGCGCACGCCATTGGCGCGCAGGATCGTGTCGAGATCCGTTTTGTGAAACGCGTTGTACCGGTGCTTGGTGACGACGATGTCGTCGGGCAGGGGCCGCACGTCGCCATAGTAGTCGCCCTCCCAAGACCCGTCGCGGCAGACAGGCGTTTGCGTGTAGCCGCCGCCCTGCTTGCGTGCCGCCTGCTCGAGCCAGACGTCCGACAGATAACGATTGTCGTCGGTGGTGTAGACGCTGAGCACGAATATCACGAGTGCTCCCGCCTTACGCGCGCTTTCAATCAGCGCCGGCAGATTGCGCGCCATGTCCTGCACGGCAGAAACGTCGCGGCCGCCTTTGTCGACTAGACCGCCGCGCGCGCAGAAGTCGTTCTGCATGTCGATCACGATCAGCGCGGCGTGGCTTGGATCGACTTTCTCGCGAAGTGAGCCGAGCGGTACGACGTGTGCGAGCTTGGCGGCAGCGGTGAGATTGTCCGGGTAAGAGTTGCTCATGCTCATCGCTGCCTTGCGAAACTGGTTATGGCCTGAGCGTCCACGCGCCGATATAACCGGTTTCGCATTGTCACCGGGGAATATGTGTCATGAGTAATCGCTTCGCTCCTTTTGTTGTTGCCCTCGAAGAGCATTATTGGGACCGCGATCTCGTCGCGCATTTTCCCGGCCGTGAAGGCAAGCGCCTGTCGCAGGTCGAAGAGCGCCTCCAGGACATAACGGACCTGCGCATTAAGGAAATGGACGAGGCGGGCATCGACGTGCAGGTGCTGTCGCATGGCGCGCCCGGCACGCAGAAGATGGAAGCGGAGCCAGCGGTGAAGCTTTCGCGCCAGACCAATGATCGCCTGGCCGAGATCGTGAAAGCCAATCCTAAGCGTTTTGCCGCATTCGGGATCCTGCCGACGCCCGATCCCAAGGCAGCCGCCGACGAACTCGACCGCACCGTCACCAAGCTCGGTTTCAAGGGTGCGATGATCCACGGCCTGACCAACGGCCTGTTCATCGACGACAAGCGGTTCTGGCCGATCTTCGAGCGCGCCGCCGCGCTCGACGTGCCGATCTATCTGCACCCGTCCTTCCCGCATCCGGCGGTGATTGAGGTCTACTACAAGGACTATCTGTCGAAGTTTCCAGAGCTGGTCGGGCCCGCGCTCGGCTTCACCGTGGAGGCTGCGACACAAGGCGTGCGCATGGTCCTCAGCGGCCTGTTCGATGCCTATCCCAAGCTCAAGGTGATTCTCGGTCATCTCGGCGAGGGAATTCCGTTCTTGCTTGGTCGGATCGACGAGACATTGTCGCGGCCGGGCAATCCCGCCGGTTCGTTCCGCGCGAAGTTCTGCGAGCACTTCTATCTCACGACCAGCGGCAACTTTTCCACCAACGCGCTGGTCTGCAGCATGATGGAGATGGGCGTCGACCGCATCATGTTCTCGGTCGACTGGCCCTTCGCGCCGAACAAGATGGGCACCGACTGGTTGGAGGCCACGCCGATTTCGCACAACGATAAAGTCAAGATATTCGGCGGGAATGCGCGCCGTCTGCTTCGACTCTGATGCATTACTGAACGCAGAAAAGCACAAGACCGCCTCCGTCACGCTTGAGCGCTTCTGAACCATTCAAAATGCCGCGCCGGCGCGGGCTTACGCGGCAGATAGCGGCCGTTGGCCTTGCCTACGATCTTGCCGTCGCGCGCGATGATCTTGCCGGCCTTGATGGTCGCCACCGGCCAGCCTTTGAGCGTTTTGCCCTCGAACGGCGAGAAGTCCGACATACCCTGCAGGTCTTCTGCGCGCACAACCTTCTCCATTTCGAGGTCGACCACCACGAGATCGGCATCCGAGCCGACCGCGATCGTGCCTTTCTGCGGGTAGATGCCGTAGACCTGGGCCGGCGAGCGCGTCGCGCGTTCAATCAGAATCTCGAGCGGCACCCCGCGCAGGCGGCCGTAGTGCAGCAACGCAGGCAGATGGGTACCGAGTGCCGGCAGGCCCGGCCGTGAACCATGCAGGCCGGCTTCCGGCTTTTTCGTCGCGCGCGCCCGCGAGGTGTTGTCGGTGCCAACGGTGTTAATCGACCCTTCAAGGAAGCCCTGCCATAGCGCGGTCTGGTGCTCAGGCGTGCGCACGGGCGGGACCATCTTCACGAGGAAGCCGTTGGGATCAAGGCTGTTGATGCCGAGATAAGGCGTCGTCGTCTCGACGGTGAAATGCAGGCCCGCGCGTCGCGCGGTGCGCACCACGTCGAGGCCCTGGTGGCTGGAAAGATGGACGACGTAAAGATGCGCACCGGCGATTCTAGCAAGATAGAGCGCGGTCTGAATGGCGAGCGCCTCGGCGATAGCGGGGTGCGCGTCCTCCCAGTCCTTCAGCGTGCCTTCGGGCTTGCGTATCTTTAGTTCGTTGCGCGCGGCGTCGATCAGCGCGCCGGTTTCGCAGTGCACACAGGCGATTGCGTCGGGGCCGAGCGAGGCGACGGTACGGAAACCGTGCAGCAGCACGTCGTCGGTAATCGACTTTACGATGCCGGGCATGCCGGACATGTAGAACTTGAACGAGCGGATGCCGTACTGCTCGGCGTACCCTGGGATTTCCTCGATCTGCTGTTCCGTGAAGATCTGCGGATGGAAGACCGAGTCGACGTAGCTGCGCTCGTCCATCGCTTTCCGGAAGGCGGGGAGGTGGTCGAAGTAGGAGTCGTCCAGGCTGCGCAGGAAAATCCCGACGCAGGTGACACCGCCGAGGATCCCCGCGCGGGTCTCGGTCTCGGCCTCGCTTTCGTAGGACTGCTCGTTACCGATATGGATGTGCGGGTCGAAAATTCCTGGCAGCACCATGCGCCCGGTGGCATCATAGGTCTCAGCGCCAGGGTCCTTCAGGTTGTCGGCGATCACGGCGATTTTGTCGCCGGAGATTCCGACGTCCGCCTTGATCTGGCCGACACCGGGAATGACCAGCGTGCCATTGCGAACGATGAGGTCGAGCGGTTTGCCGTCGCTTCCTTTCGCCATGGCCAGCCCTTTCTTAGTTAGCTTAGGAACTCGTTGGTGTAAGTGTCCGCGATCGGTGGCGGGTCCTTCAGATCGAGATATTTGACCATCAGGTCCTGCGTCGCCTGCATCTTTTCCTTGGTGATCGACCCGAGCGGCCCTTTTGTATTGTCGGCGTTGCTCAGCTTGCGGATGATCGCGATCTCCTCCACCGCCGTCTTCTCATCGAGTTGCGGCTGGTGCTGTTTGAGCAGCTGCACGGCCTCTTCCGGATGCGCGAGTGTGTATTTCACGCCTTCCATGGTGGCCTGCACGAAATTGCGCGTAGTCTCTGGCTTTTGCTTGATGTAGTCGTCCATGGCGCCGAGGCCGTTTGAATAGAAGTCCGCGCCGTAATCGGAATAAACCAGCGTCCCGATCTTGTCGTTATTCTGCGCGGCCTTCTGCAGGACCGGCAGCGTGAAGAGGTAGGTGATCATCCCGTCGACCGAATGATTGAGCAGAACGGCGTTCTTCGAGTTCGGGTCGACCGACAACCAGCCGAGTTTGCTCTCGTCAATGCCGTTCGCCTTGGCAAAAGCCGGGAACATCAGCTTCGGCGAATCGCCGGGCGAAAAGGCGATTTTCTTGCCCTCGAGATCCTTCGGCTTCGAGATGCCCTTGCCCTCGATAAAGAACACTGTGTGCGGCGACTTCTGATACAGGCAGGCGAGCGCGCGGATCTTGGCGCCTTCCTTCGCGCGCACCGCCATCATCACGCCGAGGTCCTGGAACACGAATTGCGCCTTGCCGGCGATCAGCGTGCGCAGGCCCTGCATGGTGCCGTTACCCTGGGCGATGGTGACGTTGAGATTTTTATTGGCATAAAAACCTTTTTCCAGAGCGGTGTAGTACGGCGCGTGGCGGCCGAACGCGATCCAGTCCAGCTGGAAATGGATGTCTTCGGTGGCGGCGTGCACCAGTCCGATCCGTGTGCCGGCGGCAGCGGCGAGACCCGCGCCCGCAGTGTTGCGGAGAAATGCGCGCCGTGACGTCAATTTCGTTATTCCATGTTTTGACATGACCATCCTCCCTATCAGGCCCCGCCGCCCAAGGTCTCGAGCTGGCGGGCAGAAACATGCCAATGCACCACGAGCTTCTCGGTGATTTCGATAATGAAATAGAAGATGATTCCAAGCAGCGTGAGCATGAGCACGCAGGCGAAGACCAGCCTCGTGTCTAGCTCGCCGTTTGCGACGAGAACCAAATAGCCCAGCCCCTTTTCGGCGCTGACGAATTCACCGACGATCGCGCCGACCACCGCAAGCGTGCTTGCCACTTTCAAGCCACCGAAGATTGCGGGCAGCGCGTTCGGAAAACGCACATACCAGAACACCTGCAAAGGATTGCCGCCCATCGATCGCAGCAGATGGATCGTTTCCGGCTGCGCCGATCGCAACCCGACCACAGTATCGATCACGATCGGAAAGAATGCGATTGCGAAGGCGATCAGCACCTTCGATGACAGGCCGGTACCGAGCCAAACGATGAAGATCGGGGCGACCGCGGCCTTGGGGACGATCTGAAACGCGACAAGAATCGGATAAAAAGCGGTTTCGAGCGGACGCGAATAGACGATC
>Ga0126371_10002107_pt1 | contig 17041 bp, 11 predicted proteins | sample PanSoiMetaPlot_4_FD_110145 | JGI IMG/M metagenome (GOLD analysis project Ga0126371, IMG submission 110145) | Tropical forest soil microbial communities from Panama - MetaG Plot_4 | ecosystem: Environmental > Terrestrial > Soil > Tropical forest > Bulk soil | place: Panama | collected 2016-02-17 | reverse complement strand
CTCTGATATCCGATGGGACGGCGATACTAGCTATCCGCACTCCACCGGGTGTGATGGAAACGCTTCCAAAGTCTCCCCGCCGACCGCGTCAGCGGATGCGCTCAGCCGTACGGGCGTTAACGGCCCTACGGGGAGTTCAGTACCACTCTCAATGCAACGCTTGCCGGCCGGCAAAAAACGTTCGCAACCTTACTGCTGATTTAACCGTAACAGGCGCCGGGGATCGAATCTGAAATTCGGAACCGCCAACCGATTGATTCGACTCGGAAGAAAAACTTCGCGGATCTGTTACCGCTTTTGATACCAGCCCACAGCCAGACGGGCACTGATGCCTGGAGAGTCGAAGGGCACGACCGTTACGCCTGCGAGGTGCATGGAACTGAAGGGCGTCTCGGGAAGGCGGTCATTTGTCAGCAAAAGGCCTCCGGGCTTGAGCATGGCCGCCACGTTCTCCAGCGCCAGACTCTGCTCGAAAGCATTGTAGTAGACAAAGATATTGGTGCCTACGATCAAATCGAAGCGGGTGGCGGCCTCGAGGTTGAGACGCTCGACGATGATATCGAGATCCATGGCCTGGGTGGCAAGGACGACGGCGGGTCGGATTTGCACCGCGCGCGTCTCCAAGCCGTGAAAGATCTCCGGAGGCCGGATGGGAGCGATGGCGGTTCCCACCTGATCGCCGAGTGCGTTCCAGTAGGCAACGAGGCCGGGCGGCCAGGGACGGGCCACGTCGCGCGGCAACTGGATGACGTAACCAATGTTCTTCGTGGCGCGGGCACGAATGTGTTGCACGTGCTCCAGGACACGGGAGCTGATGTCGAGGATCGAAATCGCCAGGTCCGAACCACCGGCCAGCTTGAGCCGGAGGAGGGAATCGGCGAGTGCGAACGGCTGCAGAGTTTGTGGCGGATAGTAGTCGTAGGCGGACTCTTCGTTCTTGTCGATGAAGTCGAGGCCGGGACCTATCACAGCCACCCGCGCCACCCGGCCTTCGCGCAGCACGCCGCGCTGTCTGAGATCGCGCAGAGTCTGTTCGATCGTGAAGCCGGGAATAATGCCGGTATCAAGGGAGACGCCGCGATCGCGGAAGAAGGAAGCACGGTCGAAGAGGGCGGCGGGGTCGCCGGGTCGCTCAGGAGGTGGCTCCGCGGCGGCGCGAGCGGCCAGAGCCTGGCGCTCCTGAAGCACGCGGAGCAACTGGCTGTAGACGAACTTGCCGGCTTCGGCGGGGGAGTCGGGGACGAGGTGCCGGAGAGACTGGAGGCGCACGTTGCTGCCGTGAGTGAGGAGGCCGGCCACAAGATCGTCCACGCGGGCGCGCAAGACGCCGGACTTCGACGCTTCGGTGAGACTCTCAATGTGAACGCGCGGCTGGCTGGTGAACGAGGTGCCGTAAAGCAGCAGATTGACAAGCGAATCGAGATCGCCTTGTTCGAGGCGGGCTCGAACTGCCCTATCGTGCCGCCGCGTCCAGGCCAGCCACTTCGACTCGTTGAGGTCTCCAAGTTCAGGTGGAAGGACAAGAGGCTTGATGCTCGGATACGGTGTGAACGACCGGTCCGCGGCGAACAGACTGACTGCCGTGAAAGCACAAAGGCCGCCGAGAACGCGGATGCGTCCCGGCGGCCTGAGTGTAAGCAACGTTGAGAGCACTTACATCAGAACGAGAACCGCGCGACGATCGTACCCGTTCGGCCCTGCAGGAAAGGCGCGTTGCTGGCGGCATTGGCGCTGCCCGCGGCGAAGTAGGCGTTGATGACGCCGAATCCGGAGGTGAGCTGGCCCTGGGCGCCGCCGTGGGTCACCTGATTTTGCGGGTTCGAGGTGGTTGGGGCCGGCATGATGGTCCGGTTAAAGATGTTCACGAACTCGGCGCGGAGAAAGAGGTTGTACCGGCCGTCTTTGCCAAACCGGAAATTGCGGCCGATGTTGGCGTTCTCGGTGGGCGTACGCGGCGCGCGGAAATCCTTGTAGTACACGGTCGCTGTTGGAACGCCGAACGGGCTGAGGTACGCTGCCCCGCAAGTTGAATTGGTCGGGCAGGGAGCCCAAGCTTTTGGGTTGAGCACTTGGGTGGTATACGGATTGTACGAGCTAAGATCATTGAGATTGACGCCCGGGGTATACAGCGGCTGGCCCGGAACGCGGACATCCTCGCTGTAGAGGTAGTTGGACGTGGGGCTGACCGGGGGCGCCAGGAACGCGCCGCTCTGGTAGTTCGAGAACCAGCCGATCTGCCAGTCTTTCACCAACGTGTTAGCAATCTTCGGCAAGGCCGCGAACTTGGGCACCGTATAGACGATGTTGAAATTCAAGTCCACAGGCGGAATCTGCTGCAGTTGCCATCCGGTACCTGCCGGGTTGAAGACGTCCTGGGGCGATTGCCGAACGAAACCTTGGGCCCAAGTGAAATTGGCGTTAGCCTGGAGCCCGTGTGAGAAGCGCTTATTCACTTTGACCTGGAGTGCGTCGTACTTGGAAGCGCCATTGGCGGATCCGGTCAACGCGAGGTTTCCAAATTGGGGATACGTATACAAGGCGCTTTGTAGCGTATTGATCGGATTAAAGCCGGAATACGGCAGCCAGCCCGCCAACCCCGCGGATGCCAGCTTTGCCTGCACGGCCTGGCTGCTGAGGGGCTGGCTGAGAAGCGCCCGATCACAGTCGTTTCCTGGCTGGCAGAGCCCCGGAGTCCCGAAGGAATAGTTATAACCCGCGGGACCTGAGCCGGCGTACGGGTACAAGCCAAAATGAGCGAATTTTGCCGGGCTGATCTGGCTCAAGATATCCGGTTCTCCTTGGTTGAGAAAGATCGCGTGGTTGCCCACATAGGTAGCCTCTACCACCAGGTTCGGTGTGATCTCCCGCTGGAAGCCGGCGCTCCATTGATAGATGCGGGGCGGGCGGTTCTGGTTGGCGCCGGGCGCGTAATTCGGAGGAGCTCCCCCCAGCGTGCCGGGAACGGGGAAGATATTGGGGTCGGTAACCGGCCAGGTCGGCGCCACAACGGCGCCCGGGGTCGAGATGTTCACGTAGGGGTTGACGCCCGTCAGAGGATAGACCCCATTGGTGCCGATGGCGGCGCCGGCGGGGGAGCCAACGTACTGATAATTGATTCCGAAGCCGCCGCGGAACACCGTTTTCGGTGTGATCTGATAAGCGACGCCGAGCCGCGGTCCGAAGGCGTACGGATAGGTGCGCTGGTAGAAAGAGCAGTTGCATGTGCTGGCGTATTGGGTGGCCCCTAAGAGGCCGCCGGCGTTCCCGTTCGGGATGTTCGGAGCGAACTGCCCGAGGCGGCCATACGTCTCGTGATAGGGAGTGTTGTAGTCCCAGCGCAAACCGTAATCGAGAGTGAGCTTGCGGGTCACTTTCCAGGAATCCTGCAGGAACAGTCCCCAGGTCTGGTTCGCTTGTCGATAAACCTCGTTCGGACCCTGCGACGTGCCGTACGTGGTATTCGTGCCGGTGTAGGGTCCATAATCGCCGAGCAGAAAACTGGCATACCCGAAACCCTCGCTGAAATTGTTGAACCCAACGGTTGGGTTCTCGGGCAACGAGGTCGGCCCCGTTCCCGCGGAGAGCCGCACGAGGGAAATCGACCCGGTGTAGTTTTGTTCGAAGTACACTTCCGCGCCAGCCTTGAACGTGTGGTTGCCCTTCACCCAGGTCGCCGTGGCGTTGAAGCTCGGCTTTTCTTCGTAGTTTTGCGACTGCCCAGCGCCCGGACCGAGTTGCTGCATGCCGCCGCCGCCGAGACACCCGGAGGAAGCACCAAAGATGGTAACCGTCGGACACATGCCGGTGATCACCGGGAAGTTACGGTGGATCAGGAACCCGTTGAGCCCATACTGGGTGGGGTCGAAGGTCAGGTTCGCCGCCCGATCGCTGAAGCTGGTGTGGTAGTAACCCGCTCCCAGGTGAAGGAGCAGAGTCGGCGTCAGAGTGCGGTCGTAGTTCAACCGCGAGGTCCAGCTGGGAATAAACGTTCCGCGATATTGCCCGATGGCCAGCGGCAGGCCGTCGGCCCCTCCATACGGTATGGAGACCTGCGATTCCGTGTTGATCCTCGACCAGTAGAACGACACCTTGTCCTTGGGCGAAATGATCTGGTCCACCTTGATCGATGGAATGGCTGTGTAGCGATTTCCGGGAACGTTGCCGAGGTAGTTGCCGGTCAGGTTGGCGGTCTGGGCCGCCGGGAACAGCTTTTGGATCGCCAGGGAACTCTGATTGAACATGCTGGAGGGAACCACGTTATTCGAAAAAGGCAGGGCGTAAGCGCGGCCATTGGCCGCGTTGACAGCGCGAGTGGTGGGATCGTAGATCTCGTTGGCGTATGTCGGGTGACCCAACGCATCCGTATAAAGAGGCTGGCCCTGCGCATTGACGCCGCCTAAAGGCCCGGTCGGAAACCCATAGGCCGCGCAGAGGCTGCAATCGCCGTTGGGCGAGATATGGGAAAAGTTGCCCTTCAGATAGTCAGCCGTCGGCACCGTGTCGGTGAACGTGTACAAATTGGTTTCGCCGAACTGCTCATAGGCGAAGAAGAAGAAGGTCTTGTCTTTCCCGTTGTAAATTCTCGGGATGCTGACGGGGCCGCCCAGCGTACCGCCGTAATCATTGCGGCGGTTGCGGGGCCGCAACTTCGAGCCATCGCCGCCTAGCGGGCCGCCGCTGACGCTGAACGGCTGACCGGCGTTCAGGTCTTCGTTGACGAAGTATTCGAAACCGGTACCGTGATATTGGTTGGTGCCCGACTTCATGGTCATGTTGATGACTGCATTGCCGGCTTGCCCGAATTCCGGCGCGTAGTTGCTGGTCTGGTAGGCGACTTCCTGAATCGAGTCCGCGTTCGGCTGGGCCATCTGCGTATAGGTATACGCGTTGAACATGCGAGAAGTGGCGTCCTGGCCTTCGATGCGCATGGTCTCGCTGAGCACGAACGATCCCCCCAAGCCGTTCACCGTCATGGGGCCACCCACGGCGTTGCCGTTGGTGCCGTAACTGGTGACGCCGGGGAGCGTGAGCATCACGTTGTAGGGATTGCGAACGCCGGAAGTGCCCGAGTTCACCGTGCCAATACCGAGCAAAGGAAGCTCCTGCATCTGCTCGAGCGTGATGTTCGTCGAATTCTCACCGGTTTCGGTCTTGAGCAAAGTTGCCTGAGCTTCGACGGTAACGGATTCGGTCGCGGTACCGACTTCCAGCGGGATGTCTTCGCGGAGAACCTGCGTCGCCGCAATGGCGAGGTTCGTATGGCTGTAGGTCTTGAAACCCGGAGCGGTGGCGGTCAAGGTATAGGCGCCGACCGGGAGGTTGGAAACGGCGTAATTTCCAGTGGAGGTCGACGCGGCGGAATATACCGCGCCCGTTTCTGTATTCCGAGCCTGCACCGCCGCTCCGGCAATGGCTAAACCAGTCGGGTCAGTGACGGTACCCGTGATTGTTCCACTACCACCTTGGCTGAATGCGAGCGGAGCAGCCAAGCACAGAAACCCTAGAAGCCGCAAAGACCGAAGTATGGACACAATCCGCCTCCTAAAACTTTGAGTCGTCAACAAAGCGCCCTGAAGGCGTCAGGACTGGCAATAGTGGGGTCAATTGTATCCGCCCTTATTCTACCTGTCAAGTACAAGAAAATGTTGAAATTTGAGGCAGGAACGCAGGAGTGTTCGGTTCATGAAACACTAGTAACTGATGAGTCCTGGACCCAGGGAGACCGCCGATTGGACGGGGCCGGAACCGGCTCGCGCGCACAGCTTGCTGGATGCCGAGCTGAAGAAATGGGACGAGGATTTCTGGTTCCTGCTGGATCGCTTCCGGTCGGCACTGGGACGGATGGGTGAAACGGAGCTGGCCGGGCTCGTGGCGGACGTATTTTCGAGCGCTCCCCGGACCGCCGGGCTGCCGGAACGCGGCCCCCAGGCGCTTTCGATGGCGTTTCAGTTACTCACCATGGCGGAGGAGAACACCGCGAACCAGGTGCGGCGTATGCGCGAGACGACCGGCGGGCCGGCGAACGAACCGGGGACGTGGCCGTACCAGCTGCAGAAGTTGCGCGCGGCCGGCTTCACCGACCGCGATCTCCGGGACGTGCTACCGGTCATTCGGGTGCAGCCCGTCCTGACGGCGCATCCCACCGAGGCCAAGCGGCCGTCGGTACTGGAACGGCATCGCGAGATTTACCTGATGCTGGTGGAACGGGAAAACCCCACGAAGACACCGATGGAACAGCAGGCGCTGCAACAACGGCTGGAGGATAGCCTGGAACGCCTTTGGCGCACTGGCGATCTGCTGCAGGAGCGGCCCGACGTGGAGTCGGAGATCCGCAATATGCTGCATTATGTCTCGCATGTTTTCCCAGGCGTCCTGCAGTTGCTCTCCGAACGCTTCCGGCTCTCCTGGCAGTGGGCGTTCCCCGGGACCGAACCGCCGCCAGAGGCGCGATTGAGCTTCGGCACGTGGGTGGGGGGCGATCGCGACGGCCATCCGTTCGTCACCACGCACGTAACGCGGTATGCGCTGGAGAACCTGCGCGCGCGAGCGTTGGGCGTGCTACGCGAATCGCTGCAGAACTTGGCCACCCGTCTCAGCCTGGCCGAGGCCATGCAACGCACGCCGGCCGCCCTGGGCGCGCGCATTGACGCGTACTTGCAAATGGTCCACGCAGGTGCAGTTGCCCGCGAATATCAGGACGAGCCGTGGCGTCAATTTGCGCAGCTGCTGCTGGCGCGGGTGCCGGCGCCGGAAGACAGGCGGCCTGCGGGCTCCTGCTACCAGAGGCCGGCGGAATTAGAAGAGGACCTGGCGTTCTTAGGCGAGTCGTTGCGGGAGGTGGGGGCAGGCCGCTTGGCGGTTTCGGAAGTGGCGCCGGTGCGGGGCCTGCTTGAGGCGTACGGTTTTCACGGGGCTTCGCTCGATATCCGGCAGACAAGCGCTTTTCACGACGCCGCGGTGGCGCAACTCCTGACGGCGGCCGGGGTGGACAGCGCGGGCTATGCGGAGTGGAGTGAAGGGCGCAAGCGGCGCGTCCTCGACCAGGAGCTGGAATCGCCGCGGCCGTTCGCAGTTTCTTCGGCGGTGCTGGCACCGGAAGCGGATGCGGCGGTGGGCGTGCTGCGGCTGATTCGGGAATGGCGTGAGGCGCATGGCGGGGGTGCGATCGGGTCGTACGTCGTAAGTATGACGAGGACACCGTCGGATCTACTCCATGTGTATTTGCTGGCGCGGGAAGCGGGCCTCGTGCGGAATGCGGCGGATGGTCTCGTATATGAGATTGCAGTTGCGCCTCTTTTTGAAACCATCGAAGACCTGGAGAATAGCGGGCGCATGCTGGGGGAATATCTGGCGCACCCGGCGACGCAACGCACTCTGCGGTTCCTGCAAGCGCGCGCCGGCCGCGCGCGGCCGGTGCAGGAAGTCATGATCGGGTACAGCGACAGTAACAAGGACGGGGGCATCCTGGCCAGCCACTGGTATCTGCGCAAAGCGCAAATCCAGCTGGCGCGGGTGGCGCGCGAGGCGGGCGTGGACCTGCGGTTCTTTCACGGGCGGGGCGGGACGATCGGGCGCGGAGCGGGTCCCACGCATGTGTTCCTGGAGTCGCTGGCGCCGCACACGCTGGAAGGCGAGCTGCGCGTGACCGAGCAGGGCGAAGTGATCTCGCAAAAGTATGCCAACCGGCTGACGGCGGCGACGCACCTGGAGCGGCTGCTGGCGGGCGTGACGCGGTGGACTCTAATGCAATCGCGCGAGCCGCACCAGGTGCCCGCGGCGCTGGAGGAGATTCTGGAGAGGGCGGCAGGGATCAGCCGGGAGGTGTACCGCGATTTGGTGGAACAGGAAGGCTTCGTCGAGTTTTTCTCGCAAGCGACGCCGATCGACGCGATCGAGTGCAGCCACATCGGGTCCCGGCCGCCGCGGCGGACGGGGCGGCGCACGGTTCAAGACTTGCGCGCGATTCCTTGGGTCTTCAGCTGGAGCCAGGCCCGATTCAATCTGCCGGGATGGTACGGCGTGGGCGGGGCGTTTCAGCGTCTGCACCAACGCGATCGCGCGGTGTGGGACACGTTGGCGCGGGCGGCACGAGAATTTCCGTTTCTGTCGTACCTTTTGCACAATGTCGAATTCAGTGTAGTCGCGGCCGATGCGGAGTTGATGGGCGAATACGCCATGTTGGTGGACGATGGCGCGTTGCGGACGAGGGTCCTGGATCGAATTCTGGCGGAATACCAGGGCACTCGAGAAGTGCTCGACGAACTGCTGGGGGGCGACCGGGCGCGGCGGCGGCCGCGACTGATCAAAGCGGTGGCGATCCGGCGGGAGGCGCTGCTGCGGCTACATCGAGAGCAGATTACGCTGCTGCGCGAGTGGCGGGAGGCGCTGCGAGGGGAACGTGGCGAGGAGGCGGATCGGATTTTGCCGCGATTGCTGCTGACGGTGAATGCGATCGCCGGGGGACTGAAGACGACGGGGTAGGCGTGGGCCCCGACGATGACGCGCGGGGCTAGACTTCAGCCACAGTTAAGTCGCGGGCGCCTTCGTCGAACGGAACTTCGCGTTTCAAGACCAGCGACGCGGAGCGCACCCAGTACACGTCGCCGTGGTGCGCTGCGGCGGGCTCCTGGTTTTCCTGGAGCGCGCGGATTTCTTGCAAGAGCAGGCGGCGCATGGCGATGATGGCGGTGTCGCTGGTGCCGAGGCGCTCGCGCGTACGGTCAACCGCGGGGCCCATGCTCTCCTGCAAGGCCTGGTCCTGCGCGGCGAAGCCGTGGATGCCAGTCATGGATTCAGTCTGCTGCCGGCTGCGGTCGATCTGGTAGTTGTTGTCCTTGTTGCGAAGCGGGCGGAAAGTGCTGGGCTCGACGCGCGCGTGGACGAAGGTCTCTTCGCGAATGGCTTTCCACTCTTCTTCGGAGAGCGGCGCGTCGGGGTTCCAGCTCATGGTCCAGACCCAACAGGTTTCGTCGTCGCGCGGCACCCAGCAATGGCCGTGGATGGAGAGGCCCTTTTGATAGGGAATCATGGTGTGGCTAGGCAGGAGGAACTGCGTGAGACGCCAATAGTAGGTGTCCTCTTCGGCGTTGCGGCGGACGGCGATCACCAGACCGTAATCGGTTTTCTTGACGGTGAAGCGCGGCGCCTTGTCCAAGAGGTGATAGCGGGCGCGAAGATTGCTGCTGTTCTTGACCTTCTCTACGTAGTCATCAGTGACGCGAAAGGCTTCCACGCTGGCGTGCAGGAAATTGGAGTGGCTGGAATCGATGCCGCCTTCGATGGCCTGCAGGAAATTGGTTTCCTGGAACCGCTTGGAAATGTAGCGATGCGTTTCGGGGACGCGCGCCCACTCGAGTTTGGGCAGCTCGGGCACGTGTTCGGTCGGTCCCATGTAGATCCAGATGAGGCCGCCATATTCGCGCGTGGGGTACGCGGTGATGCGGACCTTGTTATCGAAGCCGTATTCGGGCGGCTCGTTAGGCATATCGATGCAGGCGCCGGTGGTATCGAACTTCCAGCCGTGATAGACGCAGCGTAGACCGCATTCCTCATTGCGGCCCCAGAAGAGACTGGCGCGGCGGTGCGGACAGAATTCATCGACGATGCCGACACGGCCTTGTGTATCGCGGAAGGCGATGAGATCTTCACCGAGGATGCGCAGGCGGACCGGCGGGCAATCGGGCGCGGGCACCTCGCCGGCGAGCAGGGCAGGGAGCCAGTAGCGGCGAAAGTAAGCGCCGGCCGGCGTACCGGGCTTAGTATGGGTCAGTAGATGGTTTTCTTCGTGCGAGAGCATAGTGCCTCAGAAGAACTTCCGCAGGAGCGCGGCGGCTTCCCGTGGGCGGCCTTCTCCTACCAAATCATGTGCCCGATGCGCGGCTTCATGCAAGCGCGCTACGGCCGAATCCTGCGTTTGGGAAAGTGTGAAACCACTGAGGGACCAGACGGCATCCAACTCCGCTTCGCGATAGACGAGGTGTTCGAAGTCGGTCGAGACGTCGAGGTGCGCGGCAATGGCCATGAGCGTTTCAGAGGAAAAGTCGCGGACGGCCACGATGTGCGCGGGATTGACTCCATCGATTCGCGCGCCATTTCCCGTCAGCCCCACGGCAACACGAGTTATGCGCCGTCCGACTGACGGCCGCGGACGATTTGGATCAGACCGCGCGGATCCACGCCCTGGTCGACGACCACGCTGAAGAACGGGAACATCATTTCTTCCCAAGTCATGTCGCCGTAGTAGACGGTTTTATTCGGGTCCGGATTGAACTTGTTGTTCACAGAATTGTCGTAGTGCGCAGTAACAACCAGTTTTGTTCCTTTGGGAATATGCACGGGTTGAGCGAGGTCATAGCCCAACTGCCAGTTGAAATCGTAGTGCGGCACATTGAGGATGGTCTCCGTTTTGCCGTCCGGGTAGACGAGCCGGTAGGTCATGTCTTTGCCGCGCACGTGCATGTGCGGAAACATCCAGACGAGGTCGACGTCCTGCTTGAACTGGACCTCGGCAGGCGGGCTGGCCCAGTTCGGATCGTTGGGCGGGATGGCGAAGCTCTTGGCGTCACTAGGCGAGGATATGCCGAAGGACACGTAGACGCGCTTCGGCCGCTCTTTGGCGACGGTGAAACCGATCTGCGGCCGATCGATGACGTCCTTGCCGTTCGGTGTGTAGTGCAACTGGAAAACGATATCGGTGCTGGCTTTGAAGAGCTTGGCGGCGCCGTGAGTGCGATAGTCCTGGGACAACTGCCCGGGAACGTAGCACCCCTCGATGCCGTTGCTGCCGGCGGTGGTGGAGGGCGGAAGGCCTCGGCCGTTGATGCCGGCGGCGGTAGCCAGGGCGGCGCCGTTCTCGTCGCGAGGCCGGTCGTACCAGACCGGCTTGTTGTACTCCACGTCGTCGGTGTGCGGCTTGAAATAGACGCAGATGTGATGCGTCACGGAAGGCTCGCTGGGGCGGACCTGCATGGACGTGATCCATGTGTCTTGGGTGACGCCGCTGGGAACGGTGACGTACATCCACTCGATGACGTTGTTTTTGGGATGCGCGGGCACCTTGGTTTCCGGGCCGTTAACGACGATGTCGGGCTGGATTTCCCAACCATCCTTCGGCCAGTTCACGGCGGGTGGAGCGTCTTTGGGACTGCCCTCGGGGGCGCCGCCGTCGGCCCATTTGGCGATGGTTTCGATTTCGCCCGGTTTCAGCGACCGCTCGTTGGCGAAATGCTGGAACTGCGGATCGGCAAACCAGGGCGGCATCTTTTTAGTGAGGACGGCGACCTTCATGGCTTTGGCCCACGGGCGCGCCGTGTCATAAGTCAGGAAGGACATGGGGGCCACCTGGCCGGGCCGATGGCAGCTCTGGCAATTCTTCTGCAAGATCGGCAGGACGTCTTTATTAAATGTGGCCGGCGCGGAGTCGGCCGCGGCTGCCGCGGTTCCCAGAACCAGCAATCCGGCGATACGAAGGCGAACGTTCATAAAACACCTTTTCCCCTAAGTTGCTGGTAACAATGATAATCTCTGCAGAAAATCGAGTCAATGCGAAACAGCTGAACGCGGAAGAGGACGGGGGAGCGCGGCCGAGAAATGGATGAGCGCCGCTCGCTGAACGGGCGCGGTTCCGTGTGTATGGATGTAACAACCAAAAACACCCAGGTTATTGCGGTCTTTGCATTCCTGCGCTTTTCTTGATACAACGGCAAAGTCTGTCGCGATGAAACGAAAAATCTCTCTCACTGTCAACGGCAAATCTCGTGCCGAGGAAGTCGAGCCGCGGCTCCTTCTGATTCATTACCTGCGCGAAGTGGCGGGCCTCACCGGTCCCCACATCGGATGCGAAACGTCAACGTGCGGCGCTTGCACGGTCTTGCTGGACGGCAAGGCGGTGAAATCGTGCGCGATGTTTACCGTGCAGGTCGACGGCCGCCAGATCACCACCATCGAAGGTCTGGCCGCGAATGGCAAGCTGGACCTGATGCAGGAAGCGTTCTGGAATGAGCACGCCCTGCAGTGCGGTTTCTGCACGCCGGGCATGATCCTGACCGCCAAGCAGTTACTAGCGGATAATCCTAACCCCACTGAAGCGGAGATTCGCAAGGGCTTGGAAGGCAACGTGTGCCGCTGCACCGGGTATCAACATATCGTCAACGCGGTGAAGGCCGCCGCGGCTAAGGCGGGAGCGTAGCGAATGGCAACCACCACTAAAACCGAAACGCTGGTCGGGAAAAAAATCCGCCGCCGCGAGGACCCGCGCCTGATCACCGGCACCGCAACGTACGTTGACGACGTCAAGATGCCGGGTATGCACCACGCGTGCATCGTGCGGAGCACGCACGCCGCCGCCCGCATTAAGAAGGTAAACATCAAGCCGGCGGAGGAACGGCCGGGCGTGGTCGTCGTTTTTACAGGCGCCGACGTGAAGGATGTCGGCTCGGTGCCGTGTGTGGCACAGCTGCCGGGATTGCGCCAGCCGCACCATCATGTGCTGGCGCAGGACCGCGTTTATTACGTCGGCCATCCGATCGCAGTGGTGGTGGCGACCGATCGCTACATCGCCGCCGATGCTGCGGATGCGGTCGAAGTCGAATACGACGTGCTGCCCGCGGTGGCCGATCCCGAGAAGGCTCTGGCGCCGGGAGCGCCGCCGGTACATCCGCAGTGGCCGGACAACGTAGCATTTACCTTCCACCAGGAAGGCGGCAACATCGAACAGGCCTTCAAAGAGGCCGAGGTCGTGGTGAAACAGCGCATTACCAGCCAGCGGCTGATCCCGATGGCCATGGAGACGCGGGGCGTAGTGGCCGATTGGCACGCCGCCGAAAAATCGCTGACGCTGTATTCTTCGTCGCAGGCGCCGCATTTGCTGCGCAGCCTGCTCTCGAATATTTTTGGAATCGCTGAAAACCGCTTGCGCGTGATCGCTCCGGAGGTGGGCGGCGGGTTCGGCTCGAAGATTGATGTTTACGCCGAAGACATGCTGATGACGTTCGTCAGCCAGCGCATCAACAAGCCAGTGAAGTGGATCGAATCGCGGCGTGAGAATTTCCTGGGCACGATTCACGGCCGCGGCCACGTGGACTACTACGAGCTGGCTGCCAAGCGCGACGGCACGATGCTCGGGCTGAAATTGAAAATCATCCAGGACTTGGGGGCGTACATGCAGCTGCTGACGCCCGCCATCCCGACGCTCTCGGTGCTGATGATGCCGGGGCTGTACAAGTTCAAGCACATCTCGGCCGACATCGTGGGCGCGTTTACCAATTGCTTCCCGACCGACGCTTATCGCGGAGCGGGACGGCCCGAGGCCACGCACGGCATCGAGCGCATGGTGGATATTCTGGCGGCGGAGCTGAAGATGGACCCAGCCGAACTGCGCATGAAGAATTTTCCGGCGCCGGACGAGTTTCCGTTCCCGACGGCGACCGGCTTGGCTTATGACAGCGGCGACTACGCGTTGCCTCTGCGAACCGCCATGGAGACGGTGGAGTATTCCAAGCTGCGGACCGAGCAGCAACAGGCTCGCAAGAGCGGAAAGTTGATGGGAATTGGCATGTCGGCTTACGGCGAAATCTGCGCCTTCGGGCCGACTCCGGCGACACCAACCGGCGGCTGGGAATCGGCCAGCGTCAAGATTGAGCCCAGCGGCAAAGTCACGGTGATGACCGGAGCGTCTCCGCATGGCCAGGGCGAAGAAACGACGTTTGCACAAATCGCCGCCGATGAACTTGGCGTGGATATCGATGACGTCATCGTGCTGCACGGGGATACGTTGCTGGTTCAATACGGGATCGGCACCTTCGGCAGCCGCGGGACGGCAATCGGCGGGACCGCATTGTATTATGCCCTGCAGGAGTTGAAGGACAAGATTAAGAAGTACGGCGCGACTCTGCTGGGCAGCGAGCAAGTGACACTGGTGGGAGGCGGCTGCGTCGACGAGCGCAGTGGGAAATCGGTCTCGTTCGCCAAGATCGCGGCGGAGGCGTATCGCCCGATGAAACTCCCGCCAGGCGCCGATCCGGGGCTGGTGGCGACCAAATTCTGGGAGCCGCCGAATTTCACTTTCCCGTTCGGCTCGCACATCGTCATAACCGACATCGATCCCGAAACCGGCCAGGTTTCGATTCGCCGCTATGTGGCTGTCGATGACTGCGGCAAACTGATCAATCCGCTGCTGGTGGCAGGGCAGGTGCATGGCGGCGTGGCACAAGGCCTCGGGCAGGCGTTGTGGGAGGAGGCGGTCTACGATGACAACGGGCAGCTGGTCTCGGGCGAACTGACCGATTACGCGGTTCCGCGCGCGCACATGATGCCGTGGATCGAGGCCAGCCATACCGTGACGCCTTCGCCGGTCAATCCGCTAGGCGTCAAGGGCGTGGGGGAAGCGGGCACGATCGGCTGCACGCCGGCGGTGGTGAATTCGGTGGTGGACGCGCTGGCGCACCTCGGCGTGCGCCATCTCGACATGCCGCTGAGCCCGCAAAAAATCTGGAACGTCATTCAAGGAGCCCGCTCATGATTCCGCAGGAATTCGACTACTCGGCGCCTGCGACGCTGAAAGAAGCGCTGCAATTGATAGCCGATGGCGAGCGCAAAGTGCTCGCTGGGGGGATGAGCCTGGTGCCGCTGATGAAGCTGCGACTCGCCTCTCCCGGGCACGTGGTCGACATCGCGCGAGTTCCCGATTTGAATCAAATTACGGAGAGTGGCGGCATGGTGCACATCGGCGCCACCGCCACACATCACGACCTGGAAACTTCTCCCGTGATTCGCGGCCGGTGCCCGCTGCTGGCCGAAGCTGCCAGCCACATTGGCGACACGCAGGTGCGCAACATGGGCACCATCGGCGGCAGCATCGCGCATGCCGATCCGGCAGCGGACTATCCGGCTCCGCTGCTGGCACTGGAAGCGAAGATCCGGCTCGTGTCCGCCAAGTCGGACCGGATGGTGGCGGCCGTGGATTTCTTCCTCGACCCGTTTACCACGGCGATCGAACCGGGCGAAATCGTGGTGGAGATTCTCATAAGTAGCGAAGAGCCGAGCGAAGGATACCGGTATGAGAAGGTGCCGCATCCAGCCAGCGGGTTTGCGGTAGTCGGGATCGCAGCGCGCATTAAGAAGACCGGTAACAAGATTTCGCTGGCACGAATCGGTGTCACCGGGATGGCTCCGCATGCGTTTCGCGCGACGCCGGCCGAAAAGCTTCTTGAATCTGGCGGCGAGATCGCCAAGGCCGCAGCCGTGGTGGCCGAGGGGCAGGAAGCCAACGCCGATCTGTATGCTTCGGCCGATTATCGCAAGCAACTGGCGCGCGTCTCGGCCGCGCGGGCGCTTACCGTGGCGCTCTCCCGGGCCTCATGAAGATCGCCGGATCGTACCTCCTCCCGGTGCCGCAGCAGCGCGCTTATGACCTGTTGCAGGACCCTGTGGTGCTCGCCAAGAGCATGCCCGGATGCGACGCATTGGAGCGCATCGGCGAGAACGAGTTTCACATGAAGATGAAGATGGTGCTGGCCAGCATTTCGGGCCTGTTCGACGGCAAAGTGCGGATCGCCGACGCGCAGCCGAACTCCAGCTTCCGGCTCATCGTGGAGGGCACCGGGAAGATCGGCTTCATGAAGGGAGACGGCCTGCTCACGGTGACACCGGCAGAAGGCGGCACCACGGTCAACTATGACGGCACCGTTGAGGTGGGCGGGACGATCGCCGCTGTTGGCCAGCGCCTGCTCGACACCACGTCGCGGATGCTCATCAAACGCTTCTTTGAAAAGCTGACTGCCGAAGCTGCGGTATCCGCGGAAGGCGCAGCCTGAACTGCCGCTGCTACCATAAAAGAAGATGGCTGATGTGCGGCTAATGGCCTACGGCTTGGCTACGGGAGTGTTCCTCGTGGACCGGCTAACCAAGTGGCTGATTGAAACTCACGTTTCGTTTCTGGATACTCTGCGGGTCATCCCCGGGTTCTTCGACATCGTGCATACCGAGAACCGCGGCGTGGCCTTCAGCCTGTTTAACGACTCTACGTCAGAATGGCGCACGACTCTGCTGGTGCTGTTCGCCATTGCGGCGGTCGTGCTGGTGGGGGGATTTATCTTTCGCCGAGCCGATAAGCTCGACCGCTACTCCCTGATCGGATTTGCCCTGATCCTGGGAGGCGCACTGGGGAATGTCTTCGATCGGATAGTGTGGGGGCGGGTCACCGATTTTCTGGATTTCTACATTGGGGCCTACCATTGGCCGGCGTTCAACGTGGCGGATTCGTCGATCGTGATCGGCAGTGTGTTGTTGCTGCTCGAGGTGCTCCGGCCTGGCCGGCAGGCGGCAAATGTACCCTGAGATCCTTCACATCTCGTTTCTCCACACGTACGGGGTGCTAGTGGCGGCCGCTTTCCTGGCAGGGTTGTCGGTGACAACGAGGCTCGGCAAGAAAATCGGTTTGAATTCCGACGCGGTGATGAACCTGGCAGTTTACTGTGCCTTGGCGGCCATCGTGGGCGCGAAGCTCATGATGTTTCTGGTCGACCTGCCTTACTACACGGAACGTCCCGCGGAACTATTGTCCATTTCCACACTGCAGGCTGGCGGCGTGTTCTATGGAGGCTTGCTGGCGGCGCTGAGTGTAGCTGCCTGGTACATGCGGAGAGCTCGACTTCCAGTGCTGCAGACCGCCGATGTGTTCGCGCCTGGCATCGCGCTGGGTCACGGCATCGGCCGGTTGGGTTGCTTTTCCGCGGGCTGCTGCTGGGGAGTCGAGTGCCATTTACCCTGGGCGGTGACCTTCACGAACCCGGTGGCGAATCAACTGGTGGGTGTTCCACTGCGGGTGCCGCTGCATCCGACTCAGTTGTACGAGTCGTTGGCTGAGTTTTTGATATTTGGGATTCTCGTCTGGCGCTTTGGCAAAGCTCACCGCAACGGCGCGATCATCAGCCTCTACCTGGTTTTGTATTCCGCGGCACGCTTCGTGGTGGAATTCTTCCGCTTTCACGAGCAAGGGAATCTGTGGGGCGGTCCGTTGGACACTTCCCAGTGGATCTCGGTG
>Ga0126371_10002106_pt1 | contig 17042 bp, 20 predicted proteins | sample PanSoiMetaPlot_4_FD_110145 | JGI IMG/M metagenome (GOLD analysis project Ga0126371, IMG submission 110145) | Tropical forest soil microbial communities from Panama - MetaG Plot_4 | ecosystem: Environmental > Terrestrial > Soil > Tropical forest > Bulk soil | place: Panama | collected 2016-02-17 | reverse complement strand
GGTCTTTCGGAACGAGGAGCTCTTTCAGTCGCGCTTCGCCTTGCGAAAGCTCCGATCGAAGACGTTGGATCTCGCCGCGTGCCATCTCGGCGATCTCGGGGTCAGAGTCGCGCGCCATCGGCTCGGCTTCGGCCAACTGCTTCTCGAGCTCGCGATGTTCGCGCCACGCCGAAACGACCGGCTCGAGCGACGAGCGCTCCTTAGCCAGCCGTTTGTTCTCATCAGGATCGAATGCGCCGGCGCCCATCGCCGCGAGTCGCTGCTCGATGTCGTCGAAGCGCGTTTCGACGACGCGAAGGCGAGCCTCGAGCGTTCCGCCGTTTTCCATGTCGTCAGTTGTATTCGACTGCGCTGGCCCGGGCGCGCGTATCTATTCGGCCTTTGCGTCCGCTGAATCAGCCGATGCCGCCGGCGTATCCGGCGCAGGCTCGGCGCTCGTTTCGCCCTTTGCTTCCGCCTTGGCCGTTTTCGGTTTGGCGGCGCGAGGAGCGCGCTTCGGCTTCGCGGGTTTCGCGGCGGGCTCGGCTTCGATCGTGACTTCAGCCTTCGGCTCCGCGACAGGTGCAACGCTTGCTTCGGGTGCGCTTGCTTCAGGCGCGCTCGCGACGGGTTCTGACTGTTCGGGGGCCACGGGCTCCGCCGCGGGCACATCGGGAGCTGCGGCTGCAGGCGTGGTCGGAGTAGCGGCTTCCGGCGCAGGTCCAGGTTTCGGAGCTGGCGTCGGCTTTGGAGCTGGAGCTTTCGTAGTCGCGGCGGCACCGTTGGTCTTTGCTGTCGCGGGCGCGGGTTTGGCCGCGGCACCGTTCGTCTTCGGCGCGGCCGCCTTGGTCTCGACGCCTTTCGCCTTCTTCGATCGCTTGCTCTCGACCGTGCCGTACTTCGTCATGAACTTCTCGACGCGGCCTTCCGTGTCGACGAACTTCTGCTTACCGGTGAAGAACGGGTGACAGGCCGAGCAGATTTCGACGTGCAGCTTCTCGACGGTCGAACCCGTTTTGAACGTGTTGCCGCAAGCGCAGACGACGGTGGCTTCAAACCACTTGGGGTGGATCTTCTGTTTCACTGGGGTACCTTTCGAATCGACGCTGCCCGGCGGATGCTTCGGCGACAGAGCTGTCCCGCAATCCGCCACGTGCGCCGACCGCCATTTTACCACATGGTGCGGCGTTGGTCAAAGTCATTTGAGGTACTTGTCGAACCACCCGACCCACCGCCGATAGATGTCCTCGCTGCGGATCGGGTCGCTCGGGTAGTGTCCGTCGGCTGCGTATGCGACGAACTCGACCGGCACGTGCCTGTCGCGCAGCGCATGGAAGAACTCGTAGTCTTCGACGATCGGCACGCGGACGTCGCCGGTATCGTGCAGTATGAGCGTCGGCGTCGTCACCTGGTCGGCGTACGTGATCGGCGACTGCTCGACGAAGGCGTCGCGAATCGCTTTCGACGTCCAGGGCGATCCTTCGAAATAGTACTTGCCGATGACGTTGTAATCCGAGATTCCGTAGTCGACGAACGCGTCGGTCGGGGCGGCACCCGCGACGGCGCACTTCCATATATGGTAGTGTCCAATGAGCCACGTCGTCATGTAGCCGCCGTACGACCAGCCGCTAACGCCGATCCGCGACGCGTCGACGAAGCCGAGCTTCTCGACCGCATCGATGCCTGCCATGACGTCCTTGCCCGGTCCGTCGCCAGCGTCGTTGAAGATCGCGACCTGGTACGCGTTGTCGAGCTGATCGCTTCCGCGATAGTTCGGCTCGAACACCGCAAAGCCGTGGGCCGCGAAAAGCTGTGACAATCCTTCGTAGTCGGTGTCGAAGGCCTCGACGCTCGCCCAGTTCGGTCCGCCGTGGATCTGTAGCACGAGCGGATACTTTTTGCCGGCGACGTAGTCCGCCGGATAAGTCAACACACCGTCTTCCTGATAGCCATCGGGGCCGGTCCAGTCGACGTGCGTGACGCGGCCGAGCTTCATGTGTGCGAACGAGCCGTTGAGATCGGTGAGCCGTCGCGGCGTCGAATCCGGCGAGGGCATGTAGTAGAGTTCCGTCGGTCGCTCTGGCTCCGATCCAGGAAAGGCTATCGCGCCGTCGGGCTTCATGTCCATCGTCGCACCGCCGGACGGCACTGCGCCAGGATTCACATCGCCGGTATCGATCAGCCGGCTCGCGCCGTCTTCATCGACGCGCCAGAAGCGCGACCAAGTCCCATCGTGCGCGAGGACGATGAGCGATCGCGAGTCGGGCATCCATCGCGCATCGATCGCATTTCGGTCGAGCGCGTAGGTCGCGTCTTTGCCGATGCCGCCTTGCGCGGACGTGATAAAGAGGTCGTTGAACGCGACCGCATCGCCGTTGCGCGGATACCAATACATGATGCGCGAGCCGTCGGGCGAATACTCGCCGCCGGCTTCTTCGCCCGCGCGTGTCGTCAGCGGATGTTGACGCCCGCTCGCGACGTCGATGAGCATGACCTTCGTGAGGATGCCGTCGGTCTTGTACGGGTTGGGCATCTGCGTGTATGCGATCGTCCTGCCGTCTCTCGACCACGAAAACCACGACTCGGGAACGGATTGCGGCAGGATAACCTCGCCGGGAGGTAGCCCCTTTGAGCCGCTCGTCAACCGGCGCGCGTTGCCGCCTTGCGATGAGATCGTCCATAGATGCCACGGCTGCGGTGCCGAGGTCGATAGATAATCGTTGTCGCCGACGACGAACGCGATCGCATCTTTTGCTTTGTCCGCGGTGACGAATGCGAACGCGCCGCCATCCGGACGCCACGCGTACGAGTCGACGCCTTCGGATGCGTGCGTGATCTGCTTCGGCGTGCCGCCGCCCGCCGGCATGACGAAGACCTGCGACGTATCGCTCCCGACTCCGGAAAGGCCGTCGGCTAAAAATGCGAGCTGCGCCCCATCGGGTGAGAAGCGCGGCGAGCTCAGATCGCCCATCGTGCCGGTTATGACGCGCAGCGCGCGCGTCTTGATATCGACCTGCATGAGATCCGTATTGACGTCGTTCGTCTCGAAGTCGTACGACGTCCTGACGAAGATGATGCCGCGGCCGTCGGGCGTGAACTTCGGCTCGGAGATTCCGACCTCGTGCCTGAGATCGGCGAGCGTCATGAGATGGTCGTTCGCAAGGCTTGGCGCGCTCTGGACGACGAGAAGCGCAGACGTGATGATGGCAGCTATGATGCTTCGATGCATCCGGTGCAGTTCACGGCGCACCTGACCGGGCCTTGCTTGACGGGCACTTGTTCAGCGGGATTGACGACACGACAGGTCAGTGCAGGAGGACCGGAACATGGCATGGCTTCCCATCGCATCGGCAGCAGTCGAGCTGCTCGGTCAACACGCGACCGACGCCACGCAACAGGCGATGCTCGGCGCGGACGAGACGCACCAGCTCATGCTTCAAGCGCAGGAGATGGCGCACCAAGAAGTCATGGACCAGCGGAGCGAGCAGTTCAACGAAGCGGTTCAGGAGCGGTCAGAGCGCATGCGCGAGCGGTCGTTGCTCGACGACCTCAACATGACCGATCGCAAAATCGACGATAAGTTGACGAAAGACTGGATCGGCTTGATCCGCGGACAGTAGAGAGTGGTCTAGGCAGTTACGTCTGACCGGCGAGTATCGCCTTGCCGGCAATCGTCTGATAGGCGTACCCGGTCAAGATGCTCTGCATCCTATGGCGTCCGCCATACCAATTTACTATAGATACCGAGAACTGTGCCCAGCCGTAATGCACTTTGCCGGCCTTCGTCAGCTCCAAGCCGAGAAAGAGCGTACCGTAGTTGATCCAGAACCCGTCGTCATGCCCGAACGGATTGCCGATGCAGTGATATGTATCGCCGAGCAACGACTCGCTCGAGTCGAAAATCTCGTTTGGGCCGATTGAGGTTCCGGCATCTAGCGCGCTCGTCCAACCTTGGCCATTTGTCAGGAGCCCCACACCGCGCGCGTTGTCCACGTGAGCATTAGCACCTAGGCAGCCCCCGTCCGAGTACAGATCTTGCGTGATCATCACGTCGGCGACGCCGTTGTTGTCGACGTCGATATTCCATGAGACATTGCCGGTGAATGTCTGATTGGTTTGGGTGTAAACGATCCGCGCCTGAGCGGGTGTAAAGGCCAAAAGGACGCAGACGCAACCGAAAATAGCTACGACTGTCCGGCGAAGCATATATCGACTACCCCCATGCAGCTCAGCTCAGCACCTAGAGCGCTTGCCATGGCTACCAGGTCAAGCTTAGCCGCAAATGAAAACGTTGGCAAGACCCAATGACCCGATAGTGTTTTGCGAATCCACTCGGTGAAAGTCGGCGCAGTACGTTGAAGAGGCAATAGCAAGAGTGCGCTGGTCTCGTGCTCTCCTTGCGGTCGGCATCGCGGGATCGCTTTGCGGGTGTTCAGCATTGCGCCCGAGCGGCTCATCAGTTGTCAGTCCGTGGCGCGCAACACCGCTCGTTGCCCAAAGCGGCGTGTGGACGGAAGAGGCTGCCATGCCGACGGCGCGCTGGGGCTTAGCCGCGGGAGTCGTGAACGGCGTCCTCTATGCAGTCGGCGGCGCGACTAAAATGGCAGTCGTGAACACCGTAGAGGCCTACGACCCCGCGACGAATTCATGGACCGCCGTAGCAGGAATGCCCAACGCTCGATTTGCGCTCGGCGTCGGCGTTGTCAACGGTTTGCTCTACGCCATCGGCGGCGGCGATGAATCGAACCAACCTCTGAGCGACGTAGATGCTTACGATCCTGTGACTAACACGTGGTCAGCCAAGACGGCGATGCCGACCGCGCGAAAATATCCTGCGGTCTGCGTAGTGAATGACATCATCTACGTCGTCGGCGGCTACAACAACAGCGGCGCCTTGAACACAGTTGAGGCCTACGACCCGACGACAGATACCTGGACTGAAAAAGCGCCGATGCCGACCGCACGTTTCGGACTGTCGGCAAACGCGGTCAATGGCATTATGTACGCGGTGGGCGGGGAGAGCAACTTCGTAATCCTCGACGTCGTCGAAGCTTTTGACCCGGCGAAGGATTCCTGGTCCACGAAGACGCCGATGCCAACTGCACGCGCTGGTTTCGCGTTCCAGCAGGACAACGACATGCTCTACGCGATCGGCGGTACGCGAACCGTCTCGATAAATAGAGGCGACAGGGCACTCGTCCAGAGATACAATCCGTCGGCAGATGCTTGGCGCGCACAACCGCCAATGCCGACGCCACGGGCTTTTTTGGCAGGCGGAGTCGTAGGCACGACGATCTATGCCGTCGGCGGATTCAAGCCCGGCGGACCTGTTGCGACGCTTGAAGCTTTCAACCCTTAATTGTTGCGCGACGAGCCGCTGCTGGCTCAACAATCATTTCTTAGGCGTCTTTGTGTATGGCGTTAGCCAGCGCAGGGCCTCGGGTTCGTCGTTGACAAACCCGATGCGCATTCCGTGTTTTTGGCCGGCACGCTGGAAGGCTTTGCCGCAAAGCGGGTCGTGCAGTGGTTTGAGGAACGCACAGACCTTATTGAACTTCGGACCGAGCGCCCACCACTAGACGGCCGCGGCAAGCGCCACCCAACGAGTTTGATGGATCGACTTCATATGCAAATGGTTTGCTCAAGCAAGCTCGCAAGGACAGCAAGGCAAGCTTAACCGCAAGTGAGTGTGCTGGCACGAGACCCGCGTGTCGCACGCAGCCGCAACCCGGGAGAATCGGCTCGCGTGAACAAAACGGTTGCGCAGCCCTTTTAGGTCAGTGTCAATCGAGAGGATTGGTCATGAACCATTATCTCAAGATGGCTAGCATCGCGCTATTCGCGTCGATGATCGCCTCTTGCAGCAGCATTGGAAATTCGGTGCAGACCCCGACCCACACGGTCACGTCTTCGGCGAGTGTTGCGAACGGAAGCGGTGACCTGTCCGGCGCGCATATCATGCAGCCGTTCAATCACTTCATTCAACCCAACCTCAACGGCGCTCTGAGCTATCACGGCGGTCCCGTGCTCAAGACGCCGGTCGTCTATGTCGTGTTCTGGGGTTTCAATGCCTCTGGTGCGGACCCGACCGGTGAGAAGGCCTACATGACCGCGTTTCTCTCCGGAGTTGGCGGCACGCCTTGGAGCAATACGAATCATCAATATTACCAGATCGTCGGATCGCTGACGCAGCACATCGCGAACGAGCCCAGTCAGCTCGCGGGCACCTGGGTCGACTCGACGAACCGCGTGCCGAAAAATCCCGGCGATAAGAAGATCCAAGAAGAAGCCGCGCGGCTCGCAGCACACGTCGGTTTTCATCAGTACGCGTCCTATGTCGTCGCGACACCGCACGGCCACAACACGCCGGGCTTCGGCACCGGCTTCTGCGCGTATCATGGTGTGACGATGGCCGGCAGCCACGCCATCTCGTACACGAATCTCCCGTACATGACGGACGCCGGTCCCAACTGCGGCGAGAATGCCGTGAACGCGGGCTCGGCTGGTGTCAATGACGGAGTCTCAATCGTCGAAGGTCACGAGTATGCGGAAAGCGAGACAGACCCGCAGCTCGACGCATGGTGGGATAGCAGCAACGGCGGAGAGATCGGCGACCTCTGCGCGTGGCAAGGCCTCGGCGACATCACAGAGTCTACCGGCACCTTTGCAATGCAACCGCTATGGAGCGACAAGGCCGCCGGCTGCACCTTGCATACTCCTTGACGCCCGGAATCGCGTTACGAAGAACGAGCCTGCCGGTGACGGCAGGCTCATCAATTTTGGACTTGGCCGGTGTTGTCGATGGTGGGCGATCGAGGACTCGAACCTCGGACCTCATCCTTATCAGGGATGCGCTCTAACCACCTGAGCTAATCGCCCGAATGTACCCGAAACGTGCGGCATGGCTTGCGTTCTTTGGCGTTTGAGGTCCGCACGTTCCTGCCTAAGCGGTTGCACGCACAGCCCCGCTTCCGATATAATCGACCGTGTTGCGCGGGGGATTAGCTCAGTTGGTAGAGCGCGTGCTTTGCAAGCATGAGGTCAGCGGTTCGAGCCCGCTATCCTCCACACTCCAAACCCTTATCCCGCAAGAGATTGCGGGATTTGCTTTTTCTGATCATCTTCCGAAATATCGGTTTGACCACTTAGTTGACCACTTACGTTTTCCAGGTTGCGAACCGCTCGATGAACTTGGTCAAGCGCGATGACTGCGGCGTCTTGAGCCTTGATCATCGAGTGGCTGTAGAGTGCAAGCGTCAATCTCGGCGTCGAGTGGCCAACACGCGTTTGAATCGTTCGGAGATCGACGCCCTCGGACATGAGCAGGCTCACGCTCGTGTGGCGGAGCGAGTGGAACGACAGGCCCGGCTTCTTTATCGCCTCGCCTATGCGCTTTAGTTCGCTTCGCACTAGCCCGTCGCGTCGTAACGGTAGGCCATCGTCGTGGAAGACCCAGGTCGAGTCCATAGAAGCCTTGTGGTGATCTTTCAGGGCTTCGACGCTACTCGCGGGCAGTTTGACCGTACGTCGACTCGTCTCTGTCTTGGGCCTCGTTGCGACGAGTTTTCCGGCGTTGTCTCTCGTGAGCGTATGCTCGATGTGAAGCAAGCCATTCTTCGTATCGACGTCGGCCCATTGGAGCGCCAAGAGTTCGCCTAGGCGACACCCAGTATCTAGACCGAGAATGAAGAGAGTTCTTAGTGGGCTCTCTTCGGTCGCGTCGACAAACGCCTTGATCTCTTCCAACGAGCGAAGGTAGACACGTTCCTTCGCCTTGTGCTTTGGCTTTACGACGGCCGCCGCCGGGTTCATCGGAATGAGCCCATACTGCGGCATGGTCGCAACGGCCAATGCTCGACGAAGAACTCCGTGAATCACCTGGAGGGTTCGACCGCCTATCTTCTCCTTCCGAAGATTCTGCCCACGCTTCGGCTTCGATGCGTCCTTGACTCGCCTTTCCTTTGCCAGCGACTCAAGCATCCCACCGATATGCTTCGGGGTGAGTTTAGACAGGCGAAGGTCACCCAGGTTTGGCTTTATGTAGGTCTTAACTTTTTGGCTGTACACGCCGAAGGTCGAACGCGAGAGGGCGCCGTTTTCAACATCGCTTTCAACGATGGTCAGCCACCTCGTGAGCCACTCACCAACCGTCAGACGCTTGTCCTCATTGTCGGCGCGAGGCTTTGCTTGTTCGGTCCGAATCTTGTCGATCACGTCTTGTTTGGTCTTTCCGTAGACGTAGACGGGATTCGAGTTGACTCCTAGGGTGACGCGGCCTTCCCAACGGCCGTCTTTTCGTTGTCGGACGCAACCGCTTCCACGGTCGCGCTTTGTCGTTCTCTTCATTGGCAGTTCTCCTAGCGGGCGCCGCGAGGATTGCCGCCGATTCTGTTTCGGTCGATGAACGCAAGAATGCCCGCTAGTTCAACCTTGGTCGAACGGCCGACTTTCACGGCTTGCAACTCGCGCTGGTTGAGCAGTTTGTAGATGCTCGTCTGGCCGATTCCACCAAGAAGGCGACCCGCCTCCTTGAGATCGACGAGGAGAGGTTGCTGATCTGTCATTGTTGGGTTTCCGCTAGTGTGTCTTATCTGGCCCTGCGGCCTCTGTTCGCGGGGTACGAATTGCGAACAACCGCCTGACGTGGCGGTGACGATTCTTTTAGGAGATCGGGTTCACTCGTGCTTTCGCAACGAGGTTCTAACGCGCTTCAATCTCTCTTTGGTTTGCTTTAGGATGGAGGACCATTTTTGTTTTGAGGTCCGCTGTAGTTCTCGCGCTGAACGCCAGATGTCCTCAAAGCCCTTGAGTTCTGGTTGGTTTTCGAACTTCTCAATGTTCGACTCTACACGGCCTAACTCTCGCTCAGCCGACTTAAAGAGCGCCCTCAAGCCTTTCTCGACACTCTTCCTTGCCTCTGGATTGTTCCTTGCGTATTCGATATAACGGTCTGTTTTATCAAAGTGCTCCTTCGGCATCTGTCACCCTTCTCTTATCTAATCCGTGTACCCGCATGAGCGCCGAGAGCCCGAACCATAGCGGCCTCAAATGCGGCCTGCTTGTCGCCCCCGTTCGAGACGACATAGTTCACTTTGTCGGTTCCGGGTACGTGCATAAGCATGAACCCAACGCTGATCGGTTGACCTCTTGGCTTTTCCCAATCCGGGTCAACGCTCGTAAACTCGGCGCGCACGCGCTGGCGGATTGCGTCGAAGTTCAGGGTCGAACGCGGAACTGTTGGCAGACCGTTACGTGCGTCCATTTCGCCTTTGCCGCGAATGGCGCCGTAGGTCGCAAACTCGATGGCGAGGCGCATTCGTTCGTCGACCCTCGGATAGGTTCTCGCTGAAGTGACGACTTGGAAGTAGAGGTTGTATGTGCCGAGAGAAACCTGGGCGAAACGAAACGGTGGAAGGTCTACGGACTTTTTCGGATACACGGGGCCTGAGAACTCGCGATGAAATAACCGACATTGAACGCCGTCGATCTCTTCGCTGAATCGTTGATCGAGCCAATCTCCGGCGTGTTCTAGCGCGTTGTCAAGAAGGCCAGTTGGGACCCATAACTCGACGCGGCCATTCCCTTCAAAAGTTGTGTCGCCGCGATTGACCACAAACAAGTGCTCCATGATGGGCGGTTGCGGAGGGCCCCTCGAAATCGAATACTGCTTCGGAACCTCCGTCGCATCCGGCGGCGGAACACTTCTCACAGGTAACAACCAAAGATCGGGTTGCGGCTCGGCGGTCTCGGTCTCCGTTGGTGACGTTGCCCGAAGGGGCGGATGCGTCGGACTCGGTCTTGATTCGACGGTTTTGCGAAGCCGCCTCAACAGGCGACGTTTCTCGCCAAGTAGGTCAGAGTAGTAGTACCGATTCAGCGTATCAACAGCGACCGCACACAGGAGGCGACTATTGTTCTCGCGCTCGGCATTTACAATAAGCGCTTCCTCGATGGGTACGCTCGTCATTTGAGCCTCGGTCAACTCTTCTTGATTAGCAAGCGCAAAGAACACCGACCCATTTTGGAGGACCAAGCCGGTCCTATTTAGGCGCATCACTCGGCGTCCTGAATTGACCACGTCGATACGACACGATACTCGATCACGGGCTAGGCGCACTCTAAACGAACCCGAATCACGACGATAGCCTAGGACGCCAATAATGAGGGCGCCCACGCCCGTGACGGTGCCGATGGTTCCTGTAATGGCTCCATAGATCGAAAGCCCGTCCATAGACTGCCCCTTCGTGACTCTGACGACAAGTCCCTAAGAAGTGGCAATGCCATAGTCCCTCACTTCCCCGTTCTTCGGGGCCATGTGCGTGAACCCGGTCCGTACAAGTCGATTGTTCTCTACGCGCAAAGCGGGCTCGCCCGGAAGATACGCGGCGCCGTCGTTCGGGTCGACGTGAGCGACGAGAAGTCCGGGCGCACAGAAAATCTTGCCGCCGACGTCGCGAACTCGTTTACAGAACGCCGAATCCTCGCTGAAACCATTCCAACCTGTCGCGAACGGTTCTGACCCAAGTCGAGTGAGCAAGGAAACGCGGTGAGCGACGAAGTGGAAGCCGACGCGCTCCACCTCAACTAAGTCTCCCATCTCGCAATCCAACCCAGGCTGAGGGAACGAATCGGGGTCTCCCGCTTTCCGAAACGCCACTCTCGGCGAGAACGGCAGTCGGGTTGAGAAAGAGGCCGCGAGCAAGTCTATGTCGGGTCGCGCCTGAAGAATCGCGACTACTTGGGCTACGGTCTTCGGCGGCCACCATGCGTCAGCGTCGACCCAAAGGGCGAGCCAATCCTCAGAAGGTTTGATCTTGGCCACCGCGACCATCTGCGCGGCGATGAAGTTCCGCGCCTGGTCGACGGGCAGGCGGGCTGACGTGATCGGCGCCATGCGGAAGCCGTCATGGTACGCTTGGAGCGCATTGAAGGTTTCGACCGAGATCGTACCTCTCGTCGGAAGGCCGAGTAGGATTGCGGGCGTGGGTGCGGGAGTTGAGGGTTTGGCTTTGGTTTCGGGGGTGGCTTGGAACATTCTAGCCTTTCGAGGTGGCCGGGCAAGCCGCCACCATTACATGATCGTAGGTTGCTACTCTTCGCCAACTACGGAAGAGTAGCAACGATTACTCGATTTGCTATTCTTCTTTATTTATTGGCTATGACGTCAGACGCTTCGAAGCGTCCGAAGCATCTGTCGCAAACGGTAAATAATGGTTGCAACGCTTCGGGCGCGCTACTCTTCGCCTTCCCCGAACGCGTCGATCTGGCCGTCATGGGCCATGAACCACACCCACCCTGCGTTCATGCCGGTCTTGCGGGCGCGTATGGCGTGTCCAGCGGCCTTGAGGTCTTCCCGCGCCCGGTAGAGCGTGTCTCGCGAACAGCCTATACGCGAGGCCAACTCTTCAGCCTTGACCGGCCCCTTCGAGAGCGCCTCAAGAAGAGCGGCTTTGGCGGAGTCTCGCTTGGAGGCAACTCCGAAAGCGGCTTCGTCCGCCGTCGTCACGTCCGTCCCAAGCCACCGAACGCGGCCGACATTCTCGATCTTGCCGTCATCTAGTTTGACGTCGACGCCTTCGATCTCGAACGCGAGTGAATCCGTTGGCCGACCTAGGTTTTTCTTGGCGACGGACAGGAGGCGCTTCTCGGGTTCTTCCGGGTGCGCCGCGACCGCGAGAACGAACCGGGCTTGGTTCGCAATATCGACCGAGCCAAGACCGCGAGTCGCCGCCCGCCCCATTGCTTTGCCGACGTGGCGAGTCGTGATTATCACGGCGCCGGTGCGATGTGCAATCTCGCGAAGCGGACTGAGGGCCGCTCGAACATCCCTGGCCTTGTTTGTGTCGAGACCGGACGCGAACGTGTCGAATAGTGAGTCGATATACACCAACTTCACGCCCGTGCGAACTATCTCGTCTTCGAGCGCCTTCGCGTGGGTCGGAAGGGTGAAACTGAGACGCTCGCCTCCGTCTTCAATGTGCGGAACGAAGATGATCTGACCTAAATCGGCTCCGGCGGCCTGAAGACGCATCTTCAGCGTCGACGTGTTGTCTTCGGTAGCGAAGAAAAGGGACCGGCATTTGCCCATGCCCGGCGAGCCATCGGGCATCGTCGCACCAAGGCTACTGCGAGCAATGAGATCGAGCGCGACGGTGCTTTTCCCCAATCCGCCTTCGCCCTCAAGCAAACCGAAAGACGCCGTCGGAATTAGGTTGGGAAGAAACCAAACTGTCTGCTTTGATTTCAGTTGGTCAGCAGTAACGCAAAAGAGGTGCGGCCCATCCGTTGTCCGTTCGAGTGCGTCATCGAGAATCGAAATCAGATCCCCGTAGTCAAGGCAAACTTCGCCCTGATCGTTCTCGTGAACAAGGTGACGAAGCATCTCGTCTTTCGACGGTCTCGAACCGTCTTCGTACTGACCGATAGCGAGGTCTTGGGCCAACGATACTAGGTGTGCGCGATGCTCTTGAAGGAGCGCGTTGGATTCGTCGTTCGTTAGGAGGAGCATTCCCTTGGCTTTCTATGATCGTGTGAGGAATTGAGTCAACGCTTTCCTCTGGCAACTTGCCGGAGGTGTGCGAGGTGCTTTTTCCGTCGGCGGACCGACGGCTTGGGTTCTGCGTGACGGGCTAGGTCGTGTCGAAGTCCGTCCTTGTCAACTGCGCGTTTGAGTTGCTTTAACGCGAACTCTAAGCCGCCGTTGCCGCGTGGCACAGGTATCGTAAGCAATTCTTGTTTATCTCGAAGGTGAAGGTGAGTGACGAGCGCTCGCCCCAAAGCACGCTCGTCGAACTCGCCGGAGGGGCTATGGCACCCCGGGGCGCGAGTTCATGCCGTTGCGTCATGAACCGTCAACGGCGGATGCCCGATTGGTTTCCGACGCCGCCTCGGGCGAGGCACGAACGCGCTCAAAGGAGATTAAGAGCCGTTCGCATTGTCCATTGGCCATCCAATGCCGCTAGGACGAGCACGAGCCGCCGTGTGGATGAAGACACGCGCCCGCAAGTACGCCCGCCGAAAGAATAAGACGAGCACACCATGAGACCCGGTGCGGTGCCCGTGAGGGAGGTGGCTTTTGGCCGCCAGGCTACACGATGGTCGCCGGGAAACGTTAAATGAGGTTCAGGATGGCCGCGTCATTGGGCCAGCGCATGAAGGTTTGGTTCTCGGAAGCCTTAGCATCATGGTCGCCGATGGCTTGATTGGCTCGCCTAAGAAGATCGTCCGCAATGGAGGCGACTTCCTTACGATCTACTGTCTTCGTCGAAGCGAACTCCGATGGGCACATGGTAGTCATCGAAGCGACTTCCTTTAGAAACGGCCGCGCATCGCCAACCTCTTTCGTCGAGCGCTCGTCGAGCGGTTTCGACAAGAGCCGATGAAGATACACAAGCCATTCGTTGATGAAGGCTATGGGGCTTGAGTTAAAGATCGACCAATGTTCGATCTTCGGTACATGATGCGCCATTATCGCGGCCCCGTGTGCGTCATGCGCGGAAACTCGGGCGAGCCTGCCTGCGTCTCTCTCGCGATCAGTTGTAGGCGACCGATAACGCGATAGACGTCTTGTATGAGTCGTACAAGTTCATCGTCAGCCGTCTCGAACGTTTCGTTTGGCCCGCGCATGACTGACCTTCGTCGTTGACCTTGGAGCGTTACGTTCCAGGCTTCTAACGGAGGTAGGACTCTTCTCCAAAGTCGCCCGAGGTTGACGTAGTCTTCGAGGCTGATTGGGTCGGCGTTGAGTGCGTCGGTGACGTCAACCACCCACGTGCGCCACCCGGTCAGATCATCAAGGCGCGGGAGGTCGTGAAGGTTCTTCTTAGCCATGGGTTACCTCGGGGTTCATCAGTTGATCTTGGAGGCCGCTAGGCAGTTGCGCGAACGGAGTCTCCGACTTGGGAGTCCGAATGATCAGATGGTCCAAAACGAACGGACCTCGCCCGTACTGCAACGACCAATCACGCCATCTTGCAACACGCGGCTCCGCGCCAAGTGCAAGAGTCGTCCTGAATAACCGTGTGATCGTGTCTTCGTCTTGACTGATGTATGTCGTGTCCTCGAACAGGTTGTGGCCGAAGACGTCGATGGCAAGCGATGGACCGGTCACCGCGACCAAGCCGTATACCGAAAGTAAGAGCGATTCCATCTCAGGTGTTAGCGCGAATCGCATCTTAAAGTTGTTCGTGACGTTCCGCCGAGGCGTTGGGTCGGCCGCCAAGTCGTCGACGAACTCGATGATCGAGCCGTCTTTGCGCGCCATCATTACGGGCCAGACGCAGTTGCGAACGTGCAAACTCAGCGAGTGCGACCCACCAGAGTATTCGCTCTGTGCGCTCAGCGCTGATCGTGGGCGAATGCGTGAGCGCGGGTAAAGGACACTCGACGATAGGCTTCGCTTTCGACTCTCTTGTTGGCGAAACATATGGTGCCGCCTCAGCGAATAGCCGGGCGAAGTGATCGACTACCTCGCCATTGATTTCTAGATTCATGGTCTTTCATTCTAAGTTAGGAGGTTTGTCGCGCCGCCGATTTGATCGAGACGGCGCGACGATGGCGGCTGAAGGAAGTTACAGCCACCGCTGACGCGAGCGCCAGGTGGGCAGGCGCTCAGGAAAAGGTTAAGCGGCGTTGCGCCTCTTGCTGATCTTTGCGAGGTTCTCGGGGGTTGCGTCGTCGAGAAGCAGGTCGATCTTCAGGCCGTAGAAGCGTGTTAGCCGGTCCTTCGACTTCTTGCTCGGGTCAAGGATGCCGTTCTCGACACGACAGAGCGTTGTGGGGTGGACCTTCGTCAGTCTGGACTGCTCAAGTAGGTTGCGGCTCGCCAGCAGGCGGAGTGCCTTCAGGATGGTCATGTTTATTATCACCTTCATTCCAAAATTGACTCGATCTGCGAGCCGAAAAAAGCGCCCACGACCGGGGCGGTCGAGGCGGTCAAAAAGAGGGCCAAATATTTGCCCTACATATCTTGTACAGTCACTTTTTTGCGCTACTAATCGAACGCATAGCGGAACGCAACTACCTACGTCGCACCAATATTGACGCTATAGCGCAATGAAGTGAAAAGTTTCCGCCGCACAGGACAAGCGTCGGCGCGCGGTGTCATGCTACGCCCAAACGCAAACGGACCGCCTGAGCGCTCCGTGATTTAATTATACCACGGAATCGAGTGATCGTCCAGATGGTCTGTGACCGCGCGCGAAAATATTCCTATTCTGTCAGTATAGGGCCGATGCGTTCGTTCGAATCCTATTCGGCGAGAATCACGCAACGAAGCGGAACCGCGACTGCTTTCGCCAGATCATCGAAGTCCTCATCATCGAATCCCCACGGCTCCCCTCGCATAACCTCGTCGAACGTTCCGGTGTACACCGAAGCGGCTAGATCGGGCGTGTCGGTTCCGCTGTAGCGCGCCTCGCACAGTCCACCGACTATCCGCTCGATCTGCTCCGGCGCCGCAAGATAGGTTGTGGGAGCGAACGACAACTCAGCGTAGACGTCAGGCACGATCACTTCTTCGATCAGGCGCCGACCTTCATCGGTCTCTACGAGTTCAACGATCATCAGCGGTAGCATCGTCCAATCCTTTGGCGGCGGAGGTGCAGTCGCCGCCACTCACGATCATACCATGCACTTCTGTTTGTCAAATGCTTCGAGTTTGACACGTCCTTGATATTGAGCACAGATCAGGTCCTTGAGTTCACAGAACTCACGGGTTGACAAAGCGCCATGTCTAGGGCCTATCACCGATGCTTGGAGGTTCGCCCGTCGCAATATATTTCGCCGCCTGCTTCGTGCCAAGATACGTAAGCGCGGCGATGAGGAACGGAGAACCCAAGGCTATCGGCCACATCCATGTCCAATGGTGGACGTCTGCGGATTCGCCAAGCCCGTAGAGAGTTCCGAAGAATGCTACGCCCGGAAGCATCATGAGGGCAAACCAGATGAGCCACCCTGTAAGGTACTCTAATATCAAGAAGGCTCGACCGAAGAACTGAGCCATTTGAACTCACCTCGCCGCCACGTTTTCGAACCGCGTTCGGCGTTAACCTCACGGCGATAACGTGGATAAGCGCCGCTTTTGGCGAAAGCCCGCTCATGAGAACACCGACTCCGTACGTGATTCGGCTTCAGACGCCCGTGCCCGTAAGCGTTAAAGGGCAAGTCCCGGTGATCGTCCGCGGACAAGTCCCTGTAACGGTGCATGGTCAGGTTCCGGTCATTTCGGCCTCGCCTTTGCCCGTAAGCATCAGGAACCCCGACTACGTGGCCGACGTCACGGCGGTATTCGTAGCGATCTTAGCCTTGCTCACGCTCATAATCAGCCTGCGCCAACTTGGTCTTGCAAAAACCCAAACTACTGACGCTGAAAAGTCCGCGAAGGATTCCAACGATGCGAAGGCTCTCATGGAACAGAGTGTGGGTCTGATGAAAGCGCAGGTCGACTATCTGAATCGTAAAGCGAACCTTCGTGTGACGCTTACAGACGGCACAACGAGGTTGATTCCAACCTATGCAGATGCGTATGAGGGTCCGGATGACGACGAACCATGGGAAGGATGGGGTTCTGTCCGATTATCTTTTCGTATTCACAATGACGGTGACAAATCCGCGCGTCACTTCATTCTACGCTTGCTTACGCCAACGGGAACGCGCATCCACCCAAGGTTGCACAGCAACCTGACGCTCGAAGGCATCGCCACAGTCAACGGGGTTAACTATCAACGTCACGCTTGTGACGTGCCGTTTGTGCCAAACGGCTCCTCTGCTTTGGCGCCATCACTTGATTTCGTGGCTCCGTTGAGCAATGCTGGCGTCATACTTTGGCAGGCCGCCCACGACGACGGAACCGACCCCAGCGATGCCGACTACGGAGAGATCGACTACGCGATGCCTGACGTAACTATGGATGACGACACCCTCGACTAGCGCAAAGGCTTGAAGATTTTCCCAGATCGGGCTTCGTTACCGCTCTCGAAACCGCGCCCGTGAATACCCATCCCCCTACCGGACTAACTCAGCGACTTCATCGAGCATCACGAACGCTTCCCCTATCATCTCCT
>Ga0126371_10002105_pt1 | contig 17043 bp, 12 predicted proteins | sample PanSoiMetaPlot_4_FD_110145 | JGI IMG/M metagenome (GOLD analysis project Ga0126371, IMG submission 110145) | Tropical forest soil microbial communities from Panama - MetaG Plot_4 | ecosystem: Environmental > Terrestrial > Soil > Tropical forest > Bulk soil | place: Panama | collected 2016-02-17 | reverse complement strand
TGCACTTCTATATTACAGAAGTAATGCGTCTGGTAACTACTATGCACAATACGGCCTGTTCCGAAATATCGCGTAACTATTACCGCAGAAAATGATTGCATCCATGTAAATTTTCTAGGGCAAGCCTTTATGTCCGTGACAGTTGGACGGTCTCGACGGCTGGAGGGTTGTTCTCTTCTGTGAACGAAATAGTTCCCCGGATCGCTATAATTTTTGTGGCAATCTAAGGAGACAGCTTGAGATTCTTGATAACCGGGGGAGCGGGTTATATTGGCGGCACTGTCGCCGAACTTCTTTTGAATAAAGAGCATGAAGTCACCGTCTATGACAATCTCTGTCATGGGCACAGGTCGATGGCGCCGGAGCGGGCGGAATTTGTCGAAGGAGAGCTTGCAGACGGCTCCAAACTTGAAAAAATCTTCTCTCTCAAAAAGTTTGATGGCGTGATGCACTTCGCTGCATTGATTGAAGCAGGTGAAAGCATGCGGAACCCGGAGCTATATTTCCGCAATAACTCCGCCGCAACACTTACGCTGATTGAGGCGATGTTGGCAAAAAGCGTCAACCGGCTGGTTTTCTCGTCTACTGCCGCTGTGTACGGCGAACCGGAGTCAACACCGATCAAGGAAGACGCGCCGCTGCGACCCACGAACGTTTACGGCGAATCAAAGTTGCTGGTGGAGCAGATGCTGAACTGGGTGAATCGCATTCACGGATTTCGCTATGCGAGCCTGCGCTATTTCAATGTAGCTGGCGCCATCGATGGCCGGGGTGAGGCGCACGAGCCGGAGTCGCACCTGATTCCTCTGATCCTGGATGTCGCATTGGGGAGGCGGAAAAACATCAAGGTCTTCGGTCAGGATTATCCAACGCATGATGGCACTTGTATTCGCGATTACATCCACGTACAAGACCTGGCGCAGGCACACCTGCTGGCATTTGATGAGTTGGGCAAGCGCGACCGTCTGATCTACAACATCGGTAATGGCCGCGGCTTCTCCATCCGCGAGGTGATTGAGTCAGCGCGCCGCGTCACCGGGCATCCGATTCCGGTGGAAGAAGTGGAGCGCAGGCCGGGTGATCCAGCAGTGCTGATTGCCAGTTCAGAGAAAATTGAGCGCGAGCTAGGGTGGAAGCGCAAGTTCAACAGCCTTGACGATATTGTAGCGAGCGCGTGGAAATGGCACCAGCAACACTATCAAAAGACTGCATGAGATTGTTGTTGGCAGCCTCACACGTCCTTGCGCCACATTCCTGGAGTTTTGGCGCAGCCTGGCGGTTTCGCTAAGAAAGAAATGTTTGGCCAGCGAAACAGTTTCATCGCATTCAGCAAGGTGTTTTGGGTGCGAGAGCGGGCTATGTCTACCTGTATATACAGGATTTTCCTTGCCTGTCGTGTGTCTCAACCTTTAACGTTGTTTGCGAGCGAAAGATTGCTTCTCTTCGCATCCTAAAGTCCCTCACTCACGCAAAAGAGGTACAGCCAAAGGCTATGTCGTCGACCACGAGCACTGATCCCAATCTTGATTCTGTTCTGCGGGAAAGCCGCGTATTTCCTCCACCTGCCGGGTTTGCCGCGAAGGCGCGAGTGAAGAGCCTTGCCGAATATGAGCAGATGTATCGCCGGTCGGTGGACGATCCGGAAGGTTTCTGGGCGGAGGCGGCGCGCGAGCTGCACTGGTTCAAACCGTGGGACAAGGTGCTGGACTGGAACCTCCCGTGGGCGAAGTGGTTCGTCGGCGGCAAGCTGAACCTGAGCTACAACTGCGTGGACCGGCATGCTCTTGGCGACAAGCGCGACAAGGTGGCAATTCTGTGGGAAGGTGAGCCGGGCGAGGTTCGTAAGCTGACTTTCGGCGATCTGCATGCTGACGTGCAGCGCTTTGCCAATGTGCTGAAGAGGCTGGGAATCAGGAAGGGCGACCGCGTTGCCGTTTACATGGGCATGACGCCCGAGCTGGCGATCGCAATTCTGGCCTGCGCGCGCATCGGCGCGGTGCACTCGGTCATTTTCGGAGGGTTTGCGGCACACGCCATTGTCGATCGCGTGAACGATGCGGAGTGCGTTGCTGTGTTGACGCAGGACACGGCCTATCGTCGCGGCGGCGAAGTGAAGCTGAAGGCGACCGTCGATGAGGCGCTGAAGCAATGTCCGTCGGTGAAGAATGTGGTGGTTTATCAGCGTTCAGGGTCGCAGGTAGATATGCAGGCGGGACGCGACCACTTGTGGCACGACTTGATGGCGAAGGCCGCGCCGGATTGTCCATCGGAAGAACTGGATTCTGAGGATCCGCTCTACATCCTCTATACGTCGGGGACAACAGGGAAGCCGAAGGGGCTGGTGCACACGACAGGTGGGTATTCAGTCCAGACCTACCTCACGAGCAAATACATTTTTGACCTCCGCGATGACGACGTGTATTGGTGCTCGGCAGACATTGGCTGGGTGACGGGGCATTCTTACGTTGTTTACGGGATTCTGCAGAATGGCGTAACGACGCTGATGTATGAAGGCGCTCCGAATTTTCCTGAGATGGACCGCTTCTGGAAAATTATTGACGATCACAAGGTCACGATTTTCTACACCGCGCCGACAGCGATCCGCGCCTTCATCAAGTGGGGCGACCAGCATGTAGAGAAACATAAGCTCGATTCGCTGCGACTGCTGGGAACCGTGGGTGAGCCGATCAATCCCGAGGCATGGATGTGGTATCGCGACAAGATCGGCAAGGGGCGGTGTCCGATTGTCGATACCTGGTGGCAGACCGAAACAGGCGGCATCATGATCGCGCCGGTTCCAGGCGCGGTGCCAACCAAGCCCGGTTCGGCAACGCGGCCCTTCTTTGGAATTGTGCCTGAAGTGGTGACGAGGGGCGGGAGGCCGGTTCCCGCAGGCCAGGGCGGGCTGCTGGTCATTCGCAAGCCTTGGCCTTCGATGGCGAGGACGGTCTACGGTGATCCTGACCGTTATCTGAAGGCTTACTGGTCGGAGATTCCCGGCTCGTATTTCACGGGAGACGGAGCGCGCATGGATGACGACGGGTGTTTCTGGCTGATGGGGCGCGTGGATGATGTGCTGAATGTCAGCGGGCACCGGCTTGGAACGATGGAGGTCGAGTCGGCGCTGGTGGCGCATCCCAAAGTTGCCGAGGCTGCCGTCGTTGGGCGTCCCGACGACCTGAAAGGGCAGGCTATCGCTGCCTTCGTCACGCTGGAAAGCGAGCACAAGCCGTCAAAAGAATTGGAAGACGAACTGCGCTCCTGGGTGGCGAAGGAGATTGGCGCGCTCGCCCGTCCAGATGATATTCGCTTCACCGAGCAGCTTCCCAAAACGCGCTCAGGCAAGATTATGCGGCGGCTTCTACGCGAACTGGCGACGAATGGCGAGATCAAGGGCGATACGACTACGCTTGAAGATTTCAGCGTGATCGCGAAGCTGCGGGAGCAGGACGAGTAACTTACCAACTGTTTTTCACATGTGATAGTCTTCAGGGCACAGTGGGACACCCCTCTCCTGCTGGCTTACTCGTGCGTCCGTAAACTCCTGGTTTTAATCCGTTGGTCATCCCCCGAGAGCACTGAAACTAATCGTGTAGCAAACACACCATCTGGTGAGTTTTATGCGCTGGCATTTCTTATTTTCGTTTCTGCTGATTCCTGTCTGCGCTTTCGGTGGGGCAGAGACGAGCAGTGTTGTTGTGAGCCGTGTTCCCGCCAGCCCTGACTTACAGTACGAAGTCTCTGTGGGACCTTGTGTCAAGCACAAATGCCCGATCTCAGTCGCATTGCAGTCTGGTGGACACACATTGGATCGTCGCACGTTGGACATGGAAAGCTCTTCTGCTTCTTATGAAAAAGACGCTTTAGAACAGGGCGATGGTGCGGGGGATCCCTCATATCTGAGGCAGGATGTAGCTGTCTGGAGCAGCGGCGACGAGGAGAGCGAAACCACGCTGGCCATCTTTCCGTTCCGCCTTGCGCAGGGACTCGACGGAATCCTCATTGACCAACGTTATGGTTTCGAACATGTCAAACGTCGGCATGTACTACTCGGCGCAAAAAATAACAAGCTGATCGAGTTGTGGAAAGGAACAGAGGGAGCGGGCCCAACCTACAGCACTACAGCGGCGGTGAATATCGCTGGCGGTCGGGAGGCGCTCCTTTTCTACAACTTTTTTTCTAACCCCGTTAACGACGCGCCGGACAAACTCCGTATTCAGGCATTGGCGTACGATGCTGCAACCGGCACAATGGCTCCCTACTCCACTGAGTTCAGTGTGCTGGCCATCGGGCCATTTCGCACGATAGCCGACGCGCGGAAGCAATACGCAGCCAAAAATTCCTGTAGCCCGTGGCTGTGGGTGTTACCTGCCAAAGAATTCGAGAAGCCGGCGGGGAGTGGTTATGTCTTAGCCACAGTGGCCTCGACCAGTGAAATTGCAAAATCCATTAAGGCTGAAGCCAGGAAGTGCGGCTTTACTGCAGAAATTTCTTTGTTCTCCATGAAGAGGGACTCAATCGATCTCTGGTGAGGTTCAGGAGGGGATCTTGGCCGATATTACAGACAAAGTCGGTGACAAAGCGTCGCTCAATAAGTTCCATGATGTCGCTCTGATTCAGGCGATGCTGCATGTGATACGCAACCCCAAAGGCCACCCATACCTGCCGGCGCATTACGATGGCGTGTGCAGCAGAGGAACGGTTGCTGCTATCAAAGCATTCCAGGCGGATAAGGGAACGGCGCCTGTACCAACCCCGATTATGGCTCCGACAGGTCGGCCCAGCTTCGGGCTTCCGCCTCTTAAACCGCCGGGTGCCGGAATGCCTGCTTCCGCGCCTGCGCAGAAGACTTCGGTATTCGGAATTCCAGTGCTCACGCTGCAGGACGAATATGGCGTCATCAAGCCCGGCGGCCCAACAATTGACAAGCTAAATGATTTGCTTCCGGCGGCATTTAAACAAATCCGCACCGCACCCGGTGTACATACAGTGTATTGGTCCATGCTGGCTAAAGAGGCGGCGGATTCAGCAGCAGCAATTTCCAGCAACACGGAATTGCATGAACAATTCCGCAAAAACGTCGCTGACCTGGTGAAGAAAATGTTCGATCAGTACGATATCGTGCTGACCTTGACCCCAAGCGGCGGACGCAGGACTTTTCAGAAGCAGTATGAACTGAAGATGGGCCCTGGAGATGTGACCAATGCCGGTCCAGGCGAAAGCAATCACAACTTCGGCCAGGCCGTAGACATCGGTTTCAACAAATTGACCTGGATGACACCTACTGGGGGGCAGGTAACCGATGACTGGTGGTTCAACAAGATGACAAAGTCCCATCCGCACTGGGTGTCGGAGTTCTGGGCGCTGCGCAACGCTATTGCTTTCGACCAGTTAGGAATGTTCAAGAGCAACAAAGAAGGGGATGACATTCATATCCAACGATACAGCGATGACAATGTCGGCATGGGGAAGTCGCTGGCCAAGCTGTTGAATACTGCCGGCACGATGAGTTGGAGGTACTCTCCGGTTCATCACCATAACGAGTACGATTGCGACCTGGGATTCACCGGTGGCGCATGGCACCATGTCGGCAAATCTACGCAGGTATGGGACAAGAGCGGACCAATGGAGAAGGCCTGGCTCGCCACCGGGAAAGGCATACACGTGAGCGCCGTCAAGGATGCGGACGTGAGGGCGATGCGGGATGCGCTAAGAGCCGAATTCGAAGCCGCCGAAGTTGCTCGCGACCAATGGACGGGAGAGCCTAAATAAAGCCCCTCGACAACTAAGGCACTTTGCAGCAATCGCCGGCTGAGGGTGGTTCTTCGCTGCTGGAGTCGAGTACGACCTTCCACTTGCCATCCGACTGTATCTTCCAGATGGTCATGTAGCGTCCGCTGGTGATGACGGGATTGCCGTTCTTGTCTTTCGAATGGCCTTCATAGTGGCCCCATGTGTAGCCCATGTCGCCTGCGGGGGAGAGCTGTCCGCCCTGCGGTGTCCAGGTCAACTGGTATTGGTCGGGAGTCCATGTGGCTTGCGTGGCGATGGCTGCGTGTCCGAGCACTGGGGCTTGCTTGTTGCCGAGGGTCACAGCATCATCGGCGAACCAGGACGCAAAGGCCTTGCCGCCGCCTTTGGCCGTGTCTGCCGCAAACTGTGCTTCAAGCTGGAAAAGGAAAGCCGTGCCGGGCGAGATGGTCGGGTCGGTAAGCGCGTTCGAGATATTCGCCGACGGGGCCGGTTTGGCGAGCGGGTCGAGTGGAAGCTGCTGGGCAAGTGCAGACGAACAACAGAGAAGGGCCGCAAGCGAAACAGGCAGGACAAAGACGCGCATTTTCAAATAACCTCGCTCACGGTTTAATGCTAGCAGCGGGAATCGGATTAGGCCGATGAGTGAGATGAAAGCCACGGGACCCATAAATGCAAACAATCGCCGGCCACTGCTTTGGTTGGGCGCGTTCAGCGCTGCTATTTATCTTGCGGGGCTTTTGGCGCAGACATGGCATTCGCAGCTTGAGCCCGAGATGATGCCGCTGCGGTTGATCGCTTTGGCGGTGTTCACTTACTTCTGCTGGCGGCGCAGGTCCCTGACGGTCTGGATCATTTGTGGAATGCTTGCCGGCGTCGAGCTGGCGCTTGATGCTCCCGGCGTGGCTTTGCAGTCGCGTGTCTTCAGCGACATTTTTCTGCGGCTGATTAAGGTCATTGTCGCGCCGCTGATTCTGGGCACACTCATCACCGGCATCGCCAGTCATGGCGAGATGAAGAGTGTGGGCCGTCTGGGGCTGAAGTCGCTTGTCTACTTTGAGGTGTTGACGACCATCGCGCTGGTGATCGGGCTGGCGGCCATCAATCTGTCAAAAGCCGGCGAGAAGCTTTCTGTTTCGATGGTCGGCGTTCATGTTGAGACACGCACTGAGGTCCGCGTCGAGACCGGACCGCAGCCGGAACCTGCGCTTTCATGGCAGCAGTTTTTGCTGAACGTCTTTCCAGAAAATCTGGCGAAGTCGATTGCCGACGATCACATCCTGCAGGTGGCCGTGTTTGCGCTGATCTTCGGACTGGCTCTCGGACGCGTTAAGGAGGAGCCACGCGCGCCGATGCTGCGCTTCTTCGAGTCACTGACGCAGGTGATGTTCGCCTTCACCAATTTCGTGATGTATTATGCGCCGATTGGCGTAGGCGCGGCGCTTGCCTATACCGTGGCGCATTCCGGGCTGGGCGTGATGACCAGCCTGATCAAGCTGCTGGTCACTTTGTACGTCGCGCTCATCGCGTTTGCGTTGCTGGCCATGCTTCCGGCAGCGCTGATTGCGCGCGTGCCGCTGCGTGGGTTTCTCGCCGCCGTTGCCGAGCCGGCGACGATTGCCTTTGCCACCAGCACTTCGGAAGCGGCGCTGCCACGCGCAATGGAGGCAATGGAGGCCTTCGGCGTTCCGCGCAGGATTGTCGGGTTCGTCATTCCCACGGGATACAGCTTCAACCTGGCAGGGTCGGCGCTGTATCTGGCCATTGCTTCCGTCTTCGTGGCGCAGGCGGGAGGCATGTCACTGGGCTGGAAGCAGCAGCTCTTCATGCTGGCCGTGCTCATGCTTACCAGCAAAGGCGTGGCCGGAGTGCCGCGCGCCGTGCTCGTGGTACTGCTGGCTACGTCGTCAGTGTTTCATCTGCCGCAGGAGCCAATTTTCCTCATTCTCGGCATCGATGCGCTGATGGACATGGGACGGACTACAGTGAATGTCGTCGGGAACTGCCTCGCTTCGGCGGTCGTGGCGCAATGGGAAGGTGAGTTCCGCAAGGAAGCTCCGGCGGATGCGGCTCTGGTGGGGCTTGCGGAATAGCAGCCCACATCTTTACAAGATGTGGGGCACCCGACACCCTGCACTCGGCTTCGTGCAAAGCCTACATCTCTTCGAGATGCCAGGCACCTGCTCTTTTACCGCCAGACCTCGTCAATCAGTTTTCTCATCAAACGACGGATACGCGGAGATACATCGCTCGCGCAAACCGCTTCTGGATCAAACCTGACCTTGTCTCCCATTTTCAAGACATGCCCGGTAGCGATGATTTCATTAAAGTCGGCTTCGCCCAGCACGATGTATGGCTCAATGCCAACATCGCGCAGACATTCAATTGTGCCTCCCAAATCTTTGGGCCGGCAGAACCTGATCGCGTCTTCAATTCGTATTCTCTCTATGCCGTGCAGGTGAGCGGCAAGCCGAGACAGCGCCGCATGGTAGTCAGTGCGGAAATCAATGAAGACTTTATCTTCGAGAAAGGCCGGAATCGAGGAGTTTCCACAAATAATCGGCAGGGCATGCACCGCGCCTTTTCGCCTTTCCTTGGCGAGTGCCTGCTTCAGTTCAATGCGCGCCCAGTCGGAGTCGGAAAAATGGTCTCCCAGAACTATAGCTGTATACCTTGATTTCTCCAGCGCATCACCGATCCGGTCGAAAAGACTGTCACCAGCCTGAATCTCCCATTCGTCTAACCACGGATCAATTTCACAAAAAGTAAGGTCCTCGCTCAGACGCCGGACAAACTCTTTGTCGCGTGAACTGTGGCTCAGGAAGACATCTGGCTCCCGATGAACACGAGCATCGATAGACCTTCTGACAATTTTCATCATGCGACATACTATTCCCTGACCTGCTACGCTGAACATTCAGAATTCAAGCAGTGAAATCGGCATCATCCATCCCGATGATCTGCGTCCGTCTTGCAACCCACATCTCTGCGAGATGTGGGTTGCCGACACCCGGTTATGGCTGTTTCCTGGGGTCCACGTCGCTGGAATAGGAGGGAATGGGTTCGGGTTGGTCGAGAAGAAAGTTCAGAATCACCTGCTTGAGCAACTCCGGCTGCTCGAATTGAATGTAGTGCCCTGCCCGCGGAATATAAAAAAAATTTTTAGATCAGGCAGTGTTCGCCGATAATCGACCGCACCTTTCCAGGATAGGTAATTACATTCAGGATAGAGAAGAAGCGCAGGCGTCCTGTTTTCGCGCAACGCTGCGTGCGGATCGCTTTCCGCGTGCTCGGTATCTGGGATGATTTGCTGAAGAACATAGGGATTGACTCCCGGATTTTCATGCCCATCGAGAGCAGCGATCAAGCCACCTGGCAGCGGTTCCAACCGAATGGAATAACCTCTTGAAAGTTCACAGGTGACCTATCCTTGCGGCTGCCTTTGCCGAAAGGGTGGGATCGTAAACATCACTTCTCCAACTCATCCAGCGCACGTTCCAGGCGTACTCCGCGCGACGCCTTCAGCAGGACAACATCTTTTTCCCGCAGATTGCGCTTGAGCCATGCTCCCGCCAACTCGGGCGTTTCCATAAAGAGCGCTTCCGCTCCACCCTGCTTTGCTGCCTCAACAATGTGCACGGCATTTCCGCGCACCCCCAGCACGATATCGACATCGCGGGCAGCTTCACCACAACTCGCGTGCAAAGCAGCCGTCTCGCGTCCCAACTCGAGCATCTCTCCGGCGACGAGAATATGCCGCTGCCCCGGCACCGACATCAGCGTCCGGATCATCGCCTTCAGCGCTTCAGGATTGGAGTTATAGCAGTCATTGATAATCGTAGCCCCGCGCAGGTGCAGCGTCTGCCCGCGTTTGTCACCCGGCTCCAGCATCGTCAGCGAGCGCGCACAATCTTCCAGCGGCACGCCCGCTTCCAGACCCACAGCAATCGCCGCCATGGCATTGGCTACATTATGCTGACCCAGCAGCCGCAGGCGAACCTGAGTCTCGCGCGCGCCCGCGCGCACCTGTATACGAATACCCTCCGCGCCCAATTCATCCACCGATTCAGCCTTAGGATCCGAGCACGGCCCTTTACCGAAGTAGACAGTCTTACCGCGAAAATCTCTGCCGAACTGCGATACATAGGCGTCGTCACAATTCAGAAACGCCACGCCATCGGCGGGCAGCGCCGCAATCAATTCATACTTCGCGCGGGCAACACCGGCAATGCCGTCCGGAAAATTTTCCGCGTGCGCGTTGCCGACATTCGTGACTACGCCCCAGTTGGGAACCGCAACGTGCGCCAACGCCGCGATCTCACCCGCATTCGACATGCCCATCTCGATCACCGCCATTTCATGTCCCGGTTCGAGTCGAAGCAGTTGCAGCGGCAGGCCAAATCCGTTATTGAGATTGCCCTGCGATTTCAGAACGTGAAATTTCGCGCCGAGCACGACCGCAATGGCTTCCTTTGTCGTTGTCTTGCCCGCGCTCCCGGTTATACCGACCACGCGCCTGCCCCAGTGCCGCCGGACAGCCGCAGCCAGTGTCTGCAAGGCGATCAGAGGCTCGTCAACGATGAGCAGTGCGTTTTGCCGCGCCGCTTCCGGCAGGTCGAGGACCTTCGTCTTCGCCACCACAGCGGCGCATGCGCCCCGTTCCAGAGCGGCAGTCACAAAATCATGTCCATCAAAGCGCTCTCCGCGGACGGCAAAGAACAGGTCACCCGGATTCAGCGTGCGTGAATCGATGGAGTAGCCGGTTGCTGCGGGCGCGTGTCCGTGCAGCGTTGCGCTCATCCAATGAGCAATCTGGTCGAGCGGCAGCTTCACCGTTTCGCTCCCGCCTTCGCCAGCACGCGGATGGCGCCGGCAGCTACTTCCATATCGTCAAAAGGAATGACGTGGTCGCGCAGCGTCTGCGTCTTCTCGTGGCCTTTACCTGCCAGCAGGACGATGTCTCCGGACCTTGCCTGTTCAATGGCAATCTGAATTGCTTTCGCGCGATCAGCTTCCGTGACAAACTCGACGCCCGTTGCTTCAAGTCCGGGTAAAGCATCGCGCAGAATCGCTTCCGGATCCTCGCTGCGTGGATTGTCCGAAGTGAGCACCACGAAATCGCTGCCTTCGCCCGCAGCCCGGCCCATCAAAGGACGCTTCGACCGGTCGCGGTCGCCGCCGCATCCGAAAAGCGTAATCACACGGCCATTTGCAGGCTTCACAAACTCGCGCGCCAGCGCAATCAGGTTACGCAGCGCGTCGTCGGTGTGAGCATAATCCACTACCACGGTAAAAGGCTGTCCTGCATCGACCGTCTGAAAGCGTCCCGGAACGCACTCAAGTGAGGCTGCGCCATCCGCAATTTCATTCAAAGTAAGCCCACGAGCATTAGCCGCAGCCGAGGCCGCAAGCAGGTTATAGACATTCACTTTACCGGTCAGCTTTGTCTGAATCGCCGCGCTACCATTCGGAGCGACCAGCCTGAATTTCATGCCCGATGCCGACATACTGACATCATCGGCACGAAATTCGCCTACTTCCAAACCATAAGAAAAAATCTCTGAGCCCGCTTCGCGCGCCTTGATTGCTAATTCAGCGCCATATGAGTCATCAATGTTGATGACAGACACGCGCGGCACTACGCCATTCGATCCGTCGAAGAGCATGCGCTTAGCCGCAAAGTATTTCTCCATCGTGCCGTGGTAGTCGAGGTGGTCGCGGGTCAGGTTCGAAAAGATGGCCACATCAAACGGAAGCGACCACACGCGGCCTTGTTCAAGCGCATGGGATGAAACTTCCATCACCGCTTCTGTCGCGTCAGCAGAAACGCCCTTCGCAAATAACTCCAACAGGTCACGCGATTCCGGCGTCGTGTGCGGTGATTGAACAACCACTCCGGCGACATGGTACTCAATCGTCCCAACGAGAACTGTTTTGCGCGTCACGCGGTTCAGCATTGCGTCCAGCAGAAATGCCGTCGTTGTCTTGCCGTTGGTCCCGGTCACGCCGCTCAGCGCCAGCTTCTTTTCGGGATGCCCGAAGTAGTTTGCCGAGATGCCCGCGAGCGCGCTACGTCCATGGGCCACTTCAGCCAACGCAATCTGTGGATATTTACTAGCGGCATCCTGAAACGTCATCGCCGAATCGGTCACAACAGCGCTCGCCCCGCGCTCAATGGCAGAGGCAATGTAACGATTGCCATCTGTCGTGCCGCCCTGCATGGCGACAAACAGCGATCCCGGCACAACTTTACGCGAGTCGTATTCGATGCCGCTCACATCGACCGATAGGCCTGCGCGCCGCACCACTCCGACTCCTCGCAACAACTCTTCCATCTGCATAGGGACAAGTTGATTTTAGATTGCAAAGACAGGAGCTGACGCTCTAGCTTTGATCTTGTTGTTGCATTAAGTTGCATGGTTTCTCGGCCAGTGATTCTGCTGCTTCCTCACAAATCCGTGAACTATCGCTGCAGTCGGAAGCTACTTCGTCGGCACGCTCCAGCGAACATTCCACGGCGCTATCCATTCGCCTGAACCCAGCGAACTGTGAGCACCGAAAACAGGTGCTGTGGTTGTAGCGTTGGCCGCGTTATCTGATGCCTCAGAGACCTCGTGCGTCCAGCCGGGATTGTACGGAAGTCGCTCGCCAGTCTCAGACCACATAGAGAATGTCCGCAGCTTAACCGCCCTACGCTGATCCCGTCTCTTTACAAGCCGATTGTGGTCGCCTCGTATCGTCATGGCCCCGATTGTAACCTCTTCGATTCACGTAAACGACTCAGCTCTTCCTTCCATAAAAAAGGGGTGAACCGCCGATGTCCTTCCAGACGACAACAGTTCCCAATCTGACGCTGCTGCTGTAAGTGCAATAAATGACCGCCAACCGACTAATTTTAGATCAGCGGGTAAAGCGCACCACAATCTCAGTGCCAGCCGGCACCATCGTTCCGGCAGCGGGCGCCTGCTCGCGCGCGATGCCTGTGCCCAGCACCTGCACGCCAAGCCCTGCGGAACCGGCCTGCTCAATGGCGTCGCGCACAGACTGCCCGACAAGCGACGGGACAGCCACTTTCTTGGCCGCGTTTACCACCACTGAGCCATTCACCACAGGCGCGGGCAGCGGAGCCGTTGGCATTGGCGGCGTTGGCACAGGCTCTTCAGCAGGTTTCGGCGTAATGGTCTCAGCCATCGCCGTCGTTGATGACGTAGGATGATCCACTTCTTCTGAAGACTTCTCCGCGGAAGGCGGCCTTTCATTTTTCGCCACCGGAGCAGCCTGCCCAGGCGACTGCTGCGGCGCGCGCAGCGGATCATCCGCGGGAAGATCATTCACCTCGGCAAAAAGCGAGTTCAGGTCGGCATCGCTCTGCTCTGATTGATCGTCATCCACAGCCTGCGCCTGGTTCTTTGCAAGCTCCGCCTCCGGCTTCATCTCCTTATCGTGAGGCACACCCAGATACTCAAGAATCTGCTGCGCCAGGTCCTGAAAAACGGGCGCGCTGGCCTGCGCCCCGAAGTGCATGCTGTGGTCAGGCGAATCCATCACAATTGCAATGGCAATGGCCGGGTTATTCACGGGCGCAAATCCCACGAAGGAAGCAACAAACTTTGTTTTGGAATAGGTGTGTGTTGCCGGGTCGATTTTCTGCGCTGTTCCCGTCTTGCCGGCCGCGCTGTATCCGTTCAGATGGACTGCCTCGTGCGCAGTGCCGATGAGCACCACATCTTCCATCATCTTTCGCACCTGCGCCGCGGTCATTTCCGAGATCACACGGTGCGCGCCGTCCGGCAGCGGGTCGGGCAAACTGCTCTCCGGGTGAAAGGCTGCCGGTAGCAGCTTCGGGTTGCCTTTCATTAGCTCTGTGCTCTTCAGCAAAATGTGAGGAGGCAGATACACGCCGCCATTCGCAATGGTTGAAACCATCGTGACGATCTGAATGGGCGTAACAGCAACTTCCTGCCCCATGGGAATAGCACCCATTGAAGAGGGGCCCCAGTGTTTGAGCGGCTCCAGCAATCCCCGGGTCTCGGCGGGCAGCTCAATGCCGGTGCGGTCGCCAAATCCAAATGCGCGGATGTATTTGTACAGGCGGTCCGGCCCCAGGCGTTCGCCTACGCGAATGGCGCAAACATTGCTCGAAACCGCAAGGGCCTTCCATGCGGGAATCAATCCAAAATGATCGCCGGGAGCATCGTGTACGGTGTGACCGGCAATGTTGATCTGCCCGCCGCCGCAATCCAGAATGGTGTCCGGAGTAATCGCTTTTTCTTCCAGCGCTGCTGAATAGGTCACAGGCTTGAAGGTCGAGCCCGGCTCGTAGACATCGCTCACTGCATGGTCGCGCAGCAGGTTCGTGGTCGCATGGCGAAAATCGTTCGGATTAAATGTAGGCCGGATTGCCAGCGCGAGAATCTGTCCCGTGTGAGGGTCCTGCACCACGATCGTCCCGGTTTGCGAATGGGTGCGTTCCATGTTGCGATCGAGCGCCTGCTCGGCCATGAACTGGATATTGGCGTCAAGCGTCAATACCAGGTTTTCACCCGGCAGCGGATCGCTCTCCTCGCTGTCGAGCACATGCCGGCGCGCGTCAATCGCCGTCAACATGCGGCCCGGCGTGCCGTGCAGGTCATCGTCGAAGTTCAGCTCGAGGCCACCCAGCCCTGTGTCGTCGAGGCCAACATAGCCCAGTACCTGCGCGGCTAGTTGGTTGTCAGGATAAAAACGCTTGAATTCCTTCTGGATATAAACACCCTTCAGATTAAGCGCTTTGATTTTGGCGATAATCGCCGGGTCCTGTTTGCGCGCAATCCAGGCGAAGTTCCGCGATGCGTTCAACCGCGCCAGAATCTGCCTTTCGGATGTGAACGAGTCTGTCGAATCAACATGGACGACCTTCGCCAGCGCCGCAGCTGTCGCAGGCCGCGCTTCTCCAATCTCCGAAGGTACGGCATAAATCGAGTCGGCGAGCACCGTCATCGCCAGTTCATGCAGATTGCGGTCGTAGAGCACGCCGCGTCGCGGGGCAACTTCAAAGGTGCGCTGCTGCTGCATCGCCGCGCGCTCCACAAACTCATGGTGGCGAAACACCTGCAGCCAGACCAGGCGTATGCCGATCAACCCAGCCCAGAACGCGAAGACGGCGATGACATAGATCACACGCAAACGGCGCATCGGGGTCACTAGGCCCGTATGCGCCGTTTGTGTGCTTTGCGATGCCGGATTTTTCGCGGAATGGAATGTGGACTGCTTCACGTGTTACCTTCCGGCAGTATGTTTTGAGGCAGTGTCTAGCGGAGGGGGACCGCTGGAGTCATCTTCGCCATTACCGGACCATTCTGGTCGAGGCTCGCATCCGGGCGGACAACCTGTCCGGGCAGCGGAGCGGCGAGGCCCATTTCGTGGGCCATGCGGTCAATGCGCGCCGGATCGGCAAGCTCCGCTTCGGTCAGGCGAAGCTGACGGTTCTGCTCCTCCAACTGTGTCACCTGTTGCTTTTCCGACTCGACACGATAGCCGTACTCGATGGAGGAGAAGTGCTGCCAGCCATAGACCATCACCAGAGCAAACAAAATCGCCATGACGCAGGCAAAGGTGCGCATCTCACGTACGCGTTGCGGATCGGCGGCCTTTACCAGCCGCGAATTGTCAAAACGCTTTACGAAGAAGACCTCCGGCGTTGGCCCCCGCCGCGCGCGCTGCTGCTGCGCAAACAGGGACAGGTTCCGCTCGGCGGCTATCGCCTCCGCGCTTCTGCGGGGCGCCGTCAATATTCCATTGCTTGCGATTACCTGTGTCGCCATTGTTGTTCTCCGCTGCTACTGCTAACTTCTCTCATCCTCCTCAAACGACCGGGCCTGGGTCGCTAATCTGAGGAGGGACTTACTGAAGTCGTCTAACTTTCGCCTTGTACAACGGTGGGACGACCCCGGCCCGATCTTTTTCCAGGTCGCAGAGCTTAGGTTTCAAGGCACAGAATTTTGATTTAACGCCTGTGCCCTGCGCCCTGAGCGCTGTGCCCTGCCTTTTTCTCCGCCGCCCGCAGCTTCGCGCTGCGCGCCCGCGGATTGCGATCCGTCTCTTCCGCTTCCGCCGTTACCGGCTTCCGCGTCAACACTTCATAAAGTCCCTGCCGCGCGCCTTCACGCAGCGCATCTTTTGCCCTCCGGTCTTCGAGAGAATGGAAGCTGATCACCACCAGCCTTCCACCCGGCTTCAGCAGCCCGGGCGCTGCACTCAGCAGCGCATCAATCTCGTCCAACTCGGCATTTACGTAAATTCGGAGAGCTTGAAAAGTCCGCGTCGCCGGATGAATTCTGTCCGATTTCATCGCCGGGGCCGCAGCCGTTACGATTCTGGCAAGTTGCGCCGTTGTCGTAATCGGCCGGGCCCTGACAATGGCTCTGGCGATTCTCCGCGACCTCCTTTCCTCTCCGAATTCGTAAATCAGGTCGGCAAGCTCTTTCTCGCCGGCCTGGTTTACCACCTGTTCGGCGGTGACGCCCTGGCGCGGATTCATCCGCATTTCCAAAGGCCCATCCGCCTGAAAACTAAATCCCCTGTGCGCCTCGTCGAACTGCAACGAGCTGACGCCGAAATCGGCCAACAGCCCGTCCAGACTCTCCGGCTCCAGCAGTTTCTCCGCCTGCGAGAACTCCACATCGTGCAGAACGACTTCCGGCATCGCCGGCCCCAGCGTTTCGCGAAAATCATCCAGCCGCTCCTGCGCCAAGACCATTGCTTCGGGATCGCGGTCGAAGCCAATCAGCTTGCCTTGCGGACCCAGTTGCCGCGCTATCGCCGACGAATGTCCAGCAAGTCCAAGCGTGGCGTCACAATATGTGCCGCCCGGCCGCACATTCAGGTATCGGATCGCTTCTTTTAAAAGAACCGGCACATGTCGCTCACGTTCCGTCATGTGCTCCCCCTTGGGGGCCTCAGTTATAGCCCAAATCCAGCTAATTCCTTCTCGTCTTCCGGCGTCAGCGGAGACGATTCCATGTTCCGTTTGAAGTCTTCGTGGTTCGCTACCGTCAGGTAGTTCTGCATTCCGAAGACCACCACGTCCGTCATCAAATTCGCCGACTCGCGCAAAATCTGCGGCAGCAATAAGCGGCCTTGCGCGTCGATCTCCGCCGTCTGGCCGTAATAGTTCACCCGGTCCATCACCTTTTTCTTCGCCGGATGGAAACTCGGAATCGCCGCCAGTTTTTCCTCGATCTTTTCCCATTCCTTCAGCGGATAGACCTCGGCAACCTTGCCGTCCTTACTGGTTATGTAAAAAAGCGATCC
>Ga0126371_10002104_pt1 | contig 17043 bp, 16 predicted proteins | sample PanSoiMetaPlot_4_FD_110145 | JGI IMG/M metagenome (GOLD analysis project Ga0126371, IMG submission 110145) | Tropical forest soil microbial communities from Panama - MetaG Plot_4 | ecosystem: Environmental > Terrestrial > Soil > Tropical forest > Bulk soil | place: Panama | collected 2016-02-17 | reverse complement strand
CCGCCCTATAACTTTTGCCAGAGAAAGCATCCCACTCCTCAGCGCTCGACCACTGCGTCGCAAAATGCGCCTTCACAGAAACCGTATGATTGCTGGTGTTGGCGATGAAATAGACATCGGCAAAAGGCAGCTTACGGCGGATAAATCCAATTTCAGGAGTGGGCATGTCGAGTTGCATATCCGGCGCGGCTGCCTTCTTCAACAGGCTTCCTGTTTCACCATCGCTGGCGGCGAAAACCCATCCCGTCTCATGGGAAAGTTTCTGCGAGAGCGCCTCGATCTGTGGCGTATCAGCTTTGGCCTCGCGCAATCCGGGAGCATGTTCTGGGAGGCGTCCTACCGCAACCACCTTCCCGCCGTTCTGCACATACGCGGCAATCTGCTGCAAAGTCGTAAGTGGTATGCGATCCACGTGTGGCAGCACCAGCACCGGATAGTGAATGCCTAGCTTGTTGATCGCCTCTGCATCGATGTAGTCAAGGTTGTAGCCCGCATCCATGATGCTCGCTGTCAGCTCCGACGTGATGTAGTTGTGCATTTCCTCCGTCACGCCAACGTGGCCGGGAGTGAAGCTAGCCTGCGCGTCATCTGTGGGAATATAGACGGCCACTTGGTTCGCCGGTCGGCCCTGCCGCAGCAGGAAGCTCAAGCGTTGCAGATAAGCGGTAATCTCCGGCATTACCGGCCACCACGGATTGTGCTGGTTGAAGACTGCCGCCGCGTAGAACGCATATCCCGGCTCGCCCGCATAGGCGGGCGAATAAGGCCACCCATGTCCGACAAACTGGTTCACGCCTTCAAGGAAGAAGCCGTCGGCCTCAGCTTTCATGTCCAGCGGTACCGCGCGAAACGCTGGAGAGTGCAACCATGTCCACGATTCTGCCGATGTAACATCGCGGCCATAAAGATGGCTCGCAGAGGTTGCCCAGCGCGTATAGGAAAAGCTGCGCCACTGCGGTCCCTCGCCCTCAGGCAGGTCAACCAGATCATTGCTCGAAAGCGTGACCGCCGGTTCGCCATAGGTCTGCGAGCGAAACAGCGTGTGGTGCTGGTGCGCCCATGCGGTCAGCGGCTCGAGGTAATGTTGGTCGATCAACTCGGCCAGGGTTTCGCCCCAATCGTGTCGGACGCTCTTAGCCAAATCATCTTTACCCGCAAAAAGTTCCGGCAGATATGGAGTCAGGTCATAGCCGCGCCGTTTCTGGAATTCGCTCAGGAAGTCCGGCGTCCAATCCGAGCCGTATACTTCGAGGCTGTCGCTGAAGACGGAGTACGGTGGCTGGTCCCCGAAGACCCGCATCAATGGCTCGCCGGCATATTGCAGATGGTTGTCGATGGCTGCGCGGTCAAAGTGGTCGAGAACAAATCCTTCGGCGCCAACCGCGGCGCGCTTTACCTGCTGTCCGGTGCGGCTGCTGATGAAGAACAAGACCGTACGCTGATCATTCATCGCAGCCAGAGACACAGAGTGAGCATCAGCTTCAGCAGGCAGAGTAATCTGCTTCGCTGCCGCAGAGTCATAATCCGCTGCTGTGCCTGCAACAACAAAAGCCGCAATCATCTTCTCACCGTTTTCAAGAGCAGGTAGTGGTACGCGGTCGGCACCTGCAGGCAGAGAAGCCATAGCCAGCCGCAGTTTTCCCGCAGCCTGGGTGATGGGAACATGCGGCCCGCCATAAGGCCATCCGCTGCCGAGGGTAATGCTTACGCGCAGACCAAGCTGGCGTGCGGTCTGATTGGCAAAACTCACCTCATGGAGAAAATCATCGGAGAGATACGGCGTGTTGCGGATGCCCATTGCCGGTTCGTCCAGCGCCAGCGCATACACGGGCTGAATTTCAACCCCGCCGATGCCGCCTTCTTTCATTGTGCGCAGCTCGCGCGCCAGTTCATCATCCTCGACCGCAGGGCCGAACCACCACCAGCGCATCCAGATGCGCGCATCGTCGGGAGGGATGAGAAAATTCTGTCGCAGCGAGTCGACCGAATTGACCTGAACCTGCGCTGGGGCCTGCGCCCGGCTGCACACTGGCCATAACAAAGCAGCCAGCAGAAGAGAGCTGGAGATCCGCGTGATCATTACGCCGACTGAAGAAACGCGACTGACTGAACGCCCGCTACTTCAAACCGCTTACGGCAGCGGATGTTTTTGCACGCCACCATATCGTCCTTCCGCACCATGTAGGATTGCGCCTTGGCAAAACGCGCGCGGTCTCGCTCGTCGGCATGGCGCGGCAGCGAATTGCGCTTGCGCCGCACCAGCCATGAGAGCTGGTACTCGTCTGCCTTGCCGCAGTGCGGACAGGTGAGCGTATGGCTGCGCTGTTCATTCTGCTCGTTGAAAAAGTCGCGTTCTTCCATAGCAATTTGCCCCTTCACTGACGACGAAAGTATTTCATACTGGTCGAGCAACCGGAAATCATTGAGCCGGTTATTGCCGGAAGAGCAAACATGATCAAGAAGAAGGCAAAGAAGTTTTCCACCGTTAAAGCTGTCAAAACGAATGCGCGCGCGCGCGTCGGCCAGCCCAAAGCCGGGCGTATTATTGCTGACAAGCCGCGCGAAGAGCGCCGCAAGGCGAAGCACAAGACGACGCTCGGCGAAATTCTCAACAGCGAGGAATGAATATGGCAAAGGCAATCGGCTTTGGCGGAGCATTCGTCCGCGCTCGCGATCCGAAAGCTCTCTATGCCTGGTATGAACAGCATCTCGGACTCAAGTCCCAGGGCTGCTTTATCTTCCCTGCAAAAGAGCAGCAGGCAGACACTGTCGTCTCTTTTTTCGGGAAGGACGACGGCTATTTTCCGACGCAACAACCAGCCATGCTTAATTTTCAGGTCGACGATCTTGACGCCATTCTCGATGCGCTGATTGCAGCCGGAGTGGAGGTTGATCAGAAACGAGAGACCTATGAATATGGCCGCTTTGGATGGTTCATGGACCCGGAGGGAAACCGGGTGGAATTGTGGCAACCTAGCACAGCATAAGTCAGATGGTTTCTTAAGGCAATCTTCAGCGTGTGCCTGATACAGTCAAAAAAGCACATATGTTTTTGAGGCTCATCCTTCCCCTTTTGTGTCTTGGTTGCGCATCTTCTGTGTGGGCGCAAACATCGCCTGACGACTGCACGGCGCACACGCCCAAGCCATGTATCACCCATGTTCTGCAGGATGAGGTTGGAATCGTGACCAGTCCGCTGCGCGTCAAAGCAAAGGATTTTTTCTGGATCGCTCCCTTTGGTGTCGCCACCGGTTTTGCCATCGATTATGACGCCCATATGATGCGCGACCTCGGGTCGAATCCCAGCCGCGAAGACAAATTTAAGAAGTTTTCGGACTACACCACCTATGGAGCGTCTGCCGCTCCCGTTATCGGTTACCTGGTTGCCGCAGGCACCCACAACGACTACTTACAGGAATCGTCCGTTCTGGCGGGCGAAGCGACCATCGATGCGATCATCCTCAACGAGGCCCTGAAGTATGCCATTGACCGCGAGCGCCCCAATCAGGGCGACGGTACGGGACGCTTCTGGCCGCACGGTCCTTCGACGTGGCCCGATGGTCAATCGATGCCGTCCAATCACAGCATCATTATGTGGTCGTTCGCGCGCGTTATCGCCGGCCAATATAATACCCCGGCTACAAAGATCGCTGTCTATTCGCTGGCTGGGGCTGTGTCGGTATCGCGTGTTCTCGCGCGCGATCATTTTCCCTCGGACGTGATTGTGGGCAGCACCTTTGGTTACTTTATTGGAGACTATGTCTTCCGCCATCGGTCGCGGCAGGCTAGTCTGTTTTCGCTCTCAGCCGTGAACACGGCCAACGGAAGGGGAGTGCAGTTGGACATCAATCTGGGACGGCGCTAGATCAATGCGTAGCCTGCGCTTTGCGAGGCCGTTTCTTCGAGGCAGGAACGACGCTGGAGAGTCTCCCAGCTCTTTCGGAACGCAGGGCCCGCCGCAGCGCCTCCACCTCGTTCGGCGCAAGTTCGCGTACTTCGCCGGGCGCAACATCCAGCACGAGCGCACCATAACCAACACGGCGAATCTTCTCCACATGATGCCCGATCTCTTCAAACATCTTGCGAATCTCGCGGTTGCGGCCTTCAATCAAGGTCACTTCGTACCAGGGATTTTCGGCGTCACGCACCAGCCTGATTTCTGCGGGGGCTGTCATCACGCGTCCCTCGCGCGACCCCGGTTTGCCGCGTTCAATCATGATGCCTGACCGTAATTGATCAAGCCCGGCTGCGCTGGGCCTGCCGCTGATTTTCACCAGATAGACCTTCTCGACCTTCGCCGATGCCCGCGTCAGAGCGTTCGCCAGCTCGCCGTCGTTGGTCATCAGCAGCAGTCCCTCACTCTGATAGTCGAGACGGCCTACAGGAAAGACTCGTACGCCTGCGCGCTCGACAAACTTCATGACTGTGGGACGGCCCTCGGGATCGCTGGCTGTCGTGACGTAACCCTTAGGCTTGTTCAGCATCAGATAGCGGAGCTGCTGCGCCCCATGCAGCAGCTTGCCATCAACGCGGATGTGGTCGCGTTCGGGATCGGCCTTCGTGCCCAGTTCAGTGACGGTCTGACCATTCACCTGCACGCGGCCATTCAGAATCAGTTCCTCTGCCATACGGCGAGAAACAATGCCGGCCTGGGCAATGATCTTTTGCAGCCTGACCGTATTACTGGCGGGCCCATTCATGACTCGCGTTCCACCGGCTCTGCCTCAGCAGGCTCGTTGATGATCTCGGCGTCTTCGCCTTCAATCTCCACATCTACGGCAACGCCGGGAATGTCTTCAGCTTCGTCCTCAGGTTCCTCCGCCATTTCAACAGCAGCATGTGCGCGGGCTTCTTCATCTTCTATGCTCTCATCCGCCATGTCCTCGATGATGCCTTCTTCGTTCGGCGCGGCGATGCCTTCGGCGAAAGGTAGCTCTTCGGGTTCCGCCAGCTCGCCCGCCGCCATCTTCTCGAACTCTTCAATCGATGGCAGCTCGTTCAAGTCTTTCAACCCGAAGCGCATCAGGAATTCCTTAGTGGTCTTGTAGAGGATCGGCCTGCCGATCACCTGTTTGCGTCCGGCAGTAGTGATGAGCTTGCGGCTGATGAGCGAGCCAATCACGCCGGCTGAATCCACGCCGCGAATCTCGCTGACTTCTGGGGCAGTAACGGGCTGCTTGTAGGCAATGACCGCCAGAGTTTCCAATGCCTGCAACGACAGCTTCATCGGCGGTTTCAGGCTCTTCACAAATCCACGCACCGCATCGTGATACTCGGGCTTCGTGGTCACGCGATAGCCGCCTGCGATTTCGCGGACCTCCATGCCGCGGTCGCCTTCCGCATAGTCAGCTATTAGTTCGCCGATAATCCGGCGAAGTTCCTCGCGCACCTCGCGGTCACGCTGCCGCGTTGCCCGCTTCTCGTCTTCATGAGGCGCCAAAGGCGGTTCTCCGGCATCGTGCGCCGCCATCACCGCCGCTTCTTCCACGGTCAAGGGCACAACTTCTTCTTCGGGAATCAATACCCCGTCAGGCTCTATGCTGAGCGCAACGACGACTTCATTCGCCGGCTCCAATGTTTGCGCGGCCTCGCGCGAGCGCTTCTCTTCCAGTGCCTCATCGGCGAACAGACCAGCCAGCGCGGCCAGCGTCACCGGTTCCTCCGCGGCATAGATGACCGCTTCAATTTTTGCTTTTAGACTCATGCTTTACGGGACAGGATACGCCCGAAAATGAAACGGCGCTCCGGTTCTCTTTGATACTACCGAAGCGCCGCGAATCGCGTCAGGGGATGGTCTGTTGATTAGTGGACGAACTGCCGCAACGTCCAGAAAATTCCGCCCGCCAAAAGCGCCGCCGCCGGCAGGGTAAACACCCACGCCAGCGCAATATTCCGGATGGTTGAAAGCTGCAGCCCGCTGCCATTTGCCATCATGGTTCCCGCGATGCCGGAGGACAACACATGGGTTGTCGAAACCGGCATCTTGAACTGATCAGCTGCGATAATCGTGCAGGCAGCCACGATTTCCGCCGATGCACCCTGCGCGTAGGTCAAATGCTCCTTGCCGATCTTCTCCCCGACCGTGACCACGATGCGCTTCCACCCGACCATTGTGCCTAGGCCTAGCGCCAGCGCAACGGCAACCTTCACCCATGAGGGAATGAACTTGGTCGAATTGTCCAGATGTTTCTTATAATTCGCCAGCACAGCATTTTCGGCTGCCGTGAAGGCCATCGAATTACTCTTCGCCATCAGCCGCAGCGCTTCGCTTTCCACATACATATCGTTGCGCACGTTCTGCTGTTGCCCGTTTGGCACAGTAGCGAGTGATTTGTATTGTTGTACTTCGTCTGAAATCTCGATGGCCAGCTGGCGTGCCGCCAGCGCTGTCGTCGGCGTGTACTGCTTGGTGCGAATGTAGTCTGTCAGGTCGTTACGCGCGTCATCCATCACCGCGTTCGGCGAGACATAGCCGCCCAGCACATGCGCCGCCTGCTCCGATACAGCGACGAAGTCCGGCACTTGCCCGAAACCGATTGCATGGTTCAGAGCATATGCCGTCGGGACGGTGCCAATCAGGATCAACATGATCAGCCCCATGCCCTTCTGCCCGTCATTCGATCCATGCCCGAAGCTCACGCCGGTGCAGGTGAGAATCAGCAATCCGCGAATCCAGAAAGGCGGCGGCTCGTTGCCCTTTGGCGACTCATACAGCGCCTTGTCCTTGATGAGGAACTTCAGAATCAGCAGTAGCAGCGCCGCGCAGACAAAGCCTACCAAGGGCGAGATCAGCAGCACCCGGAAGACGTTTGACACCTGCGTCCAGTCCACCCCGCTGGTGCCGTTGCGTCCACCCATCATCTGATTCGCGATGCCCACTCCGATGATCGACCCGATCAGCGTATGCGAGCTTGAGGCCGGCAGGCCCAGCGACCACGTCGCCAGGTTCCACAGGATTGCCGAAATCAGCAGCGCGAAGACCATGGCGAAGCCCGCGCCCTTGCCGACCTGCAAAATCAACTCCACCGGCAGCAGCGCAAGGATCGAGAATGCCACGCCACCCGACGAGGTCAACACGCCGATCAGGTTCCACGCCCCCGACCACACCACGGCCACATGCGGTTCCAGAGAATGCGTATAGATCACGGTGGCCACTGCATTCGCCGTATCATGAAAGCCGTTGACAAACTCGAAGCCCAGCGCAATCAGCAGCGCAATGCCCAGCAGCAGATATGGCCATGCGCTTTCGAGGTGAGTACCAGCAAGGTCGTTGGCCAGATGCGCGCCAGCATAGCCCAGCCCCGCCAGCAGCACGCCGCCGAAAATCAGCGAGCCAATCAGCCCGGGAGGTCTCTTGATTTTCTGATCGAGAAGACTTTCAGCAGGCGAAACGGTTCCGGGGGAAAGGGCAACAGAGGCGGCTTCATCCATGGACGATCGGCTCCAGAATTGTGCGTGCAAGCACACTATCAGGGCCGCCCGGGATCATGTGTAAAAATGACCCCGAAATCTTTGTTAATTTTCGATGAATACGCTGCATTTTCTGTGCAGTGGAGCGCTAGGTCCAGTCGTCCCGCGCTTGGCTCATGCGCTCCGTCATGACCTGCTCAAAATCGGCATGTTTTTTGACGAAAATGTCGCCGAAATTGCGCTCCTGACGCAGCAAAATGGCCTGTAATCGCACCAGTTCGAGCAGTGCCAGAAACATGGCAATTAGAGTCTTTTCGGATTTTGCATGCCCCAGCAGCTTCCGCAGGGCTACCGGCTTGTCTTCGGTAATCAGCCGCCGCCGCACATAATCAATCATCTGGCCCACGGTCACAGCGTCCTCTTCCACATCGAGCACAGGCCGCTGCTTCAGCCGGTCAAGAATTTCGCGGAAGACGCGCACCAGATCGACCGTGTCGGCAGCAATTTCCTGCTCAGTGCCCTCATCGTGGCGAAACTCTTTCAGCGAGGGATTCGACCACGTTGATTCCTCGATGACCTGTTTCTGCGCCAGCATCTGAGCAGCGTTTTTAAAGCGCTCGTGCTCCAGCAGGCGCTCTACCAGCTCGCGTCGCGGGTCTTCCGTTTCGCCTTCGGATGTTTCTACGGGCGAGCGCGGCAGCAGCATCTTGCTCTTGATGTGAATCAGCAGCGACGCCATGTAGATAAAGTCGCCCGCTGTGTCCACATCTGTGGCCTTCAATTGCTCGACATAGGCCAGGAACTGCGCCGTAATTATTGCAATCGGGATGTCATAGATGTCGATGTCCTGCTTGCGAATCAGGTCGAGTAGCAGGTCTAGGGGTCCGTCATATACCTTGCCGACGGTGACGGAGAAGGGGAAGGCGCTGTCTTTTTTCCTTGCGGATCGAGAGTCTGTCTGAGTTGAGTCCTGCGAAGATTCCACTCTTTGCTTTGCAAAGGATGGGGCACCCAGGTTTTGGGAATCCTGCTCAGGTTTCATTTCTTCTGTCATTGTGCCGCTCTACCCAATCCCCACCGCCGCACGTACTTCCACCATTGTCTGCTCGGCGCGGGTGGTCGCCCGGTTTTTCCCGTCTTCCAGAATCTCGTCTACCTTCTTTGGATTCTGCTCGTATCCGGCGCGCTGCTCCTGAATCGGCTGCAGCACCTGCACTACGGAATCTGCCACCCAGCCTTTGCACTCAATACAGCCGATAGAAGCAGTCCTGCATCCGTCGTAGACCTTAGCCATCGTCTCCGGCGAAGAAAAGACCTTGTGCAGATCACCGACGGGGCAAATGTCCGGATTCCCCGGATCAGTGCGCCGCACGCGCGCCGGATCTGTGACCATGGGTTTGAGCTTCTGCCTTACGACAGGCTCCGGATCGGTGAGCAAAATCGTGTTCCCATAGCTTTTGGACATCTTCCGGCCGTCGGTTCCGGGAAGCTTAGGCGATGGCGTCAGGAGAACTTGCGGCTCCGGAAGTATTTCTGAGCCCTGAGCGCTGTGCCCTGAACCCTGTGACCTGGGATAGAACTGATTAAACCTTCTCGCCACCTCCCGCGTAAGCTCCACATGCGCCACCTGGTCCTGTCCGACAGGCACAAAATCCGGCTGATAGATCAAAATGTCTGCCGCCTGCAGCAGCGGGTAGCCGAGAAACCCATATGTCGAAAGGTCTTTCCCCGTGATGTTCTCCTGCTGCTCTTTGTAGGTCGGCACGCGTTCCAGCCAGCCTAGGGGCGTAATCATGGAGAAGAGCAAGTGCAATTCTGCATGTTGCTTCACATCACTCTGGACAAAGAGCACGCTCTTCTCCGGGGTCAGCCCCGCTCCGAGAAAATCGAGAATCACCTCGCGGGTATTACCCTTGATCTGCGAGGTGTCGGCGTAATCGGTCGTCAGCGCGTGCCAGTCGGCGATAAAGAAGTAGCACTCGTAATCATGCTGCAGCCGCACCCAGTTGTGCAGCGCGCCCATGTAATTGCCAAGATGAAGTTTGCCAGTCGGACGCATGCCGCTCAGCACGCGCTTCAAGGGAGCAGAAGAGGAAGTCGACACCGTATCCTTCACGTAAGAAATTGCTTGCTCTATTCTACGGAACTTTCGTCGAACCTGATTTCATCCGGGATAAAGAGGCTGAAGTCGTAATCGAAGGCCCCTCACCGAATTCGGTTCGGAAGGGCAACGATAGAATGGTCGCCAATGATGCGCTCGCCTGATAGTGGAACGGATCGAAATGCCTTCGCCATAGCAGTATTGCGGATTGCGGTCGGCGTTTTATTCGTCATTTTCGGCCAATATAAAGTTTTCGGCACGCAGTTTACATTGCACGGTGGATTTGAGTGGTGGATCAATCGATTTCTGCAGAATGGCGAGGCTTATCCGTTCATAGTTCCGGTGCTCAAGGATCTTGTAATGCCGCATGCGACTGCAATCGCTTTCCTTGTCGCATACGGCGAATTAGCGATCGGACTGGCGCTCATATTGGGGATATTGGTACGGACTGCAAGCACCTTCGGGCTCATCTATATGCTTATGCTGCTATTCTCGTCGAATTACCCCGGCGCAAACGCTCCGTTCTGGGAATACTTCGGAGCTTCGCTCGATCATTCTGTGCTCGCCCTTTGTTTTCTTGCCTTCATTGTCGGCCAATGCGACGAATGTTTATCGCTAAGGCAATTCCTGGCCAGACACCGACAAAGTCGGGCCTCAATGTGATTTACTCCCCAACCACCCCAACCGTCTTCAACCAAACATCCACCAACTGAGGCCATCCGGTTACCGGAAGCTTTGTCCGCCGAAGCCCGTAGCCGTGCACGCCCTCGGTGTACAGATGCATCTCCACCGGAACACCGGCAGCCTTCAGCGCCTCGTAATACCGAAGGGAGCTTTCCACATGGGCCACGCGGTCATCTTCGGTCTGAAGTAAGAATGTGGGGGGCGTGTCCTTGATGACGGGTAAATTCGGATTCAGCTCAAAGTTCTTATCGGCGATGGCGAGGTAGCCGGGATAAATAATCACAGCAAACTCCGGACGGCAACTCTGCTCATCAGCCGCATCGACAGGCTTATATACGCGCCGGTCGAAATGCGTGCTGATCGCAGCCGCCAGATGGCCGCCCGCCGAGAAGCCGAGCACGCCAACTTTATGCGGATCGATATGCCACTCCGCGGCATGCTGCCGCACCAGACCCAGTGTTCTCTGCGCATCCTCGAGCGCCATCGGCGACTTTGGGTACGGCCCGGAATTGGGCACGCGATATTTCAGCAGAATGCAGGTCACACCTGTAGAAGTGAGCCAGTCGCAAACTTCCGTGCCTTCAAGATCGATGGCAAGAATCGTGTACCCGCCGCCGGGGAACACCACCACTGCCGCGCCCGTGTTCTTTCCCTTCGGCGGATACACCGTCATCGTCGGGCGCGCTACGTTGCCGAGCCGAATCAGCGGCTTGCCTGCGATCAGCTGGCTGCTTGCCGTGGTGGTATCGACTTCCGGCCCGGGCACAGGCTGCGCGTCAGGAATAGGTCCGGGCCAGATTGGGATTTCCTTTAGCCCTGCCGCAGGCTGCCAGGCGGGCTTCTGCGCGCTCATCGTTCCACAAGCGCACAAAACACAGAGAGCGAAAAGCAGAGGCTTCATCACAATCCCCGCAGATTATCAGAAGCCACTTTGATCTGCGCCAGGGAAGGTCAGAGCGACAGCAACACACGGTTAAATACGGCCCATGCGGGGCTGACCATGATGCTGATGAGCGGGCCGCCGAAGAACAGGAAGAGGATCAGGCTGATCATTCCCAGCGAATCGTACACGCGCAGGGCGCCATAGGGCAGCATGTGGCGGATGATGTGCGAGCCGTCCAGCGGGGGCAGCGGAATGAGATTGAACGCCGCCAGGATCAAATTGAGCCAGATGCCCAGGTAGAAGAGAATGATCATCGGCGAAATGATGGGGCTGGACGCCATCAGCTGCGGGTCGATTCCGCCCATCATCGCCAGTTCCTTGATAGCCATTGCGCCGGTGGCTGTTGTTTTGGCCACGACAACAAGCGCAATGAGAGAGGCCACGGCCGCGAGGATATTGCTAACTGGGCCAGCCAGCGTTGTCAGAATGTCGTCGCGTACGATGCGCTTGAAGTTTCGCGTAGTGACGGGAGTGGGTTTGGCCCAGCCAATCAGCAGGCCCCGCGCAAAGGGCAGAAAGAGCATGGCCAGCGGAATCAGGATGGTGCCCACGGGGTCGATGTGCTTCATCGGGTTCAGCGTCACGCGCCCCAACATGCGCGCAGTCGGGTCGCCCAGCTTGGACGCCATCCACGCATGCGCCGCCTCATGCAGGCTCAATGCAAAGAGGAGAATGACAAACTGAAAAATCTTAAGAACAATCTCTTGCTGGCTCATACCGCAAACTTGATGGTATCAGGGGACTGACCGTCCAGGTACTCGCGCCATAGTGGCAAGATTCTCACTCGCAGTGCTCGCCCGTAGAAGCCTTCGCTTTGAAGGTTGAGCGGTCGGCAAATGGCGTCGCCTGGGATTTGGTCTTGAGCTGCTTGGCCGGAACGCCACCGACAATCGAGTGCGGCGCAATGTCCCTGGTCGCGACCCCATTTGCGCCGAGTATCGAGTCTTCGTTAACCGTTACGCCCGCCATCACGGAGGAGTGAATCGTGAGCCGCGCTCGCGGACCAATCTCCGTCTTACGGTTCTCAACGATGCCGCCGTCGATCGGATCGTGTGCATGCGAGTATACAGACGCGTAGTCGGAGATGGACGTGCCTTTGCGGATGATCAGCTCGCCGCGGTCGTCAAGCATGACGTACTTGTGAATGACGCAGTCGTCCTCGATGACAAGGTTGTAGCCGAAGCTGAACTCAACGCCGTGGAAGATCTTCACGTTGTTGCCAATGTGCTTGAAGATGTGCCGACCCAGCATGGCGCGGAAGCGGAAGCCGAGCCAGTGGTTCAACCCAATCGGGGAGCGGTCGAACATTTGCCAGAAGTAGATGAGCGGCTTGATGCAGGCATACTTCTTCTCGTCGATGTCGCCATAATATTCGGGTTCGAGTGTCACGTTGGCCGAGTTGAGCGAGAGCTGCAGGACGTTGAAAGGAAGCTCGCTGGTAAGGGTGAAGTTCAACCGCCCGCCCTTGGGCCGCCCCAGCATGATCTGGTGCAGATTGTCATGCACCAGTTCGGCGCGCAGCTCCGGCTTCTTGTGCTTGGTGAGCTCCTCGTCCAGATAGTTGATCCAGCGCAGATAGACGTCCTCGGCTTCAGGCGAGGGATGCAGGTCACGATATTCATAGCGAGGCATGATGTATGTCCTGTGAAACGTGTTCCATAAATTCAGGCGTTGCTTTGGGCAAAAGTACCCAGGGCTGAAGCCCTTCATTTCGCGCGCTGTTTCGCTGGGCTAAAGCCCAGCGCTTCTACCCAAAGATTCTTGAGGATCTGTTTCTAATGCTGTTCGATGCACCATGGAACAGCAAGTCGCACTACTGAATGGCGAAGACAGCATAAACCGTGGATGATTCCTCGATCTGGCGCGGGTTAATCGCCAGCGGCGCAGGCGCGGCCATTTGAGCCTTGGCAAGAAAACCGACAGCGCCATTTAACGGCCGCACCGGACTCTCCGGAGCCTGATTGCTGGCGTAGATCAATCCTGCCAGCTTCACGTTGAGCCCCTGCGCCATCTGCTGCGCGATGGCTTGAGCCTTGGCCAGAGCACCAGCTGCGGCCTTTGCCTGCAGGCCGTTCATGTCCTGATATTGCCAGTCGATCTGGCCGCTCTGGTTGGCGCCGGCTTCGACGGCGGTGTGAAGGACTTTCGCCGCGTCATCAGGCTTCGTCTTGACTGTCCATGACTGGTTGAGCACAAACTGCTTCTTCGCACGGTCCATCTCCGATTCACGAGGATCGTGATAGTTGTTCGGCGCAAGGTTCTGGTTTTCGCTCTCGATGGCCTTGTCGGGAACGCCGGATTTCTTCAGCGCGTCCATGATGGCATTCGAGATCGTCGATCCGCTGGCATAAGTCGATTGCTCGTCAGGGCCAAAAGTCTGAAAGCCGATGTGCACAACGGCGAGATCGGCGTCCGCTGTCGCCTTGTCGCTGGCTGTCACGGCGATGGTGCGATTGTCCTTGTCAACCTTGATGGCTTGCGCGTGCGCCACGGACAATGCCCCAACCGCGACCGCGGCGATGGTCATGCGCGTCAGAAATCCGGTCAGCTTCATGCTGTGTATCTCCTTCACCGATGCTGGCAAAGTATATCGCTCCCCGCGAGTGGCTGTAGAACGGCGTTTTTTCGGGCTGCGGGCATTGGGTATCCCTTCCCTCCCCTCTGGGTGGGTTGTCTTATTGTTTTCAATAGTTTAGCGAGGGATCATTCCCTGCCATGTGGCTGATTCTGCTGGGGTTAAGTGCTTTCGAGTGTTTTCAATGACTTATGAGGGGTCCCGGTTCTTCTCCGGAGATGAAAAAACGCCCGCTTTTTGGCGGACGTTTCTTTAATTTGCTCTTAGTTCTATTTTAGCAGGTTGAGGGGAAATAACAGATCAAGTGGGACTCATTTAAACTGCTCATTTTTATTGGCTTGCGACAAAAGTTACCTTCGTAAGGGCTTGACACAGAGGTAGCCGGGCCTAAAGGCCATTCCATAGCGAGATTTCTATTCACCAGCCTGAAGGCCGGTGCTTCTACCCAACCTTGCTGCGCAAGGCCTCCGGTTATGTAAAGCAAGACAATATTTTCAAACCATATTCGAACCATAGAGGTGTATTCAACACGCCGTTAAGCGTCAAATTTGTGCAGTTTTTCCGGATCTAAGAGGCATTCATTTATATGGGGTAGAGTGGAGGCCCGATGCCTCCGCGCGAAAACCTTGTCGGCCTTAAGTTCCTGGTTTCTAAAAGGGCCTGGCTCCTATTACTGGATTTTCTGCGCAAATGTACGCAGCTTCTTCACGGTATCGCGAACTGCGCCGGAGTCAATGGCTTCAGTCGCGCGCGCGATGCCTTCGCGCAGGTCGGCGGTTATCCGGGCGGCAACCAGCGCGGCTGCTGCATTCAAGATAACGATGTCGCGCTTTGCGCCGCGTTCGCCGACGAATATGCGCTCCAGAATGGCCGCATTTTCCGAGGCACTCTCAGCAGCAGCCAGGGCGGAAATAGGGGAGCGCGGCAACCCCGCGTCTTCAGGCAGGATTTCCAGCAGCCGCATTGCCGACCCGATTCCCTGTCCCCTGTTCCCTGTCCCTCGTACCTCAGCCACATGGCTCGCGCCTGTAACTGTCAGCTCGTCCAGCCCATCGCTGCCGTGCACGACGAAGGCATGGCGGATGCCGAGGCGCAGCATCGTCTCGGCAGCGACAGGGACACGATCGGGAGCGAAAACTCCCATGATCTGCGCTGGGGCCGCCGCTGGATTCGTAAGCGGCCCAGCAAGATTGAAGATGGTGCGGAAACCGAGCGCGCGCCGGACAGGGGCAACGCGCTTCATCGCCGGATGCAGAGCCGGCGCGTACAGGAACATGAATCCGGCGGTGCGCAGTGATTCAACCGCCAGCTCAGGCGGCAGGGCTACGGCGATACCGAGGGCTTCCAGCACGTCCGCTGAACCGCACTTTGACGTAACGGCGCGGTTGCCGTGCTTGGCGACTTTGGCCCCGGCTGCGGCTGCGACCAATGCTGCGCCAGTTGAGATGTTGAAGGTGCCGCAGCCATCGCCGCCAGTACCGCAGGTGTCGATGAGCTGCGCTCGCTCCTCGTCAGTCAACGGGACGGGGATGGCCAGTTCACGCATGGTCTCGGCAAAGCCGGTCAGCTCGTCGACGGTTTCGCCACGCCGCGCCATGGCGGTGAGCAGCGCTGCAATCTCGGCATCGCTGGTGTTGCCGGTCAGCATCTCGCGCAGAGCGGAGCGTGCCTCTTCACGCGTGAGCGCGCGCTGTTCTTCACTGAGGTCTTTCACGATGGCCATCTGTCTGCCATCGTACCGAAATTGACGCTGTACTGAAATGATTACCTTGCCGCTAAATGGTCTACCGAACAGCCATATGAAGCAACCCGCGTTACCTCAAAGCCGCATTCACTCTGCTGTTTTTGCGGCATGGCTGAAGCCATGCCCTTACGAAACCAAATCAAACTGATCCCTATCCATAACGCCATGACCTGACAAGCGGGGACTGCAAACTGTACTATGGAATATCAGCCGTAATTTCCCGTTAATGCATGGTTTATGCCCGCGCCGGGACAAGTCTGCGGCCCTACAAGCTATGAAAATCCACGAATATCAGGCGAAAGACATCCTGGCGAAATACGGCGTTGCCGTGCCGCGGGGTGAAGTGGCCAACACGCTCGACGAAGCGCTCGACGTGGCCAAGAGGCTGTTTTCCGGCGGCGCCAGTGGCGTTGTCGTGAAAGCGCAGATCCACGCCGGAGGCCGCGGCAAGGGCGGCGGCGTGAAAGTGGCGAAGAACCTTGACGAAGCCGAGCAGTATGCCAAGCAGATTCTCGGCATGCAACTGGTGACGCACCAGACCGGCCCGCAGGGGCAGAAGGTGCAGCGCCTGCTGATTGAAGAGACGGCGGCGATTGATCGTGAGCTGTATCTCGGTATCGTGCTCGACCGCGCTGCTGCCAAGCTGGTCTTTATGGCGTCGCAGGCCGGCGGCATGGATATTGAAGAAGTCGCTGCGAAGGACCCGAAAGCGATCCACAAGGCATACATCGATCCTGCAGTTGGCTTCCAGCCGTACCAGGCGCGGGAGCTTGCCTTTGCGCTGGGGCTGCAACCAACGCAGATCAACGAGGCGGTCAAGTTCATGATGGGCCTGTACAAGGCTTATGTTGACACCGATGCTTCGCTGCTTGAAATCAATCCATTCATCACGACGAAGGACAGCAAGCTCTTCGCGCTCGACTGCAAGATCAACTTCGACGATAACGCGATGTTCCGCCACAAGGAATTGAAGGAGCTGCGCGACGTTGCCGAGGAAGACCCGCTGGAAGTTGAAGCGTCAAAGTATGCGCTGAACTACATCAAGCTCGACGGCAACATCGCCTGCATGGTCAACGGCGCCGGCCTGGCGATGGCGACGATGGACATCATCCAGTACGCGGGCGGCTCGCCGGCGAACTTTCTCGACGTGGGCGGCGGCGCGAACCAGCAGCAGATTGAAGCGGCCTTCGCCATCCTGCTGGCGGACAAGAATGTGAAGGCCATCTTCATCAATATTTTTGGTGGCATTCTGCGTGTGGATGTGCTGGCAACGGCAGTTGTTGCGGCCGCAAAGAAGCTGAACGTAACGCTACCGATCGTCCTTCGCCTTGAAGGCACGAATGTGGATGAAGGCAGGAAGATTCTTCAGGAGTCAGGCCTGAAGTTTTCTGTTGGCGCAACGATGAAAGATGCGGCAGAGTTGGTGGTCGCCGCTGCAAAAGGAGGCAAGTAAAGATGGCTGTTCTGGTAGATAAAAACACTCGCCTCATTGTGCAGGGCATAACCGGCAAAGAAGGCACCTTTCACGCGAAGGGTTGTGCCGAATACGGCACGAAGGTTGTCGGCGGCGTGACGCCAGGCAAGGG
>Ga0126371_10002103_pt1 | contig 17062 bp, 12 predicted proteins | sample PanSoiMetaPlot_4_FD_110145 | JGI IMG/M metagenome (GOLD analysis project Ga0126371, IMG submission 110145) | Tropical forest soil microbial communities from Panama - MetaG Plot_4 | ecosystem: Environmental > Terrestrial > Soil > Tropical forest > Bulk soil | place: Panama | collected 2016-02-17 | reverse complement strand
GTATGCAAGCACATTTGGATTGGGACCGGGTCCGGCTGGATACTCAGACGTATTGCATACCTGACAGCCCCCATCGAGTGCCGTAACCTGTGCAGCCGAGATCGAAGCAGGGGCGCCGTTGCTTAAATAGGTGAGGATCCCTTGCTGATAGCTGGCCGTCGGAGCGGTCCTGGTGACAATCTGGTTCTCCGCCTGTCGCTGCCCTTCGTAGTTCCCGAAAAAGAACAGCTTGTCTTTGAAGATCGGACCACCGACCGCCGCCCCGAAATTGTTACGGATAAGCTTGGGGGGTCTGTTCGCTTCACCACTGCTTAGTTGCGCTTCCTTGTTGAACCAGTCATTGGCCACAGTCAGCGTCGGACGGTTGTACCAATAGACGGCCCCATGATAGCTATTAGTCCCCGACTTCGTGACCATACTGACCTGCGCCCCTGATGAGCGCCCCTGGTCGGCCCCTGAAAGTCCTGTGGTCACGCGGAATTCTTCAACCGAGTCCTGGGTCTCCCGCAGTACTCCCGTGAAAGCATAGCCGTTGACCTGGTCATTGTCGTCGAGACCGTCAACGATGATGTTGCCCTGGTCGGATCGGCCTCCATTCACAGCGCCGCTGCGTGGGTCGTTCTGAAGCATGCTGTTGCTGGGCCTTCCCGAATCCTGCCCGAGGTAAAGTACACCGGGTTGCAGGGAGAGCAGGTCAGGCACGTTGCGTCCCTCGCTTGGCAGCGCCTGAATCAACGTATTGTTCATTGAGTTGCCTAGCGAGGCATCAGAGGTATTAAGAGTTTGAGCCTCGGCGCTGACATTGACAACTTCTGTGCTGGCTTGGACTGTCATCGCAAAATCGATCGTCGCCGGCTGATTCACAAGCAGTTCAGCAGATTTTGTCTGCTCGCCGAATCCAGTTGCCGAAACCTTGACGTTGTACTTCGCCGGCGGGATCTGTACAAACTGGTAATCGCCGCTGGCACTCGAAGTAGCTTGTAACACCTTTCCCGTCGCGCTGTCAGTCAGCGTAACGCTCGCGCCGGGTACAACGGCTCCACTCGGATCCTTAATGGACCCACGCAAAGATGTTGTGTCCGTTTGGCTAAATGCAGGTGAGATCAGGGAAAACAGGAATAGGAGAACGCAGATTGCGTATCGCTTGGCCACAGGTTCCTCCAGGAAAATACAGCAAGACCGCCGCTAATGGCAGCGGTCGTCCTTTGTTATTCGTTCAAGCTCTGTTGCGGTAAGGCAACCATTGTGTGCCAGTGCTTGGTGAATTTCAACACATTTTCGTCAGACTGTTTTGCAGCCCATGAAAACCACTCGCACTGGCATGAAAAAGGGGAATCTGCACAAATTAAACACCTGCATCGACTTGGCGGGGCAAGTATCAAAAATACTTATTCGGCGAATAAAACACACCACGAGTGGATACTGGGGAATCAGCAGAGTGACAAGGTGGAGAAAATCTGGCAGGGAGAGAAGCAGAGAAGGAAGCCATAGCTTAGAAGGCTCGCTGAATACTCAGCGAGCCCCCTGTTCAGGTATTCGGTTAGAAGCTGTAGCGCAGCGAGAACTGCATCTTTCGTGGAAGCGACATAGTCGCCGCATACACGCCAAGAGCTCCGCTGCCGTATGTATTAGTAAATGAAGTGGTCGTTGTCGCGTTCAAATCGTAGCGAACAGAATTCGTCACATTGAAAACTTCCCATGAGAACTTCACGTTCTGGCCTTCGGTAATCTTCCACGACTTGGTAAGACCGGAGTCGATATCAAAGATGCCGTCCCCGCGGAAGTTGTTTCGCTCGCCAGCCTCACCCGGATAGGGCAGCCGCAAAGCAAGGTTATTGGGATCGGCAAATGCCTGCGGCGACCCATTGGACTGGATATGCTTATGAGTCATTACCGGCCCGGTTTTCACCATGTAGCTCTGGACCTCGTAATTTGTCCCCCAGGCAGGGGCGATGATGCCAAAGGGAAGACCTGTGGTCCAGCGATACAGGCCCGACCACTGCCAGCCGCCCAGGAAAGCATCGGCCCAGCCGTTCATGCCGCCTCCAAAGTGCTGGCCGCGTCCAACCGGAAGCTGATAGACCCAATTTGCAGTCACATTGTTCGCGGTGTCGAAGTCTGAAACACCTTTATTCAGTTTTGGATTGAAGCTGTTCAGAATGGTGCTGAAGCCGGTGTTGTAGACCATGCGTTCGGTGTCGGAACCCATATCAAGCGACTTGGAGAAGACGTAGCTCAAATCCACTTCGAGACCATGCGACATGGCATGGCGCAGAATGAATTGCAACGCGTTGTAGCTGCTGTTGCCGATGCTCGAAAAGGAGAACAGCGATGAAAACTGCGGCTGCCAGAAGCGATAGCAGCCAAGGCCGCCATTCGATGGATCGCACGCGCCGGCCCCGCCCACAGATTGCGGGGTATCCAATGCCTGCAATGCGCCTGTTTCATTTCCGCGGTTGAAAACCCAGAAGTTGTCATAGATGTATTGCGTGGCGCTCGTTCCACCTGTTGCAAGGTTCGGGAACAAATCTTCCCAATACGGAATCGTCGGCACGGTGGTCAGACTTTCATCTACGTCCTTAGAAAGCTCAGTGGCTGCGGTGAAATAGTTTGTGGCTGATTTCGTATCGACAAAGTTCACCGGCTCGGCAAGATCAAGCTGCTGCATCAAGTGGCGCCCAAACCGGCCCACATATGCAGTTTCAAACACAAAGCCCTGACCAAGCTCCTTTTGAATGGAAAAATCAGCGGCATACGAATAGGGAGTCTTCAGATGGTCGTCCAAACCAAAAGCAATTGCAAATCCGGTCACCGGAGGAGTGTAAGGATAGCTGATGGTGGAAGGCTGGCCCAGTCCCGGCGGCAATGCCGGAATGCTGTTGATCCCCGTAAAGCGTGGAGAAGTGTCCGCACTATAAGTGGAGGCAGGAGTGGTGACGGTAGTCGTGAGTCCGAATGACCCCAGTTGGTCGAACGAGCTCACGATGCCCTGGCCAAAATGGTCATAAAACATGCCAAAGCCGCCGCGAATCGATGTTTTGGAGTCCGCCGCATAGGCAAAGGAGAACCGTGGCGCAATGTTGTTTTTCTGCATTGGCCAGTAGGCGCTCTTTCCGCGCGCCTGCCCGTTTGGAGCGAACGTAAGTATCGGTTCGTAGGGATTACCCAGCGCTGCATTCGCCGCGCGCTGCATGAACCAGTCATGCGTGCTGGTAGTAGGAGCCAGCTGCTGGCCGCTGGTTTCATACGGCGTCTGCAGCAGACTGTGGCGGATGCCAAAGGTCAAAGTCAGCTTCGGCGATACGCGCCAGGCGTCCTGCAGGTAGTATTCAAATTCGTTGGCTTTGAACTGGCGCTTGATAAAGGCGCCATCCGCGTATTGGTTCCCGGTCGTCCCGTCTGCTGATACGTTGTAGTTGTACTGGGCTTCTGTTTCCGGAACCAGCCCGGTGATCAGGCCAATGGCGATGTTGTAAGAATTTGTAAATCCGTTGGATGTTCCGCAGCACACAGCTGGATAACCAAAAGCAGCAGGATCAAGACTAGTCCCGGTGTTGGCGATTGTTCCGCCATTCACCAGCCAATACTCATTTGTAGAAGCGATAGTAAAGGAGTTGGTATTCGTGGTGTTGTTGTTGGATATCAGCCGCCAGTTCGCGCCGCCGGAGATTGTGTGTCTTCCTTTTGTCCATGAGACGTTGTCAACGATGTTGTGGACCGGAACATTCTGAAGCGTGCTGAAAGTCCTAGCCAGCGGTTGATTCAGGAAGCGAAAGCTGACGTAATCGTCATCCACCTGCCCGCGATTGGAAAACCCTTGCCGTGTGTAGCCATAACGCAGGTCATTCACCAGGTTCGGAGTCAGCGTGAGTGTATATCCGCCTGCGATTCCCTTTGAGTTGTCCACCAGGTTGAAGGATGGAGGCTGGCCCGGAAACTGCTCGGGCCCGGCTGAGGTGTCCTTTTGCAGATTGCCGCGGACAAAAAATGCCTGCCGGTCGCTGGGGCGGTAGTCGAGCTTTGCGATGCTGGTGTTCAGCGACCCCGGACTGGGCGATGAGAATGTATAGGAGCCTGAATTGAATCCACCGTCGCCCGCATTGGAGCCGTTGGCCGCTGGATACTGCTTCGCAAACACCGCCAGCGCATTGGGATTGATTCCGGGACCCCAGGGGCAAGTGCCGTTCCCGGAGCAGTTTGGATCCATCTTTGCGATATCGGCCGCGGTCAGCGTCTGGTTTCCAGCCACGGTCTGCCCATCCGTTGTGTACTGATAAATCACCAGACCCTGCTGGAAGGTCGCCGTCGGTGCTGTCTGATTCACCTGCGTATTCTCAGCGGTCCGCTGACCTTCATAATTAGCGAAGAAGAAGAGCTTGTCTTTCTTGATAGGGCCGCCGACCGCCGCGCCAAACGTATTGCGGATCAGTTTGCCGGGAATGTTCGGCTCTCCATTCGCCAGCTGCGCCTGCTTGTTGAACCAGTCGTTGGCGACCGTAAATGTCGGGCGGTGATATTCATACACGCTTCCATGAAACTGATTGGTCCCCGACTTGGTGACCATCGAGATTTGCGCGCCGGAAGAGCGCCCTGAATCCGAGTTGGAGTTGCTCGTGGTCACGCGGAATTCTTCGACTGAATCAAGCGTCTGGCGAAGTATGCCTGTGAACGCATCTCCTGTGATCTGGTCGTTGTCGTCCAGGCCGTCAATCGTCACATTGCCCTGATCAGAACGCCCGCCATTCACCGCGCCAGAGCGGCTGTCATTTTTCTGGTCGTTGTCCTGCCCCAGATAAAGAACTCCAGGCTGCAATGCCAGCAGCTGCGGCACATTGCGTCCTTCGCTGGGCAGGGACTGGATCGTTGCATTATTAAACGAGTTGCCCAGCGTCGCGTCGGAAGTATTCAACGTTTCCGCCTCGGCGCTGACGTTCACCACCTCTTCACTCGCTTGTACCGACAACGAAAAATCGATGGTGGCCGGCTGGTTCACCAAAAGCTCGGCAACCTTCGATTGATTGGCAAAGCCCCCAGCGGTGACCTTGATGGTGTACTTTGCCGGCGGAATCTGGTTGAACTGGTATTCTCCGCCGCTGCCGGAAGTGGTCTGCAAAACCTTGCCGGTGGCATTGTCGGTCAGGCTAATGGCTGCGCCCGGCACAACCGCGCCGCTGGGATCTTTTACGGTTCCTCGCAGCGAAGTCGTCGCTGTCTGGGCAAATGTGAATGCGGTGAGGGAAAGCACGAATAGGAAAACGCAGAGTGCGCGTTGCTTGATCACGGGGTCCTCCGAAAGTTACAGCAGTACAGCTTTGTTATTGATATTGATATTTACAATAAAGTAAACATTGTGCACCGTATGGCCGCAATATTCAATCATTTTTATGGAAATGAACTGTGCCATGTGAGATTTCCCCGGCTCTGATGGATGGAGCAAGTTTACTTAAATGTAATTACTATATTGACTTGCAAAAGTACGTCCCGATCTCCGGGTAGTACAGAATCCCGAGGTGAATTTGTAGCAATAATCGTCACAAAAAGCCTCTCCTCACAATTCTTCCCGACTATCAAAGCCTCTCCTCTGCTATGGTTTTCTTTGCATTTGCCATCGCAAAGGATTCACGCCGTGCCAACTCGCTGTTTGCTTCTTCGGATAGTCGTCGCGCTATCCGTCCTCTTCTCTGCCGCGCAATTCGCAACCGCAGCCCAGGTCAACGTAGACGCCGCTATCCTCAGCAAGTATGTCGGCCAGTACCGTTATGACGACGAACCGGACATCACCATCTCGTTCTTCCGCGATGGCAATCAGTTGGCAGCCGAAGGACCGCGTATGCCGCATACGCCTTTGCATGCCGTCTCGCAAGATACCTTCGCACAAGGCAAAGGCACGACGCGCTACATTTTCCTGACAGATGCTGCGGGCAAAGTCGCCGGCATGAAGCTCGTCTTCGAAGGCACCCGAGGTAAAGAAGAAGTCAATGCCACACGCATCAGCGACCAGCCTCAGTCCAACCACTTTCGCCCCTATGACCGCCACGAAATGATGATCACAATGCGCGACGGCGTTCGCCTGCACACTGTCATCCTTCGCCCCACCGACACGAATGAGCCTTTGCCCATCCTGATGGAGCGCACGCCCTACGGCGTTGATGAATCGACCTCAGACTCTATCAACTCGCGCTACACCGAGCTCGCGCAGAGCGGCTACATCTTCGTCATGGAAGACATTCGCGGGCGCTACGGCTCCGAGGGCCAGTTCTTTATGAATCGCCCCATCGTCGAGCACCATGACCCCAACTCACCAGACCCGAACGGAATCGACGAAACCACTGACGCGTATGACACCGTCGCATGGCTCATCAAGAATGTCGCCAACAACAATGGCCGCGTCGGCGTGATGGGTGTGTCTTATCCGGGCTTTCTCGCCATTGAATCCGGCATCGACCCGAACCCGGCGGTAAAAGCCATCTCGCCGCAGGCGCCCATGACCGACCTCTGGATGGGCGATGACTTCTTCCACAATGGCGCGTGGCGGCAGAGTTACGGATACGACTACGCCATTGGTCTTGAGACCAGCAAGGAAAACGCCTTCAACAAACTCAATGAAGACGCCTATAACTTCTTTCTCGATGCCGGCTCGCTCGCCGGCGACATCAAGAAAGCAGGCGTCGGCGTTCTGCCTACTTGGCAGGGCTTTCTCGACCATCCTGCCTACGACCATTACTGGCAGATTCGCGCCGTAGAGAAGCACCTGACCCAGGTCAACGTGCCTACGCTTGAAGTCGGCGGCTGGTGGGACCAGGAAGATATGTGGGGGCCGCAGGCCGAATACGCCGCCCTCAAGCCGCATGATACTAATCACGAAGTCTTCATCGTCCTCGGTCCCTGGAACCACGGTGAGTGGGCGCGCACCACGCGCCGTCTCGGCGAAGTAAACTTCGGCGCAGCTACCACAGACCAGTTCCGCTCCCAGATTGAAGCGCCTTTCTTCGCCCACTATCTAAAGGACGAGGGCAGCTTCGATCTCAAAGATACCGCCAGCTTTCAGACTGGCACCAACCGCTGGATGCGCTACAGCCACTGGCCGCCAACGCAGGACGTCACAGTAAAGGACCTCTACCTCGACGCCGACGGCTCACTCAGCTTCAGTAGGCCTACAGGCGATGACGCTACTACCTTCACTACCTACACTTCCGACCCGGCGAACCCCGTCCCCTACCGCAAGCGCCCTATTGAAGCCACCTACGCGCCCGGCGGCTCGGGCTGGTACACCTGGCTCGTGCAGGACCAGCGCTTTCTAGGCAAAAGAAGCGACATCGCCACCTGGCAGACATCCGTCCTCGACCACCCAGTGACCATCACCGGCGACATCGTAGCCGATCTCTTCGCCTCTACCTCCGGAACTGACTCCGACTGGGTCGTCAAGCTCATCGACGTTTACCCCACCGACTCCGCGCTGGGCAAAATGTCCGGAACTGAGTTGATGATCGTTGACGAAATCTTCCGCGGCCGCTACCGCCAGAGCTACGAACACCCGGAAGCCATCCCCGCTAACACACTCGAGGAATTCAAGTTCAGCCTGCATGGCGCAGACCACGCGTTCCTCAAGGGCCATCGCATCATGGTGCAGGTGCAGAGCTCATGGTTCCCGCTCTACGACCGCAACCCGCAGACCTTTGTACCCAGCATCATGACCGCCACGCCATCCGACTACAAATCAGCTACACAGCATATCTACGGATCGGCTGAGCACGCGTCGCACATCATTCTGCCTGTGTCTGACAAGAACTAGCCCGCGTCGCAAACAAGACAAAGAAAACCGCTCCTCGAAACGCACCGGGAGCGGAGCTTCTGCTTACAAATCATGTAATTTTACGCTCACAGACAACGATACCAACCCATTAGATGGCTTTCATCTATACAAATACCAGCCTCACAGATAAAGCACTTTCGTCTGCACATCCATCAGGGTCAACAGAGGGTATTTTGCATAGCTTTATACGAGACGCCCCTCGGCTTCCTTGGCCGCCTCATAAATCTGGTCAAACGATTCGACCGCGTACAGCACTTTCTGCATCTCCGACACAATGAACTCCTGCTTCAGCACCGCATCCAGGTCGAAGTCGCGAATCTCCGGACCGCCTTCTGAAGTCCTGTTAATCACGTGCGTCGATTCCCCGTGCGAAGAAATCAACCCACTGCCATACAGCTTGATCGTCCCATTCTGACGAATCACTCCGAACTCGACTGTGAACCAGAAGAGCCGGCCCATGCGTTCGAGTTTGTCCTTGTCCTCGACTAGACGGGCGCAGACGCGGCCATACTGCTGCAAAAAATCGGCGAATACAGGATGCGCGTGCATGGGCACATGCCCAAAAACGTCATGGAAGATGTCCGGCTCAGGCGTGTATTCGAGCGACTCGCGCTTGCGCAGCCATGTCGTTGTAGGAAACTGCCGCGCGGCCAGCATTTCAAAAAAGGCGTCGGGTGGCAGGAAGCCGCTGACCGGAGTCGCGTTCCATCCTGTGCGCGGGCCGAGACGCTTGTTTACTTCGGCCAGGTTCGGAATCGAATCCTCGCGCAGTCCAATGCGGTGAAAGCCGTCCAGATATTCCGCACAGGCATGTTCCTCAAGCTGCGGCATGCGTCGCCTCACCAGCTCCGCCCACACCGCATGTTGCTCCGGCGTGTAGGCGTTCCAATCCTGCTGGATAAGAAATGGTTCGGCGATGTGCAACTGCGTGGCGGCTGGGTTCATGTAAAAGCCCTCTTGGTTCAAAACATTTGAGCATCGCACTCTAAATTGGGAGTGTCAATACGCGGCTATCGCACTACCAAACTAAATTCACACGAGGTGATCTGCTCCACTCCGCAGCTGGAGAACTCACTCCGTGCCGCCTCAACTGAGTTGTTCAATCCAATCGCGCGGCAGGCGTCTTCAATCACTACCGCCTTAAATCCGGCGCCGCGCGCATCAACCGCGGAATAGTGCACGCAATAGTCGTAAGCCAACCCGGCAAGAAATACGCGCTCTATACCCAATTCGCGCAAATACCCAGCGAGCCCCGTCTTCGTCACGCGGTCGTTCTCCTGAAACGCCGAATACGAATCAATTTCGCGTCGAAAACCCTTGCGCAATACTAACCGTGCACTCGTTGTATCCAGGTCTCGGTGAAACGCCGCTCCTTCACTTCCTTGGATGCAGTGGTCGGGCCACAGCGTCTGCTCGCCATATATCACGCGTGTAGTATTGAATGGCTTTTCCCCGGAATGGCTTGATGCAAACGATAAATGCCCGGCTGGGTGATAGTCCTGCGTTAAGACAACGCAGGTAAATAACGGCGCGAGACGATTGATGACCGGGACCACTTCATCGCCATGCGGCACAGGCAGCGCGCCGCCCGGACAAAAATCATTTTGCACATCGATAATGAGCAGTGCATCGCGATCTGTAATTTTCAGCGGCATTTCATTTCTCCCGAAGTAGCCGTCTGACTCTGGCCAACTCTTAATCGCTGGGTATATGTTAGTGGGTCGCAGGCATGGCTTGAACGGCATCTTGGCCACTGACCTGCGCGTCTAACTCAGTACTGGGAGTATGTTTTCGATGTCCACGCTTGCGCACCCGGAAGTGCAAACACAAAAAGATTTCCTTCCCCTGAACGGAACAGACTACGTTGGGTTCTACGTTGGTAACGCGCGACAGGCTGCGTATTACTATCGCCTGGCATTCGGGATGAAGCTCGTTGCCTATGCCGGTCCGGAAACCGGAGTCCGCAACCGCGCCTCTTATGTGCTGCAGCAAGGCAAAGTGCGCTTTGTACTGACAACCGCTCTGCGTCCTGACGGCGAAATCGCCGAGCATGTCCACCGCCACGGCGACGGTGTGCATGACGTTGCGCTCTGGGTTGACGATGCAAAGCTTGCCTGGAAAGAAACCACCAAGCGAGGCGCTCGCAGTGTGCATGAGCCTTATGAACTGCGCGACGACCACGGCATAGTCAAGCTCTCGACCATCGCCACCTATGGCGATACCGTCCACACCTTTGTTGAACGCGGCGATTACAACGGGGCATTCCTGCCCGGCTACCGCGCCGTCGATAGCGATCCACTCGCGCGTCCCGTCGGCCTGCTTTATATCGACCATATGGTGGGCAATGTTGGCTGGAACGAAATGAACCGCTGGGTCGATTTCTACGCCGACGTGATGGGCTTCTCTCTCTACCAGCACTTTGACGACAAAGACATCTCCACAGAATATTCAGCCCTCATGTCGAAAGTGATGGCAAACGGCAATGGGCGCGTAAAGTTCCCGATCAATGAACCTGCGGAAGGCCGCCGCAAGTCGCAGATTGAAGAGTACCTCGAGTTCTACCACGGCCCCGGCGTGCAGCACATTGCGCTGGCCACGGACAACATCCTCCATACGGTAGCGAAATTACAGAAGCAGGGCGTCGAATTCCTCAAAGTGCCGCACACCTACTACACGGAGCTTGAAAATCGAGTCGGCAAGATTGACGAGCCTGTTCAGGAACTAGAAGAACTTGGCATCCTTGTAGACCGCGACGACGAAGGCTATATGCTTCAGATCTTCACCCGTCCGGTAGAAGATCGCCCGACGCTCTTCTACGAGATCATCCAGCGCAAAGGCAGTCGCAGCTTCGGCAAAGGCAACTTCAAAGCACTCTTTGAAGCTATCGAACGCGAACAGGCCGCGCGCGGCAACCTGTAGCTTCGTGCAAATCAAGCGGCAGACATTGGGCCGCCGCTTTCCCAGCTCAGCGATGCCTCTTTCTCCGTGACTCCAGTGCCAGATGATAGAAGACCCACACCAGAGCACAGATACTGGCTGTAACGATAACGAGCAGGATATAGAGTGCGAATGCGTTTCCGTCCACGCTTCCATCAAACGCCCTGAACCACAAACATGTTGCAAGGAATGCATAAGAAGTTTGTAAGCTGACACCCGTCAGAGAAGCGGCTTATCCCGCCGTCATCTCCGCGCCTTTAGCTTCGCGCCCAAACATCGTAACGACAGCAATATAGATAGTCACAATCAGCACCGTCACCGCCAGCATCCCACCATAGCTGCCGTAATGCTCCGCTGCCTTCGCCTGCACGACCGCATTGCGCGACGCAAGCAGATTTCCCAATTGATAAGCGAGCCCAGGAAGAGTCGCTCGCACTGGTCCCGGCGAAAGCTCCGTTAAATACGCAGGCACAACACCCCATGCTCCCTGCACCATAAATTGCATCAGGAAGGCTCCGGCAGTCAGCGCATACAGCGATTGCCCAAACGCAAATAAGGGAACCACCGGCAAGGCGAGCAATGCCGCGGCGATAATCGCGCGCTTCCGCCCAAAGCGTTCCGAGAGGCCGCCAAAGAAGACGCCGCCGAGCAGCGCGCCGATGTTGTAGATAATTGCCACTCCGCCGGTAAGCGCGGCGGAAAATGCGTGATCTTTTTGCAAAAACGTCGGATACAGGTCCTGCGTTCCGTGCGAGAACGAGTTGAACCCTGTCATCAGCAGAACGAGGAAAAGAAATGCCGGCCCATACCGCCAAATGCTCTTTGCAACTGACACCGCCGGTTTAGTGCTGCTGCTCCTGCCCTCGCGCCACGCCGGCGACTCTTCCACCTTGAAGCCGATATAAAGAATCAGCAGCGCAGGCGCCGCGCCAACTACAAAAAGCCCGCGCCACCCAACCACATGCCCAAGCCAGAACATATGCGTGAAAGGCTTGTAAAGCACGGCATACGCGGCTGCCGCCACCAGATAACCAACGGCATAGCCCTCCTGCAGCAGTCCGGAAAAGAACCCGCGGCCTTCCTTCGGCAGCGTCTCAAATGCCAGCGCCGCGCCCACGCCCCACTCTCCGCCCATAGCAATCCCAAAAAGGGCGCGCAAAACCAGCAACGCATTCAACGATGGGGCAAAGGCGCACGACAGTTCAAAAACTGAATAGCAGACGATGTTGAGCATGAGCACCGGTCGCCGCCCATACTTCTCCGCCATCGCGCCAAAAAGAAACGCTCCCACCGGACGAAATGCCAGTGTCAGAAACAGCGCTTCGGCCACAGCCGATGCCCGCGCATGAAAATCGGCGGCAATCGCCGAAACGCAAAAGACCAGAAGAAAGTAGTCAAAAGCATCGAGAGACCAGCCGAGAAACGCGGCAATAAAGGCGTGCCGCTGCCGCGGTGTGAGCGACTGGAAATTTGAAAAGAAACGAGTTGGCATCAGCAGGCCCGAAATTGGAGCTTACCAGAGCGGCACCCGGATCATCCCGCCCTTCTGATTTGCCGTTATGATTTGTTTACAGGCGCGTCCTTTCGAGAAGAGCGACTGGTATTCAAAAACGAACATGACCAGCAGACTGCAGGAAGAAATCAAACAAACCCGCTCTTTTGCAACGATCGAAGAAGAAGCGCTGCTCAACATCCGGCGCACATCCGACCGGTTGCAGCACCACGGGCAGCAGTTCTTCAAGCAGCACGGTATTACGCCCACGCAGTACAACGTCCTTCGCATTCTGCGCGGAGCTGGTGACAAGGGCCTGCGTTGTTCAGAATTTGGAGAACGCCTCGTGAGCAGCGATCCGGACATCACACGCTTGCTCGGCCGCCTGCAAAAGCAGAAGCTCATCCGCCGCAAGCGTGACCCGAAAGACAAGCGTGTCATCTACACGAAAATCACGGATCAGGGTCTGCAACTGCTTAAGGAAACCGATCCACTGGTCAACGAGAGCACGAAGCAGTTGTTCAAACACATGAGCAGGGAGAAACTTGCGACCCTGATATCGCTGCTGGAAGAAGCCCGTCAGCCACTCTCGAACTAAGGTCACATCGGCTCACAGCGTAATTCAGAAGCGGTGTTGGGTAGAAGCACCGTCCTTTCGAGGATGGGCGGGTGCCCCATATCTTGGAAATCAACACAATGAGGGTGCCCCATGTCTCATAGAAGACATGGGATAGGATGTTGACATGCCACGCAACCTTGTCAGGTAGCAATAGAAGGGCAGCGACCTGCATCATTACCTTCAGTTGCTATCGGAGGATGTAACCGCATCAGCCAAAGGCGGACGCCACAAAGTTCTAAAATCGCCCTCTAAGGCCAACCATTCTTCATTTTTTGACCCTTTTGGCTAATTTGCTCGATGAAGGCCAAAGTCAGTGCATTTCCAGATCAGCTTCCTGCTGTTAAAATTGCGGCGCTCAGTTTTCTCAGGCTATTGGCATAACACTAATTGCTGAGGTCTTGGGCGCATATCCCAAAGGCTTACGTATATTTCGCGATTGGAATTTCAGTGCTTGTGGAGATGCCCAATTTGCGTAGCAGACGGTTCCAACCAGCACATTGAGCAGATTCGGCAGAGCCAGCTCCGCTTTCTCAGACTCCTGCTTTCTCAGAATGGAGGAGGTGTACCATGACTTGGTCAACGAGAAGGATGAGTGTCGTTTGTCTATCAATTATTACTTTCATCGCTGCACAGGCCATTCCCGCTTATGGTTTGCAGCCCGCGAGTCCTGAACTAGTCGGCGAGCTGGCGAAGGGGCTCTCGGTTACGCCGCAGCAGGCTACCGGGGGAGCGGGCGCTCTGTTCAGCCTGGCTAAGAGCCGCCTCAGCCCAACCGATTTCAGCAAAATTGCGGCGGTAGTGCCAGGCATGGGCAGCTTTCTGAAGGCGGCGCCTTCCGCGAGCGAAGGTTCAGGACTTTCAGGTCTGACCGGCTCATTGCCGAGCAGCGTAGGTGGCCTGGCGTCAACAGCGACCGCATTTCAAAAGCTGGGCCTCTCACCGGGTATGGTTGAGAAGTTTGTGCCGATTCTTACAAACTTCGTCCAGGCTAAGGGCGGCGCGAATGTGGCTTCCTTGCTTTCTGGGGCGCTGAAGTAATGATCGTGAAAAATCAAGTCCACCGTAAAGTACCGGATCTGGTGGTTGTGGCATCGCTCCCGGCTTGACCCGCCTTCTTACGATGAAATTGAGACAAACGCCCGTCCGGAAAACAGGACTGATGGCTGTAGGACAATTGTGAGATGTTGGCCAGTCGACAGACTTATGAGGCTGCCTAGATTTTCACAGCCTCGCCCAGCGCCACTTCGATGCTCGCCCTTGCCTCGGCCTCGCCGCCCTTGCTCTGCAGGTGATGATGCAGGCAGTAAAGGGCCAGTTCCAGCCGGTCTGAGACGCCGAGCTTGTCATAAATTTTGCGCAGATAATTCTTGATCACTTGCTCGCTGGTTCCGAGCTGATAAGCAATTTCCTTATTGCGCTTGCCCTGCGTAATACAGCCGATAATCGCCAGTTCTTTCGGCGATAGCCGCGGCTGGTTCTTCGGGCTGGCCAGCGCGGAAGCCTGTGTGCGATACGCCTCAAGCACCCAGGTAACAGATTGGTTGTCGATCCAGGTTTCCCCAGCGGCAATCTTGCGCACGCACTTCACCAGCAGATCGGGCGAAATCGACCGCGGAATCACGCCTCGCACGCCGCGTCGGTAAAGCTCTACTATGTGCGACTCATCATTGGCTGTAGCCTGCACAATAATTTTCAGTTCGGGAGCCTGCTGAAGGATGTCGGCAATGGCGCTGCCCTTGCCTGCCAGCAGGTTTCCTTCCAGCACCAGCACGTCTGCCGAGTGCTGCGCCAGTGACGCCTGCAGCGTGGCAAGGCTGTCCACTTGGGCAATGATCTGGATATCGTCTTCCAGCGCAAATACCTTGCGCATGCCGACGCGGTAAATGGCCTGCGAATCGGCCATAATGACCCGAATCACTGGTTTTGCGGGGGAAACTCCAACTGCGCCGTTTGAACCCTGCGCAGCGCTGTCAACTGCCTTCGGTTTTGCTTCCGACGTCATCGTTTTTTCTACCCGCACTTCGTCGCTCTATTGGAAGCGATACTCATCAATCACCGCGGCCGCAAAACAGTTGGAACGTTCTTCATACGAGCGAACGACCCGTCCAAGACAATGAACAGCAGCAGTGTTGTCACCAAAAACTCCTCCTGCGGAAATCTCCAGCAGGAACTCAACCTGCGCATTAAGCGGAAGTCGTTCTTCAGTCGAAACAATACCCCGCTCGCTGAAATGTTTTCCGTCGTCCCTGAAAACTCCCGGTTCCCCGACAAAATCACTAACGGAATCTGGAGAGGAAACCGCACAGAGAAGCGCGCTCCCTGTGACTCAATCTCAAAACTGGAGGAGTATTCCGGCATGTTCACTACGTATCAGATCCAAAAGGCTCTCTTTACCTTACCGGAACGTAATACTTCCCCCGAATTACCAAAGTTTACACCTTCCATGTAACCAAGGGACAACAAATCTTGTCACCATTTGCTTTGCAAATTGTCCGCTTCGGGAATACGGATCGTTACGTGCGGTCGCCGTTAACATTCATACAAATCAATGCCCTGACGCAGGATAGAACGCCGCCGATCCGCCCACCCATTCCTTGTCGCGGTTGTGGTCGACGCCCATCATTTTGCCTCGCCCCAATCGCACCAGTGACAAGACTGGCTCCAGATGGCCGCCGTCTGGCCAAAGATACAGGATGCGGATCTCGGACTGCGTCAATCCATGCGGCGTCTCCACCACCGCCTCAAAATCGATGCGTTGCTGTAGCAGATGCTCATGACGCTGCGATTTGGGGATAGCAGCCAGCATCTCGTCTGACGGCGCAAACTCAATCCCCTTGCCCGCGAACGAGAACAGCGGCTTCAGAATCCACTGCTCGCGGTCTGGTGAAAGCCGCTTTCGCCCTTTGCCTGCCATCCAGTCATCAAGAAAGACCGCCGGAGGCACCGCCGGATGGTCCAGATACGGAATCGAAAACTTGCTGATGTGGTAGTACCAGTTCGGATGTCCCGCCCATTCCACGTCAAACGACTCGCGATAATCGAAAGGCAGCTCAATCTGCTTGCGGATCAGCTCATCCACGATGGCCCGGTTGTAGATGCGCCGGACCGGTATCAGCTTTTTCCCTTTGTGATAGCACAACCGTGTCGGCCTTCCCGGCCGCACATCCGCCACCAGCTCGGCTATGTCCACCATCTCGATGCCAAGCCGCTCCGCCGTTACGAGAAAATCCGGCAGCGTCTTCTGCTTGCGCGGCTCAACTTCCGTCAACACCACGTTCTCCGGATGGTGCCCGCGCAGAATCACCCGCTCCATCAGCTTCCAGAAACTTGTTTCTGTATGCCCGCCGAGCAAATACCCCAAGTCGCCATTCAGCTTGAATGCCGATCGGTATACCTCGTTCAGCACAAACTGATATGCAAACACCGACGGAAATGCCTGCAGCTCAACCAGCTTGGGAACCAGCTTTCCCTGCGCGTCGCGCGCCAGACCAAAATCCGCCGTCATAAAGTGCGGATGCGGCGTCTCATCCGCCGCGCGATACTCCGCGGGAATCATCGCCCGCGAGGCGTCGAGATATGCTTTGTTGCCGACAAGCTGATGTGTCAGCTCCGCGCCGATTCGAGCCATCTCGTCGAGCATGGATTTGGGAAAGAAGCACGGCGTCTCGGCTACGCGGAACTCGACATGCGTACGTACGCATGCGTCGAGGCTGTGCAGCATATTGCGGTATGCTTCCGGGCGAAAGCGTTGATTGAATTCCTGCCGCAGCGCCTCGATCACGGAACCCAGCTCCGGCCAACAGAGTACCGCAAATCGGCAACACCTGGCGCGAAGCCGAATTTCACTCAATCACAAGAACATGAGGAAGGAAACCCTTAGCGGTGGAATTAGGCAGTTGAATTGTCATCCCGACCGGAGCGCCGAAGGAGCGCAGGGACCTGCGGGGAAATCAAACCTTCTCAGCCTTCCGCATCACCATTTCCGTAATAAATTTCGATTTATCCTCCGGAACATTGCTGTGTCGCTCCAGCGGGCCGGATTACGGCAACCCGGAAGCAATCCCATACCGGCGGGATTGCTAGAAAGATCTGGTGGTGCTGCGTTCGGATTTGACTGTGAGTTTTTAGTTGCCAGGGAGCGGATATTACGCCTATCTTTTTTTCACCTCCTCTGAACATTCAAACTCAGGGCAGTGCAGCG